>Ga0310691_10005811_pt1 | contig 13336 bp, 12 predicted proteins | sample 176DNAGHGlowgp2_FD_203887 | JGI IMG/M metagenome (GOLD analysis project Ga0310691, IMG submission 203887) | Sheep rumen microbial communities from Palmerston North, Manawatu-Wanganui, New Zealand - 1766 DNA GHGlow gp2 (v2) (version 2) | ecosystem: Host-associated > Mammals > Digestive system >... | reverse complement strand
TTCTGGAACGTGTGCGCGAGATCGCCCACAGCGACGAGTCGCCCCAAAAAGAGGAGATCGACTATCTGAAGACCGCTTTCTACAAACTCCACATCGCTGAGCGCGAGGCTAAGCTGAAAGCCTACATCGAAGGCGGCGGCGACCCCGAGCAGTATCAGATCACACCTGACGAGCAGGAGGAAGCATTCAAGGCCGAAATGGGCATCATCAAGGAGAAACGTGCCAAGATCTTCAAGGAGCAGGAGGCTGAGAAGCAAGAGAACCTGACCAAGAAGCTTGCCATCATCGACAAGATCAAGGCGATGATCACCTCCCCTGAAGAAGCCAACAAGAGTTATCAGGAATTCAAGACTCTGCAGCAGCAGTGGCGCGAAATCAAGAACGTGCCCGCAGAAAAAGCCAACGAGCTCTGGCGCAACTATCAATTATATGTAGAGCAGTTCTACGACATGCTCCGACTGAACAGCATAGCCCGTGACGAAGACTTCAAGAAGAACCTTGAGGCCAAGACGCGTCTCTGTGAGATTGCAGAGAACCTGGCAAACGAGGAAGACGTGATCAGCGCCTTCCATCAGCTCCAGAAGTTGCATCAGGAATACCGTGAACTCGGTCCTGTGGCCAAGGAACAGCGCGAGGAGATATGGAATCGCTTCAAGGCTGCCTCGACCGTCATCAACAAGCGCCACCAGCAGCACTTTGAGGGTATCCGCGCCAAGGAAGAAGAGAATCTCGCCCGTAAGACCGAGCTTTGCGAAAAGGTTGAAGCCATTGCCGCCGAGGAGAACAAAGGCTCCGGCGACTGGGAGAAGCATACCAAGCAGATTATCGAGCTGCAGGCTGAGTGGAAGACCATCGGCTTCGCGCCTCAGAAGATGAACGTAAAGATCTTCGAGCGTTTCCGTGCCGCCTGCGACGACTTCTTCGGGCGCAAGGCTGCCTATTTCAAGGGACTCAAGGACACCTTCAAGGAGAATGCCGACAAGAAGCGTGCACTGATTGAGAAAGCCAAGGCGCTGCAAGACTCTACGGAATGGAAGTCAACAGGCGACAAGCTGATTGCCCTGCAGAAAGAATGGAAGACCATCGGCATGGTGCCCAAGAAACTGGGCGACCAGCTATGGGAGGAGTTCCTCGGTGCCTGCAACAAGTTCTTTGAGGCCCGCAAGGCAGCCGGTGCCGGACAGCATAGCGACGAATATGCCAATCTCGACAAGAAGCGTGAGATCATTGAGAAACTCAAGGCTGCCGCCACTGAGGCTGGGGACAATATCCAGGAAAAGGTACAGCAGCTCGTCGAAGAGTATAATGGTATTGGCCATGTGCCCTTCAAGGAAAAAGACAAGCTCTATGACGAGTATCACGCCGTGCTCGACAAACTCTATAAGGAACTGAACATCTCCGTGGCCAAGCGCCGTCTGAACAACTTCAAGCAGAACCTGAAACAGGTGGCAGAGCGCAGTGAGAACGCCCTCGACAATGAGCGTGCCCGCCTGTTCCGCCAGTACGAGGCCATCAAACAGGAGGTGCAGACCTATGAGAACAATCTCGGATTCCTGAATGTCAGTTCAAAGAAAGGCAACAGCCTTATCGACGAGATGAACCGTAAGGTTCAGAAGCTAAAGGACGACATGAACCTGGTACGTGAGAAGATCAAGGCTATCGACGCAGAAAACAAGCAATAAGGCAAAAAGAAAGGCTTCCGATTTGGAAGCCTTTCTTTTTGAAGTTGGGGTACTCGGACTCTTTTTCGGGTGATTCAAGGATATCAACGAAAATTAAAGATTCTTGATTTGTGCTGATTTTCAGCATTTTACAGACAAAAATTGTCAACATTAATAAACTTAAATAACGTTAAATTTCTATTATCACGGGAAAAACACGGGAAAAATTTTCAAATTCCCGTGCCTTTTTCGTACCTTTGCAGACGAAATCATCTTTGTACCACTATTTTAAAGTTCGCTTTATATTTTGCTGCAAAGATACTCATTATTTTTGAAATAAGCAAGAGTTTCCTAAATAAATGGCGCAAATAGAAATAAGAATATCGAGCAAGATCCAGAAGGTGACAGGGAAGAGCGAGATTATGATCAGATTCTTCCAAGGCACATCGTTCGATCTCTACGCTAAGAGCGAGATATTCATCAGTCCGGATTACTTTGAATATTACATCAACCGCGAGAAGACAGAGAAGATGGGTGTAAAGGTTGCTGGCAACATCATCACTGCATCCACAGAGAAAGCCAGGAAGAATGGTTACGCGCTGCGTAAGAGCGGCACCATCGTCTTCAAGCAGAGACTTGAGACACCAGATGTAAAGTATCATCGCCAGCAGGAAGAGAAGCTGGAGAGACTGAAAAAACACATCCTGGATTGTTTTGAGGACGCAGACAAAAGTAATCTGTCAAGCGAATGGTTGATAGAGGTGATAGATAAGTTCAATCACCCGGAAAAATACAACACCAAGAGTACAAAGAAGACTTTCTTTGAACTTGTTGAGACATATATACACCGCCGTCAGCTCGCGGACTCCCATGCAAGGGTGTTCCGTGTCCTTTCCCGCGTTATCGCCAGATACGAGGGATTTATAAGGGCTACCGAGAAAGCACGGAAGGATTACACCTTTGCGATCGACACGGTTACCCGTGATGACATTGAGGAACTAAGCGACTATATGAGGCATGAGAATGCCCTGGCCCAACAATACCCGAAGCTCTTTGCCAAGTTGATTGAGAACTATCCTGCAGCCATTAAGAAGGGCCACAACGTCATTCAGGCCAGGGGCGAGAACACTATCATCAAGATGCGTACGCGCTTGAAATCGCTGTTTCTTTTCTTCGTGGAAGAGGGGCTGACAACAAACCGTCCTTTTGACGGGCTGAGGATCGGGACGGAAAAGGTCGGCACACCCATCTATATTACGATTGAAGAGCGTAATAAGATAGCAGAGTATGACCTTGAAAAGAAATGGCCCGAGATGGATGAGGACTTCAGGAAGAAATGCAAGATGCCGATCAGAACGATTATCGTCTGCAGGGACATCTTCATATTCCAGTGCTTTATCGGCTGTCGTGTCAGCGACTTGATCAAGCTGACACCTCAACATATCGAGAATGGCATCCTGGTATATACTCCACACAAGACCAAGAATGGAGAGGATGCCATGCAGGCCCGTGTTCCGCTTCACGCAAAGGCCCTGGAACTCATAAAGAAGTATGAGGGACAGGACAAGGCGGGACGGCTGTTTCCGTTTATTACAGAACAGAGGTATAACGATGCCATCAAGGCCATCTTTACAATGGCAGAGATAAAGAGAAATGTCGAAGTGCGCAATCCGTTGACTGGCGAAAACGAGTTGCGCCCCATCAATGAGATAGCATCGAGCCATTTGGCCAGGCGTACCTTCGTCGGTAACGCTTACTTCAAGGTCACCGATCCGAACTTGATTGGCAAGATGTCTGGTCATGTGGAAGGATCCAAGGCCTTCAAGCGTTATCGCAAGATTGAGGATGAGACCTTAAAGAATGTCATTGACCTTTTGGACTAAAACTTTTCTATCCGATATAATAATATCATGGTTTTTGGCGCAAACACAGAAAATAACCCACGGTGTGATATCATTTAGTTAGCGCAAAAGCCTTATTCTAAGCCAGACTTTGAAAATATCATGGTTTTTGGCGCAAAAATGGCAAAAATATCATGGTTTTTGGCGCAGAATATCATGGTTTTTGGCGCAGAATATCATGGTTTTTGGCGCAGGATGTTTTTGTAACATACTGCATATCAATAATTTACAATGCCGTAAAATTCCGATAAATATATTAATAAAGTTTTAATGAACTTTAATAAAAGAGAAAACGTCCCCCAAAATTTTGAGATTTTGGGGACGTTTCTCTTATCTGGGAAGGTTCGGGTTTGGTTTAATAGGCCAGGCCCGCTTTATCAAGAATCTCTTTCAGTCTGTTATTCTCTGTTTTCAAGGTCTCATTTTCGATAATAAGAGCTTCAAAACGGCTCAAAAGATCTGAAGAAGGCGTTTCTGCAGGTTTCTTTATTTCATCTATTTGTGGTATATACTCCTTAAAGAAGTTATATTTAAGTAGTTCTGATATAACGGCCAGTTTCCCGGTATCTATTGAATCCCTTTTCAATATTCTGCTAACATCAGGTTGTTTAATCCCCATAAGCGAGGCAAATTCGCTTTGGGTCATCTTTATCTCTTTCAGTCTTCGGTTTATCGAACTTCCAATGCCGACGAGTATTATTTCTGTCTCAGGCTCGTCGTAATGATCATCTTTACAGAATACCCTGAAGAAGTTATGCTTCAATACTGCACTTATGGATTGGAGTATATAGGTATCCAGTGATTTTTTCTTCAGAAGCCTTGCCGCATTTGTCGTAGGTTTGCCTATCATCTGGGCAAACTTCGCTTGTGTAATATTATGAGTTCTAATCCACAGATCAATGGCTTCGCCAATGTGAATATCTGTCAATTTTAAACTGCTATCCATTATAATATGGTTAAAATATCATAATAATGTTATGCGTATTGTTATAAATAAACCGAAATTTACTATATTTGCACCGCAATTCTGCATAATTTAAATAATGCATAAAGTTTGAGATTTAAAAATCTCGCTGCAAAGATAACAAAAAAAAGTAAGGCGACAAAAAATAAAAGAAAGAATTTAATATATAGTAGTCTTATGGCAAATGAACTGTTAAAGCAAAAGGAATCATCCAGGCTTCCATTATTGGATGCCGATTTTGAAACGAAGCTATTGGCCAGCCAATTGGTTTCTGAAGTGCGTAAAAGTCCTGACCATGTATCCTTTACCCTTACAGGTTATGGTGTTATTGAATTTGCAAAAGCCATGCAGTTATATGCGCTGGAAGAGCAGAATGCAGCCAAACTTGAAGCAAGTAACTCCTTATTCCCAGATGCAAATGACTCCCTTATTCCTAAGACAGAAGTAATGAAGGGACTGAAGGTGAGTCATACCACCCTCTGGAAATGGCAGGTTTCCGGGTATTTGATACCTGTTAAGGTAGGAAAGCGCGTATATTATAAGCGTGAGGACATAGAGCGCATAACAAAAAAATAATATCAGGAGGGGGCGCAAGTCATGAATAATAAAACGGAGTTCATTTTACACGACGAGAATCTGGAGTCAAAGGTTCTCGGTTCACTTGTATGGTCATGCAAGGAAGGGAATTTCGATGCCTTTTTCGAATCTCGTCTTTCGGAGGATCTGTTTTGGTCATCCTATAGTGTTGCCATATTTAAGGCAATTACGGAACTGATCTCTTCGTCAACAATACCTGACTTGATGACCATAACTGAAAGGCTCCGTAAAGGTGATATTCCTAACGCTCCGGAGCCGTATGACGTTGTAGTCAGAATCTCATGGGAGCCAGGACAAGAGGTGAATTTCTATGAACATGTCCGCATCCTGCGTGATTTGGCTTTAAGAAGGAAGGCCCAGGCTGTTGCTCAAAACTTATCTAACGAATCTAATAATCCGACTTCTGATATAGAAGAAGTTATCAGGAGTATTGATCAGCTAAAGACAGATGCCAAGGCTATGGCCTTCAGCGCATTCTCGCCTTTTTTCAAAGGAGCCAATAAGGAGAGAATCCGAGAGCTGCTTAAAGCCAGAGGTCAGAATCTCTCGACAGGGTATCATTTTGGGGCAGAGGAACTGATGATACCACCAAAAGCCCTAACTTTCATTGTGGCTGCAACAGGTCACTGTAAGACTACATTCCTTATTAACCTTGCACTACGAGTTTGTGTAGCATACCCAGAGAAAAAAGTGTTGCTTATCAGCTATGAGGAAGCACTTGAGACTGTATATGTGAATATGTTGAACACATTCGCCAAAGTGGAAATGGGCGAGAACAACAGGAACATTATTGCCAACCATACCATTGCAGGCGGAAATCCCGACAAGTTACTAAAGATTAGCAGAACAGAGTATGAGGACTACAAGCATTTCTTGCAAAACAAGCAGGCTGTAGTAGAATTCGCTGAAAAGGAAGCTGAATTCTACAAGCTCATTGAGGACGGACGGTTAAACATCCAGTATGTTGATTTTGCAGTTGACACGCTCAGTTCTTACATAATCGAGATGCGTCGCAAGGGACTCTGTGATATTGCCTTCATCGACTACGTTCAGCTTCTGAATGCCCCTGTTAGGAGTAAGTACCGCTCCAGAGAAGACGAACTGAAGGAAATCTGTATCAGCCTGAAGAATCTGGCAGTTGACGAAGAATATGGCTTACCTATCGTCTTCGGTGCCCAGTTCAACCGTCAGGTGAAGTCTGCCCGCGACCTGCTGCCTACCAATATCGGCGAGGCTGGCGACATCGAGCGCATCGCCAACACCATCGTCGCCCTATGGAACTGTCAGAAGACCGAGGATCCTGGCACACCTGAACGTTGCAAAGAGATTGCAGAATACCAGGGTACGAAGGAATACAATTCTTCCGCAATCTTTGCCAAGATTCTTAAACGACGTGGCTATGCCAGTGGCTTCACTGGAACATTCCCATTTGAAGGCAACACAGGACGCATACTTGATAAAGGTGACGCCCCGATTGGAGATATATATAATCCTTATCTAAAAAAGAATATATTATGAGTAGAAAATCCCCTAAAAAGTCTATACAGAAGTATGGCTATTATGGAGCCGTTATAAACGATGCGTTTATTAACGGTGCAAAAGGGGAGCCATCTTCTCTATTTGAGAACCTGAGTTCCGAAGAAAAAGAGATATGGGACAAATTCGCAAAAGATCAAGGATTGGAAACCGTAAAGTTTTATAATGAATTTGGGCATCAAATAGTTCTATCCCAGCTTCAGACTTTTCTCATCATGAAACTCCAAGAGAAATACAACCAGCAAATCGAAAACAATTCCGACTGGAAGAAGTCTGACTGGATGATGGATAAAACTGGGGATTATGGTATAGTTTACACCAGTTGTGGAGAACTTGCCCATGAAATATACGGCGAAAGATATAGAGGAAGACTTGCAGATATTCAGAACGCCGTTATAGGAATGGCTAATTCAAGAGGATTCCTGGCATATTACGTTAGGAATCCAAAAAATGGGAAACCTATCCTGAGAGTTGAGAAATGCTCTTTGATAACTTATGGATTAGACATCTACGACAAAAGACAGAAAACTTTGTCGTGGATTAGGCTGCATCCTGCTTTTTTTGGTGTGGTAAGAGATCGTTATATCCGTTGTCGAGACCACACAGAACTGATGAGTGAGTTCTTCGATTATAAAATACCTTCAATGGCGACCATGATACTGGTCCGGTTTTTAATGAAGTTTGGCACTCTGGCTGATTTCCATGTTGAAATCGGAGCGACCAAATTAATGAAGATGTTATGCTCTATGGAATTAAAGCATCGGCGGACAAAACGCTTTACAATGATTGCGACGCAAGCATGTGAAGCCTGTAAACACGTTGGCATCATTTTAAGCTATGATGATACGCAAAAAGGGATATGTGGCGAGAAAAAATATATTTTTGAACTGAACCCATCTTTCTTCAGGAAAGAAAGCAAAAATTGAAAAATCGTGAAGTAAAAAAATAAGAGTAATATGGATGCAAGAACTGATAAGAAATGGGCAGAGATTCTGGACTATGCCAGGCAGCACGCCACGGGTGAAGGGCCTCGCAAGGGCTACAAATGGCTTCAAGATGCCTTCGAAGAGTATTTCAACGATCATGAAGAGCGTGTCGAGAAAGGCACGATGCCGTCTTTTGGTGGTGCTTCCTTCTCAGATCACAATCGTACAGTGTTCGCGGCTCAGATTGCGCGATCGCTGAGATACAACGAGCACGGCTACGAAGGACCACGGCTGACAAATGAGCAGTTTGAAAAGCTGACGGACACGCTCCAGTATATCAAAGAACATCCGCAGACTCAAGGACTGCAAATATAAAAAACCATGGAGAAAGATAACGTTATACAGAAGATTCAGAAGCTACTGAAACTCCAGTTCAATGCTGAGAAAATCGGCAGCACGGGCGAGGCATTTCAGGCCGCTAAGATGGTGAGGAAACTGCTGATGGAGTATAACCTCTCCATGAGTGATATCAACCCTGATGACGCCCATGAGTCTGTCAAAATGGCCAAGTCAGAGGAAATGACTTCTGGCAGTATGTATGGTAATCATTGGAAATACGAACTGTTAGGTGTCATAGCTCAGAACAATCTGTGCCAGGCATACAAGCGTATAAGTGGTAAGATGTTTGTTATCGGCACCCCAGAAAACACTGTTATCGTACATGAGTTCTACCAGTATCTTGTGACAGTGTTCCGCAGACTGGCCGAAGAACATTGGGTGAATGCCCTGAAAGATCTTGAAAGGGAATATGGGCCACGACTGAGGACGGAAGAGGCAGACAAGACGACGGATAAGATCAGAAGGAAATATATCCGTTCTTATCTGCAGGGAGTACCATACGGACTACAGGAGAATTATGATAGTCAGAAACCTACGTCTGCAGAGACTACTCTTGTGGTGTGTCACAAAGAGGCCATTAATGATTATGTGAAGAACAACTTTGAATGGAGTGATAAGAAGACACGCAAGCGCACCCGCCAAGTTTACGGTGATGCCTATGATTTAGGCCATGCAGACGGCAGGAGTGTCAGTCTGAACCGTCAGATAGCCGGAAAGGAAGAAGAGGGTACTCTTTTTTTTGAGCCAAATACGTAATATATAATTTATAATAAATAATATGGAAAATAAAGTAATTGTATTCGCCAACCAGAAAGGCGGCGTGGGAAAATCAACACTGAGCCTTTTGCTCGGCTGTTATCTGAATTGGAAGAAAGAGAATGTATGTATCATTGATACTGACCTTCAGCAGACGATTGTAGGAATCCGGAAGGATGATCTGGAGTTTTATGGTGATGCAGCTCCGTATGATATCAGGGGATTTGATATCGGCACTCCGGAAGTCATGCAGGATCTTATGGACAGCTGCAGAAACATCGAAGGATTTGTGCTGATGGATGCGCCTGGCAACATGAATCAGGATGGTCTGATTCCCATGTTCACCAACGCGGATTACATTATCTGTCCTTTCCGCTATGACAAAGCCACATTAGCTTCAACTGGCGATTTTGTTCGTGCCTTACAGAAAATTAGACAAGTGTCATCAACGATGAAAGCGCAGATCCTCTTCATCCCAAACAATATCAACCGTAAAGGAAATCTTGAAGAGAAGAAGATGTGGAAGCAGGTGGCAGATATGTTTAACATGATTGGAACCGTGCTTCCTCCTATCCCATCGCGTGCTGCCTTGGAGAGAATCAATTCCTTTGAGATTACTTCGTCACAACGGGAACTCGTTAGAGACACCTTTGAAAAGATTATATCAATTACGAAAGGAGAATAACTATGGCAGAAGAAAAAGGAAACAGCAGACTACCAGGAGGCATCCAGAGTCTGATGAAGAATGTGCAGGGAAGGGAGGAAACCCCTGAAAATGAAATACAGTATATTCAAGATCCTGAAAAGAGGTCTGCAGGGAGACCGAAGGTTCACAAAAAGGGGCTTGAACGTACCAGTATCACTCTCGATCCTGAAGTGATGGGTAAACTGAGAGTATTTTGCCTTGAACACGGAAGGCAACTCCGTGATATCATCGAAGAGTCCCTTATTAAATACTTCAGAGAGTATGAGAAGGAACACGGAGAAATCAGAGTCCCAGATATTTATCGGGATGATAATAAATAATATATATTATATAATATAAAATAGTGTGAAGTAGTATTTATAATCGGACAAATTATCAGGTGAATATGGAAGCGAATATGAATACCCCTATCACGATGCTGACCGTAGGCCAGTTCGTACATGTTTTAAGAGAAACCCCTGAAGCACGTGATCTGCTGAAGGAGATTGTAATGAGCGTCCTTAAAGACGAGGATATCGAGAAAATTATCGAGGAGGAAAAGAACGATAAGCCGTTTACCGTGCGAGGAATACCAGGCATTGCCTCCATCTTCGGATGCTCACTGCCGACTGCCCAGAAACTCAAAAAGACGGTCATCAAGGATGCCGTCTCTCAACATGGTAAACTTATCCTTACCGATGTCGATAAGGCAAAGAAACTATTCAGGGAATATACGGCAAAACATGGTACTTTTGCCGCATTGCCAAAGGTATAACAGATTAAATGACATAATTATGGAGAATAACAAGACTGAGAAAGTACGAGGAATACTTGGCATTGCCAATATCTTCGGGTGCAGCCTGCCGATGGCCCAGAAGTTAAAGAAGTCGGTCATCAAGGATGCCGTCACGCAGAATGGCAGGTTCATCATTACCGATGTAGAGAAGGCCAAGGAACTTTTCAAGAACCATCAAGGATTAAAAATTCGGCAATTATGAGTAAGAAAATTTTGGGGCTTGATCCTGGCATTGCCTCTATTGGCTGGGCTGTGGTGCAACAGGCAGATAGTGAGGAAGAAAAATCTGCCATCCTCGATGCAGGTGTAGTGAAAGTCGATTTTGACAACTTCGCAGTCCAGCGTCCAGACGGCACTGTTTCCGACACCGGAAAGATGGAAGAGATGTTCCGACGTGGCTTTACAGTCTCGCCAAACCTCGTCCGTCGTCAGGCACGTCAGGCCCGGCGCAGATTACAACATTACAAGCAGCGTCGGGATGAATTGATCAGACTGCTGACTGCCAATGGTTTTATCACTAACGAAACGGCATTGAATGAGACAGGCATCGACACCACCCATCAGACTTATGCCCTGCGGTCAAAGGCTGTGACGGAAGAGGTGTCCCTTGAAGATCTAGCTAGGGTGCTGCTGATGATAAACAAGAGCCGTGGTTACAAGAGTTCCAGAAAGGGCGAAGGCGATGATACAGATTATCTGAAGGCTCTTACCGAACGAAGTCAGATACTTGTCGAGCGTGATATCACCGTCGGTCAGTATCTTTACGAAATGCTGAGTCAGCATCCTCTGAAGGGCATCAAGAACCAGACTTTCTACAGGAAAGATTATGAGGACGAATTTGAACGCATCTGGTCCTGTCAGATGAGGTTTCATAAGGAACTGACAAAGAAACTGAAAAGACAGATCCGTGATAAGGTAATCTTTTTCCAGCGGCCCATTGAGAGCAAGAAGGGAGAGATTGCCTTCTGTCCTTTCGAATCGCATCAAGTTATTGTTGACGGCAGATTCTATACTACGGGAAGCAAGGTATGTCCGATATCATCTCCAGTCTTTCAGGAGTTTCGGATGTGGCAAAGACTGAACGACTTGATCGTCACGGATCTTGTATCCGGTGAGAAGCGTAGCCTTACGATGAAAGAGAAGGAAAGCCTGGCATTGGAACTTTCCATCAGGAAGGAAATGACCAAGACAGCAGTTGTACGGCATCTGTACGGTAAGGCCATCAAGACGGTAGAACTGAACTTCGACACTCTGATAGGCAATGACACAGCAGCACGTGTCTATAAGGCCTGTCTCGAAGTCATCAAGTTATCCGGTCATGAACTTGACTTCAAAAAGATGAGTTCGAAGGAGATTGTAGATGCCATCGGGGAGATTTTCACGATGATGGGTTTCAAGTCCGAAGTGCTTACCGACGAAGTGCAGTTCTACAGGCTTTGGCATCTGATCTACTCGTTCCCTGGTGACAGTTCGCGGACCGGCCAGGAAACGCTTGTAAAGAGTATCAGGCTATTCTTCAACTTCGACTGCGATGAGCAAGCTGAGAAGGTTGCCGGCATCAGGTTTGCCGACGGCTATGGCGGTCTGAGCAGTAAGGCTATCGGCAAAATTCTTCCAAAAATGAGGGATGGGCTGCAATATAGTGACGCTTGTTTGGCGGCAGGATATATCCATTCTGTTCGTTCTCTGTCGAAGGAAGAGATGGAAACAAAAGAACTGGCAGCAGCAGTTCAGGTCATTCCTCACAATAGCCTAAGAAATCCGCTGGTAGAACGAATCCTGAACAAGATGGCATGTACCATCAATGCTGTCATGGCAAAGCATGGTCAGTTTGATGAAATACATATTGAGTTGCCTCGTGAACTCTGTGCCAGTGCTGAAAAGCGCGCCAGGGAAACGATGGCTATCGATCGTAATACCAAGGAAAAGGCCAAGTGTGAGGAAGAGCTGAAAGTCAAACTAAAAGAGATGGGCTTTCCCGTCACCTATGTCAGCCGGAATGACATCCTGAAATACCGGCTTTACAAGGAGCTGGCCGCCAACGGCTACAGAACCCTGTATTCAAACACACCAATAGATTTGAAGGAGTTGATTTTGGGTAAATGCTTCGACCAGGAGCATATTATCCCAAAGGCTCTACGTATGGAGAATGGTTATTCGAACCTCACCATAGAAAAGACATCCGTAAACTTAAAGAAGGGCAAGCGGACTGCGCTTGACTTCGTACAGGAAGAATACGGCGATGCTGCCGCTGAGCTGTACAAACAGCGCGTCAATGACCTCTATGTCCAGAAGGCCATCAGTAAGGGTAAGAGAGACAACCTGTTTCGAACGTCTGCAGACATTCCGGCAAATCCTCTTGACAGGGATTTAGGATTAACCAGATATATTACCAAAAAGGCTGTTGAACTACTGGAGCCGGTAACAAGGAAAGTCCTCGTTACAACAGGTTCTGTCACAAGTCGCCTGCGAGAGGACTGGCGACTCGTCGATGTCCTGAAAGATACGGTATTGGGGAAATACCATGCCATGGGCTTGACTGATACATATCAGGATAAGGATGGCCAGAAGGTTGAGAGAATACGCGAAGACGTATGGTCAAAGCGTAACGATCATCGTAACCATGCAATGGATGCCATTACCGTGGCTTTCACCAGCCAGACACATATCCATTATCTGAACTCCCTTAGTTCCCTGGGTGAAGGACGTGAGCAACTGCTGCATATGCGGCAGAAGTACCTCCATAAGGACGGTCAGGGGAACTGGGTCTTCAACCCACCGATGCCTTTGGACGAGATGAGATTATCTGCAAGAGAAATCATCGAGTCTATCTATATCAGCCATCCGTTGCCGAAAAAGGATGTTGCAACTTTCACAAAGTATAAACAGCATGGCTTAGTCAGATATGGTCTTACGCCACGAGGTAAGTTGCATGACGCAACCATCTACGGCAGGAAGGAATTCGCTGTTGTAAGCAGCTGTAAAGTCGATAAGAGTTTTGATAAGGTCAAGATCGAGACGGTCACTAATCCGAGATACAGAACGGCTCTTATGACTCGCCTGCAGGAGTATGGCGGCGATGCCAAGACGGCTTTCACCGGGAAGAACTCGCTGG
>Ga0310691_10005810_pt1 | contig 13336 bp, 14 predicted proteins | sample 176DNAGHGlowgp2_FD_203887 | JGI IMG/M metagenome (GOLD analysis project Ga0310691, IMG submission 203887) | Sheep rumen microbial communities from Palmerston North, Manawatu-Wanganui, New Zealand - 1766 DNA GHGlow gp2 (v2) (version 2) | ecosystem: Host-associated > Mammals > Digestive system >... | reverse complement strand
ATAATCCTCTGGATTAATCGGCGAAAGATAAACATTACCTCGCGAAACTTTTGGAAAGTATTTCATCTTTATTAATATATTATAAAACTATAATTTTGAATATAATTCAGATAATGATTTAAATTCTTCTGAATCCTCTATATTTTCTTCAATATATTCTCCATTTTTTCGATAAGTCTTTTTTCAAAAAGCTTTCTCAATTTTATGTTCAGGACTCTGAATTTCACTAGTTATCATCCTATATTCATTATCTACTATCTCTAGAGCTGCACAATTTGAAAATAATAATCAAATTTCGTCAGATTTTTCTTTTAATAGTTCTTTTACGCTCTCCTGTCTACCCGGTTCGTCGCAATGTGGTACGTATAACCCATTCGCAAATCAGAGACATTCTAGTCAGATTAATGGTTGATCTGGTCATTTTAGTATTTTCAATGAGTCGCTTGAACACTCTTTAAACCAGCAGTTAGCTCATGCTGAGAGTCCACACATTACTTTCCCTTTTTCCCATGCTTCTCTTAGAATTTCATCAAATCATGTTTCTTTCCAGAGATTTATCATAGTCAATGTATCTCATCATCACTCATATATGATATCTGCCCAATTTATTAAATTCTGAACATATTCTTTGTCTGTTAGTTTGTCACTTTTTAGGTCTTTACATTCACATCCATATTTACCACCATAAATATCTCTCATAGTGGTAAAATAGAATTCTTGATTTGGTAATGGCTGGGAGTGAGCTAACAATAGAAAGTTTGGATGCTGTTTTCCAGTCAGCCTTATAATTTCTTGATCCATTGGTCATGTTTCATACGGAAGTCTTTTTCACTCTTTTAGTCTTCAATTTTCTCCGCCACCAATGGCTACAATTTTTCTAGTATTCATTTTTAATATAATTAAGTTGTAAAATTATTTGTTCTTTTTTTCTCGATTAGGTCTTAATATTTCCATTAATAATCTATTATATCGTTTTCAATTATAATATGCAGAATGATGCCTTGTTCCTACTTTTCTAAATCAGCATTTCGTATAACAAGCAATTGCTTTTTCATTATATTCTCTTACCCATAAATATACACTATACAAATTTAATGTATTAAATGCGTAAGACAATAATGCATTAACCGCATCTGAGCCATATCATTTATTGTGTTCGTCAATCTCTCAAATAAATATTCAAAGTTCTGCTGTTTGACTAATATAATCTATTCCACTTAAGTTAATACTTCATAATAGTTTATCTCCGTTTTTTTTCACTATTGCAAATTCATACTGTCAATTTTTATTCTTACTAATATCTTCTCTCATATAATTTAAACTTATTATATCTTGCGATGATCAAAGCATATTAGTTATATCTGGATTATTCCATCGCTTAGTAAAAACCTCATAGTCCTCTGGATTAATCGGCGAAAGATAAATATTACTTCGTGAAATTTTTGGAAAGTATTTCATTTTAAATTTAAGTAAGGAATAAAATATTTTATCATCAGTTAATTTCTACGTTTCTCAACATCTTTCTATAAATCAACTTTACAATTATCACCAATATAATCAACCATAATATCTGGTATGGTAAGTATGATAACAAAAAGTTTATATCTCATGTGGTAAAAAACTTAGCTGGTCCATATACATAATATTGGAATGGCATAAATTTAGAGATATTCTGCATTCGCATAGGATATATATCAACTGGAAAGAATACTCAACCGAATATAAAGTACAACTTATTTATCAAAAGTCTAATAAATGAACTATCTTCCAGTACAAAAGCAAACAATGCTATTATCAAACTAACCAAAGACAACATACAAATTCATATTCACATTGTTAGCAAGAATAACACAAACTTTCCTATTCAGAATCGTGGAAACCTTCACAAGAAGAAAAAGATTATTATTCATGAACCAAGTCATACAGCCAAAATATTCAATAGGTTCTTAAAGAATCACTGAGAAAAGTAGTATCATATGAATGAAATTGGTTTATTTAAGTATGTTACGATAGATCATCATTTTATTTCATCTATCATATTTTTATCTCTCCAATTTGTCATAATTAATTCTGCGATAAATATATACCAAGCATACATTCATATTTCTATTCATGAGATATTATCAATTCATGCTGAGTTTGCTCAAAATGTAACAAGCAAAGGAATGATAAATACGAAAATTAATAAATGTATATTATCAATCAATAACATATATGCGTAGTAAAATATTTCTTTTAAGAAGTAGAATCAGATTTTTACGTATTTCAACATTTTAGTTATGTAAGTGGTAAAGTCTTTTCTAGTTTTTTACATCTGGTGAACTAGATTTCCGCTAGAATATTTCTTTAATCATCTCCTAAATACCCGAACTCAAAGCAGTAAAATTAACACAGCGAATCAAAGCAGAGCAATCCACTGCCACAATGTTGAGTTTCAAATCATCATTTTGTATGGTAATATTATTCATGGGAAGAGTAATAGACACATAAAGACGAAGACTAGTTTATTTCATTCATATATCTCTGGTGGGTATTGAGAAAATGATGTAAACATACTATTGAATAAATCTTGTACTTTAGATCATTTTTGTAGCCAGAATGATATACTTCATACTGCGATATAGATTCATAAAAAGATTATTGATGATAGAATTACAATTAGGATTCATTTCAATAGTACCATTCATGCTGGTCCATCTGCAAAACCAAAGGCGTATATTGATAGACATATTAATCCAAATACTATATCTCACAAATCTGTCACCAAGACATCTGTGAAAGATAAAAAAGCTAATGGCCTTACAGGGAAACTTAAATAATAATCCAGTTTTCACTGTTCAATAATTGTAGATAGATTTCAGATATTTTTAAATAATCAGTGGACTACTCCATATCATATACAAGACATACTAAATAGAACTAGAAAGTTTCCGAATGTTAATCATGTATCTGTAAAGTATCACAAAAATATTAAGAATATTACCACAAAACATGCATCATTAAATATCATAGTAGCCAAACTCGCGAAAAAATTAGTTCTATACTGTCGTTGCTGTTTAAATGCAAATTTCATAAATTGTAAGTACTTTTTCATTGTTATATATTAGGTGTAAAATACTATTTATTTTATGTCATCCTGAACGAAGTGAAGGATCTTGTCCCCCTAAGAAGGGGGATAAAGGGGGTTCTTCTCTTATAAATACATATTTTCAATCATTTATAATAAACCCACCGGCCTCCGGCCACCTCCCTTCATAAGGGAGGCCTATTCCTCTCCTTCTTAATGAGGACATAATAACTATTGATAAAACTCTTCAATCACATCCTCTAATGGTACATTCTCTACTTTCACGTCCTCTACATCCTTATTTTCAAATAAAAATTTTAGGGTTTTCTGTAGAATTTTTGGATCATTTTCGATTACGATTTCCTCTCGCTGAAGAGTATCTTTCGCTTTATATCTGATAAACTTTTTATTCGCGTGAGTAGCCATCAAATCATCGAGCTGTCCATCATAAAGTATTTCTCACCTATTGATGATGATTGCTCTATCACATAGATTTTCGATATCATTCAAGTCGTGTGAAGTCAGGAATATAGTCACGTTTTCTTTTCTGTTGATTTCGTTCAATATTTCATAGAGAACTTTTTTTGCTATAATATCTAGTCATACTGTAGGCTCATCCAGGAATATTGCTTTTGGCTCATGGAGCAATGATGCTACGATTTCTCATTTCATTCTCTGTCAAAGGCTCAGCTTTCTAACTGGTTGTTCCAAGAATTCTTTCAATCAGAACTTGGTTGAGAATCTTTCCAGTCTTTCATCAAATTTATCCTGAGGAATATCGTACATAATTCTGAAGAAATTGAAGCTATCAATTAATGGTAAGTGGTAAAGCAACTGACTTCTCTGTCCAAAAACTGATGCAGTTTGTTTAGCAATTTCTTCTCTTTCGGACATAGGATCTTTATCAAAGATTCTGATTTTTCCGCTATCATAGTGCAATATTCCTAAGATTGCCTTAATTGTGGTAGATTTTCCTGCTCCATTAGGTCAGATAAAAGCAACCTTTTCTCATTGCTGAATCTTAAATGAGATTCATTTCAACGCGTGGAATTTCTCATACTTTGGAGCAAAAAGGTCTTTCACCCACTTTCAAGTTTTGATTCTCCTAGAGAAATCTTTTTTTACATTTTTTACTTCTAGCATATTAGCTCATTTTAATAGTAAAGACATTTTTATGTTGTTATCGAATTAAAAGTAAAAAGCTATGGAAACTTTTCTTCGTTCCCATAGCCTCTATCTTTATATAATTTCAGTTTTTTCTAGTATATATATTCCTGAATTTTTTTGCTATGGGAAACACTAATCCAAGTTGGATTGCAATCTGATACGAAGTGTTCATAGCAAATAAATAAACCCATTTATGCATAAACTCACTAAATAAAACTATATATATTATAGCATACGACAAAATTTTTATTTTGTGACAAAATGTATCATTTTGATAAAAAATTTTTGTATTGACTTCAAATAAATATTTAATATAGTTAGTAAAACTTAATTATATCGTAAATATAATTAGTATCCAATGAAAAGCTTATTAAATTTCATAAAAAATATATTTAAAATCTGCTTTTTCGACTTGAAAAAAATTTTTAAAAATCGAGTCGCTATTTTGATATTAATTGCGATTTGCATATTACCATCATTATATGCTCGATTTTATTTGAAGTCGTCATGGGATCCATACGGGAATACTAGATGACTTAAAGTTGCTGTGGTAAACAATGATGAATGAGTAATGTTTGAATGATCTTATTTGAATATCTGAAATGAAATAGTGGAAGAATTGAAGCAAAACGACAATATTTGATGGGTTTTTGTGGATGAAAAGGTCGCTCAAGAATGAACTCGGTTATGACATTATTATGCTAATATTGTAATAGAAACATGATTTTCTGCACATTTTGTGACATTTTTGGATGAAGTACCTCAAAATCCACAATTAGCATATACTGTTAATGAAAAAGTTAATGCCATAGCACCAAAAATCACGAACGCCTGAACTTCTACAATCAAAGAAAACATTGAGAAACAGTTTATACGTACTGTGGATGAAGTAATAATGTCTAAAATGAATGAAATCGGATCAATTGTTCAGGGTGACGAAAAAAGTATATATCGTTTTATAGATATGGTACATAATATTAGAACTGAAGTATATGAATTGGATGATAAAGTAGATAATGTAATGAATTCTACCAATAAAATTAAAAAAAAGTTACAAACAATAAATTCAAAGATTCCTGGAAGTTATAATGTTATAAATAGTGGAAAATCTCTTATTTCAGATACAATGCAGTTAACTCAAAATACATTAGGTTTATTGAGTACAGCTCCACAGACTATCAGAAAGGATATATCGATAACTAGATCTGATTTTGATAAAATCGAAAGACAAATTTCAAGAATATTAGATACTACACAAGATCATAAAAATGAGATAAATTCTGACATTAGAGTAATTTCATCAGATATAGGAAAATTAAGGTGAAAAGTTGCTAAAAATATATCATTCTTATCATGAGCAAAATCTAAAATACAAAGCATTGATTTATGACCTAATCTTTCATGAAATCTACTATCTGGAAGCTTAATATCTGGGGACGTATTAAAGAATAAAATAACTGCACCTATTGATAGATTAATATCCAAATATAATTCTATAGACAATAGATTAAAAATAATTTCAGACTTATTGGGATATTCCCAAGATATATTAAATAATGTAGATAAAAGGGATGATTTAAAATCTTCATTGAATGAGCTTAGAGATGACTTCGATGATATTTCCGAAATAATAGATGATGATATCATCCCACAATTTGAAACTGTATTAGATCAACTGTATGATATATCAGGTAGATGAATTAATAAACTGGATGAAATAGAAAACAAAATCCCAGATATTCAACACGATATAAATGCAGGGATTGAACTGATAGACAACACAATGGATAATTTGGAGAAATTAAAAAATGAATTACCTTCAATTCAAGCTAGCGTTTCTAAAGTAGATAATAGTCTACAGTCAATAAAAAAGAATAATGTCATGAATAATTTCCTAAGTATTGCACTATTAGATCCAAATCGTATAGCAGATTTCTTTAGTGCACCTGTAGAGCTTGTGGAAAACAAGCTTTTTTCTATACCAAATTATTGATCAGGAATGGCTCCATTCTTTACTGTATTAGCAATATGGGTTGGATCTCTTCTATTGGTATCATTATTTACTACAAAAGTTTCAGATAGCCAATCTAAAAATTATAAAGATTCTGAAAAGTTTTTTGGAAAACGATTGTTTTTTCTAGTAATTTCTATTACTCAGTGATTGATTGTATCTGTATGAGAAATATTATTGTTATGAGTTTATGCCAATGCTCCATTGGCTTTTGTGTTTACAGCATTAGCTTGTTCTTTCGTTTTTTCAATGGTAGCCTTTTCTTGTGTAAGTACTTTTTGAAATTCTGGTAAGGCTATTTTAATAGTAATATTAGTTTTACAGCTTTCAGGATCTGGGGGAACATTCCCAGTAGAAATGACAGACCCATTTTTTCAGACTTTAAATCCTTATTTACCTTTTACGTATGCAATAAAGGCAATGAGAGAAGCAGTTTGATGAATTGTACCTGAAATATTCTACATGAACTTACTCATATTAATGTGATTCTTTGGAATATTTGCAATCATGGGGTTAGTACTAAAACCATTAATTTCTAAACCAGTTGAATTATTTGATCATAAATTTGCTGAATCTGAATTATGAGAATCATTAAGCTAAAAATATTGATATTTATGCAAAAATCTCTATACTATATTAATATAGGTGATATGGATACCTGCAAATTCCATTAACGTAAAAATTTAAGGCTATGTGTAGCGATCCTTGTGAAAATTGTTGTGCCAATGAAAACGGCGAATGTGCTTTCGGTTGGGAACCGTTTGAATGTGGACAAGGCGATTCTTGAAAAATTATTTTTATTAAAAAAATCTGACTGTTTTAGTCAGATTTTTTCTTGTTTTTTAAATCTCTATTTGATTGAAATTGTTGTTCATCAAATTTTTGCATTTCAGAAATTGAGAGCAATATAAGTATTCCCTTTTTTCACTGGAGTGATGATGATTTTTGCTTCTCAATCTTTGACTAACATCACAGATACTGGATTCATTGAAACATTAGTATTGCTTGCTATTGCTGTAATTGGGATATTCAAAGCTCCATTAAATTTAGCTCATGAAATTTTATTTGTAATACGAACAGTAATCTGAGTCGAATTTTCTAGAGATACAGTATCTTCAAATCATTTTTCGATTTCTATATTCCATTTATTTATAAATTCTTTTCCATTAATATCTAATCCATCATAATTTAATTCAATCAGATTTTTATTTTCAGTTTCTACTACTGGTTTTTCTGTTACGATTTTCTCTTCTGGTAAAACTACTTTAACTGTTTCTCATGTTGAAGTTTTTGTATTTCCAGTTTCAACTGAATTTCAAGTAGCTGCTCAATGAGTTTCTTCTTTATCATTCTTTACCGGTTTAGTTTCAGTTTTTGCTGGTTTGCTCCCAGTTTTTTCTCAAACCTGATTTGGATAAGGAGCATCTACAGATTCTAGCATATTAATAGGATCTTTTGTATATTGGAATAACTGGATTCTACAGTATCCATTCTTAATAATTTCTGAATGTCATTTATCAAGTTCTGGACATCATGAGAATGCATATGCTGGTCTTCATCCATTATTCTTGTCAATCTCGAAGTGAACGTGATATCATCCCATAGATCAGAATGTATTTCATGTATTTCCCACTTCTCAGATTTTTTGTCATTTTGTAACAATATCTCCTTCCTTTACTGAAATACTATTCATATGTGCATAGGTAGCAAATAGGATTTCTCAGTTAAACTTAAATTTAATTTTAACTACATTTCCGTATGCAGAATTATATCCTGCTGAGTAAACTTCTCCATCAGCAATTGCATAAAGTGGAGTTCATTTAGCTGTAGCGATATCTACTCCATAGTGTGCTCAAACTGACTGATTCCAAGTTTCTTGGTAGTTTGCTCACCAAAGAGTTGTATAAATATCTGTATAAGTTTTTTCATTTACATATGTGGCATAATCTGCATTATGAATAATTGGCAATTTAATTTTACAAGAATCTGACATAGAATTTCGTTCCAAAGTTCTACATTCGAGAGTAGATACTTGGTATAATGGGTAAACTAGGCTGGTATTATTGGTTAAATTATCCCCAGATCACCACATTGTAGCCCATCCAATAAATAAGAATGCTAAAACAGCTTCTCAAGCATACATCCACCAACGAGAACATCTTGTGGCAGCATTATAAAATTTTTCAACTCTTCTTCATCTATGATTATGAGAAATAATTCTCCTTCAAAGAGCTACATTAAATTTTTGATAAGCCTGTTCATAACCGGATCGTTTTACCATTTTATTTTTATATATGTAAATTCAACATAACCTATTATATTCTAAAAACAAAAAAATGTCAAATTTTTGGGGACTTTTTTCTATAAAATTCTGGATAAATAAAAAAATGGATTTTTAAAAAAATACAGCCAATAATAATTGGCTGCATTAATCTGACACAATACGATTTAATGTGAGAATAAACTCATAGCTAACCTCAGAATTTTATGAGTAAATGTGTTTCGACTGGAGTAATGCTTAACTCTCCCATGTCTCTCATGATTAATTTCTGTGGATACTCTTCTTTTGGGAGTGTACACTTTTTTTTCTACAACTCGTTTGGTCAAGTGATTTTTTTTCTGTAATTTTTTTCTTTCAAGTTTCATATTTTTTTGTTTAATTTTATTTTACGTAGAAAATATAGTGATTACCTGTATATTTTCAATACAAAATTAATAAAAAATCTAGTATAGAAAAAAGGAAGATTGTTCTCTTCCTTCATTTGTCATGTCATATTAAAATTTAATAGTGTTACCTAGATTCTCAGTCCCAGTTGTCATACAAACTTTGATAAAGTTTCATGAGATCAGGACTTGCGACCTTTTTAAACTCAGTTTCTGCTTCACTAACTAGTAGATACTTACGAATATAGATCTCAATCAGACTGAGATTTCCCAGTTTGATAAATTCTGGTTCAGACTGGCTATCAAAGTGACTGTAGCTTATGAATTGTCTTATAAGCTCAAAATCCCTTGAATTTAGGAGAGCAAAACATTCTTCGGGAGATAGTCTCCCTCTGGCTTCGATTTTTTGTTTTATTTCTTCCATAATTTTTGTATTTTTGCATTTAACTTCGTTTTATTAGCAAATTGATAATAGCAATTAAATTACGATTGTCAAGTAAGATTGTATATAAAATTGAGATTTCTACAATTAAAGCACAAAAGACTTGAATTTTATTTAATTTTGTATAATATATACATTAGCTTTGCCTGAGACAGTAGGTAATTTTTGGTACAGAAATGCAGCAAAATCGTAAATCCTACCGAGGTTATATTATTCTTTTCAACGAAAATCAATTATCAGATTTTTGTAGATATATAATATGACCCACCTCAAAGCGGGTTATTTTTATTTCTTATCTACGTGAGTATGGCAATTTCTAGAGACCAAAAGAAACAGCTCATCGAGCAATACGTTTCTGATCTCAATGCTGCTCACAATGTTGTAGTAGTTCAGCAGAATGCGCTTCCTGTACTAGAATCTACAAAGGTTCGTAAAGAAGTTCTTGGTGCTGAATGAAAATTCAACGTTGTTCGTAAGAGACTTTTCATGAAGGCTCTTGAGCAGGCTGGATACGAAACAATTGCATTGGATGAACTAGAAGGTTCTGTCGTAGTACTCTACGCTAATGGTGATGAATATGCTCCATTAAAGGTAGTAAACAAATATGCAAAACAATTTGCAAGCGACAAAACTACAAAGACTGCTTTCAAATTCTTGGGAGCATGGTATGACAAAAAATGGAATAATGGAGAGTATGTTACAGAACTTGCAAACATCCCTTCAAGAGAAGAACTTTTGTCAAAATTGGCTTATCTGCTCAATTACCCTGTACAATCATTTGCATGTGTTATTGATCAGATTGCAAAAAAACAAGAAGCATAAATCTAATTTCAGATTTAATGGTTTCTTACCAAATTTAGTGCCTTACTGTATTTATATTTCTTATTAATTATTTCTCATGGAACTTACTAAAAATCAACAACAAGTTATTGATCTTGTTAAAGAAATGTCTGCTATTGAATTAAACGGACTTGTTAAAGCTCTTGAAGAAGAGTTTGGTGTAACTGCAGCTGCTATGGTTGTAGCTGGTGGAGCTGCTGGTGGAGCTGCTACTGCAGATGCTGGAGCTGCTTCAGATTCAGTTAACGTTGAACTTACTGAAGCTGGACAACAAAAAATCGCTGTAATTAAAGTTGTTAAAGAAGTTTTAGGAATCGACCTTAAAGCTGCTAAAGACTTAGTTGAGGCTGCGCCAAAGGTAATTAAAGAAAATGTTAAAATGGAAGAAGCTGAAGCTCTTAAGACTAAATTGACTGAAGCTGGAGCTACTGTAAACTTCAAATAATTTATAGTTTACAATAATCGGAGGAATAACTAGAATTTTGAGCACATGATGTATGAATTTTAGATTATTCCTTCAATATTATTTTATATTGTAGTATTAACCGTATGGTAACAACTCAACAAGTTATAGATGCTAAAGTTCATCTATGATCACTTAAAAATGAATCTCACCCAAAGACTTCTCAATACTGGGCTGAGGTAACTAATGGATTGGTAGTAATTAATCCTGAAATAATAGCTAATCAAATCAATGCATTGCATGATAAATTAGCTGAAGCTAAAAAAGATTGAAAAGAAATCTTGGTTGTATGTGAAAAGAAAATGTATGCTCAGGATTTGGAAGAACTTTCAAAGAAACTCTGATTTTCTTTCTTGAATTATAAAATTCCTGGAGGATTCCTTACAAACTTTGACACTTTTAAAAAGAGAATCGATAACATCAATGAAATGGCTGGATTTTTGGAAAGTGAAGAATTCAAAACACTTACAAAGAAAGAACAGCTTGTTTACAAGAGAAAATTCCTTAGAGCAAACAAAGTTTATAAGTGAGTAACTAAACTTACTAAAAGACCTGATATCGTAGTGGTGATTGATGGAACTATGCTTTGAAATTTCCTTGATGAAGCCAAGAGAATTCAGAATTTGGAAACTGTAGTTCTTGCATCTACAAACTTCCCAAGATATCGACCTGAAGATGAAATTATTATGACGAATGTAGCTTCTCACACGAGTATTGATTTTGTTGTTAAGAATCTATTATCATAATTCTTTTTCTATGACTGAAACTTCAAGATTGAATGAATTGGAACCATATCTTCCAAGTAGTTCTGAAAAAAAACAGGCAGTGATGATGTATATGGCTGTGGGGCTTGTCCTTTCTATGTGAAAGTGGGAAGTCTCTCCATATACACATCATCATCTAAAACAATCATTAGGTTGGCTTGTTTTTTTGGTTTTAACTATATTTGCTGATCTAGTGTTAGCTGTGCTTGCAATGGTGCTTTCTTTTTTTGGATGGCTTGCTGTACTGATAACGGTTCCTGCTTTGACTATTGGAGCAATGTGAATATATCAGGCACAACAAGGTAAATATATTTGGGAAAGTGAGGCTATAAATAAGTTTTTTCTCTTTTTTTCGTGAATTGGGAATTGGACATTAAATCTATTCGATGCTAATCATTACCAAATTATAGATGCAGATAGGTATCGTGCAGAAGATCAATTTTATACAAAACCTACTAAAGAAGAAAAGAAAGATGAGAATTCTGATACCACTCAAGTAAATGCTACAGCTGAGAATAGTCAATGAAATTTAGTTCAAGAAAACTTATCACAAGGAGCTCAGTCTTCACAGAATCTATCTCAAGAAACTCAAGTTAATGACTGAAATTCTACTGTTGAAATGTTAAATATCCAAAATCACGAGATAAATAACGATACGCTAGAAGCAAAAACACTTGATAATGACCAGCAAAACGTTATAAGTAATCAAGATATTTGAATTGATTTGTCAAATCACGAAATTAACAATTCAGAAGAATTTAAATTAGACCTATAATTTTCTCATTATTAATGAGATTAATTTTACTTCATTAATACCTTAAATAAGTATGGCAGACATGAATCTTATTAAACAGCTTCGTGAAGCAACATTTGCTCCACTTGGAGACTGTAAATCTGCTCTTGATGAAGCTAATGGTGACATCGAAAGAGCTAAACAAATTTTAAAAGAAAAAGGAATAGCAAAAGCTTGAAAAAAAGCTGATAGAGAGACTAATGAATGAATGATTCAAATAGTTACAGAAAATGGAAAGACTGTTGTATTGAAGTTACTTTGTGAAACTGATTTCGTAGTAAAGAATGATCATTTCCAAACATTATTCGTTAATATCTTGGATTTACTAAAAAAACAAGAAGGAGAAATCGAAGGATATGACAATTTACCAGCAGATACTCAAGCTGCTATTACAGATTTATTAACTTCTTTCGTTGGAACTATCGGAGAAAATGTTAAAATTGGAGATGTGTTGGTAACAAATGAACATGTTTATGGATATAATCATCCAGGAAACAAAGTTGCATCTCTTATCTACTATACTGGAGATGAAGCTATTGCTAAGAAGTTAGCTCTTCAAGTTGCAGCTATGGATCCTACTTATTTAACATTTGATGAGGTACCTCAAGCAGAAAAAGATGCTGCTAGTGCGAGATTTACAGAAGAACTCAAAGCTCAATGAAAACCTGAAGCTATGATTCCTCAAATCGTTGCTGGAAAATTAAACAAAGAATTCGCTGAAGATGTATTAATGGAACAAGAATCTATTCATGACAATACAAAGAAAGTTAAGGATATGGTTTCTGGAGACTTCCAAATCTCAAAATTCAAGAGATTCGCTATCTAATTTAGTCGGCGTAGTATCTAAATATATTTTATTTCAATCTGTATTTGTATGAAAAATTATGAATTAGTATTGATGCTTAAAGTATCAATCACAGAAGCAGAAAGAAAGGCTGTAATATCTGAAATCGAGTCTAAATACAAAGTATTAGACAAAGATGAAATCGGAATCAAAGACCTTTACTATACTGTAAAAGGTGGAATCAGACAGGCTTATTTCGTTTCTTTATCAATGGAACTATCAGCAGATGATATTGCTGATCTAAAGAAATCTTTGCTTTATAATCCTACATTGATTCATTA
>Ga0310691_10005809_pt1 | contig 13338 bp, 10 predicted proteins | sample 176DNAGHGlowgp2_FD_203887 | JGI IMG/M metagenome (GOLD analysis project Ga0310691, IMG submission 203887) | Sheep rumen microbial communities from Palmerston North, Manawatu-Wanganui, New Zealand - 1766 DNA GHGlow gp2 (v2) (version 2) | ecosystem: Host-associated > Mammals > Digestive system >... | reverse complement strand
CGCTACTGTTGGGACTGTACATCTATGTCTGCGTCAACCCTTCGGCTATGCAGACTTTGAACAACGATTTCCTGATCGACAGCTACTATATCAGCTTCATCGTCGCGCTGCTGTCTCCGCTGCTGTTTGACCTGGTGCGCGTTGCGCTCTATCGTATGATTCGCCACAAGTCGCCGTTCGAACCTGACCGCAGCCATCTCCACCATGCTTTGGTGGACCTCGGCCTTAACCACCTCCTGGCAACTATCTACATCGCTACGCTATGCATATTCAATATCGGGGTGTGGCTCCTCACCGCTCTCACGGCTATGGACATAACGCTGCAGTTCGTGATTGTCGTGGCTAACGGCTTGCTAACGTTCTGGGGTTCGTATATATTCATCAACTATCTTAAAGATCATCACCCGCAGTCTTATTCCCGTATCAGCGCTTTCTGCAACAAAAGCACTCAACTCACGCTGCCGCTATGCAACCTCATGGCTCGCATTCTCGATGGCCGTAAACCTATTGAAAACAAGGAGAGGAATCAATGAAGTATTTTGCTATCATAGGAGTAGGCGGCTATGTCGCCCCGCGTCACCTGAAGGCTATCAAAGAGACGGGCAACCTCTTGCTGTCGGCCTACGACAAATGTGACAGTGTGGGTATCTTGGACAGCTACTTCCCGGAGGCTTCGTTCTTCACCGAACAGGAACTGTTCGACCGTCACAACAGCCTGCTCAAAGAACAGGGCCGCCGCTTGGATTATGTCAGCGTTTGCACGCCTAACTATCTGCACGACGCCCACACGCGCTACGGCTTGCGACTCGGAGCTGATGTGATCTGCGAAAAACCGGTGGTGCTCAACCCTTGGAATATCGACGCCTTGGAAAAGGTGGAAAAAGAAACGGGTCATCACGCTTTCACCATTCTCCAGCTTCGCTTGCACCCTTCGGTAATAGCGCTCAAGCAGATGGTGCAACAGGCGCCCGACGACCATATCTATGATATCGACTTGACTTACATCACTTCGCGCGGCAACTGGTACTATTCTTCTTGGAAGGGCGATGTACACAAAAGCGGCGGCGTCGCCACCAATATTGGTGTGCATTTCTATGACATGCTGACGTGGATCTTTGGCGATGTGTTAGAGAATGTGGTCCATGTGGCTTCTCACGACCGCGTGGCTGGATTCCTGCTACTGCGCAAGGCCCGCGTGCGCTACTTCTTGAGCATCAATGCTGACCATCTGCCTGAGAAGGCTCGCAATGAAGGCATGCGCACCTATCGCACTATCTTGGTCGACGGCCGCGAATTTGCATTCAGCCAGGGTTTCACCGAACTGCACACCTTGAGCTACCAGAAAATCCTCGCCGGCGAAGGGTTCTCTATCTCCGAGGCTCGCAGCAGCATACAGATTGTCCACGACATCCGTAATGCGCGTCCGGTTGGTCTGAAAGGCGATTACCATCCTCTGGCTCGCGAACCGCTGGCTCCTCACCCCTTTGGGTGGAGCTAACGGCATACATAGGTTCTGTATTATGAACTTAATATATTGATAAACAAAAACGCCCTCGAAATGCCCTAAAAAGGTACCACCGATGAGGACGAAAACAATAAAAGAAACAAAATAACACTATGCACAACGATTTTTACGTTCATGAGAGCAGCTATGTCGACGACGATGTCGAGATAGGTAACGGCACCAAGGTGTGGCATTTCTGCCACATTCAGCGGGGCGCCCGCATTGGCCGCGACTGCTCTTTCGGCCAGAATGTCAATGTCGGCAACAATGTCCGGATTGGCAATGGCGTGCGTGTGCAGAATAATGTTTCTATCTATGAGGGTGTTACACTCGAAGACCATGTCTTCTGTGGCCCCAGCTGTGTTTTTACCAATGTGCTTACTCCGCGTGCCCAGTTCCCTGTGCATGGACACTATGCCCATACGGTAGTCCATGAGGGCGCTTCGCTGGGAGCCAACTGCACTGTGGTCTGTGGCCACGACATTGGCAGCCACGCCATGATTGGCGCTGGCGCTGTGGTGACGGACGATGTGCCGGCTTATGCTTTGATGTGCGGCGTCCCGGCGCGCCAAGTGGGGTGGGTGTGCTCTTGCGGCCGCAGGCTGGACGATAGCCTTGCCTGTGTGTGCGGCCGCCGCTACCGCTATAACGACAATCAACTTGAAGAAATATGATCCCGCTTAAAGACCTTCGCAGACAATATCTTGCCATGAAAGAGGAGATGGATGCCGCCCTGATGGATACGGTGGCATCGGGATCTTTTGTCATGGGCGATGCCGTCAGCGACCTGGAACGGCAGTTGGCTGACTACGTGGGCGTGAAGCATTGCATCTCTTGCGGCAACGGAACGGATGCTTTGCTGTTGTCTTTGACGGCTCTGGATATTGGCACGGGGGATGCGGTCTTCGTACCTGACTTCACCTTTTTCGCCACGGCCGAGGTTGTGGCTTCTCGTGGCGCTACCCCTGTCTTCGTCGATGTGTGTCCTTCTGATTTCAATATGGATGTCAGCGACTTGGAATCCAAGATTACGGATGTCGTTCGCGAGGGTCGCTTGCGTCCGGCAGCGGTGATCGCGGTCGACCTTTTCGGCCTTCCGGCCCGCTATGACCGCATCAGGCCGGTGTGCCAACAACATGCCATGTGGCTGATCGAGGACGGCGCACAGGGCTTCGGAGGTTCGCTGCGAGGACAGAAGTCTTGCTCTTTCGGCGACATCAGCACCACCTCTTTCTTCCCCGCCAAACCGTTGGGATGCTATGGCGACGGCGGCGCTGTTTTCTGCAACAACGACCAATGGGCTGAACGGCTGCGGTCGTTGCGTGTACATGGCAAAGGCAGCGATAAATATGACAACCGTCATATCGGCATGAATTCGCGTTTGGATTCCATTCAAGCTGCCATTTTGCAGGTCAAGCTGCGCCATTTCGACCAGGAGTTGGATGCCATGCATTCCATAGCGAAGGTTTATCATGAACGGCTGTGCGACAAGGTCTCAGTTCCGGTAGTGGAACCCGATGCTGTCTCTTCGTGGGCGCAATATGTGGTGCAAACCGACCATCGCGACGACTTGCAGCGTCGGCTGAATGCAGCGGGAATAGCTGCTGCGGTCTATTACCCGCGCACGATGAGCCAACAGAGTGCTTTTGCCTATCTGCACCAGCAGCCTTGTCCCGAGGCGCTCCGCCTGACGCAGCGTGTGCTCGCTCTGCCGATGCACCCCTATTTGACGGATGATGAAATACAATTAGTGACGACAACGATATGATGACTATAGATGATATAAAGGTTTGTGTTGTGGGTCTCGGCTATGTCGGGCTCCCTTTGGCTCGTCTGGCTTCGACCAAGTATGTCACTGTAGGTTTCGATGTCGACCCTGTTCGTGTGGATGAACTGGGTAAGGGTCACGACAGCACGCTTGAAGTCGATGACTGCCTGTTGAAAACGGCAGTGGATAGTGGCGGGCTGCGCTTCACCAACGACCCCGAGGATATCAGGGACTGCAATTACTATATTGTCACGGTGCCTACGCCGGTCGATGAGAGCAACCATCCTGACCTCCATCCCCTGCTTTCGGCCTCTGCCATTGTGGGTCAGATCCTTTCTGCAGGCGACGTGGTGGTCTATGAGTCGACAGTGTACCCGGGCGTTACCGAAGAGGTATGCCTCCCCGAGGTGGAACGGCGTTCGGGATTGCAGCTTAACGTGGATTTCTTTGGCGGATACAGCCCCGAACGCATCAACCCTGGCGACAAGGAACATACCGTGGAGACTATCTGCAAGGTGACTTCGGGCTCCACCGTCGAGGCGGCTCGCCTCATCGACGACTTCTACCGCTCTCTGTTGAAGGGTGGTACCCATCCCGTTTCGTCGATTCGGATTGCCGAAGCTTCTAAGATTGTGGAGAACAGCCAGCGCGATGTCAATATCGCTTTCATGAATGAACTTGCCAAGATATTCAATGCCATGGGCATCGATACGGGTGAGGTGCTGGAAGCCGCTGCTACCAAGTGGAACTTCTTGAATTTCAAACCGGGTCTGGTAGGCGGTCACTGCATCAGCGTCGACCCCTACTATCTGATTGAAAGGGCTCAGGTCTATGGCGTGTTCCCGCGTGTGATGTATAGCGCCCGTCGCCTGAACGACAGCATGGGTGCCTATGTGGCCCATCGCCTGATTGAACAGATGAACCTGCGCGGCATCATGGTACGCAATGCGCGTATTCTGATCCTGGGCTTCGCCTTCAAAGAAAACTGCCCAGACATTCGCAACACTAAAGTCGCCGACATCTATCAGACTCTCGCGCCCTATAGTAGCCGCATTCATGTGGCCGACCCTTGGGTGGACCCTCGCAAGGCCTTCGAAACCTACAATATCCGCATCGAAAACTGTGTCGAGGCTTGTGGCGAGAATAGTTATGATGCAATAATCCTTGCCGTCCCCCACAGCGCCTTTCTCGACTTGCCATTGCGTGAACTATGCCCTTCTCCGGGCATCGTATTCGATGTGAAAAGTGTGTTGCCTGCTGATTACTCGGACCTGCGACTATAATTCAGTATGATAAAATCGTATAACAACTATATAATCAATAGAATCGACTATCTGGATAACCCTACATATAAGAATCTAAATAATGAATAATAAATAATTAGTAATATGTTCAAAAAAGTATTTTACAATTTAGTAAAGCGTTACAGGCATTCTACCGTCCCCGGATGGATAATGCTGGTGATTGACGTTCTGATGTTTGCGGTGGCTTTTACGGTGTCGCAGCTTTTTGCGTGGCGCTTCGACAGCCACATGACATGGCATGCCGTTATGGTGAATCTGGCCATCTGCGGATGCGTCACGTTATTCTTCTTCTACCTGTTCAAGACCTACAGGAGCATTATCCGCCACATGGGCTTGAACGACATCTTCCGCACCCTTGTGGCTTGTGTCTTCATGGCACTGACTTGCGGTGTCCTCAATTTCATCAACAACAGGATCAAGGTGTTCCCTACCACCAGCAACATCATCCCTTCCTACCGTATTGTGATAATGCTGTATTCGCTCCTGGCTCTGTTGATGCTCCTGGCTCGTTTCACCATACTCTATATCTATAACCAGTATTTCAAACGCCGCCGCAGAGAGATCAACTTGGTTATCTATGGTGCCGGCGCCGCTGGCGTCATCGCCAACAATGCGCTGAAGCAGGACATTCATTTCGAATACAAAGTGGTGGCTTTCATCGATGATGATGCCTCGAAAGTCAATCAGCAACTCGACAGCGTCCCCGTGATGCGGGCTCGCGACGTGCTTAATCCTAAATTCGTCGCCGCCAAAGAGATATCCCAGATCATCATCGCTATCCCCACCATCCGCCTGATGCACAAGCAGGCTATCACCAACCGTGCTCTCGACCTCGGTCTGACCGTGAAGTCGGTACCGCATATCTCGCTGTGGATGAATGGCACCTTTACAGCTAACCAGATTCAGGATATCAAGATCGAGGACCTCCTGCAACGCGAACCTATCAAAATCGACAATATCAATGTGGTACGCGAAGTGCTCGACAAAACGGTCCTCGTCACGGGCGCCGCAGGCTCCATCGGTAGCGAGATTTGCCGTCAGCTGTTGCAGTACAAGCCCAAGAAAATCATCATGCTCGACCAGGCTGAGTCGCCTATGTACGACTTGCAGTTTGAACTGAAAAACAATGAACCTTATAAGAAATATGTCGACTCGATGGTCTTCGTTATCGCCAACGTCAAAGACCAGCCGCGTATGGAGGAGGTCTTCGAGATGTATCGCCCCAACCTCGTTTACCATGCCGCTGCCTACAAGCATGTGCCTTTCATGGAGGAAAACCCCTACGAGGCTATCTATGTCAACGTTTTTGGAACCAAAAACATTGCCGACCTCGCCATCAAATACGGCGCCGAAAAGTTTGTGATGATCTCTACCGACAAGGCCGTCAACCCCACCAACGTCATGGGCGCCACCAAACGTATGGCGGAAATCTATATCCAGAGCCGCTCAACCGACCAGACGCACTTTGTCACTACCCGCTTCGGCAACGTGTTGGGTAGCAACGGCAGCGTCATACCGCTCTTCAAGAAACAGCTCGCCGCGGGCGGACCGCTGACGGTGACGCACAAGGACATCATCCGTTACTTTATGACCATCCCCGAAGCCTGCAACCTTGTCCTTGAGGCCGGCGCTATGGGCCAGGGTGGCGATATCTTCGTCTTCGATATGGGCAAACCGGTCAAAATCTACGATCTGGCACGCCGCATGATCCAGCTCTCTGGATTGAAAAATATCGAAATCAAAGAGATAGGTCTGCGCCCGGGTGAAAAACTCTACGAAGAACTTCTTGCCACGAAGGAAAACAATATCCCGACCTACCATCCTAAGATTCTTCGTGCCGAGGTGCGCAAGTACCCTCTCGAAGATATCGACCGTGCCTATGGGGAATTGGAGGACATCATGTTCACCTTGGACGACTATCGCATCGTCGCCAAAATGAAAGAAATCGTCCCCGAATTTATCAGCAACAACAGCATTTACTGCGACCTCGACAAAAAAACAGAAAAGTGAAACCGGAGAAGTAAGAACTAAGAAATGAAAACTTAGAACTAAGAGGTAAGAATCAAGAACTAAGAAATGAAAACGGAGAACTGAACCCCCTAATGCGGCAGCCAGTTCTCCGTTTTCCGCTTTCCGTTTTCCGTTCTCCGCTTTCCGCTTTCCGTTTTCCGCTTTCCGCTTTCCGCTTTCCGCTTTCCGCTTTACTCGTTCATCGTGGCTTCGATCTCGGCAACGGTTTTGGGTATGGGTTTGCCTAAGACGCGGCAGCCATCGGCAGTGACGAGAACGTCGTCCTCGATGCGGATGCCACCGAAATCTTTCCATTTCTCCAATTCGTCGAAATTGATGAAGTCTTTATTGGTGCCTTCAGCATGCCATTTGTCGATGAGGGCAGGAATGAAGTAACATCCAGGCTCGTCGGTGATTACAAATCCGGGCTGCAGGCGACGTCCGCAACGCAGACTGCCAAGACCAAACTGGTCGCTGGGGCGGGTCTCGTCATCGTAGCCTACGTTGATCTGGCCGTAGTTCTCCATGTCGTGGACATCAAGTCCCATCATGTGGCCCAGACCATGGGGCATCAGCAGGCTATGTGCCCCGTTGGCGACGATGTCGTCAAGATTACCACGCAAGATGCCGAGGTCTTTGTAGCCCTGTGCCAGTATGCGGCTTGCTGCGGTATGTACCTCTTGATAGGTGATGCCGGGACGCGTCACGCGTATGGCTTCGAGGTTGGCGTTGAGCACAATCTCATAGATGGCTTTCTGGCGCTCGTTGAAGCGGCCGCCAACAGGAACCGAACGGGTGATGTCGCTGCAGTAGTTCATGGCGGTTTCACATCCGGCATCCATCACCAGCATGCGTCCCTCGACGAGCTTGTTGTTGTGGCCGTGGTTGTGGAGGGTCTCGCCGTGGATGGTCATGATGACAGGGAAGCTGACAGGTCCGTTGCCCTTCCAGGCTTCGCCTTCCATGAATCCTGCCAGCTCGTACTCATAGCGTCCGGGCATGGCCATCTTCATGGCTCCTACATGCATGTTGTAGGCCGTGGCAATGGCTTTCTCGATTTCGGTTATTTCTTCGTCGCTCTTGATGCTACGCTGCTTGACACATGCTTTGATGAGCTCCATGGATGCATAGCGCGTTACTGCGTTGTAGCTGATGCCGAGAAGCTCACTCATCTGGTGGATGTTGTCGGCACGATAGGGTGGGAGGTAATGCACCTTGCGCGCCTCGCCGATGGTCTTGGTGCAGAGGGTCTGCAACGCCTTCAGGTCGCCGCTGTTGGCAACGCCTACTGAGGCTGCCAGCTCTTTGACGCTGGGCAGCGGACCGGTCCAGATAATGTCGTCGATGTCGTAGTCGTTGGCGAAGATAAAGTCTTTGCCGTTGTCGCAGTCAAGCACTCCCACCAAGTCTTCGCGCTGCAGCCCGAAAAAGTATAGGAAGGTGCTGTCTTGGCGAAACCAGTAGGTGTTGTCGGTGTAGTTGCAGGGCGCTTCATGGTTGCCCTGAATGATGATCAGACCGTGGCCGATGTCTTTGCGAAGCTGCTCACGGCGTGCAATATAAGTCTCTTTTTTGAACATAATGTATGTGTTTTTTTTATTGTTTTCGTTATTCTTCGTTCCTTTTTGGCGTTACGGCCAAAATACATTTTTTGGCATCTTTATGATAACGGATGCCTATGGCTGATTATTGTGAGAAAAATTATTTTTTTAGTTTACAGTTATTTATTAGTTTTTATTAGTATCTTTGCATCCCCAAAAACAACTAATCTGATTTAAAAATGAACGCAAATAGCTATAAATTAAACCCTAACAGACTGGTGGCCTTCCTCCAAAAACCGGCCAGCCAGTTCACTCGCGACGACATGATGCGTGTCATCGAGGAAATGGACATCGAAATGGTCAAATTCCGCTACATGGCTCACGATGGCCGTCTGAAAACGCTCAACTTTGTCATCAACAGCTATGACCACATCCGCGAGGTGCTTACCTCGGGCGAACGTGTCGACGGCTCCAGCCTCTTCCCCTTCCTCGAGGCTGGCAGCAGCGACCTCTACGTCATACCGCGTTTCCGCACGGCTTTCATCGATCCCTTCGCCGATATCCCTACGCTCGACTTGCTCTGCAATTTCTACACCAAGGACGGCGAACCTTTCGAGATGGCTCCCGAATATACGCTCCACAAAGCTGGCGAGGCTTTCCGCAAAGCTACCGGCGGCATGGAGTTCGAGGTGATGGGCGAACTGGAATACTATGTCATCGCCGACAAACAGGAGGACTACCTCCCGGCTGACCAGCGCGGCTACCATGCCTCTATGCCTTTCTGCAAATTTGAGGACTTCCGTACCCACGCCATGAAACTGATTGCTGAGTGCGGCGGACTCATCAAATACGGCCACAGCGAGGTGGGCAACTTCACCGTGGGCGACACCATGTACGAACAGAACGAAATCGAGTTCCTGCCTACCTATCTCGAAGACGCCGCCGACCAGCTGGTCATCGCCAAATGGATCATGCGCGAATTGGGACACGAGTATGGCATCACCGTCACCTTCGCTCCCAAAATCACTGTCGGCAAGGCGGGTAGCGGCATGCACATCCACACCCGCGTCAGCAAGGATGGCAAGAATATGTACGTCGGCGAGAACGGCCTTACCGAGACGGCCCACAAAACCATCGCCGGCATCCTCAGCCTGGCAGGTTCCCTCACCGCCTTTGGCGACACCAACCCGACGAGCTATTTCCGCCTGGTGCCTCATCAGGAAGCTCCTACCAATATCTGCTGGGGCGACCGTAACCGCAGCGCCATGGTGCGCGTGCCCCTGGGTTGGACCAAGGGCAGCGGCAACATGATGGCTCACTGCAACCCGCTCGAACCCAAAGAGGATGTCGATTTCAGCCATAAACAGACCATCGAGCTCCGCACGCCCGACGGCAGCGCCAACGTCTACCTCCTCCTCGCCGGCATGACCGTGGCTGCACGCCATGGCTTCGAAATGGAAAACGCGGTACAGTACGCCAAGGATCGCTATGTCAGCGTCAATATTTTCGAACACGAAGAGGTGCTGAAACGTCTCGACACGCTCCCCGACAGCTGTGCGGCTTCGGCCGATCTGCTGGAACGTGACCGTGCACTTTACGAGGCTCAAGGTGTGTTCGCCCCGCAACTCATCGACGGCATCATCAAGGATCTCCGCTCTTTCAACGACCGCAACCTCCGCGCCGAAATAGGCAACGACCCCGAAAAAACACTCGAACTGGTACAGCGCTTCATGCACTGCGGTTAAATAGAAAAAAAATTCGTACTGCACAATACAATTGATTTTCTAACGTTATAACAAACAAATTTTTCTTAACAATTAAATATTTAATCATGAAAAAATTTCTCTATGTTGCCTTGATGACTTTCGTCATGATTGGCATGAGCGCTTGCTCGAAAGATGACGACGTTTTGACCGGAACCAAATGGGCTGGTCAGATAACCGAAACAGAAAATGGCCTCACTATCACTGCCGATGTGGCCGTTGAGTTTACCACCGAGACCGCTGGCAAAATGAGCGTGGCTATGGTTATGACTGATGAGTTGCGCCAGATGTTAATCGCTTTCGGTATGACCGAGGAAGAAATCGCTGAAATGGCTGAAGTTGAAACTGATGATTTTACTTACACCTATGATGGCGAAAGTAAAGGTACCATCACCATCAAAGATGAGGATGGTGAGGATTCTACTGTCAACTTTACCGTCGACGGCGACACGTTGACTCTGACCGAAGAAGGCCATAATGTTGTGCTGACTAAGGAGAAATAAATCCTCTACGCTAAAAAAACAAAAAGCCTTGGCTTCCGCCGAGGCTTTTTCTGTGTTATGTGGATGGTATATTGTAAGTTATAATTTTTTTGTCTATGGTATTCAGTCTTGACGCGGAGCAGGTGGGATTCCCCGACCCTCGACTGGGAGAACCTGACGGTTTCTTGGCTTTTGGCGGAAAAATGGAACCGGAATGGTTGCTCAATGCTTACTATATGGGCATCTTCCCATGGTACGACAATGCCGACGGCGTCCCGTTCTGGTTTTCTCCGGAAAAACGTATGCTGCTCAGCCCTGCTGAATTCCGGTGTTCGAAAAGCTTGCGCAGACTCCTCAAAAAAGGGCGTATGGAGGTCCGTATCGACACTTGTTTCCGTCAGGTGATTGAACAGTGTGCCTCGGTGAAACGTGACGACGATTGCGGCGAGAGCTGGATTAGCCGTCAATTCATCGATTCCTACTGTGAGCTGCATGAAAAAGGATTCGCCCACAGTTTCGAGACTTTTTTGGATGGCCGCTTGGTTGGCGGTCTTTATGGCGTCAGCCTGAGCGACTACTTCTGTGGCGAGTCGATGTTCCACACGGTCTCCGATGCCTCTAAGGTGGCTTTCGCCCGTATGGTGGAATTCGCCGCCTTGCATGGTTTCCGGTTCATCGACGCACAGCTCTACACGGACCATCTGGCTTCGCTGGGCGCCCATGAGGTGCCTCGCGAAACCTACCTCGGCCTCCTTGCCGAACAGGACCTTAAACGGACTTATCGCGGCCGTTGGCGGCGCAACAGTGTGGTGCTGCTCCTTGGCGGCAACCAGGGCGACAGGGTCTCTCTCCTGCTTCAGGCCATCAGTGAAGTGGCTCGCCGCATCGGTACTGTCTCCGTCGCTTCCAGTGTCTACGAAACGGCTCCTTGGGGCTTCGAAGCGGAACAGCCTTTCTTGAACCAGGCCATCGTGGTCGACACGGACCTTAGCGCTCACGAAGTCCTCGTCGAAGCTCTGGATATTGAGAAAGATCTCGGCAGGATCCGCAAAGAGGGCTCGAAGGGCTACTCCTCTCGCCCTATGGATATCGACCTGATTTTCTATAACAGCGATGTCGTGGACTGCGCCGACCTCCAGCTGCCGCATCCCCGCATGGGTCTGCGCCGATTTGTTCTGACACCCTTGGCTCAGATTATCCCTGATTTTCGGCACCCGAAAATCGGCAAAACCATGTCGCAAATGCTTGATGAATGTCAGGATAATAGCGCTGTTAATGTATATTTTTGATGTTTGTATCGGCTGATTTTGAGTATGTTGACAAAAATATTAAAAAATATTTTGGTCATATTGGAAAAATATAGTACTTTTGCACTCCATTTTGTGGAAAAATAAACAAATTTAAATCATTAATAATGTACGCAATAGTAGAAATCGCAGGTAAGCAATTCAAGGTCGCCCAAGATCAGAAGATCTTCGTCAATCGTCTTCAGAATGAAGAAGGTAGCGAGGTTTCTTTTGACACCGTGATGCTCAAAGACAATGATGGTAACATTACCGTTGGCCAGCCCTACATCAGTGGCGCCAGCGTTAAAGCTACCGTGGTAAAACATCTTAAAGGCAAGAAAGTCCTCGTCTTCAAGAAAATCCGCCGCAAAGGATATCAGAAGATGAATGGTCATCGTGATTATCTGACTCAGATAAAAATCGATAGCATCAATTAATTCAGTTACTAACCTTTTAAAACGTATATATTATGGCTCATAAAAAAGGTGTCGGTAGTTCCAGTAACGGTCGCGAATCCGAAAGCAAACGTTTGGGTGTTAAGATTTTTGGCGGTCAGAAATGTGTGGCTGGCAATATCATCATCCGTCAGCGTGGTACGGTACACAATCCTGGTCAGAACGTTGGCATGGGTAAAGATCATACCCTCTATGCCCTCTGCGACGGCGTGGTGAAATTCCACAAGGGTCGCGAAGATCGTTCCTTCGTCTCCGTAGTGCCTTGCGCTGAATAAAACACACCCCTTAAGTAAAATCTAAAAGACGCTCTTCCTCCCCGAAGAGCGTCTTTTTTTGGCGTATAGTTCCAAAATATATCGTCCTGTCTCCATATCCTTGCAGTGTTATGCTGCAAGGATACTCATTGTTTCCGCATTTCAGCGTTCTAAATATTGGAGAGTATTACAGGTAATAATCATTATCAACATACTGTATGTACCTTTTATGATTATCTCTTGTAATCGACACAATGTCGCCTTTTTTGAGTACTACTCTCTTCGCCATAAATAGCTGTATTTAGATATTATTATTCGGGAAATATGTAAATGTTTAGATTATATTTGATCCAATACTGTGGTTTGATGGTGTTGCACTTGTAGATAGAATTTAAGGAATATGTTGAGGGATACTATTGTTCTTTTGACTTTGTTTGAGACTTTCTCACCAATATATTTAGTAGTTCGTCAAGTTTCATCGGATAATCATTGCCAAAAATTGCGCTGTAGATGTAGCTCGGGTAATAATTATACATTTGCTCAAAAAAACATTCCCTATCGAATAATATTTTATTATGGTACTATCTTGTATATACTCAGTCGAATCGCATTTTATACTTTTTACACTGATATCCGATGAGTCCCCCCACTTATTTAATTTAATACTAAATTGATACATCGTATATTCGTTATTATTTTTCACAAGAAAAGAAATCGGCACCACTCCTGGTTTTTTCATTGCATACACTTGTATCATCACCGTGCTATCACAAAAATCAATTTGTGCAGTTGCCACATTAAAAAAAAAATGGAGCGAACATAAATATGGTGAAAAAAACTTTAAATAGTCTCATTGAATTGTATTTTAGTTGTTTGTATTTGTTAAATATTGGGACAGGAGGTCAAAACGTATACCATTGGTATAGCCTACTCCTGTTGCCGTAGGCTCTCACCATGTATCTTTTCTGTAA
>Ga0310691_10005807_pt1 | contig 13346 bp, 19 predicted proteins | sample 176DNAGHGlowgp2_FD_203887 | JGI IMG/M metagenome (GOLD analysis project Ga0310691, IMG submission 203887) | Sheep rumen microbial communities from Palmerston North, Manawatu-Wanganui, New Zealand - 1766 DNA GHGlow gp2 (v2) (version 2) | ecosystem: Host-associated > Mammals > Digestive system >... | reverse complement strand
GTAAGAAATTCAGATATTATTGCTAGAAAAGATGGAATAGAGATTCTTGATTTTCTTACGTGTGAAACACCAATGCATAATGCTGATATTATTACTAACCCGCCCTATAAATATGCAAAATCATTTGTAGAAAAGGCGCTATCACTTGTTGATGATGGAAGATATGTTTGTATGTTCCTTAAATTAACATTTCTTGAAGGTAAATCCAGAAGACATTTATTTGACAAATATCCTCCAATAAGAGTTTGGGTTTCAACTTCAAGAATGAAATGCTATATGAATGGTGTAAGTAATAGTAATAATGCTTCAGCTGTTTGTTATGCTTGGTTTGTTTGGAAAAAAGGATATAAAGGTTTTCCTGAAATAAGATGGTTTAATTAATGGACGATGAAGCTAAATGCTGCATTGAATCAGCAGAGGGTATCATAAATAAATTAAGTAAACAACTGCGTGAAATTATATTTATGGATGATAATTATAATTTAACAGAAGTATTAAATATAGCTGAAAATATTAAAGCTATGTCAGAAATTATTATAGCCCAATCTAAGAAATTATTAAATAATAAATAATAAATAAACTCTGATAGCAAGCTAAATCTATCAGGGTTTTATTGTATATTATATTTTACAATGTCAAGATTAAGACTATTGTGATTATTACCTTTTAGCCAATTAGGGGTTTAAGAAATATGGCACAAAGAAAAAAATTAGGAAGTTCAAAAGATAATTCAGGATATGAACATTATGTAAAAGCTGTTCCTATTTTGGAAAACTTTGAAGATGTATATAATCTCAAACATCATTTAATTCATTCTTATGAAGAGTTAATGGACTTTTATAAAAATGAGTTTAAACCAGATTCATTTTTTGCATGGGACACTGAAACATCTGATTTAAGTCCTGAAAAAGGTGTTAAAACTGGTGATCTTGTTGAAGGTTTAATTGTAGGTTATTCTTTTACACAAGATGGGCATAATGGTTATTATGTACCGCTTACACATCCAGATATTGCGATTGGCTATAGAGGTTTAAAAGTTTTATATGCAATGATTTGTAAATCAAAATTGCATTTATTATATAATGCAAGATTTGATATGCGATTCCTTGAGTTTATGACACCTGAGAAGTATGGTTATACGCCTGAACCAAATGAAAAGATATATCCGTTTGATCTTTCAAGTACTAAATACTTTGATGTTCAATGTTCAGTTTGGCTTTCAGACACTAATGTTGTAATGCCATCGTTGAAAAAATCAGAAAAGCATTTTCTTGGCTGGAATCCACCAACATTTGAAGAGACTACTGGTGGTGAAACTAACTTTGGATATTTACCAGCTGCAAGTGGTTATAGATATGCTTCTTTAGACGCGTTAGCTACTTATAATCTTTTCTTTAAAACAGAACGTTATTATGTAGAATCAGGTGCTGCAGGTAAACTTGATAATGAATGTTTATATCCTCTAATGAGATTAGAAAATACACCAATAAATGTTGATCATGAATATCTTAAATCAATTCGTGGTGATGTTCTAGCTCATTTAGATGAGCTTAAAAAGTATCTTTACGCACAAGTAGGCCATGAATATAATCTATCATCAGGTAGAGAATTAATGTCTGTATTTCAGCAGCTTGGTATTGATACAGGTTCTAGAACAGCCACTGGACAGATGAAAACAGATATTAAAACTATTAGTACTTATTTTGCTACACATGGTGATAATGAATATTTACGTAAATTAGTAGAATATAAACAGCTTTTGAAATTTGACAATTCATACCTTGAAACTTTGTTAAAGATTTCTGCACCTGAAGAAATTGAAAAGCATCCAATTAGATTTAATTACTTTACTTGTAAAGTACCATGTTTAACCGAAAATAATCGAGTACTTATTAAAGGTAAAGGTTTAGTTTCAATTAAAGACTGTAAATCTGGTGATTATATTTGGACGCAATATGGTTATAAAAAAGTACTATGGAATAATAACCATTTTTCTAATGATATTTATAAAGTAACATTTAAAAATGGTTATACTATTGAAGGTACCGGGCATCACCCAGTATTAGTTAATAAAACTGGTAGGTCTACATATTTAAAATACGAATGGGCTGGTTTAGCTGATTTAAAGCCTGGTGAACATGTTGTTTTAAATCATAAATCATGTGAAGATTATAATACTGATATTGAATATGATTTTGCAAGGCTTATTGGTTTTATTGATGGTGATGGTTCAATAGCTACACAAGATAGAGTTAAATTATGCTATTGGACTGATGAGTCTAATGAATTAAAAGAATATTATGGAAATTTATTGTCAAAATATTCAAATAGTGAACTTCATTATGATTTATCACAAAAAGAGTCACATCATGCAATAATACAAGCAGTATATAATACTAATTTTAATACATATCTTCGTTCTCTTGGTGTACGTGGCGATGGCGTTCCAAAATGTATTTTAAATAGTTCACCAAAAATTTGGTTAGCATATTTACAAGGTATTTGGGATTCTGATGGTAATATTTCATTAAGTGCATGTAATAAAAATTATCCTCAGGTTGGTATTAAATTAATTAAAAAACAAACTGTTCGAGATATAAGTACAATGTTAATTATGCTAGGTATACCAAATAGTTTGTTAGATATTGCTTATTATAAAAATAAACCTAATATACATGAACAATTACGTTGTCGTATTAGAGATCATATTGGATATGTATTATTTAAAAATTTAATTTCAGACTATATGAAATCAAATAAACGATTAAAGTTTGAATCATTAAATATTGACAATAATTACATTGAATATGCTCAGACAATTGTAAAATCTATTGAAAAAATAGAAGACACTATTGTTTATGATATTGAGGTTGAAGATGTTCATGAATATATTGCTAATGGTATTGTAACTCATAATACTGGGAGATTAGCATCAGGGACTGATGGAAAAAATAAATTCTTTTCACCATTAAATATACAAAGTTTTCCAAAGCCACATTCACATAATTATCATTGTCATAAAGCAACTGATGAACAAATTGCAAATGGTGAAGATTTATGTGGTTGGGTTTTTGATAATAATCCAGAAGGTAGTTTAGGTTTAACAGAAGGACAAGATCCACATTTAAATGTACGAAAAGCAATTAGACCACCTGATAATGATTCAGTGATAGTATCTGTCGATATGAAAGCTGAAGAGTTAAGATTGGTTGCAAATATATATAAAGAGCCAACATGGATTCATGCTTTTAATACAAATCAAGATGTTCATAAATTAACAGCCTATAAGATTTTTGGTGAAGAGAATTATTGCAAAGAAGCTCGTAAAAAAGCAAAGGCTGCATCATTTGGTATTTTGTATGGATCAACTGCTTATGGATTTCATAATCAGTTTCCAGATATGTCATTAGAAGAATGTGAAGAATTTATTGATACATTTAAAAAGGCATTACCATCAATTGAGATTGGACAACGAAATGCTGTACGATTTGCAAAAAAGAATGGTTATGTTAAAACATATTTTGGTAGACCTCGCCGTGTAAAATACTATTTAAATAGTACAGACAGGCAAAAGGTTGGTTTTGGTACAAGGACAGTTAAAAATACAGCAGTTCAGGGTGCAGCTGGTGACTTACTTAAACTTATGCTAGTAAGATTATGGAAAGAACTATTTATTCCATATAAAGATAAAGGCGTTAAATGGGTTTGTACAATTCACGATGAAATTAACTATCTAGTACCTAAAAAGCTTTTAAAAGAAGTTGTTCCAATTATTATGAGGTGTCAAACAATTAAACTCCCAGATTGGGAAGTTCCAATGTTACCAGATCTTTCAATTGGAAAATCATTTGGCGAGCTAATTCCATTTGAATATGATCCAGATACATTTGATGGCACATTTACTCCACAAATGGAATCTATTCAAGATAGCACTGTTGATAATAATCCTGAACCAAGTGAAGATATTTATATTCCTGAATTAGAAGAAGATGATTATGACTATATGCAATAAATAAAGTGCCAAGTAGCTGTTATCTATAATTTAGTTATAAATAGCAGCTATTTCTTTTATTTATAAATAAATTTATGTTGTGGCATCTGCATTATTTGTGTATATAAAATGCAGTAAGTTAAAATTAGTCTTCAAGTATTAAGTTATAGGGTTTTATATGAAAGATTTATTTGACTCATTTGGATATAAGTGTCTTCAGATATTTCAACTAGTTGATGGTAAAACACTTTCATATGCTTATTCAAATAAGGCAATACCTGAAAGTTTTAAGAAATTTCAAGTTGAATACTATGCAAATTTATCACAATATATTAATAAGCATGATAATAAATCTAAATTATTTTTAGAAAAGTGCATTGACAATTTGCAGTTTATTGTTAATGAAGATTTATCATTTTTGTATCAATCACAAAAAGATCCACATCAGTTAGAGCTTCCATTTAATAATTAGTATTTATTATGAATGATAGAACTTTAAATCGAATTGCTCTCTTATATAGAGATCTTTTATCGAATTCAATAAAGTCATTATCAGATCAAGATAAAAGGACTTTATTGAATATAAAACCAAAAAATAAAATAATTGCAATTGGTGATATTGATTATTCTAATTGGAATTCATATGCTTTAACTTATTTATTAGAAAATAAATTAATTGCTCCAACTGTATTAGATGAATCAAAAATTTATCAGTCAATGCATGCTATGCGAACACATGATGAGCATATATTGCATCCACAGTATTTAATAAGTCAAAGTGTTATAATTAAAATTATAGGTTTGGACAATTCACCAAATATTAATGATTATATTAATTCATTCATTAATATGTGTATTGCAAATGATGATTGTAAAATAATATTTGTGGTTATTGATGGTAATAAGAAATTCTATAAAAATAATTTATATATAAGAAAATCTAATTCAACTTTTATAGAAACTTCAACAGGCAGACCGTACACAATAGACAGTACACCACTATGTATAGATCCTGATGATATTATATTTTTTAATAGTAATAGAAAAACTACAGTATCACCAGTAAGTAACACACCAAAGACAACGCAATCAAAAACTAAAAAAGTGGGTTTATGCTCTTCTATAATGAATGAGCCAAACTTTTTTTAATTATTAGCTATAGGATAATTAGTATGAATATCCCAACTACTGAAGATATTAGAAATGAATTTAATCGTCTATACAAAGATGGTATTTTCAGAGAAGGAAGGTATGGAAAAACAATCGAGATTCAAAATGCTCATTTTTTAGCAGATAGTGATTCAATTATTCGTAAGCCAAATTATGAATATGCAAATAGAGAAATTGAATGGTATAAGTCTCAATCTTTATTTGTTAAAGACATTCCAGGTGAAGTTCCAAAAATTTGGCAAATGTGTGCTGATAAAGATGGTAAGATAAATTCTAATTATGGCTGGTGTATTTGGTCAAAAGAAAATGGTAATCAACTTGACTATTGTATTAAAAGATTAGTTGATGATCCACATACACGTGAAGCATGTATGATTTATAATCGTCCATCAATGCAGATTGATTGCAATTTAAATGGGATGCATGATTTCATGTGTACATATTCAACACAAGTATTCTTAAATGAAGTTAGAAGTAATGTATATCAGCTTGATTATACAGTATTTATGAGAAGTTGTGACGCAGTATACGGATATTGTAATGATTGTCTTTGGGCACAGTATGTTCAATCACTTATGGTAGATTTACTTAATAAAGAAGGTCTTAATGTAATACTTGGTGATATAATTTGGAATGCTGGATCACTTCATGTTTATGAACGACATTTTCGCTGGTTAACTTAACAATTTGTATTAAAACATTTATGGAGATTATTATGAAAAACTTTATTACTACTATGTTTGCTTTATTAGTGTTTATTGTATTACCATCTGTAGCTTCAGCACAGCCACTACCGCCACCCCATGGTCCATACTATGTAGTTGAAAGATGTTATACAGTATTATTCCCATATCCGCATTCAAGATGTGAATATGTACGTGTAAGACGTAATTATACACCTGTTCCACCACCGCCCTATCGTATGTGGCCGCCACCAATTGGTCCTCGACCTGGACATCATCCTCCACCACCAGGTAGCCACAATCATAATCATGGACCTAGAAGATAAAATAAAAATGCCGCTATATAATTGTATATAGCGGTTTATTTATATTTTATTATGTTAAAATTTTGATTGATAAATCATTAATGGTAAAATATGTAATTTTATCACAAATTAAATGAATTGTCAATAGAAAAATAAAGAAATTTTTCAGATACAGCCTGATGCAAAATTAGCGAATTTTTCGAAATTTTTCAGTTGACAAACAGTCCAAACTTTGTTATTATTAATCCATCAAATGAGCAATGAAGCTTGTTTGAGACTCTTTGAAAAAAATTTCAACATGTTAAAAAATTGGTTGACAAGCCTGGTGACTTGTGGTATAAATAACACACATAAATTGAATGGGAATGGATCCTGTTCAACTAGCTATGGGGTTACTATGACTGGTAAATATTATGCGGTATATCCTGTTTATGGCGAAGATAAAGGACGTTTTATTTTAGGTGTATCAAAAGCCCTTAGTAATAAACGCTATTATCATGGTGAAGTTATTAATGAAGCATTTACAAAGGTTAATAGTCATAATTTTATTATAATAGACTGGAAACACTATCAGATAAAATATCATGTTAATGGCTATGAATCAAAGTGGAAACAATTTAAATCAAGTGAATTTTGGAATCACTTCAGATTTTCAACACCATGTGAAGATTGGGAAATTGAAGCCTATGGCCATATCCGGTAATGGAGGTTTATATGGGTTATACAATGCAGCAAATTCAAAAGTGCTACAATGACGTTATAAACACATATAAGGCAATGTCATTTAAAGAAGTGCCATGCTCTTCAATGGTAAATTATACATTAAATGGCGTTTATCGATCAACAGATTTAAAAAGCACAGTTTCAGATAATGTATCTGTTCGTGTGAAACTTATAAGTAAGCATGAAAAATTTATTGGTTTAGATTATCCTGCATATTTTATAGATCTTGATGTAGATCAATTAGTTAATTTAAAATATGCTAATGTAGCACATTATAATAGATTTTATTGTGTAGATGATAACTATTATACAACCAATATTAATGATGTTATTAATGCACGTGCTATAAGTCTTAAACGGTATCTTGATTTTTGGGATCATCGTAATAAAAATATTAGACTTAATTTGGCAAAAATGCCTAATTCATTATTATTATATTTGCATAAATTAATTAATTCTAAACTTGGAAATCGCACGAAAGTATTCTCAATAAGAGATGTATATTTTAGCTATGCTGGAGTTTCACGTAAGTTAGTTATTGTAATTAAACATGAAGATAACTTAGCGACAGAATCATTTTGGTTTGATCCTTGCATTAAACAAGCCGTTTAGTATTGGAGGCTGATATGGTTGAATTATATGGTGTTACATATTTGGAATCTGCTGATTGTACACATTGTTCACAAAAATATTTTTATCTAACACAAAAACGTGATGCGTCTAATCTTGCAAGGTCTACATCAAAAAAATCTGGTAAATGCTCACAGATATGGAAATGCCGTGGCTATTATGATGCGAGCTATAAGTTTTGTGAGATTGAAGCTAGTAATATTGCTATTTATGATAATGGTAAAAGGAAGTAAATATGATTGTTTATCATGTCATTAAAAAGAATGTAGATGGCGTGTATTTACTTGACAAGAGAAATGACATTATTTATACAGATACTGTAGAAAGTGATGCGCGAGATATATTTAATAGTCGTGTTGCAAATAAATTAAAAGGTGAAATCTATGACTTAGTTATGGAAGTTAAAGGTCAAAAATATTTACACATCTTATGTGAAAGATAGCATTTAGCTTTGTGTAATTCATATAGGGAGATATTATATGCCAACAATAAATGAGTCACATGCAAAATCATTAGCACTATATGGAATAACACTAAAAAATGAAACAAAAGTTTCAGCAATATTACAATTAAAAGATCAAATTGTTGATTCAAAAATGTCTCGTGCATTATACGAAAAATTAATATCGGCTATTGATTACCATATTCTGCATGATATTAAACTGCCTGATATTACATTTGGTATTGAATTTGAGTTTGTTGGAAGTGAAGATCCGTATGATATTTCTATGTTTGACATAGAAATGTTTAGACTTTTAAAAGAAAAATATTTTCGTTCAGGCGTATATACTCATAATGATGGTACATCATGGATCCTCGGAAAAGATGGCTCAATAAATGTAAATAATTCATCTATAAAAGAACCATTTGGATATGAATTATCATCACCAAAGCTAAATTTATTTAATGAAGATGATATTAAAACAATTACAACAGTAATTGAGTATTGCAAAAAGTATTTACATGCAGAAGTAAATAAATCATGTGGTACTCATATTCATATTGGTTTTAAACATAAAAATATTTTCCGTGGCAGTATATGTGATTTATTATCAGCATATTCTGTTATGGAAAAAACAGTATTTGATCCAATTGTACCAACATCAAGGCGTCGCAATAAATATTGTCATCCTACTAGACCATGGCCACGAAATAAATATCAGAAGCTAAGTTCAAGATTTTGTGAATTTTCGTATGATGGTGAATGCAATAATCTTCATTTTGAGTTTAGACAATTAGAAGGAACATTAGATTTACAAACAATATTATATTGGGCTGAGTTACAAACATATGTATTATATGATTTGTTAGATCATATTGACAATATGCAATATGTCAAAAATATTATGAAAATGAATATTTTTGATATTCTGTTCAATTATAATTTTGATTCATCATTTATAAATTTTTTCATTGATAGGATAATAAAGTTTAAATCAAGATCAATTCAATCAGTTTAACATTTTATGTATATTACATTTAGTAATAGTTTGTGTCTATTACTAATAACATACAGGAGAAATTGCAATGTGTGAAGTTTACGGATTTTGTGGAAATAAACCTACAAGACTTAATCGTTATACTAATGAGTTTTGGCTTCATTCAAGAGTGCATCAAGATGGATTTGGTTACTATCTTGCTGATCGCAATTTGCTATATGTAAATCCGAATTCTGCAATGAACTATATAAAAGGGTTAGGTAAATTTAATTTTGAATCAAAGCTTGCACTTTGTCATATTCGTTTTAAGACACATGGGCCTGCAAGTGCATTAAACTGTCACCCATTTATTAAATATGATGTTAAAGGAATTAGGTGGTCACTAATTCATAATGGTTATATTGATGATAGCCCTGCTGTTGCTGCATTAGGTACTTTACAAAAAGGTGAAACAGACAGCGAGCGTATTTTACTCTGTATTGTTGAAGCAATTAACTCATTTTATGAGCATTCATATTTTGAAAATTATAATGAATTTTTCAATTGTATGTATCATGTAATTGAAAACACATGTCATGAACTATCAACATTAGGTAAAACAAATCTAATCTTTACAGATAGTCTTACAAATAATATGTATGTTTATATGAATGCACATAGTCTTTATTATTTAAAGACAGATAGTGGCATTCATGTTTCAACAACAAAGCTAACAGATGAGGATTGGAATTCAGTTATTCCAAATAAATTGCATATTTTTAATAATGGCATAGAAATAAATTAATATATTTAATATATAGTAGGATTTAGTATGAGTGAAAGCACAGAAAACACTGTAGATATTTTTAAAGAACTTGATGATACTGAGCTTGAGATTGTTTTTATTGAAAAAATATATAAAAAGTTAAAGGAAGCTGATAGTAAGCATGAGCTTAGAACTGCAGCAGCTTTGTTATTATGTATGTCAATTGTTGATACATTGAAAAAATACAATGAACTAGTTGTTGAAAATAATAGAACTATTCCACATGAAGATGTATTTAATATGCTTTTAAATAAAGGTGAATCATTTTTAGTATTAGTCGCAAATGATGAATCAAAAGCGCCGTATATATCACAAAGATTAAATGAACTTAGATCATGGTCAAAAGAATTGTTGTATACTCTTAAAAAAGATTTAACTAATAAACCAGAATATAATCATCTAAAGAAAGAGTAGCTATTTATGTTTGTTAGATCTATATTATCATATATTGGATTATATATATTAATATTATCAGTTTGTTTAGTTATAGAACAAATAATTTTATATTATAAAAATAAACATAAAGACAAGTAATAATTACGAAGGGAAAACTAAAAATTTTCCCTTCTTTTTTATTGACAAGCTGGAAATTCTGTGCTATAATAATTGGCTTTAGTTTTTGATGCAAAACTGATACAAAGACAGCTTTATTTCGATACAGTCTGATGCAAAATTTTTTGAATTTTTTAGTTGACAAGATAGCTGAATCACGGTATTATATGCCTATCGAATGGTTGAACAAACCATTTGAATGCTGACAATCAATTGAAAAAATTTCAACCAGGTTAAAAAATTGGTTGACAAGCTCATGAGACTATGGCATAATAAGCTCATAAAATGAATGGATGAAATGGCTTCATCCATTAAACCAAATGGAGACTGCAATATGACAATTATGAATCAAAACATTAAATCAAGAGCTGTCCTCGTTGATATGTATCGCGAGAGACTTAGTAACGACTCGAAGTTTGCTGTTAAAGGTTTAATGATTGTATTTAAAAATCAGCTGTCTGATGAAGTAGCTGCAGAATGTACTGTTTATAGCAATAAACGTGGATTTAATAAATCTGACGCAAAATTCCTTAGCCAGACCGCGAAACGTATTTGTGATCACGAAAAGCTATCATCTGATGATATTTATGAACTGCAATGGCGTATGCCGAAATATGCTGCACAGATTGTACGTTCAGGAATTGGAGATGGTCGCATTGTAAAAGCAAATGGTAAATATACTTGCTTTGAATAATCATTGGAGGGTGCACAATGAAGGTTAAGGATTTTATTAGTCTTGTAAATTCTTCTTATTGTGAAGAATTTTCTGATGTACCTGAAACTGATGTTGAACTTGTAAAATCTCGTGTTGGTGAAACGTGGTCATTTGATGAATCATATTCTACTTCAATGAATGTATATAAATGTGAAGATGGGTATGTTGGTGTTATTGGTGTTTGTCATACTGATGAAGTTTATTTTGGTAGAAATCCATGGCTGTTAGCACATTTACCACGTTGTATTGCGGTTGAAGTGTCTGAAGTACCAATTCCAACATTTGTGCCAAATCCTAATGGTGCATATTTAAAGTTTGCTGAACATACATCAAAACCAATTTCTAGCTTTGGAGAATAGACAATGAGTATAATTTCTTTTGAAAGCAATAAATTCACCATTAATATGGTAAATGGTAACATTGAATCTCCAAAAAATATACTTACAAAAATTACGCAAGCTATTCTTGATAAATGTCCAAAAGATGTTGAACTTGCATATAGTGATTATTCTTCAATAATTACAAAAGATAGTAATAAAATTATAGCCTCTGTATGGAAATTTAATTTAAAAGATCTTATTGTAAATTGTCCGCTTAATTGTTTTGTTGAAAGTGGACATGACTATGCAATTGTTTGGAATATTAAATTTTATAACAATGATATATTGTTATCTGATGTACATCCAAATGCAAATATAACGTGTGCAATGGGTTATATGGCTCAAGATGAGAATAGAACTCTATTTATGCTTGGTACAAAAACAATGATGTTTGCTAGAACGCTTGGCGATAGTGTTAAATTATTCTTTGCTGATGTTGATCCTATGGTTGACATTGTTGCGAATGCAATTAATTGTGCTGATATTAAAAAGACAAAAATTGGGTTTAGTGGGATAATTCCAATTAAAGATTATAATGTAAATCTGTCATTTTGTAATGGTAAGCTTACAGCTGTTATTACACATAAATATACTATGACTGATAATGTATATGGTGCACGATATTCGAATTATTCGAGAACAGTTGACTTTGCAAATGCTGATGCTGTAAATTCATTTAATTGGGATGCTTTATGGAATGACTTATATGAAAATCGTAATGGCACATGTACATATCATGGTTCATTGGGTTCATAATTAAAATTTATTAATTTATTGTGTATATTATCACATGTGAGATGTAATGGTTCATCTCGCATATTATGGGAGATTTAAAAATGAGTCTTGAAGCAACTGCGAAAAAAGAATTAGTTGATAGCATTTTAAAAGTTATGGTAACTCCATGTGTGAAAACTTCATCGCATTCCGAAATTGAGGACAATAAGTATAGTGCATTTATTAAACAAGTAAATCTTGGTAGAGATGCTAAAATACAATTGCCACTTGATTATGCTTTAAAAGATGAGATGTTTAATCTTATTAAAAGCAGTAAAGTGTTTATTGAAAACTCTATAAAGTTTATAACTACATTTACGACAAAAAGACCAAGCGTAGCAATTAATCAGTCTTTTATTGAAAAATATATTGGTAATGAATTTATATATTCATTTCTTGACAATCATCCAGGTATTATTAATATTGACAAGTTAAAAGATATTCCCATTGATTATGAAGGTTTAATGGCTGTACCACCGACAGTTCTCGAATATAAGAATATAAATAGATTTAATGTATATCGTATTCTTTATGCACCAAAGCATAATGGTAAATCATTATATCCACGCGTTGTTGTATCTAACAAATTTGTAACCGCTAATTAAATGGTTTAATATGGAGGTTTAACATGTTTAAAGATAATGGTATTATAAATCGTACTAAACTTGTTGATGAGCCAATTGTTGAAATGCTACTTAATAAAAAGTATAAAAAGTCAGGCATTCAATTTATGAAATCATCTGCACAGGATTTGGATTGCACAAATTCAAGTATTATTTGTTATGGAAATGGTACAAGAAAATGTCTTAATATAAAACGCAATTCATCAAAGTATTATCGATCATCGAACTTTTCTATTGCTGTAAATAAGAATAAGTTGTGTTGTTATATTGGTAATACATACGTATTTGTTGATGAAGTGTCAGATTGTTTGTATATAGTAGATGGTATGCAACTGTTGAATTATATTCTTGAACATGCAGACAATGTAAAACAATCAGATGGAAATTTAAATAATTATTATATTGTAATTCCAAAGAGTGATATTGTATTAATGATTGCTGATAAGAATGCTGGTATTATTAAATATAATAAATCTGTTGCAAACTTATTTGCAATTGGTCGTGATGAAACACAGTTTGCAGGTTTAGTTTAAAGGGTATAGAATAATGATGAATA
>Ga0310691_10005806_pt1 | contig 13348 bp, 13 predicted proteins | sample 176DNAGHGlowgp2_FD_203887 | JGI IMG/M metagenome (GOLD analysis project Ga0310691, IMG submission 203887) | Sheep rumen microbial communities from Palmerston North, Manawatu-Wanganui, New Zealand - 1766 DNA GHGlow gp2 (v2) (version 2) | ecosystem: Host-associated > Mammals > Digestive system >... | reverse complement strand
GGGTTCGAGCCCCATCTTGGTCGCCATATGCTGCTGTAGCTCAGTAGGTAGAGCGCATCCTTGGTAAGGATGAGGTCGGCGGTTCGAATCCGCCCAGCAGCTCCAAAAACGCCCGATTTCATAAGAAATCGGGCGTTTTTATGCATAAAAAGTTAAGAAAAATGGGTCCCATATCTGCCTGACCCACACCGTGACCCACACGGGAACAGAAAGGGCCGGAAAGGGCAGTCGTATCAACCGTTTCCGGCGATTCTGCGAGGGCAGATCTTCATGGTTTTTCCCCACGATCCGCATTTTTGCTGTGTCCGCAAACCCAGTGATACCAGCGTTTTGCGCGATCTGTGTGGGTCAAGTCCCCATTTGTGCTCATTTTTTGCCGTCAAAACCGCCGCGCCGGAGGGAGGCATTTCGTAAGGAGGTGCCTACCTCTGATTGTTTGAATAATACCTTGGACTACAATGGAGTTTCAAAAGCCAATTTAAGATCGAAAGCATTCGATACCTTACTTTGACAATTCCCTAGGTGTCCTTTCATGGCATGATGCGATTTCGTTGACATGGCTCCAGGACCATGATACAATGAATATAACACAGCACGAATATGTCATAATCGTGGCAATATTAGTGGGATTATTGGCACTTTAGGAATTGTTACTATGCAAGGAGGGGCAAGAAAGAAAGCTATTAAGCGATGTTTCATCGTACTATTGGTGTTTGTAATTGCCGTATGTTTGCCGGCACCGATGGCATCAGCTGAAAAACAGGAAGATCCTAACCATCAGCATTTATTACAAGAAGTCCTCGTCTCACAAACGCTTTCCAGTAATAATCCAAATATTAAGGTGGCGATTTCTAACTCATATGTAATAACTGCTGGTAGATACAGATATGATGTTTATGTTAACACCTATGCGGGAAATCTCGGAATAGTAGGTGGCACCCGTTTCGATTCATTGGTCATAAAGACTAATAGCGGCGGTCCAATTTTAAAAACATTTTTCTCTAAGTCATATCCTTTCTCGGGGAGTTCTTATCATTCCGAACTGATTGGTTCATTTTATAGAAGTACAAATGATCCGATTACCTCCGTATATATCATCTCAACAGGAGCATGTGTTTATGACTATCAAAATGGATGGGTCCCAGCAGATGACTTTGTTGGACCGTATCTCCTCGATACCACTGCCTCGGTTCTGGTTGACCGATAAAGAATGGCGCGGGTCCATTGTCTCTGAATTAAGGCCGTATTTCATTTTCCCGCGAATGGATCACTCTACATTCCTGAACTGGATAAATGCGAATCTGGGAATTCGGGAACTCTCCGAGGAGGATTTGCGTTCTCCCGATCTAAAGCAACAACTCGATGTGTTCAGAAAAGGATCAATGGACAGATTCTGGCTGTTGGAAAAAAACGACAGAAGCAATATGTTCTTTGAATTCGATTTTCAAGCAGGGGATCTTACAAGCGAGGAATACGACGATGGGTGGATCGTCATCGGCTATCATCCGGAATTGGATATTTTCTACAGCAGTTCCATTTTTCTGAACAATGTGCTGGCCTATTTCCGCGGTATCAATCCAGAGGACTTGCTGAATGAATCGCGAGAGCTCTTTCCCATTTGTAGCGCGCTGTCCTATGCAAACAATTTGGACGGCGTTCTAAGATCATTTTCCGCCTATCGGGGCATACAAATCATTCATCGAATTCTGCATGCGAAAACACTTACTGTTTTCGGGCCGCAAGGTAAGACAGTCGGACTTTCTGGAGACTCCTTTTTCCCTATCTTTCAAAAGATTTTTTCCTCCGACATCTACATGAATACGCAATATCCGCAAGAGGAAGACGACCGGACATTTCGCCTTGATTTCCTGGAGGCAGACAATTCTCGGATTTCACTCTATTGGGGGGGGAGGCGGCTGTATTATGGGCAGCGGGAATACTATGAGCTCAGGGAAATGGCCGCACAGCTGACGAACTGGCTGAAGGAATTCTTCAACCACACCTCTTTCGTGTAAACACGAAGATGGAGTCCTTTGTCCATGGTTATAACGAGCATCGGATTTTGCCCCACAAACCGGCGCACAATAGAAAAAGGACTTAGAGCCAGTCATTGCGAGGAGCGAAGCGACGTAAATCCGTACTCCCCGTGTGAAAGCTTTGGAGAACGGATTCCTGTGTAACCAGTGTGCGCACCGGTTCCACGGAATGCCAGGGTTGTTCATTGCTGGCAGTATTTTTGAGACAGACTATTCACCAAAATACAAGTTCAAACCAAAGTCCGGGGCACCTCCCTTGCGGAGGGCGCCCCGGAGGGGAAAACCGTTTGCTTTCTCCCTCCGGCGCTTTTTCATTAGTTTGCGATGCAGATTTTGCAGTATCGCAGTATAGTTGCTTTTTTCGTTTGATTCGGATATAATATCCGCAGAGCTATCGTTTACGAGCGAGCCCCTTCCGTTATCGGTTGAGGGCACGTCGCCGTCGGTAGCTTTTCTTTTTATGGCGATCTGCGAAGTGTTTGTGATGTTGTGCAGGATCCACCGGTCTCTTCCATATGTATGCGTGAAAATGTGAAACAACTGAAACAGAGTGTCAGAAACCGTTGGAATTGCTACGTTTTCATTGTTCCCAAAACTGGAACAAAACTGACGCACAGGTGCAGCGAAAGTGAAACAACGCTGCACTTTTGTTGCAGCTGCGTTGCGTAGAAGAAACGCCGCAACCCGTTGGTGCGGCGGAGACCGTGTCGCTTTTTGCAGTTGTTGCAGTAATGCGAGACAAGGGGCAGAAGTTAATTCATGCAACAAGAGACCACGCAATGGCGCGGCCTCTTGTCATTTCCTGGGCCCTTACAAATTCCCCGCCATGATGCTGCCGATCTTGGCTGCGGCCTGGACCTGCAGGGGGTTGGCGGTGTGGGTGTAGGTCCGCAGGGTGAAGCCGGGGTCGGCGTGGCCCAGCATGCCGGAAACGGTACGGATATCCACACCGCTCTGCAGCGCCATGGTGGCGAAGGTGTGGCGCAGGTCATGGAACCGGATGTGCTCCAGTCCCAGCGCTTTCATGATCTTCCTGTGCGTGGCGCTGACCGCATCGGGGTAGTACATGCCGCCGGTGACGGGGGAGGGGAACAGGTAAGGGTTATCCGGGTGTTTCTCGTGCTCCCGCACCAGCATGTCCACCGCCTCCTGGGGGATGGATTCCATCCGGATGGAGGTGGATGTCTTGGGTGCAGATGCCTTCACGCCGCCGCCCTTGACGCGGACGGCCTGCTTGGAGACGGAGATCGTCCGGTTCTCCACGTCCAGATCCGACCACAGCAGAGCGGTCAGCTCACCACGACGTAAGCCGGAGCACAGCTCCAGGAAGAACATGGGCAGCACACCTCGCCGTTCCGCTTCATCCAGATACGCCCGGATGTTTTCCGGTTTCAGGGTTTTCATCTCCTTTCGCTCCACCTTGGGGAGGATCACATCGTCGCAGGGGTTGCTGGAGATCAGATGCTCCTTCACCGCCCGCTGCAGCGCCATGTGCAGCATCCGGTGGAGACTTTTGATATAGGATGCCGACAGGGAGGATTCCCGCTTGTCGTTTGGCCCCTTCTTGATCCGTCCGTGGTCCCGGACGTTGTTGTACATCCGCTGCACGTCCCGCGCCGTCAGACTTTTCAGTTTGATCTGCCCGATCTCCGGCACGATGTGGAAGCGAATGTGGTTCCAGTACCGCTCCTGGGTGGACTCCCGGATGTTGGGCTTGGAGTATATCTCAAACCATAGCGTCAGCCAGGTCTCCACGGTATAGTTGTCGGCCCGGGACATGTCGATGCGCTGGCACTCGTCAATGGCCTGCTTCAGTTTGTCCCGCACCTCGCCCTGGGTTTTGCCCAGGACGTTTTTGCGAATAGGCCTGCCGTCCGCGTCGTGACCCGCCACATAGCGGCCCTCCCAGCGTCCGTCGGCGCGTCTGCGGATGTTTCCCTCGCCGTTTGCTCGTTTTGCCATATGAATCACCTCCGTTTCTATAGCAACACACAATACCATAACTCTGCGAAATAGCCATACCCAAACCCAACAGATTATCGGAGCGGGATTGGGCAGAATTACATAGATTGCTGGAAATCATCGCTCTCCGTGTAGCCGCCCTTCAACCCGTGGGCCGCGCGCTTCTGCATGAGTTGCGACAGTAGCTTGCTGTCAATGCGCATCGGTGTCTTCTTTGGGCCTTGCCAAACCTGGAAGGCCCTGGCCAGTTGTCCCAGCAGCCGGGTTCCGCTCAGCAGCACGGATGGCTGGGGATGGGAGCAGGCGTCTCTGCTCAGGAGATACCGGGCATAGCCGTCTCCGTATTGAGATGCCCGCGACAGATACGCTCTTGCCATTTCCGGATCGTACTGCCCGTTCTCGTCGGAGAGATAATACAGTCCCAGGGCACACATAGCGTCGGGATCGTACAGCTCCGCGGCACGCTCCAGATAGTACCGCGCCAGCTCCGGATCACGCTGCACCAGCTTGCTGGAGAGACAGAGCTTCCCCAGTTGATATGCGGCGGCGCTGCTGCCGTTTTCCGACGCCTTGAACAGCCATTGAAGGCCCGTCTCCACGTCCTGAACGGATTTATCCTTCGACAGGAGCAACATGCCAAGAGCATACTGCGCCGGAAGGATCTCGTAGGAGTCGGCGGCCAGTTCGAAATAATCCCTGGCCACTTTCAGATCACTGGGGACAATGTCTCCGTCCCGAAACAGCTTGCCGAGGTAATAGTTCGCCGCAGGATTCCATTCATCCGCATAGTACTTGAGAGAGCGAAGCGCGCGTGAAAGCTCTTCATCCGACAGATTTCTGTCGTGTATTTTTTGCCATAGCTCAGCCATTTCCCGGCAGGCGGCATCTTCTCTTTCGGACCGTCGCTCCACCGCATCGTCATCCTGGAAGGGCGTGAAGCGGTGAGCGCGCAGCCGATCTGCCTCGCGGATCACGGCGTTCTTTACGGAGCGGAACTCCTTCTGCGCCGACAGCGGCAGACGCTGCAGGGGAACGTCCTTGTAGTAGCTCTCGATCTGATGCTGCAGCGCCAGCCACGTTTCATAGCAGGTATGAACGGAGGGGAGCTGCTCCAGCTCGTCCACGATCCGATCCACCAACGCCTTCTGCTTCTTGGGAAGGTAGCCGTAGGACATTTTCCCGTGGCTGGGCAGTTGACCGGCCAGCTCCAGAAGCAGATGTTCGATGCCGGGCACGTCCGCAATTTTCTGTCGGAGGTTTTCCGCCAGCTCCGCCACGGTGTTCCGGGCGGTCTGCACCAGCTCATCCCGGGATTGTGACTTGGATCGGTAGAGCTGCAGCATCTCCATGCGAAAGATGTCGTTGGTCAGGAGGGACTTCATGGATTGAAGTCCCTCCCGGGAGAGATACCCCTGCCTGGGATTTGATGACCAGGCCATCAGGTGGATGTGAGGATGGTCGCCCTCATCGTGGAACGCGGCGTACCAGCGGAAGCTGTCGGGGTCGATCTGCATGGCCTCCGCAATCTCGTTGCGATGGGCGCGGATCAGATCCCGCCACGCTTTGGCGTTGTCATAGCCAAGCCGCGACGCATCCTCTCGCTTGAGAGAAATAATGTGGGTCCACACGTTGCCGGTGTAGGTCTGTAGCTCCTCCATAGCCGTGTTCAGATCCACGTGATCTTCATCACCAAAGAGACCGTGGTCACCCACGCGTTCCACCCGGGGACGGTTGGCAATGTAGCGCATGTAACCCTCCGAGGTGGAGACGCGGGAGAGGTTTTCCTCCAGCGCCTGGGAGATGAACACCGACGCGTGATACTTTGTCGGCGCATCTTCGTACTGATGGTAGGCCTGCAGCTTTTTTGCAGCGGGGAAGTCACGACACAGCTTGTTGACCAGTTGCGTCTGCTTTCTGGTGGGCGGGCGGTTGTCGGGCAGTATCTCCACGCCCTCCCGCGTCCCGATATAGTTCAGGTAACCGCTGGCGTTTTTGCCGCCTCCGCATTTGATATAGGGACTCTTGAGGACCAGCTTTGCCATGGATCAGAATGCCTCTTCCGCATCTCTGCGCCGCGCCAGTTGCTCCAGCGATGCCGCGCCGTTGATTTGTTTTACGTTTTGCATGGCGTCGCTGCGCAGCCGTGCAACGTATTCTTCATCGAGCTGGAACTGATCGGCCAGCAGATTGTTCAGCATGTCCAGTTCCACTGACTGTTTGAACAGCAGCGCAACCACGTCGGACTTGAACATCCCCAACTGACCGTCCATGGCGGATCGGATCGAGCGGGGGAGGAACGAGTTGCCGTCCTTGACGGTGAGATAGCCCACGTAGAAGTTGACGGCCTTCTCCACGAAGGCGTTCATGCTGCGGCAGTTGTCGTGGGCATACCACTGCTCGATCTTACGTCGGGTCACCGGCTCCAGCCGGAGAGCGAGGCCCTGGCGGCCTCTGCTGTTTGTACTGTCTTTCATCAATTTTCCTCCTTTTGTTGTTTCGCTTTGCCGTGGCCAGGGCTTGTTCCGCACCCTGCATCCACGGAAAAGGGCTGCTTTGGAATGATATCACATGCAGCGCCGCTGAAACTGTCCGCACTGCGGGCAGAAGTTGGATATGGGTTGCACCCGATAGAGAGCAGGTCTTTATCCTGCCTCTTTTTTCGTCCCCTCGGAAGGGGGCTGAATTTGGCCCAACCTGGGGCGCATAGGATCGGGCGGGTCATTTCTCCCGTTGGGGCGCAGGAGCTGCGCAAGGCGTTTCAACGGGGCGCTGGGCCTGGTTCTTTGCCAGCTTCTTTGCGCGGCGCGATCCTTCTCCAGCTGCGCGTCCAGCGCATCCATCTGCCGGGTGTAGTAGTGTTCCAGCGCCTCGCGGATAGGACGGATGGTGTATTTGAGATTGCCGTTGCGGGGCTGTCCGTCCGGCGTGATCAGCAGCGTCGGCTCGGTATAGATGAGACACTTTTCCTCCAACTGTTGAACGTACTTGCGCACCGTGTTGGGACACATGCCCACAGCTTTTCCGATGGTGGCGTAGCTGGGATAGCAGGTATAGCTGTGTCGATCCTCCAGAAACAGAAGATACGAGTAGACGGAGATCTCGCCGGAGCAGAGCCCCAGGGAGAAGATTTCGTTGGGCAGCGGAAAGAAATTTTTCGGCCCGCTGTATCCGGTGTTGGTCAAGAGCGCCTCCCGGTGTGCTGCTCGACCCATGCGATGAATTTCTCTTTGGGAACCAGAAGACGGTTCCCGATCTGAAGCGCGGGGAAATCTTTTTCATGGAGCAGCTCGTAGCAGCTGGAGATAGAGATGCCCAGTGCGCGCGCAACGGTCTGCGCATTCAGAAAGAGCGGCAGTTCCTCGTAGGTTTTGTAGATCGAATCTTTGATAGGTTTGTTCCTCCTTGTCGAAATATTTGTTGGGTTGGTTTGTATCGTGCGGGGCGTATGATTTGGGTATCAACCTTTTTTCTGACCGTGGGTTTGTTTTAGGACGGCTCACCCGGTGGTCGGGCAAGTGAGCGGTCCGGTCGGCAAATACTCTCCCACCTGAGAGTAAGTTCGGATGATCGCGTATCGCCGACCGTGTCTTTTATCTGGTGCCGTTCCTGCGCTCGCCCTTGCGACCGCGTATTCCACGCCCCTAACCCCTCGCTTGCCGGCCCCTCGTATGAGGGGCGCCTTTCGGCGCCTTACCCCTCGGCACGGATCGCTCCGCTGTCGTGGCAAGGGTGGGTGCGTGTATCCACACCACTGACGATTCAGTTTTCAAGGTGCAGCGGAGCGTGGCCCCGTCAAGAACATCTTGACAAGTACCACGCTCTGTGTTAGACTATATTCAATTAATTGATTACGATAGTTCTAACGGTGATAGATTACCATACCAAAAAGTATTTGTCAAGACAATTTATAAAAAATAATTACGAATTGTCTAAATGTTTCGGAGGGAACTATGAGCTTTACATTCAAGACCTTTTTATCAGACGGACGACAGTATTTTTTGTATGGAGAAGAGGAAAAAGAAATTGAGCAGAGCATTCTGTTTCCGGAATCTCTGATGCAGTTTCTGGACCTGCGCTATGAAACGCTGAACAATATTTGTCACCCGCTGGGAAGAAAGCTCCAGACCATTCGCGGTGAGAACAGTTCGGAGATGCTGGCGGAAATTGAAACGGGTCTCCAGCAGCTGGCGGCGCAACACGTTTATTTTTCCTTTGTCCGTTTGCAGTGGAGAGAACGTCTGCGCCAGACAAAGGAGAGCGGAAAAGCGCTGCCGTACAAGGAGATCTCACAGCTCCCGTCCGAGGTAGCCGAGCTGCAACGGCAGATCCTGTATATGCTCCAGCGACTCTTTGACATCGACATGCCCGGCTACAAAAAAGAAACGCCGGAGGACCGACTGGTGAGATTCTATTCCGAAGACACGACGCATACGAGACTGCGGGAACGGAATCAGTTCCCCTTCCGTGCGCTGCCCCTGCGTTTCGAGCCGGTCCGCAACAAAGAATTTGCAGAGGTGCTGTATCCGGAGAGCGTCTATGATCTGGTGGACTTCACGTTCCGGGAGAGCATCCGCCAGAATATGCGCTGGCGTGTCTGCAAAAACTGCGGACGGTATTTTGCGCTGACGGGACGATCCAGCGCCGAGTATTGCGACCGACCCGCCACGTCATCCGGCAGCACCTGCAAGGACGTGGGCGGCACCAAGACCTGGCAGATCAAGAAAAAGGACGACGAGGCCTTCACCCTGTATCGCCGGGAATATAAGCGCCGCTTTGCGTGGATCCGCCTGGGCAAGTGCAGCAGGGAGGACTTTGCCGCCTGGAGCGAGGAGGCCCAACGGAAGAAGGCAAATTATGAGAGCGGCGCCCTGTCGCTGGACGACTTTGCCGTTTGGTTGAAGAAATAAAACTTGCAAAAGAAACAGCAGAGCGCTGCCCGGTCAACCGTTCAGCGCTCTGCTGCCGTTTATTCATTGATTTGCGAAGCAGCTTTTTTGCGCGAGGGAGAGATCTTCTTTGGCAGATACGCCCGATAGATCCGCAAGAGATCCGTGCCCCCGTCATGGCCCAGTATGGCGGCGACGGAGGCCGGAGCGATGCCGCTTTGCAGGGCATGGACGGCAAAGGTGTGGCGGAGATCGCAGAGGCGGATGCCGGTAAGAGCGCACTGCTCCGTGATCCGACAGTGATAACGGTAGATCTCGCCGCGAGTGTACGGCTTGAGGGAACCGGGGTGGACGAACAGCGTCTCCTTGTTGGAATGACCGGCGTGCTCCCGGCGGAGAAGCGAGATGGTCTCCTCATCCAGTGGAATCGTGCGCTGCCGCTGGCCTTTAACGGTGAGGGTCTGCTTCCGCTCGTCCAAATCGAGCCACTGCAGCCGGACCAACTCGCCCACCTTGATCCCCGTATGCAGCAGAAGGTGGAACATGGGGAGACGTTGTTGCTTCGCAGCTACCTGTAGATAATCCTTGATTTCCCGCTGTGATAGAATACCGGCCCGAACAGAATCCTTTCGCCGATACAATCCGACAGGCACGGGATTGGTCTGCAACAGACCGTCTTCCACCGTCTGCTGCAGGCACTTGTGCAGCAGGCTGGATATGTTGCGCATAGTACTCTCTCCAAGGGGCTTTGCCTGCATCTGCAGCAGGGAGGAGCGGACGACCTCCTCCGTCAGCTGCTCCAGACAGACGTGCCCCATGACGGGAACGATGTGATTCCGCAGCAGATAGCCGTGCGCCTGTACGGTGGATGGCCGGGATGTTTGGCTGTCGTATGTGGCCAGCCAATGCTCGGCCCAGTCTTGGACAGTCATGCTCATCGGCCCACCTCCCGGTAATATAGCTGCAGTTCCTTGTAACTGATCTCCGGCAACCGGGCGAGGGCACAGAGCTTCCGGTGCAGGTAATAGAACTGGTGGCGCTGATAGGGTTGATTTGTCACGGGATGGATAAAGACGGTTTCGCTGCGGGGATGGATCCGATTCTCCTGCGTGAGCAGGTGGAAGGATTCATCATCCAGCTCCACCGTGCGATATTGGCCATATAGCAGACGCTCCGATAAATCAACAGCGGCCCAGGACAGAGTGAGTAATTCACTCTGCCTGAGGCCGCTTTGCAGTCCCACATAGATAATCGGGTTCACACGCTCCCGTTTGGCGAAATCCAGATACTTCTGCAGTTGCCCGCTCCGCAGGGGGACGAATCGAATGCTTTTCATCATGCCGGGCACCCCTCAGTCGTCGATAGATGGAATCCCGTCGGTGGCCATAACCTCTGCCATGATTTTGACAGCTAGGCAGAAGCCGCTTGCGAAGGCAAGCTGTTCCTTTGCGTCGATATACTCTCCGGTGGCCTCCAGATATCTTTCGAACAGGGCGATTTGCGCGGGGGTCAACGTGTCGTACAGATGACCCCTGTTTTTTCTTACCAGCAACTCCAGCTTGTCACAGCGTGAGCTGACGGTGGGCTTCTCCTCGATAGGTTGGATATTTCCATAGTACAGTTCTTCCAGAATTCCCATAGGGCACCTCCTTTTTGCAGCACAAATATATACCGCAGAAAAAGAGAAAAGTCCAGGAAAACATTTTTGTTGCGTGCAGGGCGGTTTTTATATTACCTGTGTTGACTTGGCGATTGAGCATGATCCCCATTTACGCAGCGCAGCTGCGACTACTAAATACAGGTGCCCGGTTTCCTTCAGGTTGAACCCGCGCCGATCCGACGTGTGCAGCAGAATGCTGACGCAGTCATCCGCCCGGGGAATCACGATCCGCTGCCGCGCCGGGTTATTTGCCCAGGAGCCGCCCCAAAAGCCCATGCACACCAGAACTGTTTCGACCATCTCCGGCATCCGGACCAGGGCGTCCAAAATGGCCTGACGCATCAGCTTGGGGTGCCGGTGCAGTTTCTCATCCAGCCAAACCACCGGATGGTGGGTATCCATCTTCTGCTGGGCGGCGGAGATGTAGTTCTGAAAGGAAGAACAGGCCAATATCACAGTTTGTTCCATGTTACCACTCCTGTCATTGCAACGGAAAACCGCTGGTTTTCATGTGCCGTAGTTGGCGATGCCCCACCGCCATCCACTGCTCGATCTTGTGATAATCACCGGGCAGGATCTCAAGCTCGATTTCGTGGCACTTCCTGCCGTCTTTCCTTCAGTATAGCAAGCCATTGCGCAAGCGCAGGAATACAATCGAAAACTTCGATTGAACGGATGAAAGACATTCGTTTTACAAATCAGTGGAGGCAAGCTATACTGAGAGCAAAGAAACGGACAGGGGGATGAAGGATATGAATATTGCGCTGAAGATGAATCGCTGCGCCGCCTGCGGCAGTACGGATGTGAAGGTGGAGAACGGAGTGTATACCTGTAGAGCCTGCGGCGAAAGCCTGGACCACGGCATGAACGGAACGGATCTGGAGCGGATCCAGCGGGCCATGCTGGGCGGCGACACGAAGGCGGCCCAGGAGCTGCGCGGCAAGTATAAGAATCTGGATATCACCACCTGGAGCAGCGCGGATCGGCTGCGAAACTGACAAACGATTATCGGAACAGGGCCTGGGCGACCCGGTTTCGGATCGTCTTCTTTTCCATGAGCTGTGCCTGGAAAGAGCCGGCGGGAGATTCTCCTGCCGGTTCTTTCCGTCTGAGCGAAGTTTCTACAATATACAGCGTGGACAGACAATAACTCCGCAAAATCACAAGAATGGAACAGCGGAAAAGGGCGGGGTATGCTACACTTACTGTGAGGTGTGATGCTTTGAATTATGTAAAGGATATTGCACGATGCTGGGACTACGTGATGGAGAATATGTACCGGCGTGTGTCGGTGCGGGAACTGTCCGCTCTGCTGGGATATTCTGATGACCACTTTTGTCACATCTTCAAAAGCATCTGCGGAATATCTCCCGGCGCCTATCAGAAGAGCCTGCGGATGGAGATGGCCGCCCGAGAGTTGCTCAAGGGCGCCAGCGTGACGGAAGTTGGATTCCAGTTTGGCTTCCAAACGCCCTCCGGCTTTGCCAAGGCCTTTCGGCGGAAGTATGGTATGTCTCCCACGGATTATAAAAGCAGCGGCGGAGCGGAGACAGGCCAACCCTTTTTCCGCCACGTACCGGACTTTGACGCCATCGGGTATTACCTGGAGAATGCAGTCGCACAAGCGGATCATCCCAATGAGGGCGCCGCGTGGCTGGGCCAGGACTTCTCTGCCATCGATGCCGAGGAATACGCCAAGCTGATGCACCCGGATTACGGGGAGATCGGCGCCTGGATCAGCGCCGGGGAGACCGGTGCGGCTCGCTATTTCTTTGGCCCCGTTGTGATGGACGCCGCCAAGGTTCCGGCGGGGATGGAGGTAATCCGCGTCAAGGCGGCGGAATATGCGGTGTTTACCGTGCCCAGCGCCGAGAGTCTTGCCTTGCTCCACGAGCACATCCACCAGACGTGGCGGATGATCTTTACCGACTGGCTGGCGGGGCAGCCCCTCCGCATTGATGAAAACGGCCTGGCCTTTGAGCTCTATCGAGGCAGTGAGACCTACATATACCTGCCCGTTATACGGGAAGAGGAGAACAACTGAATACGCTGCACCGCGTCGCCCACGCTGCCGATAGTGGCAGGTGGCGCGATCAGGAAATCCTGTTAGAATCAGGAGCAATACCCGTTGCTGTAAATGCGTGAGTCTGTGTTCATGGAGTGATCCGGTCACTGGGGAGACCCGGGAAGGCGGAACACAGGCGCGGGGCCAAAGGCCCCATAGCGCCTAAGCCAGAATGTCGGCGGTGATCGAGCCCGCGGGCCGCTTTGGCCGGCGGATATAACGGAATGCAAGAAAACGGACGCATCGGCCAAAGCCGGCGCGTCCGTTTTCCCATAAGCGGGGGACTGATTCCTGTGAAGTCGCCGGCCCGCAAGGGCGGTTGACTATATGTTTCGTTTATTAGAAATAGATATAGGACAAAAGAAAGGATCAGGTGATGGCAGAGTAAGCATGAGGCACCGGCGTCACGCACCCGGCGCCATCTCGGCAAGCGCGTGAGCCGCAGGGAGGATCCCGCCCCGGCGGCTGCCCCGGCAAGGGAAATACTTTAGAAGGAGTAAACGCATGAAGAAGACAAGCAAGATTTTTTCCATTTTTCTCGCGCTGGCCATGATGCTGAGCCTGCTCAGCGTCACTGCCTTTGCGGAAACGATGGACAACGACCATGACCGCACCGGCGCGGCTATGATGAATGGCATTTTTGGCGAGGTCTCCACCGAGGTCTGTGGCGTTGCGGCTTGCTCGGGAAGTACGACAGAGACTACTGCGACGCCCACGATTACTGTGGCTGGCACAGTTC
>Ga0310691_10005805_pt1 | contig 13349 bp, 12 predicted proteins | sample 176DNAGHGlowgp2_FD_203887 | JGI IMG/M metagenome (GOLD analysis project Ga0310691, IMG submission 203887) | Sheep rumen microbial communities from Palmerston North, Manawatu-Wanganui, New Zealand - 1766 DNA GHGlow gp2 (v2) (version 2) | ecosystem: Host-associated > Mammals > Digestive system >... | reverse complement strand
CCGAGCGAGCAATCTTGGTGATGGCGTTGGCCTCGGCGTGGAGCACGTAGGGCTTCGTGACTCCGTCCTCCTCGCAGATGTTTTCGAAGCCCGAGGGGGTGCCGTTGTAGCCGTCGCTGATAATCATCTTGTCTTTCACAATCAGCGCGCCCACTTGTCGGCGTACGCAGTAGCTGTTTTCGCTCCAGATGCGCGCCATGCGCAGGTAGCGACGGTCTAATATGGACCCACCCCTGGCCCCTCCCGTTAGGGAGGGGGAAGGCTGGCGCGTTGTATGGTCTTTATTATCCATGTTGGTTAAAATGTTTTCAAAGAAAAAAGTATTTATCTTTCACTCCGCAGGCGCTCCCCTCCATTACGGGAGGGGTCGGGGGTGGGTCTTTTTATTCCATTCCGCTTGAGGAGTGCGTCAATGGTTGGTTCGCTTCCGCGGAAGCGCTTGTAGAGGGTCATGGGGTGCTCGGTTCCACCGCGCGAGAGGATGCAGTCGCGGAAGCGCTGGGCTGTCTCGCGGTCGAAGATGCCGTGCTCCTTGAAGACGGCGAAGGCATCGGCGTCCAGCACCTCGGCCCATTTGTAGCTGTAGTAGCCTGCGGCATAACCGCCTGACATGATGTGCCCGAACTGCACGGTCATGCAGGTGCCGGGGATCTCCTTCAGCAGCTGTGCACGCTCCCAGGCTTTGCTCTCGAAGGCCTTGACATCAGCGGAGAAAGGCTCCGTCAGTGTGTAGTAGGCCATGTCAAGAAGTCCGAAGCTCACCTGACGGATGCAGGCGTAGGCCACCTGGAAGTTGCGGCTGTCAATGATTCGCTGGATGAGGTCTGCGGGGATGGGCTCGCCTGTCTCGTAGTGGGCAGCGAAGGTGTTGAGGAAGTCGGGCTCCACGGCGAAGTTCTCCATCAGCTGTGAGGGTAACTCCACGAAATCCCAATAGACGCTGGTGCCTGAAAGACTGGCAAAGCGCGTGTTGGCGAAGATGCCATGGAGGGCATGGCCGAACTCATGCAGGAAGGTCTCCACCTCGCCCAGCGTCAGCAGGGCGGGTTTCGTCTCTGTCGGCTTCGTGAAGTTCATCACGAGCGAAACGTGTGGACGGCTGTTTTCCATGCGCTTGGGATCTTCGTCGGAGGGACCTATCCACTGCTCCTTGAAACTGGTCATCCAGGCTCCCGCCTGTTTGCCCTTGCGGGGGTAGAAGTCGGTGTAGAGAACTGCCAGGAAACTGCCGTCCTGATCAAGAACTTCGTAGGCCTGCACGTCGGGGTGATAGACGGGGATGTCCTTGTTCTCGCGGAAGGTGATGCCGTAGAGGCGTGTGGCAAGTCCGAAGACGCCTTCTTTCACGCGCGCGAGTTGTAAATAAGGTCTGAGCATCTCTGCGTCGATGTCGTAGCGCTCCTTCTTCAGCTTATGGCCATAGTAGGAGAAATCCCATGGCTGCAGCTCGAAGTTCTCGCCTTCGAGACGATGTGCCATGTCCTCAATCTCCTGCACTTCCTTGTGTGCCGTGGGCATATAGGCTTCCAAGAGTTGGTCGAGCAGGTGATAGACATTGTCAGCGGTCTCAGCCATCCGCTCTTTCAAGACATAGTCGGCAAAAGTTTTGTACCCCAGGAGCTTAGCACGCTCTTGGCGTAGGTTGACAATCTGAGCCACCAACGTCTCGTTGTCGAATGGCGTGCCCTGAACGCAGATGGTGTTCTTGGCCATATACATCTGGCGGCGCAGCTCACGGTTGTCGGCATAGGTGATGAAGGGGCCGTAGGAGGGTGCTTGCAGCGTGAAGAGCCAGCCCTCCTTGCCTTGCTCCTTGGCGGCGAGCGCTGCAGCCTCGCGGGCGGAATCGGGTAAGCCGCTAAGGTCGGCCTCGTCGGTGATGTGCAGCTGGTAGGCGTTGGTAGCTTTGAGTCTGTTCTGCGAGAACTGCAGGGTGAGCAGGCTCATTTGGTTGTTGATCTCGCGCAGACGAGTCTGCCCCGCTTCGTCCAAGGCGGCACCGGCACGGATGAAACCGTCGTAAGCCTTTTCCAACAGCATCTGCTCCTCGGGGGTGAGGGGGCGAGGGGAGGTTGGGTTGAGGGGTGAGGGTTGAGGGGTGAGTGTTGTGGGGTGAGTGTTGAGGGCTGAGGGTTGATGGTATTGCTCCCAGACCGCTTTCACGCGCTCAAAGTATCGCTTGTTGAAGATGATGTTGTTGGCGTGCTCTGTGAGGATGGGTGACATCTTCTGCGCCAGTTCATCCATCTCGTCGTTGGTCTCTGCAGAGAGGAGGTTGAAGAACACCTTGGTGACACGCTCCAACATGTCGTCGGGCGTAGTGATGGCGATGGTGTTATCGAAGGTTGGCGGCTCAGGATTGTCAATGATGCGTTGGATAAAAGCATCGTCCTGTCGGATGCCTTCGAGGATGGCCGGCTCATAGTCTTCAAGCAGAATGCGGTTGAAGGGAGCTGTGTTGTGAGGTGTGTGGTAATTCTTATTAAAGAATGGATTCTCTCTCATTGGTTAAAGTGTTTCTTTAAGCAGGTTTTCGAACGATGGCACTGTTATGCTTCCCCGTCCGAGGTGTAGCAGACCTTGCTGTTGCAAGGTGTGTAATGCGCGCGAGACGTAGCGGGGGTCTTCGCCCAGATAGTTGCCCAACGTGCGCAGGGTCACTTGAAATGATTTGGGACCAGCAGGGCGCTGGAGCCGTGTTCTTAGGAACTGCACGATGCGCCCTTTGAGCGATGTCGGGGCGGGCGTCCACTGCTGCTGACGCTGACGTGCCACAAGCGTAGAGAGTGTGTTGAGGACATTGATGCGAAAGACCTCAAAATAGCCTGTCAACGCAGCGATGGTGCGTTTATCCACACGCAAAGTGTGAACGGTGGTGGCAGCTCTACAGGTCTGCTGGTACACACGTGTGCTGCCATAGAGCGATTCCAACCCAATGGCCAACGGTGTCGGCAGTTGTTCTACGACGCTCCAGGTGTGGTCGGCCGACTGTGTTGTGCTCTCCACGATGCCGTCCATGACGAAGACGATGCCATCGCACAGGCTGTCTTGCTCCACAAGCAGTGTCTCTGGTTCTGCAGTCTCGAAGGTCAGGTGCGTGGACTCGAGGATGCGTGTGAGGTCTGCCTGTCCAAGCCCCTGAAACAGGGGCAGTGAGAGCAGCTTATCGTACATGGATTGTTCCATCACGGCTAAATTGTGTGCAAAAGTACGATGTTTGTGCGTGAAAAGCAAGCTTTTGCGCCCCTTTTTAATTACCTTGTCTTCAGTTTCTGTTTTTCAAGGCTCCGCAAGCAGCCAGTCGTCTATCAGACGACGTGCAATGGAGGCCTTGTCAGGGATGGGTGGCATGTTGTCGCGTGTGAACCAGCCGCCTTCCGTGAGCTCTTCTTTCTGCAGATGGATTTCGCCGTCGGCATAGTCGGCTGTGAAGCCTACCATGAGGCCGAAAGGGTAGGGCCATGGTTGCGAGCCAAAGTACTTCAGGTTCTTGATGCGAATACCCACTTCCTCGCGCAATTCACGCTCCACGCATTCTTCCAGCGACTCGCCTGTTTCAAGGAAACCGGCCACCAGTCCGTAGTGGTTGCTGCGGAAGTTGCGGGCGCGAACCAAGAGGACCTCGGAAATTTGACAATTTGACGATTCACAATTTGACGATTGTATAGCGTTCCCTTTATTGCAATTGTCCGATTGTAAATTGTCCAATTGTCTCATTCTACAAACCCTCACAATGATTGCTGTGGAGGGGCTGGGCCACCATTCTTTGCCGCATTCGGGGCATTTCTTGCTGATGTCCGTCATCCATTTGGTGGGGGCACCACACACGCCGCAATACTTGGTGTTCTGGTCCCAATAGAGCAGTTCGGCAGCCTTGCTGGCCAGTTGGTACTCCTCAGGACTGAGCACGGCATGGGACTTCCTGAGCCCCATCATCTCCAAGCTCTCAACGCCCACCACGGGTTTGTCCAGGCGAACAATCCTCAGGGTTATTTCCGAATTTAAGGATTTTTGATTGAAGGATTCCTGTTGTACAAAGCCTTTAATTCTTTCATTGTCAATCTTTAATTCTTCAATCTTAAAATCCTTTAATGTAGTGATGTTGCTCCAGGGTTGCAGCGCCACGGGCGGCTCGTCCCCATAGGGAAGAGAGAAGGCGCCGTCAGCGCCCTCTCTCCTTAATAATATGTCGCCTGCACAGAGGCAAGCCCAAATGGTCTTCATCAGATGCCCAGGTCTTTCTTGATGGCCTCCACCTTTGCCATGGCTTCAGCTGTTGCTGAGGTGTAGCACTTCGGGCATTGCATCTCGGCGGGAGCCTCGATATAGAACTTGATCTTAGGCTCTGTACCGCTGGGGCGCACGCTAATCTTGATGCCGCTCTCGGTGAACCATTGCAGCACGTTGCTCTTAGCGGGCATGTCGAGCGGGAAGACATTTCCCTTGTCATCGGTAGCCGTGAGGGCTTGGTAGTCCTTGGTGCAGATGATCTTGGAACCTGCGAGCATCTTGGGAGCCTTGCTGCCGCGGAAGTCCGCCATCATCTGCTTGATCTCGTCGGCACCGGTCTTGCCCGGACGCACCACGTTGATGGTGTGATTGAGTGTGAAACCATACTCGAGGTAGATATCCATGAGCAGGTCGTAGAGCGTCTTGCCGTTGTCCTTGGCCCATGCAGCAATCTCGCAGATGAGGCAGATGCTGGCGGGGCTGTCCTTGTCGCGAACCTTGTCGAAGGGCAGGAAACCGAAGCTCTCCTCGCCGCCACCGATGTACTTCTTGATGCCTTCGTTCTCACGGATGAGGGCGGCAATCCACTTGAAGCCCGTGTAGCAGTCCATCATCTCCACACCGTTCTTGTCGGCAATCTTCTTGATGGTTTCTGTGGTCACGATGGTCTTCACCATGAATTCGTTGCCCTTGAGCTGACCGAGCTTCTTCTTGTTGGCGATGATGTACCAGGCGAACATCATGCACGTCTGGTTGCCGTTGAGGATTTCCCATTCACCCTTCGGGTTGCGGCATACGATGGCCAGACGGTCAGCATCGGGGTCGGAGGCTATCACCAGGTCTGCGTTGAGCTTCGTGCCCAGCTTCATGCCCAGGGTCATGGCCTCGGAGTTCTCGGGATTCGGGCTGACGACGGTGGGGAAGTTGCCGTCGATGACCATCTGCTCGGGCACCACATGGATGTTCTGGAAGCCCCATGAGCGCAGTGCCTCGGGGATGATGACGCGGCCTGTGCCGTGCAGCGGGGTATAGACGATGTTCAGGTCCTTCTGGCGGTTGATGACCTCTTGATCCACCATGGCTTCCTTGACAGCCTGCAGGTAGTCCCAGTCCATCTCGCCGCCGATGATCTGAATCAGGTCGGGGTTGCCCTGGAACTTCACCTCTTCGATTTTAACCTTGTTGACTTCGTCGATGATGCCCGTGTCGTGGGGAGCCAGCACCTGTGCGCCATCTTCCCAGTAAGCCTTGTAGCCGTTGTACTCCTTCGGGTTGTGGCTGGCGGTGACGTTGACACCAGCCTGTGCCTTCAGATGACGGATGGCGAAGGAGATCTCGGGGGTGGGGCGGAGGCTCTCGAAGAGATAGACCTTGATGCCGTTGGCGGAGAAAATGTTAGCCACGGTCTCGGCAAACTCGCGACCATGGTTGCGGCAGTCGTGACCCACCACGACGGCGATGTCCTTCTTGCCGGCAAAAGCCTTGTTGATATAGTTGGCGAAGCCCTGTGTGGCAGCGCCCACGATGTAGCGGTTCATGCGGTTGGTGCCTGCGCCCATAATGCCGCGCAGACCACCCGTGCCGAATTCCAAACTCTGATAGAAAGCATCCACGAGCGCTGTCTTGTCCTCGGCATCGAGGAGCGCCTTGACTTCGGCCTTCGTCTGTTCGTCATACACGGGCGAGGCGAGCCACTCCTTGGCCTTAGCCTCGCAGGATTTAATCAATTCGATATCCATATTATTCTAATTATACTTCTGTAACTCATTGAAATTCTTTACTTCACCTTTGCAGCGGCCTTGCGTGCCTTCTGCTCGGCTTTCTCTGCTTGTATGCGAGCCTTCTCAGCCTTTTGCTGAGCTTTCAGGCGGGACTGCTCTTCCTTGTGAGCCTTCTTGGCGGCGGCAGCATCCTTCTTGGCTTGTTTGGCAGCATTCTCCATCTGCTTGATCTGCCCTTTGATGTCCTTCACCTTCTGCTTAGCGTTCTTCTCATTGGTCTGAGCTGTCTTCACGTTCTGCTTGGCATCCTTTACAGCCTGCTTGGCAGCTTCTGCCTCTTGCTCAGCTGATTGCAGGTCGCGCTTCAGGTTCTCGATATCAGCCTTGGCGTCTTTGTGCGCTTGTGCAGCCTGTTGTGCATTGTCCTTGGCTGCTTCCACGCTGGCTTTGATTTCTGCCGTGCGCTGTTGTGCGGACTCCACGGTGGAATTGCCAAGAACACTGGGCTGAATAGGCTCTACGTCTTGAGCATTCATGGCCATCGGCAATGCAAGAGCCATGGCAGCAATCATCCAAAATCTTTTCATAGTTGTAGCGTTTTAGGTATTAATAGATAATTAGACTAAATATGGGGCAAAGATAGGCGTTTCCCGTCAAATGACAAAGAAAAGAACGTTTTTTTGCGCCTTCTATTTAAAAATGTTTGCTCGCGCGCGATTTTTCCTTCAAAATTTGGTTGAGTGGTAGAAAAGGCGTAAATTTGTCGGCTGAAAGCGAGCACGCATGTGCTCCTCTCTGTCACTCAATATGAAACATCATCAACCCAATAAACTCATCAACACAAAAATCTCATGAAGAAGTACAATTTCAATGCCGGCCCCAGCAAGCTCCCCCGCGAGGTGATGGAGGCTACTGCTGCTGCCTGCCTCGATTTCGAGGGCAGCGGCCTGTCCCTGATGGAAATGAGCCACCGTGCCAAGAATTTCCAGCCCGTGGTGGATGAAACAGTCGCCCTGTTCAAGGAACTGTTGGACATCCCCGAAGGTTACAGCGTTATCTTCCTCGGAGGCGGTGCCAGCCTTCAGTTCTGCATGGTTCCCTACAACTTCCTTGAGAAGAAGGCTGCCTACCTGAACACCGGTGTCTGGGCCACGAAGGCCGAGAAGGAGGCTAAGCTCTTCGGCGAGGTCGTGGAGGTAGCGTCCAGCAAGGACAAGAACTTCACCTATATCCCCAAGAACTTTACCATCCCCACGGATGCCGACTACTTCCATATCACCAGCAACAACACCATCTACGGTACGGAGATCCTGAAGGATTACGACAGCCCCGTGCCCATGATTGCTGATATGAGCTCCGATATCTTCAGCCGTCCCATCGACGTGAGCAAGTACGGCATGATCTACGGTGGCGCTCAGAAGAACCTCTCTATGGCTGGCGTGACCTTCTGCATCATCAAGGAGGACTTTGTGGGCAAGGTGAGCCGCGCTATCCCCACAATGCTGAACTACCAGACACACATCAGCAAGGGCAGCATGTTCAACACACCGCCTACGGTGCCCATCTACTGCGCACTGCAGAACCTCAAGTGGATTAAGAAGCAGGGTGGCGTGAAGGAGATGGAGCGTCGTGCCATCGAGCGTGCTGAAATCGTCTATGGCGAGATCGACCGCAACAAGCTCTTCGTAGGCACTGCCGAGGAAGACAGCCGCTCACGCATGAACATCACCTTCGTCCTCAAACCCGAATACCAGGAGCTGCAGGATGAGTTCATGGCCTTCGCTACCAGCAAGGGTATGGTTGGCGTGAAGGGTCATCGCGATGTCGGTGGCTTCCGTGCCAGCTGCTACAACGCCATGGATCTCGAAGGCGTCAACGCCCTCGTAGCTTGCATGCAAGAATTTGAGAAGCTTCATTGATCTCGCGCAGCCATTCTTTAAACTTTAACCATTAAACCTTAAACTACGGGCTTTGCCCGTGAGAAAAATGAAAGTTTTAATTGCAACAGAAAAGCCTTTCAGCGGCGTAGCCGTGAAGGGTATCAAAGAGGTCTTCGATGCTGCCGGTTATGAGACAGCCCTCTTGGAGAAATATACAGAGAAAGCACAGCTGCTGGAAGCTGTGAAGGACGCCGACGCCCTCATCATCCGTTCTGACAAAGTCGATGCTGAAGTCCTCGATGCTGCCAAGCAGCTTAAAATAGTGGTACGCGCGGGCGCGGGATATGACAACATCGACCTCGAGGCCGCTACGGCTCACAAGGTTGTGGCCATGAACACCCCGGGCCAGAACGCCAACAGCGTGGCAGAACTCGTCTTCGGTCTCCTCGTCTATGCCAAGCGCAACTTCTTCAATGGCACCAGCGGTACCGAGCTGAAGGACAAGCGTCTGGGCATCCTCGCTTTCGGCAACGTGGGCCGCAACGTGGCCCGTATCGCCAAGGGCTTCGACATGGAGGTGCTGGCCTACGATGCCTACTGCCCCGCAGACGTCATCGAGGCTGCCGGCGTGAAAGCTGTCAAGTCGCAGGACGAGCTCTTCGAGCAGAGCGACATCGTCAGCCTCCACATCCCTGCAACAGCCGAGACCAAGCAGAGCATCAACAAAGCCCTCGTCAACAAGCTCCCGAAGGGTGGTATCCTCGTGAACACGGCCCGCAAGGAAGTCATCAACGAGCCCGAGTTGCTGGCACTCATGGCTGAGCGCGAGGACCTGAAGTATATCACCGACATCAAGCCCGATGCTGATGCCGACTTTGCAAAGTTCGAAGGACGCTACTTCGCCACGCCCAAGAAGATGGGTGCGCAGACCGCTGAGGCCAACGTCAACGCCGGCATCGCAGCCGCTCATCAGATTGTTGACTTCTTGGAGAAGGGAATCACCAAGTTCCAGGTAAACTAAAATTATGGCTAAGATAAAACCATTCCGTGGCTTGCGCCCGCCTAAGAACCTCGTGGAGCAGGTCGAGAGCCGCCCCTATGACGTCCTCGACAGCGAGGAGGCTAGGGCAGAGGCTGGCGACAACGAGAAGTCGCTCTACCACATCATCAAGCCCGAGATCAACTTCCCCGTAGGCACCAGCGAGTATGACCCTCGCGTCTATGAGGAGGCAGCACGCCAGTTCCAGATGTTCCAAGACAAAGGCTGGCTCGTGCAGGACAAGGATGAGCATTACTACATCTACGCTCAGACCATGAACGGCAAGACGCAGTACGGCCTTGTCATCGGCGCCTATGTGGACGACTACATGAACGGCGTCATCAAGAAGCACGAGCTGACACGTCGCGACAAGGAGGAGGACCGCATGAAGCACGTTCGCGTGAACAATGCCAACATGGAGCCCGTCTTCTTCGCCTATCCCGACAACGCCGTGCTCGATGCCCTGCTGAAACGCTATGCCGCCACAGAACCTGAGTACGACTTCATTGCTCCTATCGACGGCTTCGGCCACAAGTTCTGGGTCATCAGCGACCCTGCCGACATCGCCACCATCACCGAGGAGTTCCGCAAGATGCCGTCGCTCTACATCGCCGACGGACATCATCGTTCGGCCGCTGCTGCCCTCGTGGGCGCTGAGAAGGCGAAGCAGAACCCCAACCATCGTGGCGACGAGGAGTACAACTACTTCATGGCTGTCGCTTTCCAGGCTTCGCAGCTCACCATCCTCGACTACAATCGTGTGGTGAAGGACCTCAACGGCCTCACCAGCGAGCAGTTCCTGGATGCCCTGCGCAAGAACTTCACCGTGGAGGACAAGGGCACGGAAATCTACAAGCCTGCCCGCCTGCATGAGTTTTCGCTCTACCTCGACGGCCATTGGTTCTCTCTCGTGGCAAAGGATGGCACCTACGACAACAGCGACCCCATCGGCGTCCTCGATGTCGATATCTCCAGTCGCCTCATCCTTCAGGACATCCTGCAACTTGGCGACCTGCGCTCCAGCAACCGCATCGACTTCGTCGGCGGCCTGCGTGGCCTCGGCGAGCTGAAGCGTCGTGTAGATAGCGGTGAGATGCGTGCAGCCCTCGCCCTCTATCCCGTCTCGATGCAGCAGATTATGGACATCGCCGACAGCGGCAAGATCATGCCGCCCAAGGCCACCTGGTTCGAGCCCAAGCTCCGTAGCGGACTTGTTGTGCACAAACTTTCATGATCGACAGCTACAGAACAATACAATCCAAAAGCGAGGGCACTTATTCTGAACTCAGGAGTAAGTTCCTCGCTTTTGCTTTCCCCGTTTCTACGGTGGAGGAGGTGAAGGAGTTGGTGGAAGCGCATCAGAAGAAATACTATGACGCGCGCCACGTCTGCTATGCGTATATGTTGGGGCATGAACGCCTGGTGTTCCGTGCCAACGACAATGGCGAGCCCAGCGGTACGGCTGGCAAACCCATTCTGGGACAGATCAACAGCAACGAACTCACTGACATCCTCATCGTTGTCGTTCGCTACTTCGGCGGTGTGAAGCTGGGCACCAGCGGACTCATCCAGGCCTACAGGGCTGCCGCTGCCGAGGCCATCGCTGCTGCCACCATCATCGAGAAGACCGTGGATGAGGAAATCACGATTGCTTTTGAATATCCGTTGATGAATCAGGTGATGCGTGTGGTGAAGGAAGAAGAGCCTGCCATCCTTTCACAGACCTTCGACAACGATTGTCAGATGACGCTTGCCATTCGTGCCTCACAGATGCCCCGCTTGCGCGACCGCCTTGCAAAAATCGACGGCCTCCGCATCGCCTAATCTCTGTTTTCCAGGAGAATATCAGACAGACTGTATTTGTCCATCAGACAGCTGCGGTCCACATGGCCGCGGATGCCCTGTATGCGACTCGTGGCGCTGTACTGCCACATCACGAAGGCTGCGTTATCACGCAACTCGGGGATGTCCTCGTGGTAGCGCGCGATCATATATTTATAATGTGTGAAGGGACCGCTGAGGTACTTGTTGTAGAAGTCGCGTGAGGTGTAGAGGATGGGTTGCACACCGTAATGGCGTTCCACCAGCTTCAGGAACTGCTTCAGTCTGTTCTGGAACTGACCCAGCGGGGCTTTGCCGCGATGTTCGATATCGATGATGGGAACGAGGTCGTGGTGCTTGAGTTTGACGACAGAGGAGAAATTGCGGAACTGCTCGCTCACGTCGGCTGTAGGGCTGTAGAAATGGTAGCAGCCCACCTTCAGTCCTGCGTGCCGGGCGCCTTCGATATTCCGGTGGTAGGTCTCATCTACGAGCTTCGCCCCTTCCGTGGCTTTCACATAGACGTAGTAGATGTTGGCATTACGTGCCACGTCCTTCCAGTTGATGCTGCCCTGATAGTGAGAGACATCGATGCCGCCAAGTCCTTTGTTGGCGACATGTAATCCCGTTTGCTGTGCAAGCACCTCATTGTCGTCCAGCGGCGGCTGGGGCGTCAGGGAGGGCATTATCGCATCGGGTTGGGGGAGGGAAGCGTCGTAGGAATCGATGGTCTCCGTCTTCGATTTCTTTTTCTTCTTGTTATTACCTTCAGCCGTGGTGGAATACGCCATACCGACAAGGCACCATGTAAGGCACATGGCGAAGCTGAATTGTGTAATCCGTGAAAACTTAAAAAACATCTCTCTCTTTTCTATTAGGACTTATGGAAGTTCTGAACCGTCGAATGTCAGGGGCAGCAGGTCTCGCATACTGCGGATGACGTAGGTGCCGCGAGTGCCGTAGAGCAACACCCTGATATCTTGCTTGAAGCGCGTCTCGGCCTCCAATAGCGACTGGCGGCAGGCGCCACAGGGGGCCACCATATTCTCCAGGAACTGTCCGCCCGTCTGCGCAGCGATGGCGATGGTCACAGGCGGCACCTCAGGCGCATTGGCAGAGGCCGCAAAGAAGGCTGTTCGTTCTGCACATAGACCCGAGGGGAAGGCCGCATTCTCCTGATTGCTACCCTTGAAGATCTGACCGTCGGCCAGACGCAATGCAGCACCCACCTGGAAGTGGGAGTACGGCGAATAGCTGGTGGCGGTCATAGCCTTCGCCATATCCACAAGTTCGCGGTCTTCAGCAGACAGCTCTTCGTAGTCGAAGACCTGATATGGGACGATGATTTGAGCTTCTCGCATGACTATTTCATGAAATTTGTCACAAAAGTAGCGTTTTTCTCGCTTATCTCATCAAAAAAACGTACTTTTGTGCGCAAAATACTCAAAAAAAACTATGAAGAAGCTTCGAATTGCGGTTTTCTGCGTGTTATTTAGCACTGTTTTAGCTTCATTTGCGCAGGGCGGACAGTCTGTACAATGGCAGTATATTGAGAAATACAAAGACCTGGCCATCGAGCAGATGCGTGAGCATAAGATTCCAGCCTCCATCACCTTGGCGCAGGGCCTCTGCGAGAGTGGTGCCGGGCGCAGCAAGCTGGCCACAGAGGCGCATAACCACTTCGGTATCAAGGTCGGGATGAACTGGACGGGCCCCTATATCGTGATGGCCGACGACCGTCCCGATGACCGTTTCCGCAAATACCGCAACGACCGCGAGAGCTATGAGGATCATTCCCATTTCCTCACCTCCAGTCCTCGCTATCGCTCGCTTTTCAGCCTGAGGGTGACGGACTACAAGGGTTGGGCCCACGGCCTCAAGAAAGCCGGCTATGCCACCAATCCGCGATATGCCGAGATGCTGATAGGCGTCATCGAACGCTTCAACCTTCAGCAGTTTGACTCCTACACGAGTGGGCGCTACCACGCTCGTACCACCACACGGCAGGCTGCTGAGGTGGAGAGCATGTTCTTCGCACAGCATATCGTTTATCGTGTCAACAAGAACTACATGGTCATCGCCAACAGCAGCGACACTTGGGAGCTTGTGTCGCGTGAGACTGGCGTGTGCGTCCGTAAGCTCCTGAAATACAACGATCGTCCTAAAGGCTCACCGCTGCGTTCGGGGGACATCGTTTATCTGCAGAAGAAGCGCACAAAGGCTGACAAATCGTTTAAGGGCATTCCCCATGTGGTGCAACCTGGCGAGTCGCTCTATGACATCGCGCAGCACTACGCCATCCGCCTGAAATCGCTGTACAAACTCAACGCCCTCTCCCCCGACTATACTCCGCAGGTAGGCGACCTGATTTGGCTGAGGTGAAGACTCACCCCGCCCTTGTGGGCACCCTTCTCTTTCAAAGAGGGGCTTGCACTGGGTCCTCAACTTTAAACATTAAACCTTCAACTTTAAACCGCGGTAACACCGCACGAATATATGGCTGACGACAAGAAAATCATCTTTTCAATGGTTGGTGTAAGCAAGACCATCCAACAGACCCAGAAACAAGTACTAAAGAATATTTACCTTAGTTTCTTCTATGGCGCTAAGATTGGGATCATCGGCTTGAACGGTTCGGGTAAGTCCACGCTGTTGAAA
>Ga0310691_10005804_pt1 | contig 13350 bp, 7 predicted proteins | sample 176DNAGHGlowgp2_FD_203887 | JGI IMG/M metagenome (GOLD analysis project Ga0310691, IMG submission 203887) | Sheep rumen microbial communities from Palmerston North, Manawatu-Wanganui, New Zealand - 1766 DNA GHGlow gp2 (v2) (version 2) | ecosystem: Host-associated > Mammals > Digestive system >... | reverse complement strand
AGACATAGACCTCACAAAATGTACAAATTTGGGGACCATCAATCTTACTGACGCAAAGGTTGATGATATCAACTTAAGTGGTCTTGAGCATTTAACGAATGTAAATCTGACAGGTGCGGCCATCAGCGGTAAGGTCAATGTAGAGAACACGACCCTTAACAATCTGACCATTCAGTCTGATGCAGATATGTCAAGTACAATAGAACCTTACAATTCTGATGTTGCCAGTCACGTAAAACAGCCGAGCAACGACCCTGTTGAGGTTACCGTAGCAAGTCCTGTAACGGCAGAGTCTGTACAAGCAGCCATTAATGCTCTTGGTGATGCTAAGCCGGAGGGTGCAACTCCCAATAACGTGAACATTCTTCACGTGACAGGCACGCTGACCGAAGCCGACATTAACTACATTAAAGACCTGCCGAAGCTGGAACTGCTTGACATTTCTGCATGTACTTACGGTACGGACATTCCTGGGAAAATTGGCACAGCACTTTGCACCGACACTTATGGAGAGAGTAAGAACATTGCCTTGATAGTTCCTACTCCTGCATCCACAGACCCAAAAGTTGGAACAGCTGAATTCGCAACCTATCAGGCAGCTATTGACGGAATTGGTCTTACGTTCGGCTACTTCACCGACGACACAAAAAAGAATCTGCATGTATTCACCAGCAATCATACAAACAGCGGAAAGTACACATTATTAAATTACAAGTACGTTGTTGACAACACCGTTTCTCTGACATTCTTACCGAGATACAAAGAAGACGGGACTTTCCAATACTACATGAAACAAAACGAGACGTACGGTAAAGATTTGACAACGGCTGCCGTTTTAGGTCAGTTGTCTGCTGCCAGCATAGATTTCACGTGGGTTTATTACGGTGATGAATATTGTGATTTCAGTGAATTGAACGAGGCAACTCATTATATCATTGTACAACAGGGAAGCCAAGCTGATAAATATGATTTCACATCAGGATCCTCCACTTACAAATACAATAATAACATCTACATTGTGTCAACTTACAAAGGCACGGAAGCGCCTTATGCCACAGAAGTTAAATTTGATGGCACTGGTTATGATTTCAGTAAAGCAACTGGACTGAACCGTACGGCTAACATTACTTGGATTCGCAAAGCGGGTGAGTTGAAGAATGCCAGAAGTTTTGTTTCAGAAGACCAGAAGACTGCGAACCAGCTATCGTTTGTCGGGACAATCAACAAATTAGACCTTGAAGCAATGGGCATCATGGGGGCTACCTATTTCGATTTCTCCCATGCCACCTTTGGCGGTACGGGTGATGACGCAGCCGACTTCGCCCGTGACTTCAAGAATACTGCTGCTAAATATATTGCACTGCCCAACAACTCTGACAAAGAGCTGCCAACGACAGCCGCCATTAAGACCAACTGTAGTGCACTTGAAGGCATTGGTACTTATGGAACCACAGACAAGAGCTTTGTATATTGCGCTTATCAGGAGAACAAGCTCTCTGAGGTGCTGACGATGACAACAAAGGCCAAGACGGGCTTCATTGAAAAGCTTATCGTAAGCGGTCCCGTCACAGGTAAGGACGTAGGAAACTGCAATTATATTGATGAACGCGGTCATGTGATGTTCACAGAAGATACGGACCCGACGAGTACAAGCTACCATCAAATAACAGGTAAGTCGTACGACAAGTCAACAGACGGAAAAGATGTCATTTCAGGCTCACTGTCAGGCTACATGGCAGGTTCCATCAAACTGGTTGACTTTACCAACGTGACACTGCCGACATACCCAACTTGTGAGGCCAGCTATCAGTCTGCCGACGGTTCTTATCAGAACGACTTGGCTTTCGGTCTGATTTCACTCAACAATGCAGAAGAAATTAAGTTGCCCATCGACCATAGCGTATGGAGACTTCCCAGCAACTCTTTTGCCACTTATAAAGGAAAGATTAAGGTAGGTGACACCGAAATTCCAGGCATCTGCATTCCTGGTAACTATAAGGAAATAGGTGGACATGCATTTACCAACTCTGACGCTGGCCTGCTATTGGTTTATACAACAGAGGTTGACAGTGATGGTGATGCAGATATGACTCAGTTAATTGCGAACGGTAAGATTTTTGACACTACCACCAGTGCAAAAGAAGGCCGAACACTTGAGCAGTTCCTCAAAGAAGCCAAGTACACCATTACCCTGCCACCGTCGCTGACCAAGGTAGAATACTATGCATTCTCAAACGACGAGCGCATTACTGACGTTTACATAACTTCTCCGAGCGGTGCTTCTGACGTGGCTCCTGAATGCGAGAAGGATGCCTTTAGTTCAGGTTCCACCTACGGATGGGGCGGATTCAACAATGTACCCCCTATTACAAAGAAATGCTATGTAAGTACTTATGAACAGCTTGAAGCTGGTTTGGGAACTAGCAGTTCCGAAACAACCGAACAGACCGAAGCAGCAAGAACCAAATCATTCGCTATACTCCACTGGCCTGCCGGTGCCTCTAATGATAACATCAAACGTTACACCGACGTTACCCGTGAGTACCACATTCAAGACCAGGAACAGACGACTGATGCCGACGGTAATGTATATGCATGGCCTAACCAGACTGACTACAACCGTGCCTACTCAACTGCCAGCAACGGCTATCTGTGGCATGGTTTCAAGGATCAGGATTCATACGAGCCAACTATGAGTCAGGCAGATGCCGATGCACTTTACACTAATAAGATTGACTCCGTGTATCATGCAGCAACAGGACAAACAGGTTTCAACACAGCCCTGTATAACAAGGACTATCGCGGTTGGCACCAATTTGTTCTGACCGGTTCTGTCAAGTTGGTGGAAGACGGTGTGGATCCAGATCCCGTATGGAATGTCAGCGAATATAACGAAAACGACTGGTACACTATCTGTCTGCCGTTCGACATGAACGAGGATGACGTGCTGAATGTCTTTGGTGCACAAGCAAATGACGAGACTGGAAATGTCACCATCAATGACAAGTCTGGAACAAGTATCACACTCAATCCAGGCGAATCAAAGATGCCAAAGATTGTACAGCTTTATCAGGTAGAACGTAATCCCGACACTAAGCGCATTGTACTATGGTTTACACCCAGCATCGCAGAGAAGAAGGACGGAAAGTACATGGAATGGAATCCTGCACAGAAGCAATACGTTGAATGCGAAAAGGATGCCAACGGCAAGTACATCATCATCAAGGCTGGCTACCCCTACCATATTAAGCCCTATCTGCCTAAAGACGTGACAGACAATCCTACGAAGTATGCAAACCGCACCTTCTCTTACTCAAAGAAAGCTAACGAAAATACGTCACGCGACTTCAACAGCACGCTGGGCTCAAAGGTTCCTTACAAAGAGTGGATTGTCAAGGGTGTAAAAACTGGCAATGACTATTCGACAGAAAAGGAGTATGCAACAGGCGACAAGAACTTCTGTGACTACCTGTTCATTGGTACTTATGAGGATGTAATGCCCGTACCGATGTACAGTTACTTCTTAGCAAGCAACGGCACCCAAAAGGTATGGTACTACAACTATTGGACTGACAAGGACGGCAAGCAACTGTACCAGCAGCCTTGGTCTGCCAACACCTGTATCATTGTACCACATACAGAAGGTATTGGTAAGATAGACTACTTCCGTAATACTTCTAATGAAGCTGCCTCTTCTTATCGTATTTTCTTCAAGGAAGATTCAAGTGCAAGCAAGATTGATGCAAAAGATGCCACGATGAAGAGCGATGTACTTTACGACAATAGCGGCAATGAACTTCAGTCTGCAATTGCAATGGCATTTGGCGACTTCAACTTCGAAGATGATGCAGAAACTACAGACATCATTCGTATAGAAAACGACGGCCGCATCGTAACCAGCGACTCTGTGAACATCTACACACTTGATGGCCAGGTGGTCCGTCGTAACGGATCACTCAACGGACTTGCCATAGGTATCTACATCAAGAATGGTAAGAAGATTGTGGTAAAGTAAAAAGAAGGTGAAACTTACATAAAAGAAAATAGAATTAGAAAGATGAAAAGAGTTTATTTAACACCAGAATCAGAACTCATCGACATAAAAATGTCTCAGATTTTGTCAGGTTCAGGGGGTGAAGCAGGAAGAACCACAGAAGGTGGTGCCCCTGGAGCAGGGAACTCAGATATGCCTGGAGGTGGAACAACTGCCCCGGAATTCATCGGAGACGGCATTCCTGAAGAAGACTAAAGAAAACGTCATTAATCTCAGACAGTCAGCGGAGAGGCATGATGCCTCTCCGCTGACTTTTTTGTATAGGAAGGAAAAAGGGAAAATTATTTGGTGGTTAGGTAAAGAATGCGTATTTTTGCAGGCAGAAACGTCAATCAACAACAATCATGACAATAACTGCACAACGAATAAAGGAAACGCCGATGGCACCATACGTCTCCCTGCTTCGTGGCATGACACGCGAACAGAAACAGATTGTGGTAACGTTCATTACTGAATCAATGGACGAGCCGGAGAAGGCCAAAAGACAGGTTCCCGTAGATTTTAAGCGTCTGCGCGGCATGGTTCATATTACAGAGGAGGATATCTTACAAGATGAACGCTTAGCACACATCATGGAACGATGAAACGTATTTTTCTTGACACCAACATCCTTATAGACTACATCGACAATCGATCTGGAGCTGACGAGGTGTTGTCGTAGTGGTGTTTTTTGGACGGATTATTAATAGAAAAAGGAGGTAAATAATTATGGGAGCAATTGTAGCATCAATTATTATTACGGTATTTGGAGTTTCATTGTTGATGTATTTTCACTATGAGGACAAAAACAAATCACAAGTAAATTAAACCGCTTATGATTTAAAATTCAACAGAGGGTGTGTCAAATAGGCACACCCTCTTTGATGGTTCTGTCAGAGAAGCTGCTGGGGATTACTCTCCGTCAGGAGCATGGTCGATGAGGTCCATGAACTGGTCGAGCTTCGGGGTGATGATGATCTGCGTGCGACGGTTGCGCTGACGTCCGAGCTCGGTGGTGTTGGTGGTCAGGGGGTTGTACTCGCCTCGTCCTCCGGCTGTGAGGCGCTTGGGGTCAACACCGTAGTTGTTCTGCAGGGCCTGTACTACGCTTGATGCACGGAGACAGGAGAGGTCCCAGTTGTTGCGGATGTTCTGTCGGGTGATGGGCACATCGTCGGTGTTACCCTCGATGAGCACGTCGTAGTCTTTGTAGTCGGAGATGATTTTAGCAATCTTCGAGAGGGTGGTTGCCGCGCGGTCGTTGATTTCGTAGGAGCCGCTCTTGTAGAGCATGTTGTCGGCCAAAGAGATATAGACGACACCCTTGAGCACCTGTACATCAACTTCTTTTTTCTCGTCGTTGGACAGTGAGCGCAGCAGGTTGTTCTGCAGCACCATGTTGAGTGAGTCGCTCTTTGACTTCACCTCTACGAGATGGCGGATGTACTGGTTCGACTCATTGATTTGGTCAACCAGTTTCTCGATGCTGATGTTGTTCTGCGTAGAGTTGGTGAGGCTCTGGTCGAGCGAGCGTTGCAGCGCGGCGTATGCTTTTTTCTGCTCTTCGAGTGCCTTTTGCTGTGCTGCGAGCTGTTCTTCGAGTGATGTCACGCGTGTGCGCGATGCAGCGAGCTGCTCCTTTGCGTCTTGGAAGTTTGTGGTGAGTTCCTTATTTTCCAGTCGGCAGCTTTCCAGTTCTTTCTTGCTGGCGCAGCTGCTCATGGTGAGTGCCGCTGTAGCCAGTGCGATGATGCATAAATTTTTCTTGTTCATTTTTCTTGTTATTTTTAAATGATTTCGCTTGCAAAGTTATTAATTAGACGGAAAGGACGGTGAAAAGTGGTGGGCATTTATGTTATTTTAACCTCGGGAGTTGGCGGTTAACGGTTTTTTTCATCTTTTGTTTTGTATTGTTCTCACTTATTCGTACCTTTGGCTACGGCCGAAGATACTTGCGTTCGACAATAAAAACAAAAATTTCATCTTTTGTTTTGTATTGTTCTCACTTATTCGTATCTTTGCAGTCAATTATCTTTTTACATTATAAAGAACATTACAGACATGATACTCTTTTTCAAGACAGCCCAACAGAGCGTGATAGCCACAAGCGTTGACCATCAGCTCACACAGGATGAAGTACATGAACTTTGCTGGCTCTACGGTGAGGCGGAGCTGCTGACGAGCGAGAAGCTGGAAGGTTTCTTTGTGGGTCCGCGCCGCGAAATGATTACGCCTTGGAGCACGAATGCCGTTGAGATTACACAGAACATGGGTCTTAGCGGCATTCAGCGTATAGAGGAATACTTCCCCGTAAGCTCGAAGGACGCTGAGCACGACGAGATGCTGCAGCGCATGTATGACGGACTGAACCAGGAGATTTTCACTGTGAACCTGCAGCCGGAGCCCATCAAGCATGTGGATAACTTAGAGGAATATAACGAGCAGGAGGGTCTTGCGCTGTCGAAGGAGGAGATAGCCTATCTGCATGAGATAGAGAAGCAGAACGGCCGTCCGCTGACAGACTCTGAGATTTTCGGTTTTGCGCAGATTAACTCGGAGCACTGCCGTCACAAGATTTTCGGCGGCACGTTTGTGATTGACGGTAAGGAGATGGAGTCGAGCCTGTTCCAGATGATTAAGAAGACGACGCAGGAGAACCCGAACAAGATTCTGTCGGCCTACAAGGACAACGTGGCATTTGCGCAGGGTCCGGTGGTGGAGCAGTTTGCCCCGAAGGACCAGAGCACGAGCGACTGGTTCCGTGTGAAGGACATAGAGAGCGTTATTTCGCTGAAGGCAGAGACGCATAACTTCCCGACGACGGTGGAGCCGTTTAACGGTGCCGCCACGGGAACGGGCGGTGAGATTCGCGACCGCATGGGCGGTGGCGTGGGCTCGTGGCCCATTGCCGGCACGGCGGTGTATATGACGGCATACCCCCGTTTAAGTGAAGAGTTAAGAGTGAAGAGTGAAGAATTTGCTACCGCTTCTCGGGACTGGGAGGACATCATGCCTGCTCGTAAATGGCTGTACCAGACTCCGGAACAGATACTGATTAAGGCGTCGAACGGTGCGAGCGACTTCGGTAACAAGTTCGGACAACCGCTGATTTGCGGCAGCGTGCTGACGTTTGAACACCAGGAGGACCGAGGCGGAGCCTCGGTGTACAGGACCGAAGGAGAAGGGAGCGAGAATGGCAGCAACGGCGAGAAGAACGACGGCAACGGCGAGAAGAACGACAGCGACGAGAAGGGGACTACGAAGTATGCCTACGACAAGGTGATTATGCTGGCCGGCGGTGTTGGCTACGGCACAAAACGCGACTGCCTGAAGAAAAAACCCCAGAAGGGGAACAAGGTGGTGGTGGTAGGCGGCGACAACTACCGCATAGGACTGGGCGGCGGCTCGGTGTCGTCGGTGGATACTGGCCGCTACTCGAACGGTATTGAACTGAATGCCGTGCAACGCGCGAACCCCGAGATGCAGAAACGTGCCTACAACCTGGTGCGTGCCTTGTGTGAGGAGGACGTGAACCCCGTGGTGAGCATTCACGACCACGGAAGTGCCGGCCATCTGAACTGTCTCAGCGAACTGGTTGAGGAATGTGGCGGTGAGATAGACATGACGAAGCTGCCCATTGGCGACCAGACGCTGTCGGCCAAGGAGATTATAGCCAACGAGAGCCAGGAGCGCATGGGATTGCTGATTGACGAGAAACATATAGAACACGTGCGTAAGATAGCCGAGCGCGAACGCGCCCCGATGTATGTGGTGGGCGAGACGACCGGCGATGCCCACTTCTCGTTTGTGCAGGGCGACGGTGTGAAACCTTTTGACCTGGACGTGGCCCAGATGTTCGGTCACTCGCCGAAGACGGTGATGGTTGACGAGACGGTGGAGCGACACTATGCTGACGTAAAATATGCGCAGCCTTCAGATTACTCTGAGTATTCGGAGTATTCTGATAAAATCAAGGAATACGTGCAGCGCGTGCTGCAGTTGGAGGCTGTGGCCTGCAAGGACTGGCTGACGAACAAGGTGGATCGCTCGGTGACGGGAAAGATAGCCCGTCAGCAGTGTCAGGGCGAGATACAGTTGCCGCTGAGCGACTGCGGCGTGGTGGCCCTGGACTATCGTGGCCGCAAGGGTATAGCCACGGCCATTGGCCATGCTCCGCAGGCCGGACTGGCCGACCCGAAGGCCGGTAGTGTGCTGTCGGTTGCCGAGGCGCTGACGAACATTGTGTGGGCACCGCTGGCTGACGGCATGGACTCGCTGAGCCTGAGCGCCAACTGGATGTGGCCCTGCCGCTCGCAGAAGGGTGAGGATGCCCGTCTGTATGAGGGTGTGAAAGCCCTGTCGGACTTCTGCTGTGAGCTGCACATCAACGTACCGACGGGTAAGGACTCGCTGAGTCTGAGTCAGCAGTACCCGAACGGCGAGAAGATTATTTCGCCGGGCACGGTGATTGTGAGTGCCGGCGGCGAGGTGAGCGACGTGCGCAAGGTGGTGAGCCCCGTGGTGGTGAACGACAAGCGTGCCAGTCTGTACCATATTGACTTCTCGTTCGACGAGCAGCACTTAGGCGGCAGTGCGTTTGCCCAGAGCTTGGGCAAGGTGGGCAGCGACGTGCCCACGGTGAAGAATGCGGAATATTTTGCTGATGCCTTCATGGCCGTTCAGCAGTTGATTGAGAAGGGCTGGGTGATGGCCGGTCACGATATTTCGGCAGGTGGTCTGATAACCTGTCTGTTGGAGATGACGTTCGCCAACACAAAGGGCGGTCTGCACGTGAACCTGCACGACCTCTGCAAAGACGGTGACGTAGTAAAAGCCCTGTTTGCCGAGAACCCCGGCGTGGTTGTTGAAATCAGCGACGAGCACAAGCAGGAGTTCAAAGACTTCATGGAGGAGCAGGGCGTTGGCTTTGCCAAGATAGGCTACCCTGTTGAGGAAGGCAGGGAGATAACGGTTGTGTGGCCGGAGGGCCGAGGCGGAGCCTCGGCTTACAAGACCGGAGAAATAAACAGGGAGATAAGCTTCGGCATTGACGAGCTGCGCGACGTGTGGTACAAGACCAGCTACCTGCTTGACCGCAAGCAGAGCTTCAACGGCAAGGCGAAGGAACGCTATGAGAACTACAAGCAGCAACCGTTAGAGATGAAGTTCAATGCAGACTTCAAGGGCACGCTGGAGCAATACGGACTATCCTTTTCGAGGAAGGAGGAAGGAGAAACGAGGAAGGAGAACAGACCGAAGGCTGCCATTATCCGCGAGAAGGGCACCAACGGTGAGCGTGAGATGGCCTACTCGCTGTATTTAGCCGGTTTCGACGTAAAGGACGTGATGATGACAGACCTGATCAGCGGTCGTGAGACGCTGGAGGAGGTGAACATGATTGTGTTCTGCGGCGGTTTCTCGAACAGCGACGTGCTGGGTTCAGCCAAGGGCTGGGCCGGTGCCTTCCTCTTCAACCCGAAGGCGAAGGAGGCACTTGACAAGTTCTACGCCCGCAAGGACACGCTGTCGCTCGGCATCTGCAACGGTTGCCAGCTGATGGTGGAACTGGGGCTCTGCGAGAATGAAGAATTGAGAATGAAGAATGAAGGAGTTGCTACCGCCCGTCCTCGCATGCTGCACAACGACAGTCGGAAGTTCGAGTCGGAGTTCATCACGCTGCAGATTCCCCAGAACGAGAGCGTGATGTTCGGAAGCCTGAGTGGAACGAAGCTCGGCTTGTGGGTGGCTCACGGAGAAGGCAAATTCTCGCTGCCCGGAGCAGAGAGTGAGTATCACATTATTGCGAAATATAACTACCACGGCTATCCCGCCAACCCGAACGGCAGCGACTACGACGTGGCAGGCATCTGCTCGAAGGACGGCCGCCACTTGTGCATGATGCCACACCTGGAGCGTGCCATCTTCCCGTGGCAGTGCGCCTGGTACCCACAGGAGCGCCGCATGGACGAAGTGACCCCGTGGATAGAGGCATTTGTGAATGCAAGGAAGTGGGTGGAGAGAGTGAAGAGTGAAGAGTGAAGAGTTTGCTACCGCCCAAATGAAGAAGAACATCTGTTGGGAGTCATTCCTTACCTTCTTTAAGATTGGCATGTTCACCCTGGGGGGTGGATATGCCATGATACCTATTATAGAAAAAGAGGTGGTAGATAAGCACGGCTGGCTGACGAAGGAGGAGATGCTGGACCTGATAGCCATAGCCCAGAGTTGTCCGGGCGTGTTTGCCATCAACATCAGCATCTTCGTGGGCTACAAGCTGCAGAAGGTGCGTGGAGCCATAGCCTCGGCATTTGGCACTGCCCTACCCTCGTTTCTGATTATTCTGGCCATCGCCATGTTCTTTCACCAGTTTGAGGACAACAAGGTGATAGCCGCCATGTTCCGCGGCATACGTCCGGCTGTGGTGGCCCTGATAGCCGTTCCGACGTTCAACCTGGGCAAGAGCGCACGGCTGAACCGCTACACGGTGTGGATTCCCATTGTGTCGGCACTGGTCATCTGGCTGTTGGGCGTGTCGCCCATCTGGGTCATCATCGTGGCCGGCGTTGGCGGGTATGTGTGGGGGAGTCGGAGTAATCGGAGTAATCAGAATAATCTGAGTAATCGGAGTAATCTGAATAATCAGAGTAATCGGAATAATCAGAATCAGTTGAGCCTATGATTTACGTATATTTGTTCCTGACATTCTTCGAGATAGGCCTGTTCGGCTTTGGTGGCGGCTACGGCATGCTGTCGCTGATACAGGGCGAGGTGGTGCACCACTGGGGGTGGATGACGACGGCGGAGTTTACCGACATCGTAGCCATCAGCCAGATGACACCCGGTCCCATAGGCATTAACTCTGCCACGTATTGCGGCTATACAGCCGTGAAGAATGCCGGCTACTCAGCACCAATGGCCATGTTAGGTTCGGCCACGGCGACGTTTGCCCTGGTGCTGCCGTCGCTGATACTGATGGTTCTTATCAGCAAGCTGTTCATGAAGTACATGCATACGCACTTCGTGGAGAGTATTTTCAAGGGGCTTCGCCCCGCTGTGGTGGGGCTTTTGGCCGCCGCTACGCTGCTGCTGATGACACCGGATAACTTTTCGACGCCAAGCCTGAACCCATGGCAGTTTGGGGTGAGCGTGTTTTTGTTTGTGGCAACGTTCGTGGGGACGCTGGTTGTGAAGATTAACCCCATACGCATGATTGGCTATAGCGCCGTGGCGGGGCTGGTGCTGCTGTACTGAAACAAAGCTGCGGCAAAACCGCAGCATACAGAACCGACAAAGGGAGGAAAGGAAGGGCTGCGGCAAAACCGCAGCATACAGAACCAGCAAAGGGAGAAAGGAAGGGCTGCGGCAAAACCGCAGCATACAGAACCGGCAAAGGGAGAAAGGAAGGGCTGCGGCAAAACCGCAGCATACTGAACCGGCAAAGGGAGGAAAGGAAGGGCTGCGGCAAAACCGCAGCATACAGAACCGGCAAAGGGAGGAAAACAACAAAAAAGAAAGCAACAAAAACAAAACAACAAAAAAGAAAACAAAAAAACAAAACAACAATAACGATAACTATAACGATAACTATAAAAGAAAATGATGAAGAAATTACTGTTTTGCACAATGTTGTTAGCAGCCAGCTGGATGACGACTACGGCACAAAGAACTTGGAGACATGAAACCTTCACGACGGATACCCCCATGGTACACGACCCGGTGATGGCCTACGAGAATGGTGTGTACCACCTGTATGCCACGGGAATGGGCATTCAACACATGACATCACGCGACCGCAAGACGTGGACGGTGATGCGCGAGCCCGTGATGAGCGTCATTCCGAAATGGACACGCGACTCGGTGCCCGGCTTTGAGCACCATGTGTGGGCTCCCGACGTCGTTCAGTGGCACGGCCGCTGGTGGCTGGCCTACAGCTGCTCCACGTTCGGCAAGAACGGGTCGGCCATCGGACTGCTGAGCAGTCGTTCGCTGTCTTTTAACATGTGGAACGACGAGGGCTGCATAGTCACTTCGCGTGAAGGGCGTGACGAGTGGAACGCCATTGACCCCTGCTTCGTCATTGACGACAACGACGAGCCTTGGCTTGCATGGGGCTCGTTCTGGGACGGCATTCAGCTCTGCCGGTTAGACACGACGATGCACCTTGCTGCAGGCTGCAGGCCGCAGACCATTGCACGCCGCTATCCTGCAGGCTATCAGGCAGCAGAACCTAACCCAACATCGAAGTTTGCCGGCACGAATGCCATTGAGGCTCCGTTCATCATGAAGCACGACGGCTGGTACTACCTGTTTGTATCGTGGGACTATTGCTGTCGCGGCCCGCTGTCGAGTTACAAGGTGGTGGTTGGCCGCAGCAAGACGGTGGACGGCCCCTACGTTGACAAGGAAGGAAGGCTGATGACGGAAGGCGGCGGCACGCCAGTCATTGCCGGCGACAAGCAGGAATATGAAGCCGCCGGCCATTGTGCAGCCTACACGCTGAACGGCGAGGACCTGTTTATTTGTCACGGCTACTACCTGCCACGCAAGGGAGCCAGCATACTGATACAACGCGGCATAGCGTGGAAGGACGGTTGGCCCGTGCTGCAATAGTAGCATACACAAAAGAGTTTTTAAGTTGTCAGTAAAAAAAAGTAAGGAACTATTTGGGTGTTTCAAATACATTTGTTATCTTTGCAACATCATTATTTACACTTACTACTAACAACTTAAAAACTTATGAAGCATTTTTTATCATCGCTATCATTGCTGCTAGTTTTCTCATTAGGAGTGCAGGCACAAACTCGTATTTCAGTTCATGACCCATCGATTGTTGACAACGGCGGGACGTACTACATCTTCGGCAGTCACCAGGCCTGGGCGAAGAGTACTGACATGTATAACTGGAACTCGGTACAAGTGAACTGGGGTGATGGGACAAACAGTCACATTAACTGCAGTAACGCTTTCAGCACCCAGAAAGTAACGAAGTACACAAAGGGTGGCACAGAGTATGACTTTACAAACTTTGATGCAAAGGCATGGTCAGCCCTTGGCAACAGCAGCTATGACATTTCCGGCAACCTCTGGGCTCCCGATGTTATCTGGAATCCCATCATGCAGAAGTGGTGCATGTATCTAAGCATCAACGGTGACAATGCCAACTGCAGCATCGTACTGTTGACGGCCGACGATATTGAAGGGCCTTATGTTTATCAGGCTCCTATTGTAATGTCAGGTTTCTTCAACAGCACTTTCGACTACAAGAAGACCAATCTGGAACAGGTTATTGGTGAACAGAGTTCGCTGCCTGAGCGCTA
>Ga0310691_10005803_pt1 | contig 13351 bp, 12 predicted proteins | sample 176DNAGHGlowgp2_FD_203887 | JGI IMG/M metagenome (GOLD analysis project Ga0310691, IMG submission 203887) | Sheep rumen microbial communities from Palmerston North, Manawatu-Wanganui, New Zealand - 1766 DNA GHGlow gp2 (v2) (version 2) | ecosystem: Host-associated > Mammals > Digestive system >... | reverse complement strand
AAGACCTGTACCGCGAGGACAGTTTCGCCATGATCTGCGGCTACAAGGAGCATGGCGCCATCGTCCACTATGAGGCTACCGACGAGAGCGCATCGACGCTGCACGGCGAGGGCATCCTGCTCGTGGACAGCGGCGCCCAATACCTGGACGGCACCACCGACATCACCCGCACCATCACCCTGGGTAACCCCACCCCGCAGCAGAAGCACGATTTCACCCTTGTGCTCAAGGGACACCTGGCCCTGCAACGCGCCAAATTCCCCGTGGGCACCACCGGCTGCCAACTCGACGTGCTGGCACGCATGCCGCTGTGGCAAGAGGCCATGACCTATGGTCACGGCACGGGTCATGGCGTGGGACATTTCCTGGGCTGCCATGAGGGGCCGCAGAGCATCCGCACCAACCTGGTGGACGTGAAACTCGCACCCGGCATGGTCACCAGCAATGAGCCGGGTCTGTACAAGACCGGAGAATACGGCATCCGCACCGAGAACCTGCTGCTCGTGGTCGAAGCCGAGAAGACCGAGGACTTCGGTAACTTCCTCACCTTTGAGCCGCTCACGCTGTACCCCTATGACCTGGAACTCATCGACCGCACGATGCTCACCAGCGAGGAGGTGGCCCAGATCAACGATTACCACCGCATGGTGCGCGACCGCATCAGCCCGCTGCTCAATGCTGACGAAGCCGCTTGGCTCGCCGCCAAGACCAAAGAAATTTAAAACCAAAAACTAACAACTAAGAACTAAAAACTAAATAATGGCAATCATCAAGAAAGTTAGAGGCTTTGAGCCCAAAATCGGAGAAAACTGTTTCCTGGCCGACAATGCTGTCGTAGTCGGCGACGTGACCATGGGTAACGACTGCAGCATCTGGTTTGGCGCCGTGCTGCGCGGCGATGTCAACACCATCACCATTGGCAACCGCGTCAACATCCAAGACAACAGCGTGATACACACCCTATACGAGAAATCCGTCACCGAAATCGGCAATGACGTGTCCATCGGCCATAATGTGGTGGTGCATGGAGCCAAAATCGGCGACATGGCACTCATCGGCATGGGCAGTGTGATACTGGATCACGCCGAGATTGGCGAGGGCGCCATCATCGCGGCCGGCAGCGTCGTGCTGGGTGGTACCAAGGTAGGCCCCCACGAGTTATGGGCCGGCAGTCCCGCCAAGTTCAAAAAGATGGTCGACCCCAAGCAGGCCAGCGAAATCAACGTGAAGATTGCCAAGAATTACCTCATGTACTCTACCTGGTACGAGGATTGACAATCAGAGCACTAAGTGGATGGGCCATCATTACGACTCGGTAATATGACCGCACACTCGCTATTGAATGGTTACATCCCCCTCTAGGCGCTTATCGCCATAGACCAAAATTTGAGATGAATAAGTATTACTATTGGACTATCGTGATGCTCGTGCTGGCGGTATTGCCAGCACGAGGGGCGATATATATGGTCGGAAATCAGCCATTCGGCGACTGGAATCCGGCCAATGGCGTGGAAATGGCCGATCAGGGCAACGGCACCTACACTCTGACTGCCGCTATCAGCGGCACGGTGTGGTTTGTCTTTGCCGACGGGCAAAACGGCGACTGGAACGTGTTTAACGCTAACTATCGTTACGGTCCCAACGGCAATGGCAGCCAAGAAGTCACTACAGGTCATGCCTACACGACTCAGAAGGCCAACAACAACCACTCCTACAAGTTTACCGGCACCGGCAAGGAGTACACCTTCACCTTCGACCTGTCGGGGCCCACATTCAGCATCTCCGAGTACCAGGAGCCTCCCGCTCCCGACCCATTCAGCCTGGCACGCGGCGATGCCAATGGTGACGGCGAAATCAACATCGCCGACATCAACGCCATCATCAGCATCCTGCTGGGCGACTTTGCCAACTACGACACCCGCCAGCGGAGCGACGTGAATCAGGACAACGAGATCAATATCGTGGATGTTAACGCCCTGATCGACCATCTGCTGGGAGGCACCCTACCCGAGCGCGACAAGCAGGGATATGATTATGTGTGGGACGACGAGACGATACCCGAGATTCACCTGTCGGTGAGCCTCGACGAGTGGAACAGGCTGCTCGCCCTCTACGATGACAATGCCTTCACCACCCAATATGTCACCGCCACGGTCACCTTTGTCAAAGATGGCGAAACCACCATCATCGACAATGCGGGTCTGCGGCTCAAGGGCAACACTTCGCGCCGCAGGCCTGAGGGCTCATTCGGCCAACCCCATCAACCCGACAACACCGACTGGCATCACGCCCACTTCGGCGTGAACCTGCGCAAATATGTCGACGATGACAATCACACCATCCAGGGCGTGCGCAAACTGCACCTCAAGTGGTTCAAAGACGATCCCGCCTATGTGCGTGAAATCTTCTGCTACGAGTTATTCAAGCGTGCTGGCGTGTGGACCGCTGTGCGCGACCACTATTGCCGCTTGTGGATCCATGTCGAGGGCGATGCCGCCGAGGCATACTATGGCGTGTATGAGATGATGGAGCCTATCGACAAGCGCTACGTCAAGGACCGCAAAGCCCGATTCGGAGCCAGCGACGGCTACTTGTGGAAATGCCGCAATGCCGCGGCGGGCCTCAACAATCCCAACGGAGACATCTGGTATGACGATGACAGCGATGATCGCCACGCCTACACGCTCCAGACCCAGACCGACCAATTCCAGAATGCCCGCCAACAGTTGGCCGACTTCATGAACAAGATCAATGGCCTGGGTGACAACGACTTCTACCTATGGATCCAGCAGGTTACCGATGTGGACCTGTTGCTTAAGACCTATGCCGTCAATGTCGCCGTGGGCATGTGGGACGACTACTGGAACAACGCCAACAACTATTACCTCTACTTCAATGGCACGGGACTGACAGACTACCAGTTCTTCTTCATCCCCTATGACTACGACAACACGCTGGGCACAAGCCTGAGATGCGGTGTTCAGGACGACGCCGGCCGCCATAGCCCGCTCAACTGGGGCAGCGACAACAACCGCCTCATTGCCCGCATCCTCAAGTTTGACGACTTCAGAGCCAAATACATCTCCTATCTCAAGCAGATGGTCGATGCGCGCCAGGCGCTGATCGACCGCCAGTCGGCACAGGCACGCATCCGCTCATGGCAGCAGCGCATCGCTCCATACATCGACAACGACACAGGCGAGGACACTGCTATCGAGGACAAGCCTGCCTCATGGGGCAATCACAGCGAATACAGGCTGCTGACCAATGGCAGCGACAACTTCTTCACCGTCAAAGCCGCCACCATCAACACCCTCCCCTAACCCCCAAGAAAACCGCACGCTGCCATCGGATAATCACCTGATGGCAGCGTGTTATATGATGATAGTGCCGTGCCCGTCCGGATAATGTGGCGGGGTTAGGCTAAGCCTAGTTCAAAGTCTTTCAGGAACTGGTTGAAGCCGCTGTTGTGTTGCTTGATCTGCTCCACGACCTCGCGGGGCGAGAGAATCTTAGGCGTGTCGATGGGGACTTCGCTCACTTTCACGTCCAGCACGAAGCGGTCATTTTTCAGGGCATCACCCAAGAAGCGCATCAACGCCTCGCGATGTTCCTCGACCGTTTTGAGTTCGGCAGGGCTCCCCACTATCACGACATAGTGCTCTGCATCATTGCCCACCTGCGGAATGGCATAGGACATGGTGGTGCACAAGGCCCTCTCCTGCGGATGCTGATTGATGTAACCTTGCCATGCGGCCTGCATCTGCTCGGTGGTGAAGGGTTGTGTGCGCTGAGGCATGCTGGCCGCCGAGGCTGCCGCTGCCTGGGCTGCGGGCTTGTTGGGCACATTGACCATGATGCGCGGAGCACCGCCCATCGGTTGGGCCTTTGGCCTAGATGAGGGCACCGCTTGGGGTGCCTGACGTGGGACCTGCTGCTGAACGGGTGCGGCAGTTGAGGCGTGGGCAGCAGGATGCGGTGCTTGAGGGGGAACATTGGCCACTGGGGGGCGCTGCTGCGGGGCCGGGGCGTTGGCTGGGCGCTGCTGCGGGGCCGGTTGAGCAGCCATCTTTTGGATAGGAGGTTGCGCTGCCTGTTGGGGCTGCGGGGCCTGCACCAGTTGGCACAACTTGATCAGCGTGAGTTCCACCAGCAACTGCTTGCTACTGGCGTTGCGGTAATTCAAGTCACAGGTATTGCACAGATCCAGTGCGCGGTAATAGAATGCGGGAGCCAATTTAGCGCTCTGCACACCATATTGCTGCGCCACCTCGTCGTTCATCTCCAGCAGTTTGCGGGTTTGGGGCGTGCTGGCTACCATCAGGTCACGCAGGTGCTGTGCCAAGCCATTGACAAAGAATTGCGAGTCAAAGCCCTTGTCACGTATCTCCTTGTAGATGAGCAGGGATTGGTTGACATCCCCAGCCAAGAAGGCCTCGACAAGCCTAAAGTAGTAGTCATAATCGAGCACGTTGAGGTTGTCGAGCGCGCTCTGGTAGGTGATATGCCCCTCGGTGGATGCGGCCACTTGGTCAAAGATGGAGAGGGCGTCGCGCATAGCGCCGTCGGCCTTCTGTGCGATGACGTTGAGGGCCGCAGGCTCGGCGTCGATGCTCTCTTGCTCACAGACGTACTGCAGTTGCTGGACGATATCGGGCACGGTGATGCGCGCGAAATCATAAATCTGGCAACGCGACAGGATGGTCGGGATGACCTTCTGCTTCTCGGTGGTGGCAAGGATAAAGATGGCATATTCGGGCGGTTCTTCCAGCGTCTTGAGGAAGGCATTGAAGGCAGCCTGTGACAACATGTGCACCTCGTCGATGATAAACACGCGGTAACGGCCCGTCTGCGGTGGGATGCGCACCTGCTCGGTCAAGTCGCGGATGTTGTCCACGCTGTTGTTGGACGCGGCATCGAGTTCGTTGATGTTGTAGGAGCGCTGCTCGTTAAAGGCCTTGCACGACGGGCATTCGTTACAGGCCTCGCCCTCGGCAGTGGGATGCTCGCAGTTGATGGTCTTGGCAAAGATGCGGGCACACGTCGTCTTGCCCACGCCACGCGGGCCGCAGAAGAGGTAAGCGTGCGCCAACCTGCCGCTGGCAATCGCCGTCTTGAGGGTATGGGTCAACGACTGCTGGCCCACTACGCTGCGAAACGTCGAGGGCCTGTACTTTCTCGCCGATACGATATACTTGTCACTCATTGGATTACAAAATGGTGGTTTGTCTAAACTGCAAAGATAATGCAAGTCGAGGACAGAACAAAAGAATTTATTCATTTTTTGTCAAGTCGCAGCCTATCTGCAAAGCACCATAGCAAAGAGAGCCCTTGACCAACCAAGCGCCCTCTTTCGTGTCCTGACCGCTATCGCATCGCGACTAGCGGACTGTGATCACACGTCACCGCCAAGCAGCATATCGATAATGCTCGTGACATCGCTGATGTTCACTTCACCGTCGTTGTTGACATCGGCCATTTCGGTACCTGTTTCACCGCTCAGCAACAAGTCGATCAATGCGGTCACGTCGCTAATGTTGACCTCGCCATCTCCATTAACGTCGCCCGGCTTTACGGGTGACCCAGGCGCGAGCGACAACGTTACGCCAATATTGCTCTCACCAGCCTTGAGGAATGTCCTCAACTCGCTTGTGTTCAAGTCATCGATATGGCCCAGGCGGGTATAACTCCAGGAGTTTGAACCGTAGAAGAGGCAGATGTTACTGCCATTGTACAGGACCATATCGCCAGGCTGGGCATCGACCTGCTCATTGCTTGTGGGAAGCGCAAAGCCCAGCGCGCCCCAGATCTCGAAGCCGCCACTGGAATTGAGCGTTACCGTGATTGGAGCCACCCGAAGCCTAGTCATCAACTCCCGGGTGGCAGCATTATCGACGAGCGTAGCCGACTGCGTCACGCCATCGATGGTAATGTACAGTTTATCATCCATTGAGGATTGGCCCTGGGCAAAGTCCAGCGAGGCTATCCAGTTGCTGATCAACGCAGCGCGATTGGCATGGTTGCTGGCCTTGATCCACAACGCATCACCCATCCACACGGCATCAGGAACAAGACGCTTGGCGTCGAGCACCACCTGTGGAATATCGCTTGAATGGCTTGACACAATCAGCCCCACATGCTTGCCTGCCATCTGAGGGCCATAATTGAAGAGATAGGTCTGCATGATGGCAGCCATCTGGCTCCACCACAGCGGAGTGACAATGATGATATTGTCATAACCGCTCAAGTCGGTTATCGACACCGGATCGATTGCAGGATAACTGTCGGGGGCATCGGGAGCGGCATTTATCGCATTGAGTAATTGCATACCCAGGGCATAGTTGTTGGCCTCGTATTGCAACCCCTTTTCAGCAGGCTCGATTTCCATCACATCGGCATCGATCTGATCAGTCAGGGATTGCACGATTTGACGGCTATTGCCCGTATAACTATAATACACCACCAGCACCTTGCCAGCCTCATCTGCACTTGCGGCTTTGCTCTCTCCCATCGATGAGCAGCACGCCATAACAATCGCCATGATAAAAAGAAATGTTCTCATACTGTTTATTACACTTGATTTTTGCTCATGGCAAAGGTAGTCCTATTTGAATCATAGGCAGTTAAACGAATTACGGAAATATATACCACATTTGCGGAAACTGACGCGACCATCAAAAAAGGAGATATGAGCCGCCGATCATATCACCCTAGAAGCGGATGCCTGCCATCCACGTGCAGTCGATGACCGAGCCCAAAAAGTTATGCTCTTCGGACTTAAAGCGATGGATGTCGGCATAACTCTGTAGCCCCATGAAGAACTGCTTGTGATTATAGACAACACCCATGCGGGCCCGCAAGTTCATCGACCAGTCTGAGGCCCGGTCCTCGTGTTGGGTGGCGATCATGTGGCGATAGCCCGTGTAGGGAGCCAGTGTGAGGTTGAGCAACCACTTCTTGCCCAGCACCCAGTTATAGCCATAGCCCACCATCACGCAATAGTCGTTGTAGAGAAAGCGGGGCAGTTCGTCATCCTCGGCAAACTGCTCACGTGCGAAATCGGGCAATTCCTGCACATTGAGCGACATATCGCGGTGCAGCAGACGTATGCCCGCAATCAACGAGCCCGCACTGCGGCGCTGATACTTCGAGAAGCAGTAGGCGGCAGCCTGGGCATACCGACGGTTGTTGAAGATGTAATAGGCACTCATACCGTAGGACATGCGGTGAAACCCGCCAAAGTTTCGAAAGGTCATCTTAGTGCCCGAGGAATTATCCTTGAATATCACCGTTACAGGCCTGTCATTCTCCATATAATAGGCGTCGGCCGAGAATCGGGCACAGGTGAAAGAGAAATCCACCTTCTTGGACTTGCCACCACGGCCAATATGTAACGAAGCGTCGTCATCCGACGACAAAGGTACAATAATAATCTCATACCGAAAAATAAAGGCCCGCCTGATTATTTTGCCGCTGCACATACAGTCACAGGCAGCGCCAAGCAGTAAATCCCTGCCCTCACAGGGCAAATGCGCACCTATCCTGGAGAGCAATACTTTCATTTAGAGGATGATTAGAAAAAATATTCGGGCCATTATTGCACAATTATGAGAATTGGTGTATTTTTGTGCCACGATTTACAGACATAAACCTGAATATATTTTTATACGATCGAACAATGAAAAATATCCTGATCATCGGTTCAACGGGACAAATCGGTTCCGAACTGACTATGAAACTGAGAGGCATCTACACAGGCAACGTCGTGGCTGGCTACATCCCCGGCGCTGAGCCCAAAGGCGAACTGCTGGAGAGCGGCCCCTCGGAAATTGTCGACATCACCAACGCTGCCCAGATTGGCGCCGTTGTGGACAAGTATAACATCGACACCATCTACAATCTGGCGGCACTGCTGAGTGCCGTTGCCGAGAACAAGCCCCAACTGGCCTGGCACATCGGCATCGACGGCCTGATGAACGTGCTGGAAGTGTCTCGAGAGAAACACTGCGCCGTGTTCACCCCCAGCAGCATCGGCTCGTTTGGTCCCAATGCGCCCAAGGATGGCACTCCCCAAGACACCATCCAGCAGCCTCGCACGATGTATGGTGTGACCAAGGTTACTGGTGAGTTGCTCAGCAACTATTACGCCTTGAAGTTTGGCGTTGACACCCGCTCGGTGCGCTTCCCCGGCCTGATCAGTTATGTCACTCCTCCGGGTGGTGGCACCACCGACTATGCCGTCGACATCTACTACAGCGCTGTACAGGGCAAGAAGTTTATCTGCCCCATCGCCGCAGGCACGCTGATGGACATGATGTATATGCCCGACGCTCTGCGCGCCGCCATCGAGATCATGGAGGCCGACCCGACGCGTCTTGAGCACCGCAACTCGTTTAACATCGCCTCGATGAGTTTTGACCCCGAGTGCATCTATCAGAAGATCAAGGAGTATATCCCCGAGTTCGAGATGGAATATCAGGTCGACCCGTTGCGCCAAGGCATTGCCGACAGTTGGCCCAACAAGTTGGACGACACCTGCGCACGCATGGAATGGGACTGGAAGCCCGAGTATGACCTCGACGCCATGACCAAGGACATGATCGAGAAACTGCGCATCAAGTTTGGCATCAACAAGTAAACCCTAACAATTCCCTAACGACAATGAAAAAGTTCTTTTGCGCCCTGAGCCTCTTTTCCTGCCTGTTACTCACCAGTTGCAGTGCCAACAGTTACAAACTGGCCAAGGATTACCAGACCAAGGAGACCTTTGGCTATCTCGTATTCATCAGTGAGTCAGGACTGCAGTACGATGACCTGTGGGTCAACGTATCGGGACTGGACAAGACGTTCTTGGCCTCGACTGCCCAGATTGTTGACGGAGAGGTCAAAGGCATGCGCTATGGCGCACAACAGGGCAAACGCCGCGTGATGATCCGCGAGAAAAACGACCGCCTGCTCTACCAGGATATTGTAGAGATACGCGCTGGCGAGGATACCATCATCAAGTTTAAGGACTAGACTCATTTGTCACATAGCAGCATCAACAAGGGGAGACCTCAACCGAGGTTACCCCTTGTTTGCTTTTCGTCCAACTTGTTTCAGCAGAAAATGAGTGGGGAATTATGAAGGATTCTTCTCTGATGGCAAAAGCGCAATCCCAATCCAGTGTCACTTGGTCAGAAAGTGATGGTATCGCAACCATTCAGCCTCCACACCGTCGCTATGCTCCCCCAGGAAGAAATCGGCTTGTAAAGCGGCCCTGAATGGAGCCCAGTTGCCGCAGATCACTCCGTCGCGGGCGATGACGGGCTGGAAGATGCCGCTATTGTTATGCGCCTTGTGCCGATAGTCGAGCGAGAGCACGATGTCACGGCTCTTGTAACTGATCAGATACTCGTCATAGGGCGGTATCAGCAGATAACGGCCCTTGCGGAAGCCACGGGTGCGACAGCCGTCGGTTACATACAAATCGTGCCCTTTCCATTTCTCCCTGTGGATAGTATCGCCCAACATGTCGATGCCCCTGCGGCAGTCGCCGATGTTCAGCCCCGACCACCACACAAAGTCCTCGAGTGTCGCGGGCTGACGGCTCTGGAAATACTTGCGCGTCAAAGCCAGCAGGGCCTCGTCGCGGTCGGCCATCACTGGCGGTCCCACCTTCTCGCTAGTGAGGGCATAGGTAGCCTTCATGGGCAATAAGTCACCGCTGCACAGGGTGCCCGACAACTCAGCCATGCGCAAGTGGTAAGACAAGCGGTGATCATCCATGCGGATGCCTTTGGCATCCAACGTCCTGACAAAATCTTCTTTGACAACGCTACCCTTGTCGGCAACCGTTTGGACCAGGAGTTCACGTATGCGGGCCTCCTCATCCTCCCCGATACTGACACGGTTGCTCCGCATCCACCCGCGAATCACCGCCCTCGCCTTGGGGGCACACAACTGCAGCAAGGGCCAATAGTCCTCGCTTGCCACAAGTTGCCAGGTGCCACGCATCAGGTGCAGCCTGACAATCCGCCCACTATCATAGGCCTGCTTAAAAGCCTTGGACGACGGCTTGCTGGTGCGCATCGCCACAGCCCAACGCATCATGCGGTACTCCTGTGCCTGGATAGCCCCCATGTGGCAGACCACATCGGCCGGATCGCTGAATTGCGGGCAGATGAGTTGCTGATTGAGCAGTCGTGTGGCTATCGGATTCATCGGTCACGAGGCACCACGTTGTTAACCGCGCAGGATATCAATCAGTTGGGCTACGCCCTGTGTGGCAGGTTTCTGGATGACGTGAACCCAATCGGGCACCGATGCGGGTTTAGGATCAATGTAGTAGATGGGCACCCCACGTCTCACATATTGGATCAGGGCAGCAGCCGGATAGACCACGAGCGATGTGCCGATGACGACAAAGATGTCGGCATCGTGGGCCAACTGCGCCGCGGCTTCCATGTTGGGTACCGCCTCGCCAAAAAACACGATGTGAGGGCGCACTGGGTCGCCATAGGGGTCGCGCGTGTCCACGCTGGTTTCCAGCCCCTTGTCGCTCAACTGGTCGCAGGGCAGCGTGTAGAGGCGTTCCTCACGCCTGAGCGAGCGCACCTTCATCAACTCGCCATGCAAGTGCAGCACACTGGCACTGCCGGCGCGCTCATGCAAGTCGTCCACATTCTGGGTGATGACACGCACGTCAAAATCCTTTTCAAGTTCGACCAGTCCAAGATGAGCGGCATTGGGCTCAGCGCCCTGCAGTTGGATCCGGCGCTCGTTGTAAAACTTATGGATGAGTGACGGATTGCGCAGAAATCCCTCATGACTGGCCACATCCATCACGGGATAATTCTCCCACAGTCCGTCGGCGTCACGAAACGTCTTGATACCACTCTCGGCACTGATGCCGGCGCCACTGGAAATCACTAATTTCTTCTTGCTCATAGTCATTGGTTTATTGGATTAACAGATGGATATTATATAATGTGAAAGCAAAAATAGTAAATTTTTTCTAAAAAGGCGCACCCCTATCGAGGAAATCACTATCTTTGCACCGTTTTTTACAAAAAGGAGAATATTTTTCAATGGACAAATTGAGTTACGCATTAGGCCTGAGCATGGGTGGAAACTTCATTGGCTCCGGCATCAAGAAACTGGATATCAACGACTTTGCAGATGGTCTGAGAGCCATCTTTGAAGGTGCAGAACAGAAAATGACCTTTGACGAAGCAAAGCAGATTGTCACCGAATTTTTCACCAATCTCGAGAAGGAAGGCGCCGAGCAGAACGAGCGTCTGGGTCGCGAGTATCTGGAAAAGAATAAAAGCGTCGAGGGCGTTAAGGTCACCGAGAGCGGCCTGCAATACCAGGTCGTGAAAGAGGGCGACGGCCTGCAGCCTGGTCCCAACGACGTGGTTACCGTACACTACACCGGCAAGTTGATCGACGGCACCGTGTTTGACAGCAGCGTGGAGCGCGGCGAGCCCGCTACCTTTGCTGTCGGTCAGGTCATCCCTGGCTGGGTCGAAGGTCTGCAACTGATGCGCGAGGGTGCCGCCTACAGGCTATTCATCCCCAGCAATCTGGCTTATGGTCCCCACGGCACTGGTCCCATCCAGCCCAACTCAACGCTTATCTTTGACGTTCAACTCATCAAGGTCGAGAAGAAGTGATCCAAACTCGATCGGCTGAATTCCGTTTCACACATTAATACCTGATATTGACGATGAGGAAGATCATGATGACGGCCATCGCCACTCTGATGATGACAGGCATGGCTAGTTGCGGTGGCAACACCAGCAGCGAGAGCACCGACCAGGCCACTCCTGACTATGGCCAGCAGATCAAGGACAACAAGACCCTGGGCCGCGAGTTTATGGAGCAAAATGCCAAGAACGACAGCGTGGTGCAAACCACCAGCGGATTGCAATACATGGTACTGAAAGAGGGCAATGGTGCCAAGCCCGGCCCCACCGACACCGTGACTGTTCATTACACTGGCCGCCTGCTGGATGGCACCGTGTTTGACAGCAGCGTGGAGCGCGGCGAGCCCGCATCCTTCCCCCTGGACAAAGTCATCCCCGGCTGGACCGAGGGTCTGCAACTTATGAGCGAAGGCTCACAGTACAGGCTGTTCATTCCCAGCGAACTGGCCTATGGCTCCAAGGGCGCTGGCGACAACATCCTTCCCAACTCCACCCTCATCTTTGACGTTGAGTTGATCAAGGTGGTGAAGAAGCAGTGATGCAGCATGACAGACAGACAAAAAACACTTTAATATAACAACATTTAAAATTCATTTAAAAAAAACTAGTTTTATTATTATGAAGAAGATTTTAGCAATTGCAGCAGCCGGTCTGATGACCGTTGGTTTTATGGGCTGCAACAGCAATGCAGGTGGCCACAGCGAGGCTATGGACTCGTTGAGCATGGCATTTGGTGACCTCTACGGCGCCGGTATGGGCCAGCAACTGCGCGGCATGGACTCCACCATCAATATGGAGCAGGCCCTCAAGGGTATGGAGTACATTGCCAACGCCGACACCAGCAAGAACTTCATGGCCGGTCTGCAGATGGGTATGCAGATTGCCCAACTCTATGCAGGCATCGAGCAACAGTGCGGTATGCCTATCAACAAGAGCCTCTTCATGAAGCACCTGCGTGAGGCCATTATGAAGACCACCCCCATGGCACAGGAAGACATGATGGCTCTTCAGAGCAAGATTGAGCCTCTGCTGAACAAGGCTATGGAGCAGTCTCCCAAGGCTATCGCCAACAAGAAGGCCGGCGAGGAGTACATGAGCAAACTCAAGAGCGACAAGAACTACACCTTCACCAAGAGCGGTATCGCCTATAAGGTGATCAAAGGTGGCGAGGGCAAGAACTTCAGCGACAGCGACATCGTTAAGGTTAACTACGTAGGCCGTCACATCAACGGTGAGGAGTTTGACAAGAGCGGTGAGAACCCCGTGCCCTTCAACCTGAAGCAAGTCATCCCCGGCTTCGCCGAGATGATCCAACTGATGAAGCCCGGCAGCAAGGTTACCGTTGTCATCCCCGGCGAACTCGCTTATGGTCCCCAGGGTAACCGCGGCATCGAGCCCAACGAGACCCTGATTTTTGACATCGAGACCGTCGGTGTACAGGATCCCAAAGAGCAGCCTGCTCGTCCCCAGATGCCCACCCGCCCTATTAAGTAATCAATAGAGCAGCATAACAACGCACGAGGCTTGGACCGATCGGTCCAAGCCTCGTGTGCCATTTGATAGAAGAATTGTCGCTCTCAATACCAGTCTCACGCACTCGCGCGCCTCTATAGCCACAACAGGAAATCCTCACGCTGCAATTTGTGATTAGGTATCAGTAT
>Ga0310691_10005802_pt1 | contig 13355 bp, 11 predicted proteins | sample 176DNAGHGlowgp2_FD_203887 | JGI IMG/M metagenome (GOLD analysis project Ga0310691, IMG submission 203887) | Sheep rumen microbial communities from Palmerston North, Manawatu-Wanganui, New Zealand - 1766 DNA GHGlow gp2 (v2) (version 2) | ecosystem: Host-associated > Mammals > Digestive system >... | reverse complement strand
GTGGGCGCGCTGGTGGTGAAGGACAAGATGATCATCAGCGACGGATACAACGGCACGCCCACTGGCTTCGAGAACGTGTGCGAGGACGAGAACAACGTGTCGAAGACCTACGTGCTGCATGCCGAGGCCAACGCCATTACGAAGCTGGCCCGCTCGTCGAACAACAGCGACGGCGCCACCATCTACATCACCGCCTCGCCCTGCATCGAATGTGCCAAGCTCATCATCCAGGCAGGCATCAAGCGCGTGGTCTATGGCGAGAAGTACCGCCTGACCGACGGCATTGAGCTGCTTGAACGCGCAGGAATAGAAGTAAAGTTGCTGGAAGTTGAGAAGTGATGAGCGATAAGTGTTAAGTGACAAGAAGAAGAAATGAGTAGCAATAAGACCAATAGATTCATACCGCTCTGGCTGGCCGTTGCGGCCATCGTAGGCATTGTCGTGGGCACGTTCTACGGCAACCACTTTCAGGGCAATCGCCTGAACATTATCAATGCCGGCTCGAACAAGCTGACGAACCTGCTCTACATGCTCGACGACCAGTATGTAGACTCCGTCGACGTGGCCAGCCTTGTCGAAAAAGCCATTCCACTCATCCTCAGTGAGTTGGACCCCCACTCCGTCTACATTTCGGCTAAAGACGTTGAAATGGCCAACGACGACCTACGCGGCTCTTTCTCAGGCGTGGGCATTGAGTTCATCATCCGCAACGACACACTGCGTGTGCAGAATGTCATCAGCAACGGTCCCGCCGAACAGGCCGGCCTCATCGCCGGCGACAAGATTGTCACTGTCGACGACTCTGTCTTCACTGGTGACAGCCTGACCAACGAGATGGCCATGCACAAGCTGAAGGGGCCGCAGGGCACGAAGGTGAAGTTAGGCGTGGTGCGCTATGGCGAGACTGACGTCAAGGAGTTCACCGTCACCCGCGACCAAATAGTGACCCACAGCGTCAGTGCTGCTTACATGCTCGACGAGCATACGGGCTACGTGAAAATCAAGAGCTTCAGCGACAATACCTACGAGGAGATGCTCGTGGCGCTGGCAGGACTGGCCATGAAGGGCTTCGAGCAGCTGGTTGTAGACCTGCGCGGCAACTCCGGCGGCTATCTCCACTCGGCGGTGGAGATAGCCAACCAGTTCTTACCTCGCGACAGCCTTATCGTCTACACCAAGGGGCGTCGCTCGCCCCGCGAGGAGTATCGCAGCAATGGCAATGGCTCGTACAAATACATGCCCTTAGTCGTACTCATCGACGAGGGATCGGCCTCGGCGAGCGAAATTTTAGCCGGTGCCATACAAGACAACGACCGAGGCACCCTCATCGGACGCCGGTCCTTTGGAAAGGGGTTGGTGCAACAGCCCATACCCTTCACCGACAATTCAATGATGCGCCTCACCATCGCCCGCTACTACACCCCCTCCGGCCGCTGCATCCAAAAGCCCTATACCAGCGGCATGGACCGCGACTACGAGGAAGACCTGCTCATGCGCTACCAACACGGTGAGTTCTTCTCGCAGGACAGCATCAAGCACAGCGGACAGGCATATCATACCAAGGGTGGACGCATCGTATATGGCGGCGGCGGCATCACCCCCGACATCTTCGTTCCCGAAGACACCTCCGACTACACCACCTATTATAAAGAGGCGGCCTATTCGGGACTCATCATTCAATTCGGCTATGACTACACCGACCAGAACCGCCAGAAGCTAAAAGAGTTTGAGGATGAGGAGTCGCTGGTGAAATACCTGAAGAAACAGAACATCGTGGAGAAGTTTGCCCAGTATGCCGATAGCAAAGGCCTGAAACGCCGCAACCTGATGATTAAGCGCTCTCACAAGCTGCTCGAGGAGTTCATCCTTAGCCGTATTGTCTACACCATGCTCGATGAGCAGTCGTGGCAGATTTACCTCAACAAGGACGACCCCGCCGTGAAGGAGGCCCTGCGCGTGCTGAACGCCGGCGAGGCTTTCCCCAAGCTGCTAGAGAATGAGGGTGAAGAGGACGAGGCACAGAAGCCACGCAAGGTGGCACAAGCCTACGACTACCGCTCCACCCATCAACGCTATACGTTGATAGTGAAGAGTTGAGAGTTAAGAGTTACCAATAAAACAGACCTGAAACTATGATAAACCGACAACTACTGGAACCTGAGAGCATCGTCGTCGTCGGCGGCTCTAACAACGTACACAAGCCCGGCGGTGCCGTGGTGCGCAATCTTTTGCAAGGTGGCTACACTGGCACACTGCATGTAGTAAACCCGAAGGAAGACGAGGTGCAGGGCATTAAGACCTGCCACGACGCGCAGGAGCTACCAGCCACCGACCTGGCCATCCTTGTCGTAGCAGCGAAGTACTGTCCTGACTACGTGGAGCTGTTGGCTGCCACAAAACAGACGCGCGCGTTCATTATTATATCTGCCGGCTTCAGCGAAGAAACCGCTGAGGGTGCCCGGCTTGAGGAGCGCATCCTGAACATTTGCCGCCGCTATGGTTGTGCCCTGATAGGCCCCAACTGCATCGGTCTGCTCACCCGCAGGCATCATTCCGTGTTCACCCAGCCCATCCCCCAGCTGAATCCCCGTGGTGTAGACTTCATCAGCAGTTCGGGAGCCACGGCGGTGTTCATCCTCGAAAGTGCCGTGACGAAGGGGCTGCAGTTCAACTCCGTCTGGTCAGTGGGCAACGGCCACCAGATTGGCGTGGAGTCGGTATTGGAGTATATGGACGAACATTTCGACCCCGATCACGACTCGTTGGTGAAGTTGCTCTACATTGAAAACGTAGCCGACCCCGACAAGCTGCTCTACCATGCCTCGTCGCTCATCCGCAAGGGCTGCCGCATCGCCGCCATCAAGTCGGGTTCGAGCGAGAGTGGCAGCCGTGCCGCCAGCAGCCATACCGGAGCCATCGCCACGAGCGACTCCGCCGTCGAGGCCCTTTTCCGCAAGGCGGGCATCGTGCGCTGTTTCAGTCGCGAGGAGCTTACCACCGTAGGGTGCATCTTTACCCTGCCCCCCTTCACTGGCAAGCACTTTGCCATCGTCACCCATGCCGGTGGCCCGGGCGTGATGCTCACCGACGCGCTGTCAAAGGGTGGCATGCTTGTGCCTCCTATTACCGGCGAGGCCGCTGAGGAGTTGAAGGCTCAGTTGCTGCCTGGGAGCAGTGTGGCCAACCCCATCGACATTCTGGCCACGGGCACCGCCGACCACTTAGGCATAGCCATCGATTTCTGTGAGCGTATGTCCGACATCGATGCCATCATGGTCATCTTCGGCACGCCAGGACTGGTGAAGCTCTTCGAGGTCTACGACGTGCTCGACCAAAAGATAAAAACTTGTCGTAAACCCATATTCCCCATCCTGCCCAGCGTCAGTACCGCCGGCCCCGAGGTGCAGCAGTTTCTGAGCCGGGGGCATGTCAATTTCTCTGATGAGGTGACACTGGCCACCGCCCTCTCGCAAATCATGCGCACACCGAAGCCCGCCCCTCCTGAGATTGAGCTTTACGGCATCAACATTGCCAGGCTACACCAAATCATCACCAACATCAGCGACAACGGCTACCTGCCACCGGAACTGGTACGCCAAGTACTGCAGTGTGCCGGCATCCCACTGGTGCCCGAGTTGGTGTCTACATCGAAAGAAGAGCTTACGGCCTTTGCCGAAGAGGTGGGCTTCCCCGTGGTGGCCAAGGTGGTAGGCCCGCTGCACAAGAGCGACGTGGGCGGTGTGGCACTGAACATCCGCTCCAAGGAGGTCCTCAGTGCTGAGTTCGACCGCATGATGCAGATTCCCGATGCCACGGCGGTAATGGTGCAGAAGATGTTGAAGGGCACCGAACTCTTCGTCGGTGCCAAATACGAAGAGCGCTTCGGCCATGTAGTGCTCTGCGGCCTCGGCGGCATCTTCGTCGAGGTGCTCAAAGACGTGTCCTCAGGTTTGGCACCACTATGCTACGACGAGGTGTTTTCGATGATCCACTCACTGCGAGGCTACAAAATTCTGAAGGGCACACGCGGCCAGCAGGGCATCAACGAGCGGAAGTTCGCCGAGATTATCGTACGACTGAGCACACTACTCCGCTTCGCCACCGAAATCAAGGAAATCGACATCAACCCGCTACTGGCCGATGGCGAACAAGTGGTTGCCGTCGATGCCCGCATCCGAGTAGAGAAGTAAGAACCGATAATAAAAATGAGAAGTGATAGCCTCACTTCTCATTCTCTTTTCTATGAATGGTTTTCCTTAAACACCGCCATGCGCTCGTCTAACTGTGCATATTGATGGTCTTCAATAAACGAGGTGCACACGCGCAGGCCCTCCTGATGGCTGCCGGTGGTGATGAGGCAGATGGCCGACACGCCATAGTACATCAGCTCACGGGCCAGTTCTCCGCTGGTCATACCCGGATAGCCGATGGTGAAATAAAAGCCATCGGCAATAGGCTTGTCGAGGTCACGGTCGTAGACAATATAAAAGCCATGACGACAGAAAATCTCCTTCAGCCGGTGCGCACGATCACCATAGACTTTCACTTCAGAGCGGAAGTCATAGTCGCCGTCGCAGGCGGCACGCAACATAGCAGCCATGGCAAACTGAGCCGAATGGCTGGTACCGCTACTCAACGCATAGAGCATGCGAGTGGAGAAGACCAGACCGAAGGGCAATCCCTCGTAGCGTGCGGCTAACAAGGGGAAATGACGGTGGAACAGCTTGTCGCCGATGCACACCACGCCGATGCGCTCGCCAGCATAGCTGAAGGCTTTCGACCCGCTGATGAGCAGCAGGTAGTTATCAGTATAGCGAGCCACGGTGGGCTGATAAGGGGGCTGGAAAGGCACACTCAGGTCTTGGCGGAAGTCCATGGCAAAATAGGCGAGGTCTTCCATCACAATGGCATCGTACTGCGTGGCAAGCCGGCCGATGGCCTCCAGCTCCTGCTCCGTCAGACACACCCACGACGGGTTGTTGGGATTTGAATAGACAATGGCGCAGATATTTCCCTGCTTGAGGTAGCTCTCAACCTTCGGTCCAAGCTTCTCGCCACGATAGTCATAGACATCGAAGGTCTCATACTTCACACCTTGTACTTGCAGCTGCATCTTTTGCACTGGAAACCCCGGGTCGATGAAGAGCACGGTATTCTTGCCTTCCTGCGCTTGCGAGCAAGTGAGAAAAGAGGCAAAGGTGCCTTGCATGGAGCCACAAACGGGCACACAGCCCTCCTGCGCGATGTCCACGCCGATAAAAGCCTTGACAAAGCGCGAAGCCTGCTTCTTCAGTTCCGGAAGTCCTTGAATGTCAGGATAGCTATGGGCTATACCCTCTTCCAGTGCTTTTACCTGCGCATCAACGCCCACCTGGGCTGCTGGCAGGCCAGGGATACCCATCTCCATCTTGATATACTCTACGCCACTCTGTTTTTCGGCCATGGCAGCCACTTGCTTCACCTCGCGGATAGTGGCTTTAGCAAAGTCCTGAATGCCCAGCTGCCCGATGAGCTGGTCTACAATCTCACGTTTAATAGGGGTCGGTTTCATGCTTTCGTTTTTTTGATGCTGCAAAAGTACGAAAAAACGGGCAAAGAGCCAAGTTTTCTGCAAAAAATGATTAAACCTTCTGGCGTATTGTTCGTCTGACTTAAGAAAATGGTATTAAACCATGCTAAAAACATTGTTAAACTAAAACAAAAACGCAATGAAAAAGTTTTTCATGATGATTGCCGCACTGGCCATGGCTGCTGGCATGCAGGCACAGAGCAAGTTCCACGACGTTGAAGTAAACGAGGCCATCGGCCCCGTGAAGTCAATCACGCAAGACATGATGGGACGCAACATCACCGTACAATTCAGTCAGGACGGCAAAATGCAGCGTGAAGGCATGTCCGATGCCGTCTACGATGCCAACGGCTTCCTGCAGTCGGTGAAGATGAGCATGGGCGACCGTGGCGAGATGACCATGTCTTACAAGTGGGAGAACGGCAAGGTGAAAAGTCAGACCATGAACATGATGGGCAACGAGTTCACCACTGAGTTCAAATACAACGACAAGGGTGCCGTATCTGAGCAAATCATGAACATGGGTGGCCAAGAGATGTCGATGCCCTACACCGACTATAAGTACGACGACCACGGCAACTGGATTAGCCGGAAGACATCGATGATGGGTCAGGAGCGTGAGATGACCCGCACCATCCAATACTACGAGTAGAGAATCATTCCCCCACTCTATCCATCAGAGGCATCTCTTACGGGTTACCATGCCCTACGAGATGCCTCTGGCGTTTCTTCCTTCACAATATTCACTAAAGGCTAATCTCGGCAGAGCCGAAGCAACGCCGATGCTGAGCATCGTAGACGACACAAAACTGGCCAGGGGCCACGCCGTGGATGGGCACTGACGAATGTACCTTATAGCTACCCACCTCCTCCAGCGGCTCCAGCCAGGCTGCATGCCACTCTGGTGTATGGCGTATTTTAATGGTGACCGTCCCATCCTGTTCCCCCGACTGGTGAGGATGGCCATCGCCCGTCGGCGGCAGTACGCCGTTGAGGCTGTGGAAGCCACGGATGAGGAAGTCTTTGCTGTAGGCCGTCTGTGGGTCATAACCGTGGCTGACGTATAGGATGTTCTGCCCAATGTCTTTCTTTACGACGAACCAAGGGCCGCCACCCAGTCCGAGACCCTTGCGCTGGCCGATGGTGTGGAACCAATGCCCCTGATGGTGGCCTATGAGCCTTCCTGTCTCCAGCTCCACCACATCGCCCTGCTGCTCGCCTAAATAACGGCGCAGGTACTCATTATAGTCTATCTTTCCCAAAAAGCAAATGCCCTGCGAGTCGCGCCGATGGGCACTGACCAAATGCTCGCGCTCTGCAATCTGGCGCACCTCGTCCTTCACATAATGGCCAATGGGGAAGAGGGCCTTCCGGAGCTGCCAGTCGTAAATCTGAGCCAGGAAGTCCGTCTGGTCTTTCACGGGGTCGGGAGCCGTACAGAGCCACTTGACGCCATTTTCCATCTCTGTCTGCGCATAGTGACCAGTGGCAATCAGGTCGTAGTCATGACCACGCTTCTCGTGGAAAGCACCGAACTTGATGAGCCGGTTGCACATCACGTCGGGGTTAGGGGTCAGCCCCGCACGCACCTTCTCCATCGTATAGCGTGTCACCTGTTCCCAGTACTCACGGTGGCAGTCCACCACCTCTAAGCGGCATCCATACTTGCGGGCCACGGCAGTGGCCATCTCCATGTCTTCCTCCGAGGTGCAGTCCCACTCTTCCTGCTCTTCCGGCCCTATCTTGATGTAGAAGCAGTCGGGCTGCAGCCCCTGGCGCACCAACTCGTACACCACTACTGAACTGTCAACACCGCCAGAGAGCAGCACGGCGATGCGCTTGTCATGAAGTTCTTCTTTGTTCATGGGTGCAAAGGTAGGGAAAAAAGACAACTTAGGCAACAAAGACGAGGCATTTGTTGAAACCGCCAATTCATAATTAACGTTAAATCTTCTTCCGTTTCCATGGCTGCGCGGGGAAAAAGTTATATTTTTGCAATATCATTTTGATATTATTTTAAATTATACTTGTTATGGAAATGAAAGAAAGAGATTTTGGTGGAACCGTACTGAATGGATTTCTGTTCCTGTTCATCAACATTGTGCTGACCCTGGGCAGTCTGGCTGCCATTGTCCTTGGCATCGTGCGTCTGCATGCCTCCGCTCCTGGCGGATGGCTGTTGTTTGTAGGCATCGGGCTGCTCATTACCTCGCTCATCATGTGGAGTGGCATGATGATGCTCGAGCCCAACGAGGCCCGCGTCGCCACTTGGTTCGGCAAGTACAGCGGCACCTTCCGCCAGACGGGCTTCTTCTGGATCAACCCCTTCTACGGTACGAAGAAAGTAAGTCTGCGCGCCCGCAACCTCGATGCCGAGCCTATCAAGGTGAACGACAAGACGGGCAACCCCGTGATGATTGGCCTGGTGCTGGTGTGGAAACTCAGCGACACCTACAAGGCCCTCTTCGAGGTAGACACGCAGACCATGGCCAGCAGTGCCGGACAGGTGGGGCAGGACATGCGCTCCATCATGAATGCCCTGGAGCGTTTCGTCCGCGTACAGAGCGATGCCGCCCTGCGCCAGGTGGCTGGCCAATACGCCTACGACGATGAGGACGGCAAGCACAACGGACTGACGCTACGCGACGGAGGCGACGAGATTAACGACCAGTTGGAAGAGAAGCTCAACGAGCGCCTGGCCCTGGCAGGCATCGAGGTGGTAGAGGCCCGCATCAACTACCTGGCCTACGCCCCTGAAATTGCAGCCGTCATGCTGCGCCGACAGCAGGCCTCCGCCATCATCACCGCCCGCGAGAAGATTGTCGAGGGTGCCGTGTCGATGGTGAAGATGGCCCTCGACAAGCTGTCGAATGAAGAAATAGTCGAGCTGGACGACGACAAGAAGGCCGCCATGGTGAGCAATCTCCTCGTGGTGCTCTGCGGCGACGACTCTGCCCAGCCAGTAGTAAACACCGGAACACTCAACCATTGATGTCATGAAACGATACGAATATAAAAAGATTACTGTTCTTTGGCGTCAAGAACGTGAGCTCAACAAGTGGGGCTACGAGGGATGGGAACTCGTTGCCGTGGATGGTGGAACGATGTATTTAAAGCGCGAAATCATTGATAGATGACTAAAGAGAGCAAGACGAAGAACTTTGTCCTGCGTGTCGACAGCGACACCATGGATGCCATCGAGGCCTGGGCATCGGACGAGTTCCGCTCCACCAACGGCCAGCTGCAGTGGATTATCACCGAGGCACTGCGGAAGGCTCGTCGTCTGCCTAAAAACCGAACTAAATAAACATACTCATGGAACAAATCAAGAACGAGCATCTCACGGTCGAGGTATCGGAGATGGGAGCCGAGCTCCAAAGCATCAAGGACAGTGACGGACGCGAATACCTGTGGCAGGGCGGCGAGAAGTGGCCGCGACGCTCCCCCATTCTCTTCCCCATTGTGTGCAGTGTCAACAACGACACCTATACCGTCGACGGACAGCAATACCACTTGCCGCGCCACGGCTTCGCCCGCGACACCCGCTTCAAGCTCATCGCTCAGGGTGAGCACAAGGTGACCTACGCCCTGCACGAGTCGGAAGAGACCCTGAAGGTCTACCCCTACAAGTTCAACCTCGCCGTTAGCTACCGCCTCAGCGGCAACAAGATTCATGTAGTCTGGCATGTAGAAAACACCGACAGCCGCGACATCCACTTCCAGATTGGCGGCCACCCCGCCTTCCTGGCTCCCGGCTGCAAGGAAGACGAAGAGCTGAAGGGCATCATCAGCCTGCTACCAAATGAAAACATGGAAAACCATGGCTACAAGGGCCTGAAGAGCTACATTGACGGTAGCCACGAGATGACCGAGATAGCACTCGACGACCTCAGCGACGGACTGATACAGTTCAACGACGAGTTCTTTGCCAACGACTCGGTGAAAATCCACCACTGCCAGACACGCCAGGCCTGCCTGCTGAACCCCGACGGCTCGCCTGCCGTAACGGTAGACTACAAATGCCCCATCATTGCCTTCTGGAGCCCTTACCAGAAGAAGGCTCCCTTCGTGTGCATCGAGCCGTGGTACGGGCTTGGCGACCCTCGCGGCTGGAAGGGCGAGTTCAAGGACAAGTACTACATGAACCACCTGCAGCCAGGCAGCTCGTTTATGTCGGAATACACCATCACCATTGGCTAACATGATGCAGCACAGTATGAAGCGCAAGTTCCTGTTCAGGCTGACGGTCGTCAGCCTCTTGCTGCTGCTCAACCCTGCATCGCTGTCTGCCCGTCAGTGCTACAAATGCCACGGACTGGGCAAGATGACCGTTTTCCCCGCCATCGCCACCTACGGCATCAGCGATATCTTCCAGGTGTGCCCCATCTGCCAGCGCCGCGTCCGGCTGGGTTCAGAGCACAAAGAGCGTTGCGACGTATGCAACGGCACGGGCCACATCAGCAGTGGCGTTGAAAGCCAGCGCGAGGAGCGCAATAACGATGCGGAGGCCGAGGCCCTGTCCTATCTCTCCCCGGAAGAGCTGTCACTCTTCCTCGCCCTGCAGGAGCAGCTCAAGGGTCACGAAGAACTCGTTCCCTGCCAGACCTGCCACCAAACGGGCAACTGCATCGCCTGCAACGGCATGCGCTATGTGGGCAACGACTTCTGCCATCTGTGTCAAGGCACTGGCATGTGCACCATCTGCTACGGCACGAAATACGGTGGGAAGCGCTACGTGGAACCCACGGAAGAGCAGCGCCGCCAGACGCTGGAGCAGATGGGCCAGCTGCTGGGCCAGGCTTTCAACCGCGCCCACGGCATCGGGGGCGACAGCACAGCTACTCCCAATGCCGACAGCGATACCGACAACTATTCTCTCCAGCGTTCCAACAGCAGTTTGAACCGCTGGTTCAACTTCCGCGTCTATGGAGCAGACTAAAGTTTGATGGCACCCTGTAACCTCTTGAAGGCAGGGGTCAGCAGCGATATTTCCAGCAGAGCACCGTCGGCAGATTTAAAGATGCAGCGGTGCTCTGCTGCGTGGAGGCGGTAGATGTAGGTGGTGTTCACCAGCGTGCTGCGGTCGGCACGCACGAAGGTGCTGCCGGCAAACTGCTTAGCCAGTGCTCCCAGGCCCGTCATCACCGTGTCGGTGCTTTCAAAGGTCACCACCTGCGTGTAGTTGCCATCCGCCTTCATATAGACAACGGTAGAAGGGTCTATCACGAGCATGCCTTTGGTGGTGCGTAAGGTCAGGGTGGCCCCCGTCGGCTTGGCTGTCATCTGCACAATGGCCTCAGCCAACTTCGTGCGCTCGGCTTTGATGGCCTCTCTGCGAATGGTGCGTATCAGCTCTTCCCGCTTCTGCTTCTCCCGTTGCAGGCGCAGCATCTTGCGGCGGCTGCGCACCTTGTCATACCAACGGGTCAGTGCCCATACGCCCACCACTACGAGCAACGCTGCCAAGAGCCACGCCCACCAGTGCTCGTACCAGTGCAGGGGCGGTCGGATAAAGGTGTCGGCCTGGCTGGCAGCTATCAGCTCCTCAGGGCGGAAGGTAGTGGCCTCCTCCACGCCGCAGAGCCACACCGTGCCGTCGGCAGCCTCGGCCATCGTGGCTTTCAGGGGTTCAATGGTGGTGAAGCCATTCAGATGGTTGAAGAAGCAGACGTCGCTCAGCTGGTAGTCCTCACCGATTCGGGCCACGAAAAGTCCGTCGATGGCGGCCACCACCAGGAAGCGACGGGGCGAGACATGCAGCGAGCGCACCTCGTGCCCTTGCAGCTGTGGCATCTGGCTGTTCAGCTCCTGCACCTTGTCTTTGCGAATGAGAAACAGCGAGTCGCCCGACGCGAAGAACACCGCCCCCTGGCTGTCGGCCTCCATAGTGGTGACAATGAGTTTCTGCTTCTCATAGCCCACTGGCTCTGCCTCCTGCTGCGATTCAGCGTTCAGCGACAAGCGGAACAAGCCGAAGGTACTGCCTACATAGAGGCTGCCACCTGTGCCCGCAGCGGCGCACCAGGGATGGGGTATGTTGCTACACAGTGTGTCCACCCGCCCCGATTCTGGGTCGTAGGTGGCAATGAGCTGTCGCAAACCTAAGACAATGCGCCCATGAGCTTCGGCTACAAACTGGTAGCGCTCGTAGGGCAACCGTAGCCACGTCAAGGAGGAGTCGACGACGCAGGCCACGTCGCTGCGCCCTGCCATATAGACAGCACCGCCAACCACCGCCGCGCTGGGCAGAAAGAAATCCTCGGGGTTGTCGTAGACCACCTTCCCGTCTACCAGTATCTTGCCATTCAACGAGCCTGCCACGGTATGCGTTGGGGTGGTTGCCACGGCACGCATGATGTCATCGCCATCGGTAAGGCGCTGATTGGTGAAACAACGGTTGAAGAAGCAGTAGACACCCTGATAGGTGGCCACCCAGAGGCGGCCCCAGCGGTCGGTCATGATGTCTTTGATGAGGTTCACCCCGCCATGCAGCCTCCTCACCTGCCGCCCGTCATAGCTGTAGAGTGTGTGCTCGTCAGCCACCAGCAGCTCGTCGCCGGCATCTCTGACAATGAGACCGTAGCCCGTCTCCCATTCGCCGAAGGCGGTATGCAGTCTTACGCTGTCGCCCTCAACGGTGTAGATGCCGTCCTGGGCGAAGGCATAGAGGGTGGCACCTTGCCGGCAAAGGGTGTAGAAGTTGTCATTCCGCGAGAGGCGCAGGGTGTCGGCAGGGGCATCCATACGTGTGCGGAACAGGCCCTCGGCAGTGGGGATGTAGACCCACGAGGAGTCGACGAAGAGTCGGCGGTCTGGGGTCATCAAGTCCATGAGCGCACTCTCCATGACTGGCTTCACGTCCTGCCCGTCCATACGTCCTATCCACCGATGCTCCTCCTGCTCGTCTTCCAGCAGCAGCAGCCCTTCAGGCAGGTCGCCGCTGTTGAAGTTGTTCAGCAGCCAGCCGCTGTCGTTGCACAACCGCCGCCGCTGCAGCTCGTCCTGCCCCACCTGCCACCGCTGTCGGAAGCTGAGGGCCCATACCTGCCCGCCCGCCTGGCCAAAACCGACAATATTGTAGCGCTTCCCTTTCAGAAAAGGGGTGAACTCCCGGCCGTCGAAGCGCACGAAGCCCGACAGCGTACCTATATAAATGTACCCGCGCGAGTCCTGCCACAGCCGCTCGGCCTGCATCTGGGGCAACCCGTCCAGCGTCGTATAGCGCCGGTAGCTCAAGTTGCTTTCCACCTGTGCCACTGCCCGCAGACCTGTTGCCAGCCAGAGCAAGAGCAGCATCCATAGAATAGACTTTTTCCATTTCATTGTTGCAAAATTACTTCTTATTTACGAAAAAGCCAAAGGAAACGTAGAATTTATTTTGTCCGCGCAGAGTTCATCAAAAAAAAAAGGTAGTTTATCAAAATTTTCAAAATAATCAACCGTAAAATTTGTCATAACAATTATTATTTTATAACTTTGTCACCAGAAAATGATGCTCATCCACGTTTGCTGTCAACAAATACATATATCATCTATGAAAACTATTACAACCTTATTGACCGCCTTGGCATTGTGTACCGTCACCTCTGCCCTGGCCGACAACGTTGTCATCCCGACGACCAGCGAGAATGCCTTCGACCTGACGAAGGGCGTCATCACCAGCAGCGACACCCACCAGCACTTCACCAACAACGGCGTGGAGTGGATGATGGACGGCGACAAACTGGTCTACACCCTGCAGAACACGGTAGATGCCGACTGTTACTACGCCTCCATCTGGTTCGGC
>Ga0310691_10005801_pt1 | contig 13356 bp, 9 predicted proteins | sample 176DNAGHGlowgp2_FD_203887 | JGI IMG/M metagenome (GOLD analysis project Ga0310691, IMG submission 203887) | Sheep rumen microbial communities from Palmerston North, Manawatu-Wanganui, New Zealand - 1766 DNA GHGlow gp2 (v2) (version 2) | ecosystem: Host-associated > Mammals > Digestive system >... | reverse complement strand
TACCAACGAGAGCTTCGGTTACACTGAGGAGAAGCTGGTTTCTAGCGACATCATCGGTATGAAGTTCGGTTCACTGTTCGACGCTAACCAGACTATGGTAAGCAAGATGGAGGACGGTAACTCACTCGTACAGGTTGTTGCTTGGTACGACAATGAGAACTCTTACACTTCTCAGATGGTTCGTACTATCAAGTACCTCGCTGAGCTCAAATAAGCTATTAGCAGTTTATTAGTTATTGGCAAAAATATTAGCCACTCGATTTTGTCGGGTGGCTTTTTTTTGTTACCTTTGCAGGCATGGAATATATGTCACAGGAAGGCTACGATAAACTCGTGGCTGAATTAAAACAATTGGAAACCGTGGAACTGCCACAGGTGAGGGATGCTATTGCGGAGGCTCGCGACAAGGGTGACCTGAGCGAGAACTTTGAATATCATGCTGCGAAACGTGAGCAGGGACGCTTGTTGGGCCGTATCCGTTTTATGCAGCGTGTGCTTGAGAATGCTAGGGTGATAGACAAATCACGACTGGGCGGCGAGAGCATAGGGCTGCTGAGTAAGGTTGAGATGACTAATCTTAACACCAATGCCCGTATGACCTATACCATAGCTAGTCCTCATGAGGCCAACCTTCGTGAGGGAAAGATTTCTATCAAGTCACCCATTGCTGAGGCTCTTTTAGGTAAGAAGGTGGGTGATGAGGTGGAGGTACGAGTACCTGCAGGCTTGCTTAAACTTCGTATTGAAAGTATATCTCTATAGTATTGGAAAAGAGGATGATAACGATACTTGGTCCTACAGCAAGCGGCAAGACGCCTTTGGCAGCTGCGCTGGCTCAACGCGTTGGCGGAGAGATTATCTCTGCTGACTCGCGTCAGGTGTATCGTCGCATGGATATAGGAACGGGAAAGGATCTTTGCGACTACGCCCCTGTGGTTGGCGGTTCCCCCGTCAACATCCCTTATCACCTCATTGATATCTGTGAGCCAGGCACAAAATATAACCTGTTTCAGTATCAACAGGATTTCTTTGATGCATATAATGATATTGTAGGGAGGGGGAAGACGCCCATCCTCTGTGGTGGTACAGGTCTTTATATTGAGGCCGTATTGAAGGGTTATAAGTTGTCACCTGTACCCCAGAACCAAGAATTGCGTGATAGTCTTGATGGAAAGACACTGGAAGAGCTGACGGCGATACTTGCTGAGTTGAAACAGCGAAGTGGTTCTGTGATGCATAATAAGACTGATGTGGATTCCTGTCAGCGTGCTATCCGTGCCATTGAGATAGAAACCTATAATATAGAACATCCCATGCCGCTTCGTGAGTTGCCACCGATAGACTCCTTGATTGTTGGTGTCAATATTGATCGTGACTTGCGTCGCGAGAAGATCACCCGCAGATTGAAAGCCCGTCTGGATGAAGGCATGGTTGATGAGGTCAGAGGATTGATGGCTGAAGGAATACCAGCTGAGGATTTGATATACTACGGTTTGGAATACAAATACCTGACGGAATATATCATTGGCAAACTGTCGTATGACGAGATGTTCCGTCAGCTAGAGATAGCTATTCATCAGTTTGCGAAGCGTCAGATGACGTGGTTCCGTGGTATGGAACGACGCGGTTTCACCATTCATTGGATAGACGCTACGCTGCCGATGGATGAGAAGGTAGAACAAATACTTCAAATGATATGATGGAAGATTGTCGATGGGCGATATTATATTGCCCCAGAAAAGGCATTTATCACTCGCGCAGGCGTTGGGAGAGGTTGCAAAAGGAACTTGCAGCTCAGGGCGTGAAGTATGACTTTGTGCAGAGTGAATCTACAGAGAGCGTGGAACGTCTGATGACAATGCTGATACATAATGGGTATAAGACCATCGTCATTATGGGTGGCGATACAGCACTGAATGATGCGGTGAATTGTCTGATGAAGGAAGACAAGGGTATGCGTGAGCAAGTGGCACTTGGCGTCATTCCTAACGGTACGCTGAATGACTTTGCACGTTTCTGGGGCTTCGATGAACATGATGATGAGAAAACGGTGATGTGGCTGAAGAAGCACAGGGTCAGAAAGGTGGACTTGGGTTGTATCGACTACGAGAATAAAGCAGGGGAAAAACAGAAACGCTATTTCCTGAACTGTGTTAATATCGGTCTGACGGCAGACCTGCAGAACCTGCGTCGACAGGGTAGGCAGGTGTTGGGCTCGAAGACGATAGCTTTCCTGTACACTTGTTTGTCGATGGTGTTTCATCGTCATGACTACAAGATGCGCCTGAATATTGACTACGAAGTGACAGAACGTAGTGTGATGACAGTCTGCGTGGGTAATGCCTTGGGCTATGGACAGACGCCGAGTGCAGTGCCCTATAGTGGGATGCTAGATGTGTCGGTGGTGTATAATCCGCGAGTGAAACAATTGTTGGCGGGTCTGTGGCTGCTGGTAACAGGACGTCTCTTGAATCATAAGAGCGTACATCCGTATCGCATCAGGAAAATGTCGGTGGAATCTGACAAGGCTTTAGTGTGTGTGGATGGTCGTCAGGCCGAGCGCACGGTGGGTGAGTATTATATCCACGTAGAGCCGGAGGTGATAAATTTCTTGATACCAGATTGAACGAATATTAGCGAAAAAGGAGGCCTTGGTGCCTCCTTTTTGCCTTTTTTCGGACCAAAATGCAAAATAATTGCCTAAATGTTTTGCTATCCAAAGAAAAATTCGTACTTTTGGAAATCAAATAAATCTAAAGCGACTATTATATCTAATAAATAAAACCTTAAGATAGGAACTATGAGTTATTTACGATTTGAAAAAGCCGTGATGACAAACCTGGAGGAGAGTCTGCGCCGTGAATTGCTCCGTACCAACCGAAGTGGTGCGTATAGCGCTTCTACACTTGTAGATTGCAATACGCGAAAGTACCATGGATTGCTGGTAGTCCCTGTACCTGAGATAGACGACGAGAACCATGTGCTCTTGTCGTCGCTTGATTGTACTGTGGTGCAGCATGGAGCGGAATTCAACCTGGGTCTTCACAAGTATCAAGGCAACAATTTCAGTCCTAAGGGACACAAGTACATTCGTGAGTTCGATGCCAGTCTCATTCCTACCACCGTCTATCGTGTAGGTGGCGTGATACTGAAGCGTGAGACGATTTTCCAAGCTTATGAGGATCGTATTCTGATTCGCTATACGCTGGAAGATGCTCATTCGGCCACTACGTTGCGTTTCCGTCCGTTCTTGGCATTCCGCAGCGTACGTCAGTTTACCCATGAGAACTCAGTGGCCAGCCGTGATTATCAGCTGATAGACAATGGCATCAAGACATGCATGTACAGGGGCTATCCCGATTTGTTCATGCAGTTTAATAAGAAAAATGAGTTTATCTTCCAGCCCGACTGGTATCGTGGAATAGAATATCCGAAGGAACAGGAGCGTGGTTATGCTTCTAATGAGGATCTTTATGTACCTGGTTATTTCGAGGTGCCTATAAAGAAGGGTGAGACGATAGTCTTTGCAGCCTCTACTTCACAGGTGAAATCAAGTTCTCTGAAGAGTCTGTTCCAGAAGGAACTCGATTTGCGCGTGCCGCGTGATAATTTCTATCACTGTCTGGTAACGGCTGCCCATCAGTTCCATAACCGTGAGGCTGATGATACCCGTTATCTGTTGGCTGGCTATCCTTGGTTCAAGTGTCGTGCTCGTGATACGTTTATCTCATTGCCTGGTTTGACGCTGGCTATTGATGAGGCCGACTATTTTGAGCTGGTGATGAACACGGCTGAGCGTGGTCTGCGTGAGTTTATGGAAGGTAAGCCCCTGAGCGTCAAGATCTATGAGATGGATCAGCCGGATGTGCCTCTCTGGGCTGTTTGGGCTATTCAGCAGTATGCTAAATATGTAGGTCACGACAGAGCCTTTGAGATGTATGGCAAACTGCTTCAGGACATCATTATTTATATTAAGGATGGCGGTCATCCCAACTTGCGTCTGGACGATAACGGACTGCTTTATGCTGACGGAAAGGAGAAAGCTATAACTTGGATGAACTCCAAGGCAAATGGAAAACCCGTGGTGCCCCGTTCTGGTTATATCGTAGAATTCAATGCGTTGTGGTATAATGCTGTGAAGTTCTGTGCATCTATGGCTGCCGAGAAGGGTGATGTCAAGGGAGCAGAAGAACTGGAGACATTAGCTCAGAAGACGAAGAAGTCGTTTGTTGATACCTTTGTCAACGAGTATGGCTATCTGCTGGATTATGTAGACGGAAATATGATGGACTGGAGTGTTCGTCCGAATCAGATCTTTGCGGTGGCTTTGGACTACTCACCCCTGAGTCAGCAGCAGATGAAGAGCGTGGTAGATATCTGCACACGTGAACTGCTCACACCAAAGGGGCTGCGTTCACTGTCACCAAAGAGTGGCGGCTATAACCCCATGTACGTAGGTCCGCAGACACAGCGCGACTATGCCTACCATCAGGGTACGGCGTGGCCTTGGTTGGGTGGCTTCTATATGGAGGCCTGTCTGAAACTCTACAAACGCAGTCGTCTGTCGTTCATAGAGCGTCAGATGGTAGGCTATGAGGATGAGATGGATTATCATGCTATCGGCACTATCTCGGAATTGTTTGATGGTAACCCACCATTCCATGGACGAGGTGCTATGGCGTTTGCTATGAACGTAGCCGAGATTCTGCGTACTATGAAGTTACTTGAAAAGTATTCATATCAAAAATAAGGAGGACCGACGATGAAAGTATTAATGTTTGGATGGGAGTATCCTCCTCATGTATTTGGTGGCTTGGCTACCGCAAACTATGGTATTTCTGAAGGTTTGAAGGCCCAGGGCGATATAGAGACAGTGCTCTGTCTGCCTCATCCCTTTGGTGATGAGAGTCAGCATGCCTGTCGTATCGTTGCTATGAACGCAGTGCCTATTGCCTGGCGCGATGTGAACTATGACTATGTGAAGCAGCGCGTGGGTAATATCATGGATCCAGAGTACTATTATAAGTGTCGTGAGCATATCTATGCTGACTTCAACTATATGCATGTTAATGACCTTGGATGTATGGAGTTTGCTGGTGGTTATCCTGGCAACCTGCACGAGGAAATCAATAACTACTCAATCATTGCAGGCGTCGTGGCCCGTACAGAGGAGTTTGATATTATCCATGCCCACGACTGGCTGACCTTCCCTGCAGGTATTCATGCTAAACAGGTGAGTGGCAAACCGTTATGTATCCATGTACATGCTACTGATTTCGACCGTAGTCGTGGAAAAGTGAACCCCACCGTTTACTCAATCGAGAAGAATGGTATGGATAATGCTGACTGTATCATGTGTGTGTCAGAACTGACCCGTCAGACAGTTATCAATCAGTATCATCAGGATCCACGTAAGTGCTTCACGGTACATAATGCTGTTTATCCTCTGCCTCAGGAGTATCAGGATATTCCTCGTCCTGACCATACGGGTAAGGAGAAGGTGGTTACCTTCCTTGGACGTATCACGATGCAGAAAGGACCTGAGTATTTCGTTGAAGCTGCTAATATGGTGTTACATCGTACACGTAACGTTCGTTTCTGTATGGCAGGTTCGGGTGATATGATGGATCAGATGATTTATCTCGCTGCCGAGCGTGGCATTGCCGACCGTTTCCACTTCCCTGGTTTTATGCGTGGCAAGCAGGTATATGAATGTCTGAAGGATTCGGATGTATACGTGATGCCATCAGTGTCAGAGCCGTTTGGTATCTCTCCGCTGGAAGCTATGCAGTGCGGAACGCCTTCTATTATCTCTAAGCAATCGGGCTGTGCCGAGATCTTGAACAACTGTATCAAGGTGGACTATTGGGATGTGCATGCTTTGGCTGATGCCATCTACAGTATCTGTGTAAACGACTCATTGTTCAACTACCTCAAGGAGGAGGGAAAGAAAGAGGTTGACCAGATTACATGGGAGAAAGTGGGCCGCTGGATACGCACACTCTACAGAAGAACCCTTGGTTGGGAAGAGTAACATTAAACATTAAAGATTAAACATTAAACAATTATGAAAACAATTTGTTTATATTTCGAGATACACCAGATTATCCATCTGAAGAGATATCGTTTCTTTGATATCGGTACCGATCATTATTATTATGATGACTATGAGAACGAGCGTAGCATCAGCGACATTGCTGAGCGTTCGTATATGCCTGCACTGAACACCTTGTTGCAGATGATTAAGGAGAATGGCAAGTTCTTTAAGGTGGCCTTCTCACTTTCTGGTACTGGCATTGAGCAGTTGGAGTATCATGCTCCTCAGGTTATTGAGAAACTGCAGGAACTCAATGAGACTGGTTGTGTAGAGTTCTTGGCTGAGCCATATAGTCATGGTCTTTCTTCGCTGGCTAATCCAGAGGCTTTTGCTCGCGATATGAAGAAACAGAGTGCCAAGATGGAGGAGTATTTCGGCAAGAAACCTACTGTGGCACGTAACTCTTCACTTATCTATAGTGATGATATTGGTGCACAGATTGCTGCTTTAGGTTTCAAGGGTATGCTCACTGAGGGTGCTAAGCATGTGTTGGGTTGGAAGAGTCCTCACTATGTGTACAACTGTAACATGGCTCCCAGTCTGAAACTGTTGCTTCGTGATGTAGAACTGTCAGACGATATCTCATTGCGTTTCAATAACGCGGAGTGGGAGGGCTATCCTCTGTTTGCTGATGCTTATATTGATCGTATTGCTCGTCTGCCAGAGGAAGAGCAGATCATTAATATCTTCATGGAACTTTCTGCTCTGGGTATTGCTCAGCCTCTCAGTTCAAATATCCTTGACTTCCTGCATGCTCTGCCTGTATGTGCTAAGCAGAAGGGTATCACCTTCTCTACGCCTACAGAGATTTGTATGAAGACAAAGAGTGTAGGAGCTATTGACGTGCCCGATACGCTGTCATGGGTTGACGAGGAGCGCGACTGTTCATGCTGGTTGGGTAATGCTATGCAGCGTGAGGCCTTTAATAAACTGTATTCTGTAGCTGATCGTCTGTTGATTGCCAATGATCCACGCATCAATCAGGACTGGGACTACCTGCAGGCTTCAAATAACTTCCGCTTCATGACCACCAAGCCTTCTAACGTAGGTCTTGATCGTGGTATCTATAGCGGTCCGTTTGATGCCTTCACCAACTACATGAATATCCTTGGTGACTTCATTAACAGAGTGAACTCGCTCTATCCTGAGGAGATTGATAATGAACAGCTCAACTCACTGCTCACCACCATCAAGAATCAGGGCGATGAGATTGAGATGAAGGATATCGAGATTGAGCGTTTGAAGACGAAGTTGGCAAAACTCCAGCCTACTGAGGACGAGAAACCTAAGAAGGTTCCTGCCAAGAAAGCTGCTCCAACAAAGAAAGCTGCTCCTGCTAAGAAGGCAACTTCTAAGAAGGAAGCCGAACCAAAGAAAGAAGCATAAATTGTTTCAATAAAAACAAAAGCCCCTTGGATGAATTTTCCGAGGGGCTTTTTATATTATTGTTATTAATAGGCAACCTTCTTACCATGAATGATATAGATGCCTTTCTTCGTTAGAGGTCCTTTTACCCTCCGACCCTGCAAATCGTAGTAGGTTGCGTTGTCGATTTGCTTTGGTATGATTGTCTCTTGAATGCCTGTTGTTTGATCTACATGAAGGGTAATATAATAGCAGGCCTGCCCATTTCCTTTAGGTGTGAATGTCAGTTTATTGTTGACGGGTTGACTCAGCGTGATGGTATGTGTGGCCTTACTAGGATTGGCATCTCTTGCAGGAAACACATAATCGTTCTCTCCGTATTCTGTGCCTGCCAATTCTCCTAAGTAACCTGTCTGACCATCAGAGTTACAATAGCCTAGAATTGTCACCTTATTGATGGAGATTCCTTCTGGCATGGTGATAGTATATTGTTTGGAACTACTTAGTTTGATGGTGCCAGCGGTACCAAATGCGGGTTGGTTGGTGCTGCTGAAACCACTGAGTTTGAATCCGTCAACGAATGAACCATCCCCGTTAGAGGTCATCTGACAAATGTTATAACTGTCGGAAAAGGGCTCTTTGCCAATCTCTATGATGCTACCCATTGGCGTACCACCTTCATTCTGTTGTTCGGTGATATCGGCAACTAAAGAGTTCATGTATACTTCTACATTGGTATAGCCACTGGCATCGAGAACATTACCATCAGATTTATTCATTGGATCAAGACCATGCGCTGTCTCCCATTCATCTGGCATACCATCACCATCAGTATCTGTCAGGGCAGCCTCACTGTTCAACTCAGGCCAAGCACTCCATGTACTGCTGGCACCTGTAGGCTTGTTGTCGTCCTGTGAGTTGATAAAGCCTGGGGAATTACCAGAACCTGTGTGTGATGCTTTCCCCTGGCGAGTATCGCTGACCATCATCTCATCAAATGAGTCACGATGCAGACTGGCACCTGCAAATTGAAGCACTTTCTCGTAGGCATCAGCAGCAGTGTGAGTAGTTGTGGTGATGAAATAGATAGGCTCTGACAATTTGATACTATCTTTCGTAGCTTGTGTCCATGTGCCATCACAATCACTGGCGTTCACCTGATTAATCACGCCAACAGTCCAGTTGCTATTGGTCACGTCGCTGTATTTCGAGTTGACATTACCTGTCACGTAATAATGTCCCCATAGATGCAGTGCGGGAGCATAGTCTGGGTAGGTGGCTATATAAGAATTGGTGCGAACACCAATGCCCGCAATGCGTTTTCCTTTATCACCTGTAGGTGAACCAGGACCTGGTTTATAGTAATTGTTCACAATGTTGACATTCATGCCTTCGCCACCATAACAACCATTGCCACCAAAATTATAGATAACGTTATTGCGCATGTCCATTCGCTCGTCTAACTGGGTGGTAGGACGAGGGCCTAAGCGTGGGGTACGACTGCCATGATGCGCCAACAGGTTGTGATGGAACGAAGCACCACTACCGCCCCAGTTGCCACCATAACCGTGATTACCTTTTGAGTGTCCTGCTGCTACTAGACTCTGAGCTACCAAACACCATTGTACTGTTGTGTTTTTATTGCCAAGAACAGACAGACACTCATCAATGGACCAACTCACTGAGCAATGGTCTATCATCCAGTTCATCTGGTCGAATCCACCAAAGCCATCCCAACCGTCTGCACCATCTTTCTTAACGTTTTTATTGCCAAGACGGAAACGCATATAGCGTACAATGACATTATTGCCATGAATGCTGCAGGGATAGTCAGCTATACAGATACCATCTCCAGGAGCAGTCTGTCCAGCAATGGTTACGTTGCTGGGAATTGAAAGCTCAGACTCTAGATGAATTGTGCCACTTACATCGAAGACAATAATTTTGGGTTTTCCTGGATTTTGTGCCAATGACCAACGTAGTGACTGATAGCCGGCATCTTTCAGGTTCTTGACATGATAGACTGTACCACCACGTCCACCTGTGACATAGCGTCCGAATCCTTCTGCACCAGGAAAGGCGGGTAGTTTCTCTTGAGCTTGTGAAATCATAACTGATGTTATGAATAGTCCCACAATCAGTAGGGTGTTGAGAATAGATTTCTTCATAATTTGATGTTAGTAGATGTTGATGGTGCAAAGGTACACTTTTTTCTTGAAACGGCAAATGAAATACACATAAAAAAGGCACGTAGCCTTTATGTGGTTACGTGCCTCTAAAGATTATATGTAAGCGTGATTACTTCAGGATTTTCTTACCGTTCTTCACGATGATGCCCTTGAAGTTGCCGTTAACCTTCTGACCAGCCAGGTTGAAGATAGCGCTCTTGGCATTCTCGTTCTTCACGATAGCAATACCGCTTGGATCAGCAACAACTGGAGTGATCTCAATTGAAGAAATCAGAATGTTGCCAGTGCCAGAGTACTTCTTGAAGGTGTGAGTACCAGCAACAAGACCGAACTCGATGATATTACCGTTTTCAGCAGTTACGTCATCGTTTCCATAGTTCGTACCATCAACGTTGACATAGCACTTGCGGTCAATCTTTGACTCATCTTCGTTCTCAATTGTCTTGCAAGAGTTCTTTGAACAAACAACTTTCACGTTAACAGAGTCACCCTCAGACACCTGGAAGGTGATGTTGGTGTTGTTCATCTTAATGTAAATCTCTTTACCATCAATCTGGTAGTTGGCATCCTTTACAACAGCAAACTCAAGGTTCTTCACAAAGAAATCTTTCTTGTCAGCGCTGATAGCACCACCTTCAACCTTGTAAACCTCACCTGTTGTAGATTGTTCTGTAGCCACTTCGTCAATAACAGCAGTACCTGTTGTTACGACGATAGCCTTTTTCTCCTTGATAGGATTAAGCACGTAAACATCCTGTGAGGCACTCTTGGTGGTGAACTCAGCATAGGTGCCATTGATAATCTTAGAATAAGCCGTAATGGTAGCAGACTCCTCCAGCGTGATAGAATTGGCTTTCTCCTCATTGTCACCATTCACCAAGATATAGTTCTCAGCACCTTCATAGGGAGAAGTGATGGTAACATTAGCACCCTCTGCAGTGATAGTTGGAGCGTCGAACGAGAAGGTTACATTAGCCTCATTGTCTGCATTTGTGCAGATAAAGGCTTCATCAGCACCTGTACCCCAATCCTGATAAGCCTGGAACTTCACAGTCATGTCCTTGTAACACTTGATGGGCTCCTTGTAAACGGGGCTTGCTGCGGTAGGAGCAGAGCCGTCGGTGGTGTAGGTAACGATGGTGGGAATACCAACGTCTGTACCTTCCATCGTATAGTCATTGGCTTTGCAAGTAACTTCACGGAACCAGAGACCATTCTCGAAGGTCTGATCACCCAATTTCACAGTAGGAGTACCAGGAGCCTCGTTGGCCTCAACGATGATGAAGCTCACGAACATATCACCATTGTATGAACCAACATAGATTACGCCATCGTCAGCTGCAGTCCACTCGTAGCGGAAGCCTGCATCAGTAGCGGGGAAGTCGGCATCAGGAGCAGCATTCAGCGCATTCTCCAGTTTTGCATCGGTAGCAATCTTAGGAATACGGGCTGCGGTTCCTGTCTTGTTGTTGCCCTGAATGAAGAAGATCAGCTTTGTCTTGGCAGTCACGCTCATGGCAATCACGTCCTGAGCATTCTTCAGACGCAGCCAGTTGTAGTGAGCCTTGCCACCATACTCCTCACCATACTTGGCAGCAATAGCAGCTGTGACGTGGTTGTCATCTTCCTCGTTGACAACGGCCAAATCTACAGAACCCTTGTTGGTAGCAACACTACCGCCAGTCACATCGAGGAAGTGGTCAGCACCAAACAGGACTCCCTTTCCTGGACGTGCGCCCAGTTCGTCACATACCAGCACATAACTGTGCTTCAGTACTGCCAAATCATCTACACTTGCAGCGTTGGCAACACCAGCGAAGCCCATAAGGGCTAAAGCTAAAGTAAAAATTTTCTTCATAATAGAAATTGTTTGTTAAATAATAAAGTTAAATAGTTATTGTCTTTTTATTTCCTCCCCTGCATACCATTGATACAGGGGAGGATGATTAGAGATTATTCTTTTACAAGATAGGTCTGGGCAGGTGAGTCACCATAGTGAACCAAGGTGATGATTTCTTTCTTACCTTTCACCACGACACCAATGAAGATGGCTTTCTTTGTCACTTTCCCGTTGCTGACGTTGCGCTGCAGAATCTGAAGATTACCAGTCTTGGAACTATAGGTGTATTCGTAATAGGGCAACTTGGCGGTGTTTGATTCATCATTCCATGTGCCTTCAGTGGCACCTTGACTCATCTTTACAGCAACAGAGTCGGCTGATACGAAGTCGAGACTTTCAACAAACCCTTGAATCTCCTGACCGTAGGCATTCTTCTTCAATCCTTCGCCACGTACCCATTTTGTGCTAGTCAGTGACTCTGGATGCGAAACCGTTGTAGTGTCTGTATAGCCCGTAATCCATGATGGATTGTCAGTATTGCTATCTTCATACTCATTTGCATCAGAACATGCTGTCATGCCGAAGCCAACCAGTAAGGTAGCGAATGCCATTATCGATATTTTGAATTTCTTCATAATGTCTTTCTTTATTGATTGTTATTTACTTCCTCCAACGAGCAGCACCTACGTTGTTTGTGAAGATATCGTTATTCTTATCTTTAAAGAACAGATTCACATTATATGCTGTTGTCGCAGTACCATCCAAAGCATCAGCGCGGTGCATATTCTGATCTTCTGCTGTAGCAGCAACATGAGGAGGACATGGACTGATAAGCAAATCAGTGGCAGATATGTTGGCAACAGCTACCTGAAGCGAACCATTCAATGTGGCTTTGTTCAGGGTTACTAAGTTACCGAAGCCATCTTTTTGGTTGTCGAAGGCACGTGAACTGAAGATAGAACCATTAGTCAAGTTATTATTCGTTGACCAGTTGTTGTGGAAATTCAGCGTGATATGTCCTGCAGAGCCGTCAGAACCTGTCTCTGTATCGGGAACGTAAGCACCATATTGCTCCAGTTTGCGCTGGTCACCAGCCTGTTTGCAAAGGATGATGAGGTTGTTCTCTACATTAAACACAGAACCATTAGGCACGCGTGTCAATTTAAAGATAGCACCGTCACCACGTGTGTTGTAATTTACCAGGGTGTTATTAGAGAATGTGATATTCCATCTTGGATTGTCCACATACTTATATTCTTCTGCCAACTGCTGTTTGATGAAGGCAGGGAAAGGACAGTCGTAGAAGGTGTTCTCGATAGCCTTGAAGTCTGCCAACATATTAGTCTTGCCATTGTTGCCGGCACCGTCAATCCAGCAGTAGCCACCAGCACCATTGCTGTAGTATCCGCAGTCGAAGAACAGGTTGTTCTTGATAAGCACATGGTTCCAAAGCTTGTAGTTAGGGCCTTGTTCACGCACAAAACCACGAACAATACGCTTGAAGGTACAGTTCTCTATGACAAGCGAATCGAGGGTGATAGCCATACCATCGCTAAACATGTTGAAGAAATAGTTACCCGTTGCTGTTCCTATGCCTGCTTTCTGGTCACCATAGTTGAAACACTCAGGGTTGTCGAAGTCGATATCATAGAAAGCAAGTTTCTTCATGTATATCTCACCACCTTCACCAGCTTCTGGTGAACGACCGAATGTGAACATAGAGTATGGACAACCATCCCACTGACGACCTTCCTTGGCCTGGGTGAAGATAGCCGAACTCTCACCGATACCACAGATAACGCGAGCGCGTAGGCCTTTGGCAACATCCTCAGGTCTTGTTCTTAGTACAAAACCCTTACAGGTGA
>Ga0310691_10005797_pt1 | contig 13371 bp, 13 predicted proteins | sample 176DNAGHGlowgp2_FD_203887 | JGI IMG/M metagenome (GOLD analysis project Ga0310691, IMG submission 203887) | Sheep rumen microbial communities from Palmerston North, Manawatu-Wanganui, New Zealand - 1766 DNA GHGlow gp2 (v2) (version 2) | ecosystem: Host-associated > Mammals > Digestive system >... | reverse complement strand
ATTGTTGAGACCAAGGCTAAGGAAACAACAACTTCATCTTCTACAACTACAACAACAACTACAACAACAACTACAACTTCTTCAACAACTTCTTCCACAACTTCTTCTACAACTTCTTCCACAACTTCTTCCACAACAACTTCAACTTCTTCCACAACAACATCTACTACAACAACATACGCTTACACAACTGAGCTCCAGAGTGTATATGCAGAGATCGATGCTACATACGGTTTCTACACAAACCTCGATGATGCTTTCTCCACAAAGCAGGTAAACGGTCTTGAGATCCACACTGTTTACAACGATATCCAGATCGATGAGGCTGGCAACCGCGTAACAGCTGGTCAGCACGCTGGCACTGTAATTGATGCTAAGATGGCATTCGATTTCGGCGGCAAGACTCCTGTAAACACATTCGATGCTACAGTTTCCAACTTCAAGTATGAGATCCCCGTTATCTACACAGGTGACGATATCCTCGCTGAGGACGGCACAACTGTTATCATCAAGAAGGGTGACACACTCAAGAAGGCTGACGGTACAGACGTTACTGTAACAGCTTACATCGGCGTTAAGGGTGACGCAAACCTCGACGGCAAGCTCAGCGCTGTTGATGCTTCCTACGTTCTTGTCTTCGCTGCTGACCTCCAGGAAATGGATGACGATGGCAACGTAAGAGATCCTCAGACAGTTGTTCTCTCTAAGCAGAGCGAGCTCGTAGCAAACGATCCTGCTGGTATCTACGATAACTTCGCAGCATTCCTCGCAGACGTAAAGAACGAGATCAATCCTCTCCACGCTTGGAAGACAGGCAAGGGCAGCATCGCTGACGGTACAAGCCGTGCATTCAACGCTGTTGACGCAAGCTGGATCCTCGTTGCTAACGCAAATATCCAGGAAGGCAATACTCCTGCAGAGGCTTGGAGCAGACTCCTTGGCAACTGATCAAAATCAAGTTTACTACCTGCCGTCTACGGACGGCAGGTAACAATAAAAAACACTATCTGAAAGGAAAGAATTACAATGAAGAAGAATAACCTCAAGAGTGTATTCGCTGCACTCGCTGTTTCTGCAATTGCTGTTTCTGCAACTGCTGTATCAGCTTCAGCTTCTGACTATTCCAAGTCAATCACAGACGCACACAATAATAAGGAAGTTGCTTACGACGGAAGCGCTTATGTAACAACTCTCAATCCTGACGATGCTAAGTCCAAGGCTGAGATCACAATCAGCAAGGTTGAGATCGAGTTCGATAAGGACAAGACACCCGGCTCTGAGCAGGTTGTTAACGTTGCTGTAAAGAACGCTGACAAGAAGTATGCTTCTGTTGGTCTCCACTTCCTCTATGATACACGTCTCACAGTTGTAAACGATGCGGACGGCTATCCTGTATCTTACGACGGAAGACTCGGTTACGAGCCCAGAAACCTTGGTAAGGGCGAGCTCTTCGTTTCTCACGATGGTTCTTCTGATAAGGGTACAGACGGCGATGCTGTTTGGTCCATGAAGTTCAAGCTCCCTGCTGATGCTAAGGCTGGCGATCTCTACCCGATCGGTATCGAGTTCAGAACAAGCGCTGTATCTGAGGACTGCTTCACAAACGCTTACGACGATCAGGATGGTAAGCTCATGCAGGCTTATGTATTCACAAAGGGTATCACAAACGGCTACATCAAGCTTAACCAGGGTACAACAACAACTACTACAACAACTACAACTACAACAACTACTACTACAACATCTACATCTACTGATTCAGATACATCAACAACAACAAAATCTTCTACAAGTGCTGCTGTTTCTACAACAAACAACAACGATGCTCCTAAGACAGGTGTTGCTGGCGTAGGCGTAGCTGCTGCTGGTCTTGCTGTAGCACTCGGTACTGCATTCGTTCTCAGAAAGAAGGAAGACTAATTAAATAGTCTTTGACTGTCTGAATAATTAAAGGCTCTCCATCAGGAGAGCCTTTTTTTAGTATACGTCCTTGCGAACCGGCGGAACGTAGTTCACGCCGCCCATTCCGTCAATATCTCCGCGCCGCATCGCACCGAATATACGCTCGCGGAAGCCGTGGTCCCTGTGCTCCATTTCGCGGACGAATTCCTTCATACGCTCACGGTTCGTGTTGCCGTTTGCGGGACAGGCTGAGGTCACAACAGGCAGGGAAGTACGGTTCGCAGCCCGCCGTATCTCTTTTTCCTCCGCGAATAACAGCGGACGAATCATGTAGAGGTCCTTTTTTTCGAGGTGGGTGACGGGGGAGAAGCAGCCGATCCTGCCCTCATTGAAAAGGTTCATGAAGAAGGTCTCGACCGCGTCATCGAGACTGTGACCGAGCGCGATCTTGGTGCAGCCGAGATCGACAGCGGTATCGTGGAGAGCGCCGCGCCGGAGGTGAGCACAAAGACTGCAAGGGTGCTTTTCCCTGCGGACGTCGAAAACGATGCTTCCTATCTCTGTGGGAACGACCGTATAGCGTATCCCAAGCTCGTCGCAGAGCTTCTGCACACCGGAATAGTCGCCGGGAACACCGCCGAAAGCAGGGTCAATGGTAACGGCTTCGATGTCGTAGCCAATACCAATGAACCGGCGAAGCTGACTGAGACCGTAGAGCAGAACGAGACTGTCCTTGCCGCCTGAAACGCCGACACAGATGCGGTCGCCCTCGTGGAGCATATCGTATTCAGTAACAGCCCGCCGCATATGACCGAGAATTCTTTGCATAAACATCACCTTTATAGTTGGATTTATCAAATTATACCACATATCCACGCGAAAAGCAAGCCTCCAGCAGTTACAGCTCCTGTGCGGCAGTTTTCACCAGTAAATCCTCATAATACTTCCTTATTAGCATAACACTAATACCGTGAGTTTTAGGTTTCCGGACAAAAAATACGCAGATTTTTAATGTAAATGTTGCAATTTTTGTTGATATATGTTATAATGATTATGTACAGACCCGGTTCATCTCCGGAATACTTAGCAGAACTTTTCTGCGGAAAGGAGCGGAATATGACGCCTCAGCTCAAAAACCTGCTGATAATCCTCGGTGCTATCGCCGTTATACTCATATTTATAATAATGTTTTTCGGCAGCAACAGCTCGCTCAGGCTTGCGATAAAACGTCTTCTTGAAGGCGGATCGGCAGAACCGCTCCAGAGCGGTCCGGTACAGCGCAGGGCTGCCCCTCAGAGGGAAGAGGACGAGCAGAAAAGCACCTCCGAGCCTATCGTGGTAATGGCTACCCTCGTCCGCAAGTGCGATGACCGCCGAAGGGTCATTGAAAGCTCCGGTCAGGAGCACATCGAGGACGAATTCTACGAGCTCCACTTCGTGACGCGCAAGGGAAAAAAGCTCCGCATCGAATGCTCGCCGGAGGCTTACACAAAGGTGCCGTTCAACCAGCAGGGCTCGCTGACCTACAAGCGGAACACTCTTGTTAAATTCAAATACTATGAGGACACTGTATTCAACTGAGGGCGGTTTCTGACCGCCCATTGCATTTTTGGAGGAATTATGGTCAATTTCAATAACGATTGGGACGAGCTCCTTGCAGGCGAATTCACTAAGGATTACTATTTGCAGCTCCGGCAGACTTTGATAAAGGAGTACCGCACACAGCGCATTTACCCCGGAATGTACGACATTTTCAACGCGATGAAGCTCACCTCCTATGAGGACGTAAAGTGCGTCATCATCGGTCAGGACCCATACCACGGCGCAGGACAGGCTCACGGTCTGAGCTTTTCGGTACGCAAGGGCATACAGCCGCCGCCCTCGCTTGTGAACATTTTCAAGGAGATAAGAGACGACGTCGGCATCGACAACCTCGGAAAGCACGGCGAGCTCACGAAGTGGGCTGAGAGCGGAGTGCTCCTGCTGAATTCCGTGCTGACGGTCAGGGCTGACCAGGCGAGAAGCCACCACGGTATCGGCTGGGAGACATTCACAACTGACGTAATAAAGCTGCTCAACCAGCGTGAAAAGCCAATGGTATTCATGCTGTGGGGCGGCGATGCAAAACAGAAGCAGCAGTTCATAACCTCGCCGCAGCATCTTGTGCTGAAGGCAGCCCACCCAAGCCCGCTTTCGGCTTACAACGGCTTTTTCGGGTGCAGGCATTTCTCAAAGGCAAACGAATTCCTCCGCAGCCACGGCATGACGGAGATAGACTGGTCGATCGACTGATAAGGAGAGCGCTATGCGTATAAAGGATATTTTCAGCAATAAAACCGTTTTTTCATTCGAGGTTTTCCCACCAAAAAAGACCAGCTCGGTCGATACTATCTACGAAACTCTCGATGAGCTCCGCGACCTGAAGCCGGACTTCATCAGCGTGACGTTCAGTGCCGGCGGAAGCAGCAACAATGCGCTTGCGTGTGATATCGCCTCGCGCATCAAGGAAAGCGGAGTTGTTCCCATGATACATCTTCCCTGCATAAACTATACAAGGGAGGAGATATCGGCAACTCTCAGCGAGATAAACAGCCGCGGCATCGAGAATATCCTCGCCCTCAGAGGTGACATAAATCCCGATATACCGCCTAAAAAGGACTTCCTCCATGCGAGCGACCTCATCAGCTTCATCAGGGAACAGGGCGATTACGATATCGCAGGCGCCTGCTATCCGGAATGCCACCCCGACTGCTCCACTCTTGAGGAGGATATCGCTAACCTCAAGCTCAAGGTCGAGGCAGGTGCGGACCACCTCATAAGCCAGCTTTTCTTCGATAATTCGTCGTTCTACGAGTTTCTGTGGAAGGCGAGGGCGGCAGGCATAAGCGTCCCGATAGAGGCAGGCATCATGCCGGTAGTCAACAAGAAGCAGATCGAGCGCATGGTAACGACCTGCGGTGCGAGTCTTCCCAAAAAATTCGTAAAGATAATGCAGCGTTTCGAGCACAGTCCGGAGGCTCTCCGCGATGCCGGCATAGCCTATGCGGTCAACCAGATAGTTGACCTTGTGGCAAGCGGCGTTGACGGTATCCACCTCTACACGATGAACAACGCCTATGTCGCAAGGAAGATAAGCGAGGCTGTTTCGGGCATCATCGGAGAAAAGGAGACTAAGTTTTAATTTGTAAGATTTTGGTGTACAATTTACATTTTCTCAATCATACTTTAACGGCGATTTGGTAATTTGCCCATAAAATCTACATATTTCTATGAAAAATGAATATTGACAGGACCAATAAAAAAATGGTATAATATATAAAAGTGTGTAACAAATTCATTTTTTTTAACCGTGCTTTAACAAAGGAGTTAGGCATATGAATAAACTAAAAGCATTCTCTTCGGCAATGCTTATGCTGGCCGTTATGTTGGCAGCAGCCGGCTGCGGTTCAGGGGACAGCTCTTCCTATGATAACCCTATTGATGATGAAAAAAAAGCTAAGCTCGTCGATGCAGCAAAGGATTCCGGTCTGCTTACGGGCGAGCTCGAAAACAAGACTATCAAGTGGCTCTCGACATGGGACATAAACGCCGATGCTTCCGGCAAAAAGACCCCTGCTGACCTCGCGCTCTTCCAGGAGCTCTACGGCGGCAATGTCAAGTTCTACCAGTGTACAGATTCCGACCGCTACAGCAAGCTCGATGAGTATGTCGTGAGCGGTGAGGGCATCGACTTCTTCTACGCCGGAGATATGGACGTCTTCCCGAAGTTCGTATTGAAGGATTCAAACTATTTCACACCTATCGACAGCTATATCGACTTCGATTCAGAGCTGTGGAAGGACGTTAAGGACAGCAACGATCAGCTCATATGGGGCGGTAAGCACTATATCGCCGTTATCCAGCCGACCGGTGACGCTGTCGCCTGCATATACAACCGCAAGACACTCCAGGAGGCGGGGCTCGAAGATCCTGCTGATCTCTACGCCGACGGCGAATGGGACTGGAATGCCTTTGAGGGTATGCTCGAAAAATTCGTTGATACCTCGAATAACCGCTACGGTATAGATAGCTGGTTCTTCGAGTTCGGTCTTATGAATACCATCGGAGTCCCGCCCGTTGGTATCAAGGACGGTAAGCTCAAAAGCTATATCGGAACAGAACAGATGGAGAGAGTCCAGAACTGGATGTACGATATGTATCAGAAGGACTATATCGCTATCGGCGTGGGAAGCTACGGCTGGGAGTCAAAGCCGCAGTATATCGCCGAGGGCAAGCTCCTCTTCTATCCGGCAGGCCTTTATGAGCTGTATATGACCAAGGATAAATGGGTGCAGAAATTCGGAGAAGATGTCTTCTTCGTGCCTATGCCCAAGGATCCCAAGGCAGATAAGCACTATATCCCCGTGGGTATGGAGTCCTACGCCTTTGTGAGCGGCGGACAGAACCCCGAGGGTGTTGCTAAGTACCTTGACTGCAAACGCTTCTGCTGTATCAATGACGATGCAAGAAGTGTTGCAGACTCCATTTTCGTGGACGACTACGGCTGGACTCAGGAAATGGTAGATATGAGGGAGGAGATGAACCGTCTCGGCAATGCTGCGCCTATTTTCGATGTTTCAAAGGGCGTTTCGGCTGACTGCGGCGAGCTTCTCAACAATGCCCTCAGAAATGCTGCAAGAGGCAAGCCGTGGAATGAGACATTCGCAGAGATAGACGGCACAGTTTCCGGCTATATCGATGACGTAAACAAAAGCGCTTCGTGACCCCGCCATGAAGCGGATATATCAATACAGCTCTCGATCCAGCTAATAAGCAGCAAGACCTTTGCATTTTCTCATAAAGGAGGTAACAACTATGGAGACTGTTCTTGTAACAGGCGGCTGCGGTCTTATCGCCCAGCATATCTGCTCCGGACTCCTTAAAAAAGGCTATTCAGTAATTGCAGTAGATAAAGAACCAGGAATCTACAACGAAGGCAAGCTGAATTACAGCTTCATTCAGGCGGCTCCGGACGATAAGAACGCCTACGCAGATATATTTGAAAACAATAAGATAAATATAGTGATACACGCGGCTTGTACAGTGGATAATGATCTCGGTCCTATTGTCACTGATGCGGAGATAGAGACCTCAAAGCGCTGCGATAAATTCATCTACCGCTACGCTATGATGTGCGAAAGCCTCAAGAAATTCATTCTTCTCAGCACAGATCAGGTCTATGAATTCCCCAAGACCCGCGAGCCTATCCGTGAGGACGGCGAGCTCAAGCCCCGCACGAACTATGCCGCTCTCAAATTCGCTTCCGAAAAAGCATTCTTCTCCGAGATGTCCCACCATAAGGACGAGGAGGGCGAATACAAGGTAATGTGCTGTATAGCCCGCTTTTCGCCGGTCTACACCAAGACCTTCACCGATAACCTCATCGCTAAGATCACCGATCCCAAGGACGGCGCTAAGTTCGTCTACGGAAAGGGACAGTACGGCTTCCAGCTCTGCTGTGTGCATAATCTGGTCGATTTTATTCTCTGCTTCGTCAAGAATGCGGACAATATGACCTACGCGGGCGTTTACAACGTCAGCGACAAGCTCCTGACAACTGCGGCGGATATCATAACCTTTATGCGTGAGAATTACACGCTCGGCGCTGTCGTTCAGCGTTCACCGGGCGGTGCGATGTCGAAGCTGAAAGGACTTTTCTCCGCAAATAAGGACGAAAAGACCAATTACCGCTACCTTGACCTCACAAAGCTCGAGAACAACAATATGCTCGATAACACAAAGGCGGCAAAGCTCACGACCTTCCGCTGGGACATACACAATACAAAATAAAAGGAACGGCATCTGCCGTTCCTTTTTTATTCCACGACCGTGTAATTGTCTGCCGCATTTTCTTTGGTGGCGTGTTCGGAAACGCTCAGCACCTTTACTTTAAGCGGCCTTGTTCCCATGTTTATCTCGATTATGTCACCGACCTTTACCTCGTAGCTCGCACGGGCGACCTTGCCGTTGACGGAGATCTTCTCAGCATCGCAGGCTTCATTCGCGATAGTCCTGCGCTTTATGAGTCTTGTGACTTTCAGGTATTTGTCAAGCCTCATGGCGTACTCCTTTCAATATTTTTGTTGTCGGACATTCTGCCGGACGGCAGCGTATTGTCATGCAGAAAAACAAAAGGGCGGATATCCGCCCTTTCATCGTAATTACTTGTTAACAGCTTCCTTGAGGGCTCTGCCAGCCTTGAAAGCGGGAGCCTTGCTGGGGGGGCAAACCATCTTCTTCTTGGTTCTGGGGTTGATGCAGGTCTTCTCGCCTCTCTCACGGATCTCGAAAGTACCGAAACCAGTGATAGAAACCTTCTCGCCCTTTTCGAGGGACTCATTGATAACGGCTACTGTAGCCTCGAGAGCTGCTGCTGCGTCCTTCTTAGTGCAGCCTGCCTTTTCAGCGATTGAGTTGATGAGTTCTGTTTTAGTCATTTTGATTTTCCTCCGAATCAATAATATTTTTGGCTTTTGCCCAATAAACGTCAAGTTCTTCGATCGGGAGCTTTTTCATATCGAGCTCTTCCGCGGAGACGAGCTCCTCTGTAACGGCAAAGCGTTTAATGAATTTTTCGGTTGAAGCTTTAAGTGCGAGCTCAGCGTCAACGCCGAGGTGTCTTGCAGCATTCACGCAGGAGAAGAGCAGATCGCCGATCTCCTCCTCGATATTGGCGGTATCGCCGGCAGCGATAGCCCTGTCGAGCTCGGATTTTTCAGCGCTTATGCAGGCGACAGCGTCCTCTGCACAGCGGAAGTCCATACCTGCCCGCATCGCGCGTTTGCCGACCTTCTGTGCTCTCATGAGAGCCGGGAGGGATTTTGCGACACTTCTGAGTGTATCGGCATAGGTCTCCTGACCCTTAGTCTGCATTTTTATCGCGTCCCAGTTTTTGAGCACCTGATCGGTGGTATCGGCCTTGACCTCGCCGAAAACGTGGGGGTGGCGGACAATGAGCTTCTTGCAAACTTCATCGCAGACGTCATCGAAATTGAAGGTATTCTCCTCCTCCTCGATGCGGCTGTGGAAAACGACCTGTAGGAGAACATCGCCGAGTTCCTCACGGAGAAGCGCCTTGTCGTCGAGGTCGATAGCCTCGATGACCTCACAGGTCTCCTCGATGAGGTCGCTCTTTATCGACAGGTGGGTCTGTTCTCTGTCCCAAGGACAGCCGCCCTCACTGCGAAGGAGCCTAACGATATCCACGAGGTCGCCTATAGCATAGCGATCCTTCTGCTGATATTCAACCATAGAAAAAACTCTCCCTTATACGGGCTGAACTTCGGTAAAAAACCGAAGAGTACCTAATAATAATACCCTATTTTTCGGCAAATTGCAACCCATATTTGAATTTTTTGTCAATTTGGCAAAATAATTTGCTGGAATATGTCCCTGTTTGTATAAATATACGGCAAAAATGCCGGATATTACTTTAGATCAACAAATCCTACCTTGTGGTAGACCTTTGCAACAGTGCGGGTTGATATACGCATAGCGCGTTCAGCACCCTCGGTGTAACACTTTTTGAGGTAAGCCTTGTCTGCGATGAGCCTTGCGAACTCAGTTCTCACGGGCTCGAGGTGGTCTGCGACAGCCTCACCGACGGCAAGCTTGAAGTCGCCGTAGCCCTTTCCGGCGAACTCAGCCTCGATAGAAGCGAAATCCTTGCCGGTAACGACGGAATAAATCGTCATGAGGTTGTTGATGCCGTCCTTGCCCTCGCGGAAGCAGACCTCCGCCTCACTGTCGGTGACGGCCCTCTTGAACTTGCGGACAATGGTGTCCTTGTCATCGAGGATAAGAATGCAGGCGTTGGGATTTTCGTCCGATTTGGACATTTTCTTAGTGGGGTCCTGAAGCGACATTACCTTTGCGCCGACGTCGATGATGTAGGGCTCCGGGAGCGTGAAGAAGTCGCCGTAGCGCTGATTGAAGCGCTGAGCGATGTTTCTCGAAAGCTCGAGATGCTGCTTCTGGTCAACTCCAACCGGAACGAGATCAGCGTTATAGGCGAGGATATCAGCAGCCATGAGCGAGGGGTAGGTAAAGAGACCTGCGTTGATATCATCGGGGTGCTTCTGGCTCTTGTCCTTGAACTGGGTCATGCGCGAGAGCTCGCCGTACTGGGTGTTGCAGCAGAGTATCCAGTTGAGCTCCGCATGAGTGGGAGCGTGGCTCTGAATAAAGAGAATGGACTTTTCCGGGTCTATGCCGCAAGCCATGAGGAGGGCATAGGAATTGAGTATATTCTGACGCAGCTTTGCAGGCTCCTGCTTAACAGTGATAGCGTGCATATCAGCCACGCAGTATATGCAGTTGTAATCGTTCTGGAGGGGCGCCCAGTTGCGGACGGCTCCGATGTAGTTGCCGAGAGTAAAGGTGCCGGTTGGCTGGATAGCGCTGAAAATGAGCTTCTTGTCTTCCATTCCTGCCGCTCCTTACTTTGCAGCCTTGCGCTTTTCGGCGTCGTCCCTGAGCTGGCAGTTTCTCAGCTCATTGAGAACGCGCTGGTAGAGAACGTAGATAGTGCGCTTCTCGGGCTCAGTTTCGGGGATAAGACCTGCCTGTATCTCAGCCTTGTAAACGCCGCCCCTTGTGAGGAGGAAGATGTAGTTCGTCCTGCCTGTGGGGATATCGTACTTGGTGGTCTTGACGGCCTTGGGAACGAGCTGACCAGCGTTTGCAACGAGGTTGTGGGCAGCCTGAACGAGGTTGCGGTACTTCTGAGAAGCGCCGGAGTATTCGCCGCCGTTGTTGAAGTAGAGGTTAGCGGCACCGTTGATGAAGCAAACCATAGTTGTGAGGACGTCGGCTGCCATAGGGATATCAATTACAACACCGTAGACCTCATCACGCTTGAAATTGGTATTGAAGTACTGTGCCGGGAAGTTGATAGCCTGACCTCTTGTCATAAGGTATTTCTGAGTGACAGAATATCTGCCGGTAGATTTATTTGGCATAATGATTAATTCCTTTCGGTTGATTTCTTTATAAGTCACCCGTTAGCCGGGAGAAAAAGCGGTATTTCGGCTCAGCCGAGCATCTCGCGCGTCATGCGGGAGAGTATCTCCATGCCCTTTTCGATCTGAGCGTTGGTAGGCGTGGAGTAGTTGAGGCGGAAGGAGTGGCTGACCTCATCGGAGCGGATACTGAACGAATTTCCGGGAACGACTGCTACCTTGTAGTCGCGGACAGCCCTTGTGCAGAACGCGTTCATGTCGCAGCTCTCAGGGAGGGTACACCATATGAACAGACCGCCCTGCGGACGAACGTAGCTTATCTCCTTTGAGAAGCCGCTTTCGATGAAGCCGCACATGAGACCGCACTTTTCACGGTATATTGCGCGGAGCTTGTTGAAGTGAGCCTCGCGGTCGATAGTGGTCATGAACCTGTGAGCAACGACCTGAGCCCATATGTTGGAGTGAACGTCTGATACCTGCTTGCATACCACCATTTTCTGTATAACGGGAGCAGGTGCGGAAACATAGCCTGTTCTGAAACCGGGAGAGATGAGCTTCGAGAATGTGCTGGAGTAGATGACTCTGCCCTCGGTGTCGAGGCTCTTTATCGATGGAACGTTCTCGCCGGCAAATCTCAGCTCGCCGTAGGGGTCGTCCTCGAGAATGATGAAGTCGTACTTGCAGGCGAGCTCGTAAACAGCCTTTCTCTTTGCGAGGGACATCGTCCTGCCGGTAGGGTTCTGGAAATTGGGTATGAGATAGAGTATCTTGACGTTTTTCTCGGTTTTAAGGGCATTTTCGAGCTTTGCGAGGTCGATGCCGTCCTCCTCCATGTCAACGCCGACGAGGTTGACATTGTAGGAACGGAAAGCGTTGAGCGAACCGATGAAGCTCGGTGATTCGCAGAGAAGCGTGTCGCCCTCGTTGAGGAGCACCTTGCAGGAGAGCTCGTTAGCCTGCTGACCGCCTGATGTAACGATGATATCGTCGAATTCCTTGTGGAAGCAGCCCTTCTCGGTCATCCAGCCCTTGAGGAATTCGCGGAGGGGAGTATAACCCTCGGTGATGCTGTACTGGAGAGCGAGGATAGGGTCATCGCGGAGAAGCTCCGCAGAGATCTGAGCGATCCTCTCAGTGGGGAAAGCCTCGGGCGCGGGATTTCCGGCAGCGAAGGAAATTACCTCCGGGTCGGCTGTGAATTTCAGTATCTCACGGATAGCCGAAGCCTGGAGCCCGGACACCTTATCGGAAAATTTATATTCCATATTTATACCAGCCTTTCGTAATATAAGACAAATAGTCTACCTTGTATTATACCACATAAGTGCTGATAAAGCAACAGTACCGGCAAAATTTTAGCGTATTTTGAGAAATCTCACGTTAAAACTTGTACTATTCGCATAAAATTCCGGCGTTCGCCATATATTTCCATGAAGAATGATACGGTCAGATGTTCAGTCCGGACTTAGTCCGGAGGTTTTGTTATTACGAGCGGCAAGAAGGGGGCGCCTTCACTTGCAAGGCGTCCCCTCTGCGAAAACAGTCCACCGGACTGTTTACTGCATTCACCCCTTGCGAGGCGCTTTGTTTAGTTTCGCTTTCCCTTAAAAGCTGAAAGGAAAGCGACCAGAGGCGCTGCCTCTGGACTCTGCTAAAGGGGCGTGGACCCTTTAGATCCCATTATCGCAGGGAGTTTTTAGCCGGCGTCCCTCCTGTCCCGACCGTAGTGGATAGCTCAGATTATAATTCGGAGGACACAATGAAAAAGCAGACTTATTTAAAAGGCTCGCTGATACTCATGGCATCAGCGGTCGCCGCAAAGGCTCTCGGAGCGGCTTTCCGCATACCCCTGACAAATATGCTCGGCGGCGTAGGCATGGGCTATTTCGGCTGTGCCTACAGTATTTTCATGCCGGTCTACGCCCTGATAGTCACGGGTATCTCCTCGGCGGTCGCAAGACTGACGGCTTCCCGGGCGGCTCTCGGACTTTACAGGAGCGTCCGGCGTATCCGGAGCACTGCCCTGCTCATTTTCACGGCGGCAGGCGTTCCCGCGAGCATTCTCATGGCTGTTCTCGCAAGACCCTACAGCATCTACTCGTCAGGCGGCCCGGAGGCTGCGGCAGGCATCGTGATGATAGCTCCGGCGGTTGTTTTCGGCTGCATAACGGCAGTAGAACGCGGATATTTCGAGGGCCTGAGCAATATGTACCCGACTGCTCTCTCTCAGGTCGCGGAGGGCATCGTGAAGGTCGCGGCAGGTCTGTGGCTCTGCGGCTATGTCACGGCTCACGGTGAACAGATGCGGAGGCTTTTTCCGTGGGTGACGGATATCCGAGCTCTTGCAGCGGCGGCAGGCATACTCGGCGTGACCCTCTCAACGGCTGCTGCGGCTCTGTATTTCGGCATAATGAGGCTGTTTTCGGCACCACTTCCGGCAGGGGAGGAACGTCCGGAGAGCCGCCGCTTT
>Ga0310691_10005796_pt1 | contig 13371 bp, 7 predicted proteins | sample 176DNAGHGlowgp2_FD_203887 | JGI IMG/M metagenome (GOLD analysis project Ga0310691, IMG submission 203887) | Sheep rumen microbial communities from Palmerston North, Manawatu-Wanganui, New Zealand - 1766 DNA GHGlow gp2 (v2) (version 2) | ecosystem: Host-associated > Mammals > Digestive system >... | reverse complement strand
AGATTGTCGCCGACAATTATATAATTGCCGCCTGCAATTTTATAATTTACGTCTGCAACTTTATAATTGCCGCCTTAAATTATATTTTCTAATTATAACAATGTGTTTTAGCCCCAAGGCCAATGCTATTTAGCCTTAGGGCAAAAAAGATTAGCCCCAATAAACAACGAGTGCCGGACTATACGGTCCAGCCCTCCAAAAGAACTTTCTAAATCGCTCTATGTTGCATGTGTAGAGCCCACATTATGCGGTCCAAAGCCGCAGGTCCTTCCCACAACAGTAATCCTCCTCCCCACGGGGGGGAGTTCGATTTGTTGAGCTTGTCACCGGCTTCCATGCTGAGAGTCAGAAAGGAATCTTCCTTCCAATAACTTTTAGTAGCCAAAAACTACACTTTTCAAGTGTGATTTGATGCTGCATAATCACACTTTTCAATCGAGGCAGCCAAATGTTATGTCTCCTTTCTTTGGCAATAAACAAATGGTAAAATAGACTCAACTGTCAACTGTCAACTTGTCAACTATCCTCAGTTGCCGGTGGAGATGCGGTAGGCGAGGGCGGCAAGCTGGAGGGCTATGTAGGCGTCCGTCTTCTTGTCGAGGGCCTGTTGGTAGAGGAGCTGGGCCTCTAAGAGCTGAGACATGGTGGCGGTGCCTGCCTGATAAGTGTTGCGGTGCAGGCGCAGGTTTTCCTCGGCCTGATTCTCGCTGCGGGTGGCGAGGGCGAGTTGGCTCTCTGCCTCGATGACATCATTCCATGCCTTTTGCATCCGGATTTTCAGCAGTTCGGAGCGGTCGGTGAGCTGTTCCTGAGCTTCCTGTTCGGCGATTTTCTTACGACGGATGGCGTGACTGCCTCCCCACCAGTCGGATAGGGGGACGCTGACGGTGGCATAGACCATACCGAAGTGGCGGTCGTTTTCCAGCAGGTTGTGGTAGTTGTAGGCTGCGCCGACGGCGACAGAAGGTAGGTTCTTGCCCACTTCCATCTTGCGTTGCAGGGCCGTCACCTCCACGTTCTTCTCCAAAAGTTGATACTCCGAGGTGCCGAGCAGGGCCTGTTCGTGGTTCTGCGGTGTTACGGTGGCCGCCTCGTGGTTGTAAGTGATGGTGAATGAGGTGTCGCGCAGGCCGCAGTACTGTGCCAGCAGGAGTTTCACGAGCGAGCGTCCGTTGGAGAGCTTGAGGCGCTGGCTCTCTATCTCGTTCTGACGGATTTGCACCTGCAGGAGGTCGTTGCGCAGGGCTACTCCTGCATTCACGGCAGTCTGCACGTCTCCCTCTATGCTCTTCAACATGGCGCTTACGGCATCCAGAGTGCGGGTCTTCTCTTCCATGGAAACCAACTGCCAGAAGGTCTGCTCCACCTGCTCTGCCACTTCGTTCTCCGCGAGCTGCACCTGCAGACGGCTGGCCTCTTCGCCCACTTTGGCCAGTTTGTTGCCGTTTACAATCTGTCCGCCGGCGAATATGGGCTGCACGGCGGAGATGCTGGCTATGGCGCCGTTCTTCATCATAGTCATCGTCATGGGCGCGTTGATGGAAGTAAGCACCTCCGCGGGCAGGCTCTCAGCCATCATCTGTCCCAGTTCGGGCGAGATGTATTCCTGGGGATTGATGTCCATCTTGGCCATAGGGCGGTTGGCGTTGAACCAAGCTCCGACAGCACTGACATTCGGGAAATACTTGGTGAAGGCCTCGCGGCGCTGTTCTGTGGCAGCGTCCACATGGAGACGTGCCTGACGTACTGCGATATTAGTGGTGAGGGCGGAGTCACGTAGCTGGGCAAGAGTGAGCGACGTGTTATGGACGGCGGCGAGGGCTGTGCTGGCAGCGTTGGTATTTGCGATGCTGTAGTACAGGCAGCAGGCGGAAAGGATTATGCGTAATTTATAACTCATAGGGATAAAGTAAATAAGTTTCGTGAGTTTTTAACTCCCTTGGCTCTCATCTTTATTTCGTGCTGAGTTTCCAATAGAGAACTGGTAGGACGGTAACCACGAGTATGAGGGTGCCGATGCCGCCGGCAAGGATGGTGACTCCGACAGGCATCCAGAAGGATGAGCCGGCTATAATCATCGGTATGACACCTACGGCTGTGGTGGCTGTGGTAAGGAAGATGGGGACCATGCGGCGGTGGCCGGCATCATAGGCTGCCTCCTTGACGGAGATGGTGGCCCCCCTTTCGCCCCCCGAGGGGGGCACAATACCGTCATCCTTCAAGGCTTTTGAGGCCCCCTCGGGGGCGGTAGGGGGGGCCACTGCCTTTTTCCGCAGGCCGTCTGCATGTTCGAAGATTAGAATTTCGTTGCGCATGATTATGCCCATGAGGGTGATGAGGCCGAAGATGCTGGTGAGACCGAGGGTGCGGTCCATCAGACCGAGTCCGACGAGGGCGCCGGGGATCATCAGACCCAGGGCTGCCATGCAGAGGAAGGTGATGCCGAATCGCTTGAAGTTGAATAGGATGAAGAAGAAAATGATAACCATCGCGATGAGGATACCGTTGTAAATCATCGGCATGCTCTCTGCGTTGTATTCCAGTTCTCCGCCCACTTCGGCACGTACCCCCTCGGGCAGGGGCAAAGCTTTGGTCATATCAGCGAGGCGGTGTTCTACGGGGGTCGAATAAGTGCCACGTGCGAACTCAGCTGTTACGGTGAGGCAGCGCTCGCCAGCGCGGTGCATTATGCGGCTCTCACTCCATCGGGGAGCTACTTTTGCCACTTGGCGTAAGGGGACGGTGGTGGACGGCCCCCCACCGACTCTCCCCGTGGGGGGGAGAGAATTGACCATTGGCAGTTGACCGAGGGCGGAGGAGATGGTGGCCTGCACAGACGGGAGTCCGATGTTCTCCACGTCGCTTATATTAATAGTAGTGGTGTCGCGTGCTACGATGGGCATCTCATAATCGCCCTCCCAGATGCTGCCCACCGGCAGATTGCCTGTGGAAGCGGCTATGGCGAGCGAAGCCGACGTGCGGCTGATGCCAAGCTGCGAGGAGGCAACGGGATCGAGCGTCACATCGATTATGGGGAAGGGCTGCAGGAAGTCATTATGAACCCACTCCAGCTCAGGCATTTCGCGCATCTGATCCATGAGTCTCTCGGCTGCAACGTGGAGAGAATCGATGTCATCACCATAGAAGCGGAACGCCAGTTCCGGCACCTCGAGGAGGTCCAGTCTCTTGAATTTCACGTATGCGTCGGGGAAGGCTTCGGAGAGGCGCGGCTGATAGCAGTCGAGGAGGTCCAGAGTAGCCTTCTGCGAGGTGGTATTCACGATGAATTGGGCAAAATTGCGTCCCGCCATCTGCGGTGCATACACTGTGTGGAAACGGGGTGAAGAGCAACCTAAGAACGCGGTGATGCTGGTGATGCGCTCATCGTTGTGTATGGCCTGAAAGACGGAATCGGCCACTGTGCGGGTGTCTGCCAGCCCCTTGCCGTCGGGCAGGAATATCTCAATGGCAAACTGGTCGCGGTCGCAGAAGGGGAAGAGCCGCACCTTCAGTCGCGGAACGATAAGGAGCGAGAGCACTATAGTGGCAGCTCCCAGCCCTATTGTCCAGTAGGGGCGGCGGAACGTCCAGCCGAGAATGCGATCGTAGAAGTTCTGGACGTAGTCGGTTATGGAGGCGGACCCTTTTTTGGGGGGAATCCCAATAATATTCACGCAGAGGAAGGGGATAACGGCCACAGCTACTGCCAGCGACACCATCAGGTTAATGGTTACTGTCCATGGGAAGTCGCCCACAGCATCGAGGAAGGCTCCTCGGAATGTGATGAGGAAGGGGAAGAAGATGGCACAGATGCAGACTGTGGCCAGCATCATCGGGAAGAAGTACTGGCGCACGCTGTGGATAGCGGCCTCCTTGGGCTGTTCGCCCTTGCCGACATACTCCAGGTAGCCGTCAATGACCACGATGCTGTTATCTACAATCATTCCGAGAACGACAATCAGGGCGGCCAGCGTGACGATGTTCAGCGGGATGCCCGCGAAATACATGAAAGCCACGCTGATAAACGTACTCAGGGGGATAGTGATTGCTGCTACTATGGCCGACCGCAGCGGGAACAGAATCATCATGACGAGGATAATCACCGCCATCGAAAGCAGCAGGTCGCGCAGAAAGTCGCGTATGCTCGTGCCCACGACCTTCGGCTGGTCAGCTATGCGGGTGAGGGTGACGTCGTCGGGAAGCTCCTCGGCTGCAAAACTGTCAAGCACGCTCTCCACCTCCCTGCCGTAGGCCATGATGTTATTTCCCTGATTCATCTCCAGGGAGAGTAGGAGACAGGGGTGGCCGTTCTGCTCTATCTGGCTGTCGCTGAGGTCGTATTCGCGGCGGACGGTGGCTATGTCGCGTATGCGGACGGTCTTGCCTGTGGCCGGGTCGTTGTAGATTATGGTGTTGGCCACTTCCTCCTCGCTGTTGCTGGTCGGTTCGACGTGGATAAGAGTCTGCTGGTGGTCGCTCTGGAGCGAGCCTGAGAGGGTGGTGAGCCCCTCGGCCTGCAAGGTGGCCAAGAGAGCGCTCTGCCCAATGCCGAAGGCTTCCATGCGTCGGCGGTCTATGTAGAGGCTGATCTGTTCGCGGTGTTCGCCGTACTGCCGCACGTTGGCCACCGACGGGATTTTACGCAGGCGGTCGCTCAGGCGGTCGCTGTAGCCCTGCAGCTCGCGGTAGCTGCGTTCGGGGCTTTCGATGGCTATGAGCAGGGCCGACGTGTTCCCGAAGTCATCGTTTGCTATGAGTGCTGCGACGCCTTTGGGCAGGCTCTGCTTGTATAGTGCGAGGCCGTGTTTGATCTTGCTCCACACCTCGTCCTTATTGTTCACGTTATCGTTCAGGTGGACAAGGATTATAGCCATCCCGTTCTGTGATGTGGAAGTGCATTTCTGACGCTTCACCTCTCCGTAGGTGAAGAGGAAACGCTCCAGTGGGCGTGTCACCTGCTGCTCCACCTCCTCGCTTGTAGCTCCGGGATAGACTGCCACGACCACTCCCTGACGTATGGTGAATGGAGGGAACTCGTCCTTTGGCATCACGTACATCCCGTATATCCCGATGCCGAAGAGTATCGTCACGATAAGCAGCGATATGCGGTAGTTCTTTAGGGGCCAGGAATATATATCTTTATTACTCATTTTACATTTTACATTTTAATAACGCTTCCTTCACTCAGCTTCTGGTAGCCTTCAACCACTACGCGCTGCCCCGGGGTCAGGCCGTCGGTTATGAAGACGCGGTTGCCGAAGGTCTCGCCTATAGTTACTGGGGTGCGGTGGGCGGTACTGTCCTTGGATGCGGTCCATACGAAGAGTGAACCGTCGGCGCGACGCTGCACAGATGTTAGGGGGACAGTAATTATTGACGAGGCGGCTCCGTTTTTGCCCGTTTCATCGCCATTTACCGTTACCATAGCTACCATTCCGGGCATCAGCCGCCTACCTTTATTAATAACGTGCGCGCGAAGGTCGTAAGTGTGGGTCAGGGCGTCGGCCTGTATTCCGCGTTCTATAGCTCCGCCTTTCACGGTCTCACCTATGGCTTCCACCCGTATAGTCGTCGGGGTGTGTGAGGTGATGCCAGCCACTTCGGTCTCGGGAACGGAGAAGCGTACTTTGACGGAAGAGATGTCGAGTATGGTCACTACTGCCTGCGACGGCATAGCGGTCTCGCCGGCACTGAGCGCCTTGCGGCCGATGATGCCGCTTACGGGGGCAGTCAGACGGCAGTCGGAGAGATTCTTCCGGGCAATGGCCAGTTGGGAGCGGGCCTGAGCCACCTTGCTCTGTATCTCTACCCATTGCACTTCAGGCAGCGAGCCTTGCTCGTGAAGTTGGCGGTAACGGCTCAGGGCATCTTCGGCCTGTGCCACCTGCGCCTGTGCTCCCTCAAGAAGGTTGCGGGCCTGGGTGTCGTCCATCTCAGCCAGCAGTTGTCCGGCACTTACGGTCTGTCCCTCACTGACCAGGACGCGGCTCACGGTGCCCATGCTGGTGAAACTGACTGCTGTGGCTACATTCTCCTCAACCACACCGACGTATGTCCGTCCTTCTTCGTTGATGCTCTGTTCAATCTGTTCTGTCTTCACGAGCACGGGAGCCTTGGTTCGTTTCTCCTCCTGTTTTTTGCATGCAGACGAAAGCATTGCCATCATGGCGATGGCCATAAAAACCTTACCTTTCATATCTTTTAGAGATAGTTTTTTCAGAATTGGGCCGCAAAGATAGATATAAAAAGTCAATTATATACGAAAAAGCCCTTTTTTGTTTGGCTGTATGGGCGAAACCGTTTATCTTTGCAGAAGAAATGGACAAATAAACAATAAAGCTAACAACAATTAATCACTTATGAACATTCCTTTTGCATTTTGGCTCGTGCCGGTGGCTTCTGTGATAGCTCTGAGCATGGCTTTTATTTTCTTCCGTCAGATGATGAGCGCGGACGAGGGGACTCCCCGTATGCGCGAGATTGCCGGACATGTGCGTCACGGCGCTATGGCATACCTGCGCCAGCAGTACAAGGTGGTGACCTACGTCTTCATAGCTCTGGCCCTGATATTCGCCCTTATGGCGTATGTGCTTAAGGTGCAGAACCCCTGGGTGCCGTTTGCCTTCCTCACGGGCGGTTTCTTCTCCGGACTGGCCGGTTTCTTCGGCATGAAGACAGCCACCTACGCTTCGGCCCGCACGGCCAACGCCGCCCGAAAGAGTCTGGACGGCGGCCTCCGCATCGCTTTCCGCAGCGGAGCCGTAATGGGCCTTACGGTAGTGGGTCTCGGCCTGCTTGACATCGCCGGCTGGTTCCTGGTCCTGAGCTTCGTTTATCAGGGTGAGAACATGGCCCTCATCACCATAACCACAACGATGCTTACCTTCGGTATGGGCGCTTCGACTCAGGCCCTCTTCGCCCGTGTCGGCGGCGGCATCTACACCAAGGCGGCCGACGTGGGAGCTGACATTGTGGGTAAGGTGGAGGCTGACATCCCGGAGGACGACCCGCGCAACCCCGCCACGATAGCAGACAACGTGGGCGACAACGTGGGCGATGTGGCCGGTATGGGTGCAGACCTCTATGAGAGCTACTGCGGCAGTATCCTCTCCACAGCGGCCCTCGGTGCCACAGCCTTTGCCCTGAACGGAGATATGCAGATGCGTGCCGTCATTGCTCCGATGCTCATTGCCGCCGTGGGTGTGTTCCTGAGCATCTTCGGCATCTATCTGGTTCGCACAAAGGAGGGCGCCACGATGAAGGACCTGCTGCGTTCGCTCTCCATCGGAACGAACATTTCTGCCCTTTTCATCGCAGGTGCGACCTTCGCCATCCTCTATTTCTTAGGCATAGAGAACTGGCTCGGACTTTCCTTCTCCGTTGTAACCGGCCTTGTGGCAGGAGTGATAATCGGACAGGCAACTGAGTATTACACCTCCCACTCATACAAGCCCACTCAGCGTATCTCGGAGGCCGGACTGACCGGCTCGGCTACGGTGATTATCAAGGGCGTGGGCACGGGGATGCTCTCCACATGTATTCCCGTTGTTACCATCGGTGTGGCCATCATGCTCAGTTATATGTTCGCCAACGGCTTTGACCTCACCATGAGCGCCGAATCCATCAGTCACGGTCTCTACGGCATCGGCATCGCCGCCGTAGGAATGCTCTCCACCCTCGGCATCACTCTTGCCACCGACGCTTACGGCCCCATTGCCGACAACGCAGGCGGAAATGCAGAGATGAGCCAGCTCGGCGAAGAAGTGCGCCACCGCACGGATGCACTCGATGCTCTCGGCAACACCACGGCCGCCACAGGCAAGGGCTTCGCCATCGGTTCGGCCGCCCTCACGGCTTTGGCTTTGCTGGCCTCGTACGTAGAAGAGATAAAGATTGCTATGATACGTGCCATCGAGGACGGGCGCGAGTTCATACATCCGCTCACGCAGCAGGTGTTCGACCCCGCTTCTGCCACTATGCCCGATTTCATGGAGTTCTTCCAGGTGAATCTGATGAACCCGAAGGTGCTGGTCGGCGTCTTTATCGGAGCTATGGCCGCCTTCCTCTTCTGCGGAATGACAATGGAAGCTGTTGGACGTGCCGCACAGAAGATGGTTGAGGAGGTGCGCCGCCAGTTCCGTGAGATTGCCGGTATCCTCGAAGGCAAGGCAACACCCGACTACGGCTCATGTGTGGAGATCTCCACCCGCGCCGCCCAGCATGAGATGCTCGTTCCGTCGCTGCTCGCCATCGCCATTCCTATCATCGTCGGAATCGTACTCGGCGTGGCCGGAGTGCTCGGACTGCTTGTAGGCGGTCTGGCCGGCGGCTTCACTCTGGCCGTCTTCATGGCCAATGCCGGCGGTGCCTGGGATAATGCGAAGAAGATGGTTGAAGAGGGTAATTTCGGTGGTAAGGGCTCGTTCGCCCACAAGGCAACGATTGTCGGCGACACCGTCGGCGATCCGTTCAAAGACACCAGCGGCCCGTCGCTCAACATCCTCATCAAACTGATGTCAATGGTCAGTATCGTTATGGCGGGCCTCACCGTCGCGTTCGCTTAGGCCATTGACCATTGGGCGGCCTTATCTTTGTCGTTATTACGTTATACCGTTATTACGTTATTACGTAGGGCCGCTGAAACTCTTAAACTTCTTAAACTGTCTCACAACTCTCAACTCTCAACTCTAAACAATTAAACCCCTCCCCCTCTTGGGGGCAGGGGCTTAATTTTGCCTTTTTTCTATCTTTTTTCTCTTTTCTTTTTTAATTTTTACCTTTTAATTTTTCCTTTTTAATTTTTAATTGTACCTTTGCGCCGCAAAAGCCGCCCAGATGGTGGAATGGTAGACACGAGGGACTTAAAATCCCTTGGCCAGATCGGCTGTACGGGTTCGAGTCCCGTTCTGGGCACTAACGCCAATTCATAATGCATATTTAGAATGCATTATGGGTTGGCGGTAATCATTTTAAAGAGAACATTAATTACCATTAAATGCCCCGTTAATTTATCATTAATGAATAATTATATGGACAAATTTTTGATAATTATATGTGAAAAATCCAAGCGTCGCGCAGCCCAATAATTATGCATTATGCATTGTGCATTATGAATTGACTTTAAATTCAAATTCTACGGCAGCAAGTTCGCGGTTGGCTTTTTCGATTTTCTCGGCCAACCCTTTTTTGTAAGTGCGCATACGTTCTGCCAGATCAGGGTCAGCTAATGCCAGCATCTCACATGCAAGCACGGCGGCGTTCTGGGCACCGTTTACGCCGACTGTGGCAACGGGAATTCCCGGTGGCATCTGAACTATGGAAAGCAGGGCGTCAAGACCGTCCAACATTCCTTTTATGGGAACACCAATTACTGGCAGCGAGGTCTGAGCCGCGATGACACCTGGCAGAGCAGCAGCCATTCCGGCTCCGGCGATGATGACGCGCAGGCCGCGTCCTTCGGCTTCGCGGGCGAAGGTCTCTACGGCTTCGGGGGTGCGGTGGGCAGAGAGGGCGTTCATCTCAAACGGCACCTTCATCTGGTTCAAGAACTGTGCGGCTTTTTCCATAACAGGGAGGTCACTTGTGCTTCCCATTATGATTGAAACTAAAGGAGACATGTTTTTTAGAGTTTAGAGTTTATAGTTTAGAGTTTAGAGTTTATAGTTTAAAGTTTATAGTTTAGAGACAGTTTAATAGTTTAATAGTTTAAGGGGTGAGCGGCCGCCTGAATCCCGAATAATCGAATAATCGTTTAACCGAATAACCGGAAAGGCCACCCAATTATGCATTCTTAATTATGCATTATGCACTGATTCAAATCCGTTAAATCCGTGTAATCCGTTGTTTTTTTATTGATAGCAGCGAGCCCAATTATGCATTCTTAATTGTGCATTCTTAATTATGCATTCTTAATTATGCATTAAGCATTGATTCAAATCCGTTAAATCCGTTGTTTTTAAATTGATAGCAGCGAGCCCAATTATGCATTCTTAATTATGCATTATGAATTGATTCAAATCCGTTAAATCCGTGTAATCCGTTGTTTTTAAATTGATAGCAGCGAGCCCAATTATGCATTCTTAATTATGCATTATGCACTGATTCAAATCCGTTAAATCCGTTAAATCCGTTGTTTTTTTATTGATAGCTGCGAACCCAATTATGCATTGTGAATTATGCATTATGAATTAATTAATGTTTAAGCCTCTTCACCGCGCTCTTTACCGCTTTGTGGCGGAGGGTGGTGTCGGAGCGTAAGGTGGAGCGCAGCTTATGCCGTATCGTCGCTTGGTAGATGCTGTCCTCCTGCCAGAAGGGTGGGCCGTAACTCTGGTCGGTGGTATAGCCTATGTCCAGTTCCGGTCGCTCTTTGTTGGGGATGTAAAGGTACGGAATCTCGCCCTCGGTGAACGGAATTATCTCGACTTGACGATAGCCGTAACGGATGATGTCAAGCTCTCGGGCAGCAGCCCGGGAGAGGTCTATCACGAACTTGCGGCTGTATGGTCCTCTGTCTGTAACCGTAACCACCACCTCCTTGCCGTTGGTGAGGTTCCGGACCAGCAATTTAGTCCCAAGGGGGTATTTCAGGTGTGCACAAATCATGCTGTCCTTGTGGTAGCGGTCGCCGTTACTCATCTTGCGCCCGTGGAAACTATCGTGGTAATATGAAGCGTTCCCCTTCTGTGGCCTCAGTTGTTGGCACATGCCATCAGTGGCGCAGAGCAGAGCGATGAGCAAAGCTAATATTTTAAATTCATAATTCATAATTCATAATTCATAATTATTAGGCTGCACTTAGGCAAATTTATAAGGAATATTCGACAAAAGACGAATTTCGCCGCGCAAGTTATGTATTTTATCGTCACTGGCCAAGTTTTTTTGGCTTTTTAACCTAATTAAGACCTTTCAAGTCGTTAAATAACGCTAAATATGCTCTAAAAAGAGTAATTTTTGCGCCGTAAATGCTTACCTTTGCGCCCGCAAATGCTCCGATGGCGGAATCGGTAGACGCGCTGGTCTCAAACACCAGTGGGGCAACCCGTGCCGGTTCGACCCCGGCTCGGAGTACAAAGCCTGGGATATGGTGTAATGGTAGCACAAGACATTTTGGTCGTCTTAGTTCTGGTTCGAAACCGGATATCCCAACGCACGGAAACGAGGGTAGCCACTTAAAGCACCCTCGCTTCTTTTTTGCTGAGGCCCTGTAGTTCAACGGATAGAATAGAAGTTTCCTAAACTTTAGATAGGGGTTCGATTCCCCTCGGGGCTACACAGAACAAATACATGCGCTTTGCACAGAATTATCATGATATTGGCCCTATGGAAGCAAAAGCAAGACGTTATCCAGTAGGTATTCAAACATTCTCTGAACTCATCAAGAGTGGCCGGGTCTATGTAGATAAAACCGACCTGATGTGGAAGGCGCAGTACGAATCTAAATATGTGTTCTTGAGTCGTCCGCGTCGTTTCGGCAAGTCACTTCTCTCTACAACCTTTGCCTCTTTTTTCCGTGGAGAGAAGGAGCTGTTCTCTGGGTTGAAGGTGATGGAGATGGAAAAAGACTGGGTGGAGTATCCTGTGATACATCTGGATCTGAGTACTACCAAGGGAGCGGAAGCCCCAGATGTTTTAAGGGAGACGCTTCTCTTCTTATTGGAAGACTATACCAATATCTACGGGACTAATCCCGCAGAGACAACACCGGGCAAGGTCCTGCATGGTATCATCAAACGCGCTTATCAGAAGGAGAAACAACAGGTCGTAGTTATCATTGACGAATACGATGCTCCGCTGTTGGACGTCCTGCATGAACCGGAAATTCTTGATAGCTTCCGCAAGATTATGCAAGAATTCTTCCAGCCACTGAAATCTTGTGAGGCCATGATTCGTTTCTGTTTCATCACAGGCATCACAAAGTTCTCGCAACTGAGCATCTTCTCGACCATTAACAACCTCAACAATATCTCCATGGTGCCACAGTTCTCTGCCATCTGCGGTATCACGGAAAGGGAACTGACTACCGCACTTGCACCTGACATCGCTTTGCTGGCGGCACATTATGGGGAGTCGCAGGAACAGATGCACGCCCGTCTGAAAAGCCGCTATGACGGTTATCATTTCGCTAAAGGCTCGGAAGATATTTATAATCCATACAGCCTCTTCAAGGCATTCACAAATAAAGGAATCGATAACTACTGGTTTGACTCGGGCACACCATCTTTCTTACTCCGACAGATGAAGCATTTCCGCACGGACATCACGGCGATGGATGATATCGTAGCTTCGGCTTCGGCATTCGACCGCCCTACTGAGGCCATGCAGGATGCCTTGCCATTGCTTTATCAGTCTGGTTACCTCACAATTAAGGGCTATGATAGCGAGATAGACAGTTATACGCTTTCTATTCCCAATCAGGAAGTTCGCGTCGGTTTGATAGATGGACTTATCCCTACATATCTTGGCCTTAATTCGGAGAATATCCGCCAAAGTTTTGCCGTTAAGTTCTACCTCGCCTTGAAGAAGAACGCAATAGACCTCGCTCTTCGCGAAATGCAGGCTTTCTTCGCCGGGTTGCCATACGTGGAGGGCATCAAGAAGATGTTGGATGATTTCGTAAAGGCCGAGGGGTTCTACGAGTGGACATTCTACCTCATCTTCTCTATGCTGAACTCGTTCGTACGAACTCAGGTCAAGACCATCAATGGCCGTGCAGACATGGTTGTACATATGCCAGACACCATTTATGTGTTTGAGTTGAAGATCAACGGAACCGCCCAGCAGGCCCTAGACCAGATTAACTCCAAGGGCTATGCCATCCCGTATCAGACCGACAGCCGCAAAGTAGTCAAGGTCGGCATCCGCTTCTCCACCGAGACACTGGCCATTGAGGACTGGAAAATAGAGGAGTAATTTGATTTCTGTCCGACCGCCTAATCTCCCCTTTTCAGGTTGCCCAGCCTTCGGAAAAAACCTCGCGCTTCGCGCTAAAAAAACGATTTTAACCTTAACGATAACCATAACCTTAACTGTTTTCAATTATCACTTTCAACTATCTTAGGTCGACCTATCGGCCTCAAAATTATAAGAAAATCAAATCCGAAAATTATAAGGCCTACGGCCCGAAATGCCAGCCAACACCTAATTTTGGAGCGAAGCGACTGAGATTTTCCAAATCAAATTTCCTTGAATTCTAAGCGAAGCGCCCAAATATGTTTTATCTTGGTCGACCTATCGGCCTCAAAATTATAAGAAAATCAAATTCGAAAATTATAAGGCCTACGGCCCGAAATGCCAGCCAACACCTAATTTTGGAGCGAAGCGACTGAGATTTTCCAAATCAATTTTCCTTGAATTTTAAGCGAAGCGCCC
>Ga0310691_10005795_pt1 | contig 13372 bp, 14 predicted proteins | sample 176DNAGHGlowgp2_FD_203887 | JGI IMG/M metagenome (GOLD analysis project Ga0310691, IMG submission 203887) | Sheep rumen microbial communities from Palmerston North, Manawatu-Wanganui, New Zealand - 1766 DNA GHGlow gp2 (v2) (version 2) | ecosystem: Host-associated > Mammals > Digestive system >... | reverse complement strand
CCGGTGTTTGCCAAGCCTTTGGTGGTGCGGGTTTCAGCCATTTTAACCAAAACATTGCTTGATTTTCTCAGTCTGAACGTCACTTTGGACTGCACGGATATAATGCAGAGTAGTATTCTTATCTACATGTCCGGCAGCATACATAACCGTTTGAATATCTCCTCCGGTTGCTCTCGCAAGCGCCGTTACACTCCAGAATCTGATTTTGTGACTTGAGAGATACGGTATACCAAGCGCTTTGGTCACATCTTTTAGATGTTTGTTAAATTTGTTGCCATCAAGCGGTTCACCTGCCAAGTTACAGCAAACATGATCCGATACAAGTTTCTGAGACCGAAGTTCATATAGTACTTTTTCTGCCCGAGCTGATAGGGGAAGAACTCTTGAACCGTGTTCGCCGCCTTTGGTGTGATTAACCTCAACGAAATGGTTTTTTCCATCGTCGCCTTTTCTTAGAACGATTTCCCTTGAAATGGATAGGGTGTGTTTTTCGAAGTCTACATCGGAACATCAATTCAATTCCGTATTCATATCCCGTTTTTTCAGTCATTTGATCCAGATAAGCAAGTATTTTGTCCCTGTCCTCATCCGTATAACGAATGTTAGAATTATCAACAGCTTTGAATTTCAAATCCTTGCAGCTTAGATTCCGGCTTATATTATTGGTTACTAAGTCCTTATCAACTGCGAGATCGTAAACTACGTTGAAGATACTTTTGATATTGACAAAGTTTTTTCGGCTGATAGTTCGGCCGCCGGTAATGTCTTTGAAGAAGGTTTTGATGTCGGATGCTTTTATCTCTGTAATCGGGACATCAGAGATTTTAGCATGTTCATAGTACTTCTTCCAAATCTGTTTATATCTAGTTACGGTTAGTGAGGATGTGTCCGGATCGTTTTCTTTGGTCTCAAGCACCTGTGCAAAGAGCTTGCGAACCGTGTGTTGGTCATCTCCAAACAGAAATACATATACCTTGTCGTATACTTCTTGCTCTGTAGGTGCAGAAAACCACATGGGTCCATCTTTGCTGAGTGCTAAAGGAAGTCGTATTCTGTATCGATTGTATTTTACATCGTGAGTAGCAATTTGACTTCCCTTTCGAATGTGAGGATAAAGTGCCTCCTTTACTTTTAATACTCTTTGTTTAGCCAAATATTGTTTTTTCATTATTTCAATTTCGGCATTCTCATCTGTCAAAATTGTATCATTATCGAATAAGGGTTGTCCATAATTGCTGCTCATTCTGTTATTATTTCTTATTTCGTTCATTTTCTCTTCCTCCAAACGTAATGTGTAAATCCCGGATGTTTCAGGTTAAGGCGCCTAAATGGACCAAATTTGCGTTCTGAGGGCATAAAAAAAGGCACCTTGCAAGGTGCAAGATGCCCATAGGTCTGTTTGAAACGGTTTTATTCACTTTTTATGTCCATCTTAATCATATCATGGGATTAATTATGACGAAAGAGACGCGATAGGGAACAGACAGGGAAGAGATAGGGAATTCAGAGGGAATTAGTGGGCGCTTGAAGAAAGTAAAATAGAATTTATGCGATTTTATATGCAATATAATTCAAAAGATGAGCCGGCAAAACACCGGCTCTGTATATGTAATGCGCCTTACCGGTCCATGGCTTGGCGCGAGTTGAGGTTAGGTACCGTTTTCGGTACAAATGAGGTATTTTTCATAATGGTGTACCTCCTTTCCTCGGGAACTATTTTATCATATTCCGGTGGAGAATACATTGATAAATGAGGTATAATATAATTGCGTCCGTTCAATAAGCGAGTTCGGGTAACCGAATTACTCAGATGACTCTTTTTTTCATAGCGTGGGCTGTATGCGGAGCTTTCATCTGGGTAGCGGACGCATTTTGGTAAAGGGAGATTATGTGGAATGAAGGGTATTGTTCTAAATGAGGGTGGGACGGTCACTTATCCATACGAAGTATTTAAACACATAGAAAAATATGTTAAATCATTGAATTGGAGAATTACTAATGCTGCATGTGGAGGAGGCGATTATGTTTTCCCTTTTGAAGAAAAATGGGATAACTTCATCGATGGAGAAACTTTGTATGAGTTGATTAAGCAACACTCCGACATACAATGGTGGTGGGGATCCTTGTCTGGATTTCCAAAGGAAGTTCCGGTGGATGAGGTAAAGAAGAATCCGGTAGTGGATCTTCAAATGGAACAACCATATTTGAAAGACAAACTTCATCATCTTGAGCCGTTAGCAGTATTCGAGTTAATAGCATTTGACAGCACTGAAACTTATGTTTTAGTAGATTCACCTGAAATAGCGGATCTTTTATACAAATCTTTTCCTAATGCTGAAAGCTTGGAAAAATATGTGTATACAGATTAGTTTAGGAGAGGCAAAGTCTTCTCCTTTTTCATTCGTAAAAATTACATTTTCCTTGATAGGGCATTTTCAAAATGTGAAAAATACCGGCATTGAAAATACAAAGATTGAACTGTTTCTGTGATTGAATAAGGGGTTATATTTACTATGAATACAAAGCAAAGGAGGAACATGCTATGAGAAAAAAATATAATCCGGTACTTGTGGGTATTATTATTGCAGTTGTCGTTTTTTTGTATATGATGGGACCGATTGATTTTCTTCCGGATTTCATTGGTGGCTTTGGACAGATCGATGACGGAGTGGTACTAACTCTTGGTATGATTGCCGAACTCATAAATATCTTCCTTGGGTTTAACTTAGCACTGTCAAAGGAGTTTGCAGAAGAGTATTGCGAGCGACCTTATGAGGAAGGTGGATTTGGAGAGTACCGGGAAATCTGATAATCAATAGGAAACTTCATATTAGACGATCATCGAAAAGCAGCGTAAGGAGTAAAATCCAAACGCTGTTTTTCTTTTGCCATCAATCGTAATAATTACATTTTCCATAGTGAAGGGAGGATAAAATTGCCACCGCAATGGTGACAACATGAATGCTATGGATTATGTAGAATAAAATCATGCAAAGACATGGGGAAAGAGGAAAAATGCAATGGATTGACGAGCAATTGTATGAGCAGGTGATACATATGAAAAATGAACAGGCCGGACAGTTTATTGAAGATAACGCAGGTGTGTTAATTAATCCGGAAACAGCATTCTCCGAATATATGAGACATACGGTTCGGGCAAAGAAAAAGACATTTCAGGAAGTATTCTTACAGGCAGACATTTCGGAGCGGTACGGATATAAGTTAATATCACAGGAAAAACATACCAGACAAAGGGACATTATTCTGAGATTATGCTATGCTGCCGGGTTTTCATTAGAAGAAACTCAGGAAGCATTGCGTCTTTACGAAATGCCGGTGCTGTTTGTACGTAGCCCAAGGGATGCAATTCTTATGATTGCTTTCTCGGATCGACCGGGCAGTGTCATCGATTTGAATGAGTATTTACAAAAAAATAAAGTGTCTCCGCTTCGTTCTTGCGGAGCAATGGATTAATTGCCCCCGTTACGGGGGCAACAAACCAGATAAAAATCAGCTAAAATCATGGAAAGGATTGGAAGGAGGAGAAATACATGGATAGCGGAAATCAATTTAATAATGGTGTTGTTGGAACGAAAAGACCTATAAATTCAAACACGAAACCAAGTGGTCTGTCTATAGCAGCATTTATATTGTCTCTTTTAGGATGTACCAGCCTAATAGGTTTAATTTTGGGAATTATAGATGTTGCCAAAAAGAACGGTCGAAAGAAGGGATTATCTATTGCAGCAATCATTATCTCTGTGATAGGGATTATAGTTTCTGTTTTATTTTTCGTCCTCGTAGTGCTGGGGGGTGGCGCCAATGCGAAAATAAGTACTACTGCAAGCAGAAAAATACCGAAGGACGAATACATTAGTCAATGCAAAGAACTGAATTACAAGGACATTAAGAGAAGTCCGGATACCTATAAAGGACAAAAAATAAGAGTGGTAGTCCAGATTAATCAGGTCATTCATGGGGATGGATTCATTGAGCCAAGCGAGTATTATCGAGCATTATCCAACGATGATTTTGGGATGTGGATGGGTGACGAATATGTGTTATACGATGCCCGTGATGATAAATCTACAAAAATAATAGAGGGAGATTATTTAGAGATATATGGAGATTATAACGGAACAACTGCTGTAACACGGGCACTTACAAATACTACGGATTATGTTCCGTCAATAAATGTATTGTATTTTAATGTATTGGAGGAAAAGGATGCTGAAATAGGCAGCGTGGACAGTAAGGTGCTAGAAGACAATACTATCAATGTTGAATTCGACGGATGCAAGTATGTTTATAAAAAATATGAAATCATGCAGGATTATGATGGAAAGGATTGCCTTGTTTTGTATTTCACTTTTACAAATAATAGTGAACAGGCAGCCTATCCCACTTCCAATGCATATCTTCAGATGTTTCAAAATGGTGTAGAATGCAATTCGACAATTTTGTTTGATGGTCCGGAAGAATGTAATAACGCTTATACAGAGGTAAAGAAGGGGGCATCCATTACATATGCAGAGGTATTTGAACTAAAATCAAAAGGCAATGTTGAAATAGAACTGACTAAGTTGTTTGGAGGTCTTCAGGACAAGATGGATTTGAAAATACAATAAGTGTTAACAAAATGTTCAAAGATAATCAATAGACATCATTCGTGCAATTGACTACAATAGATATTGTAAATGAACAATTAGGCAAAACCGTGGAAACGCGGTGACGCAAAGCTCTTAGAACCTGTCAAATGGTAGTCAGCTGCACTGTATTGAATGCAATTAAAGCATCTTTCTATCATACAAGGAAAGATGCTTTTTGTGTCTATTGGAGGACTTTGAATGAATAAAGAATATATTTCAGCTAAAGATTACGCGGCAAAATATAATCTTCACCCTCGAACGGTTCAGAAGTGGTGTGCTGAAGGGAGGATAGTAGGGGCATATAAATTTGGAACATCCTGGGCAGTTCCGGACAAGGCTCCGAAACCGAAAGACAAAAGGTTTAAGGATGGTTCGTGGGTAGGATATAGGAAGCGAGAGCGGAAGGTGGTTAAGAAAAGACTGAAAACATCTGCTGATTTTTGCACTGATATTGAACATGGTTGAGTTATAGAAGAAAGACGATATGTGAGAAATAATAAATGGAAAGTTTAGAATGCTTAGAGCAGTATGAAAAAATATTATGCGCTGATCCAGAGATAAAAAAAGCTTATGCGGATACTTTAGGATGGATAAGGAAAAGTAAGGCTGCTTGGATAGAAAAGAAAATTAATGTGGGAGTAATTGGTGTTACCAGTAGTGGAAAATCTACTCTAATTAATGCTATTCTCGGGATGGATATACTTTCCTCTGCCGTGGTCCCTTCCTCCGGTTTGCCAGTAAAATGTACATATGGAGAGGAACGAAAAGCTATAATATCATTTTTGGATGGATCACAAAAAGAATTAACGGGTAGGGACTTTAGCCTCCAAAATATAAAGAAGTACAGTGATGAACGTGATAATAAAGAAAATACTAAAGGAGTCATGGAAATAGAACTTCAGACTCCGGATTTTGAGTTGGGAGAGGATGTTTTTTTGATTGATAGCCCGGGACTTGATGCGTTTGGGTTGGAGGCACATGAAAAAATAACTCTAGAAACGATTGTTCCGTCTTTAGATATTTGTATGTATGTTACTACAACAAGAACAAATAGTGATGATAATACTTTGTTGGTCTTAAATACTATTGCGGGTGATGAACGTCCTATTATTGTGGTCCAGAATAAACTGGACGCGGTAAATGAATCTCTAGATGGTAAAAAGAGTAAAGAGGAAGTTGCCCAAGAACATTTTTATAGAGTAAAACGTATTATTGACCAATCTTCTATTCAGGAAAAAGATAGTGTTGAAATAATTCAGGTTTCGTCTATATATGCAAAGGAGTGGCGTGTTGCGAAGGCTGAAAACAGGTGTCCGCAAATTGATTTATCAAAATATGAAGAATCAAATTTTCCGTTATTATTAGAGAAAACCAAAGCGTGTATTGATTTTTATCGCCCATACATTGAGTCTTCCAGAATGGAGAACCTATATGGTTATATTCAAGGCCTGTGCACTGAAATATCAGATAGAATAAATACTATCGATAATCTGGGACCTACTAAGAAAAACTTTGATTATGCAAAAAAAATGGAGGAAATTGATGAGTTTATTGAAAGCAATAATAAAAGGGCTATAGATATAGCAAATTCTATTACCGAAAAGTTTGATGATTTTTCAATTCAGATGATGAAAAAAAGTAATGAAGACAATATAGACACATATGCTTCAGATGCGAACAAGCTTATAAATAAGTGGGGAGATGAATTATACGATTTTATAAAAAATGTGAACAGTAAGATTTTAAAATATGGAACTTATATTCATTTTTCGGGCAGAGATTTACTGAAAATGCCACAAGTAAGAGATTTTCAAAAAGTTGAAGTTACGGTATATGAGGAAGAATCTCTTGTTCGTAAAAAAGAAGCTGGAATTGGTGGATTTTTTAAACGTTTTGCAGGGCTTTTTGGAAAGGATAAAGATAAAGGTTATGAGTATGTGACGGAAACCGTTGTTGTTAAGGATGTTATCACTACACGAGACAATATTAATAGATTATTATTTCAAGAAAAAATTCGGTATAAGAAAATTTTAAGCGCTTGGGGATATGATTGTTCTTTAATATGTAAAAGTATCTGGGAAACGTTGAACGAGGAGTATGACGGATTTTTACGAAGGCAAGAAGCTCAAATCGAGGAAAAAAGACTACGGAAATACTATGATGATCTTCAAAAACTTGAAGAACGAGTTAAAAACGGAATTCTTGAAAAAGAAAAATGGATTGCCGGTAAATATCCACAAAAGAAAAAATCAACCAAGAAACTTTCCGATGGCGAAATATCAGAGTCAATTTTTAAACTATCAGTTAATTCGCGAAAATTACAAAATATTGAGATTATGAAAGAATTGGTAAAGCAAGAAGGATTGGAGGATTATGTTCCGATTCTGCTTGGATGGGATGAAAACTGTTCTAATGATTTTTCGTGGAATGCGGGCATATCGGATTTAAGAGTTATTCATTTATCGAAAGAAGAGGCACCGAAAGAGAAAGATGGAGTTGATACTTGTTTTTTTGTTTTGGTAAATGCTTCACAAATAGGATCTGAAAAAAATAAAGTGAAAAATCTCAAGCTCGCCGAAATAGTAGAACCTGCCGATTTTGTTGTATGGGTTGTTCAGGATTTTGATGAGTTAATTAATAGTTATGGGGTTGAAGAGGCATTAAGAAATATGTTATGGCTGAGGGAATTCAGTGAGATAGAATCCAAAAGTGTTATATGGATTAGTCACAGTAATCCTATATATAATCTTTCTTTTCTAGAACATCAATATAGTCCTAAAAAAACATCGTTGGAACAAACGAATTATATTGATTTTATTCGGAAAAATTATTCTGTGTACTGTGATGAAATGTCTATCGGGATAATTGCAAGAGAAATATTGAAAGTGAGGGTATAAAAATATGCGATTTGAGGTGGATAATACGACAAATAGGATTGTTGAACAGATTACTGATTCTGTAGAAAGCAGTATTCGAATTATACATGAGGATCAGGCAGATATTATTAAGGGGATATCTGATTTAAAGGAGGAGATTTCTTTAGAGGATTTAGAAGATTCCGTAAGAAAAGTTGGAAAAAACATTGATAGCTTGTCCGATAGAATAGAGTCCATAGAAAGGCAAAATGATGATAGTTTAATTATTATAGAAAAACTTAAGACGCAACTGGATGAAATATATAGTTCATCAGATAAAAACGACCAGTTATCGGTGATTCAAAATACAATTATTGAATTAACGGAGTTCATTCAAAAAAATGAGAATTCAGTTAAGGAGATACAAATAATACAATCAACACTTGGGGAAAAAATTGATAATATTGCTGATTCTTTGAAAGACTCGGAGATAAAATTTGATAGGATTGAAAAACTAGAAAATGAGATAGTTGAAAAAATAGTATCGATAGCAGATCGTGAAGAGGCAACTATTGATGCAGTAAATGATTTAATAAATCAAGCTAATGTTAATTATGAAAGCCTTTCTTCTGTTGAAGAGACTCAAAAAAAACACTCGGAGGAGATACTTGAAATAAAAGATAAATTACATACGGAAAGTGATAGTATTCTTAATTCATTACAGACAGTTCAAAAGAAGAATTCTGAGGAGAATAAGCAAATAGGAAATACAATACAGCAGGAGAAGGAAAGTATTATTAATTTAGTCAGTGAGGCAAGAAAAGAAAGCATAGATGGATTAATAAATTTTGAGAACAGGGTCGGTGAAAAAAACGAAATAATAATTAATTCAATAAACGAAATGCAAATAAAAAATGAAGAAGGTTTTGCAAGAATTGTTACAAAAGAAGAAGAGAAAACTGTACGGGATATTCAAGAAAAAGAAAAAATAGATAGAATTGCAGAATACTTAAAAAAACCGGGAATCGTTAGGTTCTTTAGTGGAATGAAAGGGGATTAAACATGGAAATTACAAAAACATCACATCTTATCAAATTACTTGAAAAATATAGTAAAGGTGAAGAACATCTTGGAAACGGAATTCTTGAACGCCAGGAGAAACTCGAGAATCAGGAAATAATGATTCCGTTTTTGGGAATGCAGGGTGCAGGAAAAAGTACACTATTAAATGCTTTGATTGGAGAGAATATTCTCCCTAATGAAGCTGACGAAACAACATGTATTCCTGTAGAAGTCCGTTATGGAGAAAACACTCAAGCGGTAGTTTATTTGAAAGGCGGAAAAACGGTTAAAGTTTTGGCCAAGAATGATGCCTTGGCAGAATATGTCGATAATAGATATAATCCGGGAAACGAAAAAGAGATAGAGAAGATAATTATTGAAAAAAACAATGATTTTTTGAAGTCCGGAGTAATAGTTATTGATCTACCGGGAGTTGGAAGTTTAACTCACGCTAATGAGGAAACAACAAAGGAATACATTAAAAAGCTTTCAGCTGCAGTATTTCTCTTTCAAACTACTCCGCCGATAGTTAAAAAGGATGCTACATTTATTAAAAGTGTCTGGAGAGGTATCAATACTGCATTTTTTGTTCAGAATATTTGGACTACTGATTCAAAAGCTGAAATTAATGAGGCACTTCCGCATAATCAACATATACTTAATCAGATTGCAGAAGAAATAAATGCGCAATATGATGGAAAGATAATAGCAGTAAACGCATATTCCGCTGCAAAGGGAGTGATTAACAATGACGAAAAAGAAATAGTTGATTCAAATATTCGAGAATTAGAATCGGAACTGGTAAAATTTGCTAATAATTATAAAGAGAATAGTCAGGAAGCTTTTAAAAACAGAGTGTTTTCTACGGTTCAATATGTTGAGGATGAGATTAATAATAAAATCATTCAATCAAGTATGACATATGAAGATGTTATGAGCGAACTGAACGATAAAAAGAGGGAATATGAGGAGCGAAATGATGAAATTCGTAAAATATCCAATAGAATAGACGATAAAATCTTTTATGATAAAAAGGAGCTTAAAACTTTTGCGAGGGAAATAGCAGATTCTAAAACAAAACTTCTTCGTGTTGAAATGCATAATTTGATTGATAAGGGGATTGTTGATGGCCCTAATTTAGATAAGGCTTTTGGCGAAAATCAAGAAAATCATATTGTAGAAGTATGTGAAGAGACGTATGAAAAATTAAATAATCTATGTAAGGAACTTCAGGAGGATTATGAGGAACTGTTTCTTTCCTTAGACAAACACGAAAAGGAATTAGATGAAAAAGAGATTTTAAATAAGACTCAGAAATTAAAGTGGGAAAAGGGATTAAAGGCCGGTTTAATTCTTGGCGCTGATGTTGGGGCTATTTTTGCAGGAGGAGCAATAGGAACAAGTGTTACTTCGGCTATTGCTGCTGGAGCTGGTACCGGAGCTACGGTTGGTACAGCGGCTGGACCAATCGGAATTGCTGTTGGTGCTGCCGCAGGAATTACAATCAGTTTAATTGGTTTGGGAGTAGCATCACTTGTAAAAAAAGGAATTACAAAAAAACGCGGAGAAGAAACAAAACGCGAATTGGAACCGCTCCTTGAATCATATCATGATACTTTATTGGATACTGTAAAAACATATTCCGATGATTGTTTTAACACTATCTCAAAGAATGTTGAGGAATATATTTCAGCGATGAAAGACCAACTTAAGTATGTAAATGATGAGATTTCACAGAAGAGAAGAGAAGGCGAACAGGTTAAGTTTTCAGAGGAAGAACTCCGTGAAGATTTATCATTCTTAAAGAGATGGGAGGCTGAGAATGAATAATTATATTTCTCAAGTAGAGGAACTATATAAAATAGCAAGTGAACTAGGCGATGAAAAGTCTGCAATTGCCGCAAAGTTTTTAAAGCAAAGAATACTTAATCCTGATAGCTATGTGGTTTGCCTTGGAGAATCTTGTAGTGGAAAATCTACAATTATTAACGGAATAATTGGAAAAGATGTTCTTCCAGTGAGTGCGGTACCATCAACGGCTACAATTACTGAAATATGTTTTGATAAAGAGGCGTCAGAAGACAAATGTTATGCAATTAATAAAGATGCCACGATGGAAGTAATTGATTATAATACATTTAAACAATTAGCACTTAAGCCGGATGATGAACTTGAGCGAATTCGATATGTTTGTCATTCGGAAGCTGATTGGTCAGGAATTAAGATATTTGATACTCCGGGATATGGTTCACTGGTTCAGGAACATGAAGAAGTACTAATGGACTTTCTTCCAAACAGCGATGCTATTCTATATGCAGTTTCGTATAAGATTGGAATTCAAGACCAGGATTATGTTTTTTTACAAAGCATGTCAGAACTGACGAGATGTGGTATCCCGTTTTGTCTTATTATAAATAGATGTCCTGTCGGAGTTTCTCAAAATGATGTTAGAATCGCTGAGATTAAGAAGTATGTCACCGGTCTTTTAGAAGAAAAGGATGTTCCGACTATTTTAATTGAAGCTATTAATAAAGATTCAGGGGAAAACGAATCTATTGATACTCTTATGATTCGTGATTTTATTATTGGAAGTGTTCGGTCGGAAGAACGTCAAAAGGATCTAAAAGAAGCATTTCGGGGATATGTTGAAGATTTGTGCGATATGATTGAAACTAATATAGACAGAAAAATAACATGTGCTGAAATGGGTAATGAAGAGTTACAGTCTCTTATGGAAGCGACCAAGTTATATATAAACTCTATACGAGAGGCGAAGTATCAGATTGTTGTTCCTGGATTTGACAAGTTAAAAGAGAGTTTTTCTAAACACGTTGACTATTGTGCGGATTGCTTAAGAAAAGATTGTATTGATGAAGTTGAAAAACAAAATGTCTTTAGGAAGGAGGAAACTTCTGTTTTTGTCGGAGAGTTTTTGTTAAAGCAAAATGGACGTAAACAGGCGGAAGAACTTCAATTCTTTCTTGAAACTGAGCTTACGGCAATTGATAAGCAGGTTAATGATTATCTGAATAAGGCGGTCGTAAAAATTAAAGACGATTTGATGGTAAGAAACATTAGCAATACAGCAATTGTTGGATTCGATGCTATGAAAGGCGCAGGTAGAACAGCAGCTGAAAGAGGACTTCTGATATATTTAAGTAAGTTTGGAGGAAAAGGTGGTGCAAATGCTGGAATTGCAAATGCTGCATCCCATGTTCTAAAAAAAGTTGGAAACATGTTTGGAAAGACATTTTCCCGTGAAACTCATAATGCATTAAAACATTTTATTTCCAAAGTAGGACTGACTTCTTCAAAGGCTATATCAGCAGCGGCTGTTTTGGTGATTGATGCAGTTGTTGCGATAGTTGATCTTACAACTTGGAAAATAACCCTTACTAATGCAATAAAAAAGGCTGTCGATAGCTGGAGTAAGGATGTTAAAGATGTTACAACTAAAGATATCGAAAAATTAAAATCTCAAAATCTTAAAGATTTGGAGGAAATAGCATGCGATTTGGAAGAAGCTTTGGAAATTGAAGAAAATAGTGATGCTATAGACATTGATATACTTAAGACGAAGAAGAGTATTGTGGATGGAATAAGAAGGAGTGTGATTTAAATGAATGAAGATTTTGAAATTGTTCAAGGAAAACGTGGAAACGGTATCGCAAAAGCCGTTGGAGATGCAGTTGCTGGTTTGGATGATGGATCAAAACAAGAATTAGTACATGCGGCAGCCGAAAATTTTGGTGAAATAGTTAAAGTGGCCGGTCAAATTGTGGAAATTCGGAAGATATATGCTGACTCTGATGCTAGGGTTGCTGAAATAGAGGCAAAAAAAGAAACATTAATAGCTGAGGCAGATAATTATGTAAAAAAAGTAGAAGCAGATACGAATCAAACTTTAAGTAAGGCAGAAACTGTGCGTCTTTTATTAAATGACTTTTATAAGAATAATCCTGGAAATCTTTCTGGTGAGGAGTTTGCCGGAATCATTAAGGAACTTATTAAGTGATAGGAGCATATAGTGAAAAAAAACGAACTTTTCATTTTGATAGATTTGGCTTTGGCAGTTGTAAAGGATATAGCCTTAGAGGATCGCTTAAAAAAAATACAAAGTGCACAACGGGAATATATTCAAGCACAGGCTTGTGCTAATCGAAGTAAGAGCAAAGCAATAATAAAAGCCATAGTTAATATTGATACGCAGGTTATCCTTCTTGAAAGGGATTATTTAAAAGTTAAAGATACGCTAGAAACTGATGGACGAGCTGCGATGGAACCATTAATTACTATGTTAAAAAAGGAACGTATTAGACTCGTTAATGAAAAAAACGCCATAATGAACGAAAAAACAGAGTGATTAATTATTATGTTCAGTTTATTCAATTCACCCAACCCAAAAGACTACGACATCAAGCGCTTACGCAGAGACCTGGCGGATGAGTTTGGTGCGCAAGGAGCAGCCTTTTCCGGTGGTTTAGGTTTTATGGAGATGATGGAAGTTGAATCTGCCAGCCCGGAAAAGCTTCTTAAAATAGCAAGACAGGAAGGGGTTAATCTTGAAAAATATCGGAAATAAATAATATGGATTTATGAATTACCTATCGTTTCCCTGTTTATTCCCTATTTCTTCCCTGTTTGTTCCCTAACGTATCTCTTTTCAAGCAAAAATAAGTGTGATATATTTACAATGGACAAAGAAAACGCAGAAAACAAAAACGTTTTCCGAGTCCATTTTCTTTTGCAAAAGAATAAAAGCAAATTTAAGCGTCTGTTTGTAACCGGCAACATCGGGTACAACCG
>Ga0310691_10005794_pt1 | contig 13374 bp, 10 predicted proteins | sample 176DNAGHGlowgp2_FD_203887 | JGI IMG/M metagenome (GOLD analysis project Ga0310691, IMG submission 203887) | Sheep rumen microbial communities from Palmerston North, Manawatu-Wanganui, New Zealand - 1766 DNA GHGlow gp2 (v2) (version 2) | ecosystem: Host-associated > Mammals > Digestive system >... | reverse complement strand
GCCGCCCTGGATGCCGCCGCTGTGGTTGGGGAGGGTGGAGGGGTGGAGGGTGGAGGGGTGAGGGTGGAGGGTGGAGGGTGGAGGGGTGAGGGGTGAGTCTGTTGCCGCAGAGACAAAGATGTCGTTTTGCTCAGAGCCGCGCTGGGTCACTCCTGCGAAGCCCTCGCCATACTCGAAGCCCTTCACGGCATTGATGCTCAGCATGGCATGAGCCAGCTGTGCATGCAGCTTGTCAAACTCAGGCTCGCCCAGGCCTGCCGGACAGCCCTTGACCACACAGCTGATGACGCCGCCGATGGTGTCGCCCTCAGCCTTCACCTGACTGATGAGGCGTTCCATGGCTGCGGCCTTCGTGCTGTCAGGGCAGCGCACGGCATTGCTCTCCGTTGTGCTCAGGTCGTAGTGGTGGTAGTCGTGCTCCAGGGCGATGTCACCCACCTGCGATGTGTAGGCCTGGATGGTGATGCCCAGCTGTCGCAGTGCCAGCTTGGCCAGTGCGCCAGCCACCACGCGGCTGATGGTGATGCGTGCCGACGAGCGCCCGCCTCCACGATGGTCGCGCGTACCATATTTATAATAGTAGGTGAAGTCGGCGTGTGAGGGTCTGAACAGCGTGCGCAGGTTGTCGTAGTCGTTGGAGTGCTGGTTCTGGTTGCGCACGATGAATCCTATGGGGCATCCTGTGGTGCGCCCCTCGAAGATGCCGCTGAGCAGTTCCACGCGGTCCGCCTCCTTTCGCGCCGTGGTGATGGTGCTCTGTCCGGGGCGGCGTCGGTCCAGCTCATGTTGTATGAAGTCCACGTCGACCTCTATGCCGGCAGGCATGCCGTCGACGACGCCTCCCACGGCCGGTCCGTGGCTCTCGCCGAAGGTCGTCAGCGTAAATACGTTACCGAATGTATTCTTCACAACTCCTAACTCCTAATTTCTAACTCCTAACTCCCCTTTTAGTGATGGCAGTGGCCACAGCCGCAGCCGTCGCCGTGCTGGTGCTCGTGGTCATGGTCGCATCCGCAGCCGTCACCGCAGTCGTCACAGCCGCAGCCACACTCATGGCTGAGGTGGTTCAGCATGTGCTGTATCTCGTCGTTGGTGGCCAGTCGGTTTTCCAGCACCACGCCGACGAACTGCAGCGTTTGTCCTGCCAGGGGGTGGTTGGTGTCGACGGTGACGCCGTCCTCCTCTACCTTCTCCACGCGTGCCATGAAGCGGTGCTCGTCGCTGTCCAACAGTGTGATGACGGCACCGGGGAAGATGTTGTCGTGGTCGAAGTGCCCATTGATGGAGAACACCTCGCGCTCCATCTTGTGCACTCCCTCAGCATCATATTCGCCAAAGGCCTCGGCAGGGGGCAGGGTGAAGTCGAACTTCTCGCCTGGCTGCATGTCGATGAGGCGCTGCTCAAAGCTGTCGAGCGAGATGCCAAAGCCGCTGATGAAGATGAAGGGCTGGCCCTGCTGGGTCTGTTCTTCCAGGTGCCTGGCTCCGTCGCTGTCGATGGAGAAGAGCTGGTAGCTCACTGAGATGTACTTGTTCTGCTTGTTGTCCATTGCTTTCTGTATCTTAGTTATTACTTATACTTGCTTTCGTTCCAACGAAAAGACGGCTGCAAAGGTAGCAATTTTATTTGAAACGGCGTGCAAGAATGGGTAAAAACATGAAAAAAACTATATTGGCGCAATTCTTTGACGTTGGTCAACAAAAGGGGCTGTTTTCGCGCACAGTAGGCAAAAAGCCATTGCGGAACACAAAAATCGCCGTATCTTTGCACCGTCAAAAGGAAACAACAAGCCTTGCGACACAGGATAACACATTTATTTAAAGTAGGGTAGCCGCCCACGACACAAACAGGATAACAAACACAAAAAGCAGAAGCGGCTCCCGAGTAAAGAAAAGAAAGGAAAAAGAAAATGAAAAAGATTGTTTTAATGCTCGTGGCCATGATGACACTGACGATGGCCAATGCTGAGAATGAGAACAACAATGCAACCGCTGAGGCTGCCAAGGCCTTCGACATGACGGTGAACATGCGTAAGCTGGCCGTTGCCCTTGGTCTGACGATAGACCAGATGGACGCTGTCCAGGACATTCACCAGCAGTTCTGCAACGAGATGATGCTGGCTGCACAGGCTACGGGCGACGAGCGTGAGAAGCTGCTCGAGGCTGCCGTGAAGAAGGATGTGCGCTACATGCACTACGTGCTCGACCAGAAGCAGTACAAGAAGTACCTGCTGCTGCTGAACACCACGCTGTCGAATCGCGGTCTGCGGTAAACTTAGAACCTTGTTCCGTGAGGAACGAGGCGGCACAGAAGGGTGGACACTCCGGTCATGGAGGTCCACCCTTCTTACATTTCGGGGGAAAACTTTTGCATCGCTGCCATATTTCTCATCTCTTTTTTTCGTCACGTCAAGAATAATTGCTAACTTTGCAGCGTTTATACAAAGACGTAGACTATGAAAAAACTTAGAATCATCCTTGCCAGCGTGGCCACAGCCATGGCTACCAATGGCATCCATGCCCAAAGCCAACTCTACCCGTTTCATTTCGACCTTCAGCAGGTGACGCTGCTCGACGGCCCGATGAAGACGGCCATGGACAAGAACTTACAGCACCTGATGCAGTATGACGTCGACCGCCTGCTGACACCCTTCGTGCGCCAGTCGGGGCTGTCGAAGACCACCGATGCCACGTCGCCCTACTACCAGTGGGAGACGCGCCACCCCAACTTCAAGAACTGGGGCGGCGATGCCGGCTTCGACCTCAGTGGCCATGTGGGCGGTCACTACCTGTCGGCCCTGGCCCTGGGCTGGGCCGCCTGTCACGACGAGGCCATGCGGGCACAGCTGAAGCAGCGCATGGACTACATGCTGCAGGTGATGAAGGACTGTCAGGACGCCTATGACAAGAACACCGAGGGGCTGTACGGCTTCATCGGCGGACAGCCCATCAACGAGTCGTGGAAGGCCCTGTACCGTGGCGACCTGTCGAAGATTCAGTCCAACTGGGGCTGGGTGCCCTTCTATGTGCAGCACAAGATTCTGGCTGGCCTGCGCGATGCCTACCTCTATGGCGGCAGCGAGGTGGCCAAGGAGCTGTTCCGCAAACTGGCCGACTGGAGCGTCAACCTCATTGCCAAGGTCAGCGACAGCGACTTCGAAGGCTTCCTCAACTGCGAGCATGGCGGCATGAACGAGTCGCTGCTTGATGCCTACCAGCTCTTTGGCGACCAGAAGTACCTCACAGCAGCCAAGAAATACACCCACAAGGCCATGCTCAACGGCATGCAGACGCTGAACAAGACCTTCCTCGACGGCAAGCACGCCAACACGCAGGTGCCCAAGTTCATCGGCATGGAGCGCATCTATGAGCAGGACGCCACGGCGACGACTTACCGGAAGGCCGCTGAGAACTTCTGGCAGGACGTTGCCCAGAACCGCACCGTCTGCATTGGCGGCAACAGCGTTGGCGAGCACTTCCTCAGTGTGGCCAACAGCAACCGATACATCGACCACCTGGACGGACCAGAGAGTTGTAACTCGAACAACATGCTGAAGTTCTCAGAGATGATGAGCGACCGCACACACGATGCCAAGTATGCCGACTTCTATGAGGGCACCATGTGGAACCACATCCTCTCCACGCAAGACCCGCAGACGGGCGGCTATGTCTACTTCACCACGCTTCGTCCGCAGGGCTACCGCATCTACTCGCAGCCCAACCAGGGCATGTGGTGCTGCGTGGGCACCGGCATGGAGAACCACTCCAAGTACGGCCACTTCATCTACACCCACGACGGCAAGCAGACACTCTATGTCAACCTCTTCACGCCCTCCCGTCTTGCAAGCAGCGACTTTGTCATCACCCAGGAGACGCAGTTCCCCAACAGCGGCACCACTGAGCTGACCATCGGCAAGGACGGCGAGTATGCCATTGCCCTGCGCCATCCCGCCTGGGCTGGCAAGGGCTACGCCATTGCCATCAACGGCACGCCGGTCAACGACCTTGCCGTCGAGACGGGCAAGGCCAGCTATGTCACCATCTCCCGCAGCTGGAAGGAGGGCGACAAGATTACCGTCAACCTCGACATGCAGCTGAGCTACGAGGTGTGCCCCAACTACACCGACTACGTCGCCTTCAAGTATGGTCCCATCCTGCTGGGTGCTGCCACCACGGCCCTTGCCGATGGCGACGACAGCGGCCTGCCCTACGAGAAGCTGCAGAACGAATATGGCGGCGAGGGACGCATGGACCACGCCCCGGGCAGCCGTGCCACGTCGAAGAGCCTCATCGATGCCCCGATGCTCATCGGCAACCGTGCCGACGTGCTCAGCCGCATAGAGCGCCTGCGCTGCAACGAGCTCACCTTCACCATCGATGCCTCGCGTCCCGAGGTCGCCTCCTACCGCTGGGGCAAACTCACGCTGGTGCCCTTCTACAAGATTCATCACCAGCGCTATATGTGCTACTGGTACCAGCAGACGGCTGAGAACTATGCCAACAGCAGCATGGCTCAGACCGAGGCCGAGCGCGAGGCCATGGCACAGCGCACCCTCGACTTCGTGGCACCGGGTGAGCAGCAGAGCGAGGCTGGCCACGACGTGCAGTACAGCAGCGAGTCGTCGACGGGCATGTATAACTCAGAGCGCTATCGCGATGCCCGTGCCAACGGATTCATCGAGTACACATTATATAATAACAGTGGTGTAAAGGAGAACCTGAGCGTCATGCTGCGCTTCAACCTGGCCGACCGCGGACGCCAGGCCGTGCTGACCGTCAACGGCCGTAAGGTGGCCGACATCACCATCCCCGCCGCGGCCAAGGGCAGCGACAGCAACGGCTTCTACAATGCTGAGTATGCCATACCTGCCGACATGGCCAAGGGCAGCAACAAGTTCGTGGTCAGGCTCACTGCCTCGGCCACCACACTATGCCCCGGCATCTACTACGTGCGCCTGATGAAGGACTACAACGCTGAGCAGCACGCCTATCAGTTTCGCTGCACCGACTGGACCACTGGTGATGCCAACCGCGTGGCCGCCAGTCGCATCAGCTACGACGAGCAGAAGAACGTCATTCATGTCAATGCCGGCACGGGGGCGAACAACGTGGCGCTGATGATGAAGTGGCAGGAGCTGGACTACGACATCGACAAGAGCCAGACCTACCTCGTCGTCAGGGGAACCAACCTGCGGACCACCACTGGTGCCTCCTATCTGTGGTGGCTCAACGGCAGCAACCATGGCACGCAGGTGGCACCGACAACGGTGCAGACTATTATGATGAACGGTGAGGAACAGCAGCTGGTGGCCTGGGATATGGCCACCAGCGGCATTTTTGAGAACTTCCAGGGCGAGCGCCCCAGCGTGTGCATGGGGCAGACCATCTTCGGCCTGACCTCCACCACGGGCCAGAGCGACATCTACGACATCAACTTCGTGTCAAGTGTCAGCGACTATATCAGCCATGCCACGGCCGTCAGCGCTCCCGTCGTGGACATGATGCCAGGTGTGGAGTACAACCTTGGCGGGCGCCGTGCAACGGGAAAGGGCATCCGCATCGTTAACGGAAGGAAAACTATCTGAGCTCGCAGTTCGCTACTCCCCGTTGTTGTCAGTCTCGCTGATGTCAGCCGTGAAGGCCAGCTCCAGGGCGTTGGTGGCATCACTCGCGGCTATGGTGATAGGCTTGCTGCCTATGACATAGCCTTCAGTAGTTTTGGTGGTTTTCATCTGTTTAGTACACAAGTTGTTATTAAAGATACGCACTATCTTTGGCTTGGCCAAAAAGAGCGGCCGTTTTTTCCCCTAAAAACCTTCTCTTGACACTATTTAACGACCTACAGCCCGTCGTCATCGCTTTTTTTTGTTACTTTTGCAAATCGTTTCAAAACATGTATGAATTATGTATAGGAAAACACTTTCACTTCTGCTGTGCCTGCTGCTGGCCGTGCCCGCACTGCCCCAGACACTGCTGACCCATCCCTGGCAGGGACGGCGTGTGGCCTACTTCGGCGACAGCATCACCGACCCACGCAACAGCGCGTCGAAGAAGAAGTTCTGGTCCTTCCTGCAGGAATGGCTCCAGGTGGTTCCCTACGTCTATGGCGTCAGCGGCCGCCAGTGGAATGACATTCCACGGCAGACCGACCAGCTGAAGCGTGAGCACGGGCAGGATGTGGACGCCATCATCATCTTCTGCGGTACCAACGACTATAACAACGGTGTGCCCATAGGGCAGTGGTGGGACGAGAAGGTGACGGAGGTGGAGTATGGCCACGGACAGCCGAAGCAGATGGTGACGCGCCGCCAGCGCACGCCGTCGATGGACCCTACGACGTTCAAGGGGCGCATCAACATTGCCATGGACTCGCTGAAGCGCACCTATCCCACGAAGCAGATAGTGCTGCTGACACCCCTGCACCGCAGCGACTTCCATGCCAATGAGAAGAACTGGCAGTGCGACGAGTCGTACACCAACCAGTGCGGTGAGTACATCGACGCCTACGTGGAGGCCGTGAAGGAGGCTGCCAACGTGTGGGCCGTGCCCGTCATCGACTGGAATGCCAGCAGTGGCCTCTTCCCCCTTGTCAAGGAGCATGAGCAGTACTTCAAGGGTGGCACCGACCTGCTGCACCCCAACGACTGGGGACACGAGCGGCTGGCCAGGACGCTGATGCAGCAGTTGCTGGCATTGCCCTGCTGCTTTGAAGTGATGAGTGATAGTGATAAATGATGAGTGAAATGAAACCATACGACTATCTGATTGTAGGGGCTGGCTTCTTTGGCGCCACCTTTGCCTATATGGCCACGCGGGCCGGCAAGCGCTGCCTTGTCGTGGACAAGCGCAGCCACACGGGCGGCAACGCCTACTGCAAGGATGTGGACGGCATCCATGTCCACTACTATGGCGCCCACATCTTCCACACCAAGGACAAGCGGGTGTGGGACCTGGTGAACCAGCTGGCCACCTTCAACCGCTACACCAATTCGCCCATAGCCAACTACAAGGGGCGGCTCTATAACCTGCCGTTCAACATGAACACCTTCTACCAGCTGTGGGGGGTGCGCACGCCGCAGGAAGCAAGGGCGAAGATTGATGAGCAGCGGCAGGAGATGGCAGGACGCGAGCCGCAGAACCTGGAGGAACAGGCCATCTCGCTGGTGGGACGCGATGTCTACGAGATTCTCGTCAAGGGTTACACCGAGAAGCAGTGGGGGCGCAAGTGCACTGAGCTGCCCGCCTTCATCATCCGCCGTCTGCCCGTGCGCTTCACCTTCGATAACAATTATTTCAACGACCCTTATCAGGGCATCCCCATTGGCGGCTATAACGTCATCATAGACAAGCTGTTGGAGGGTGCTGACGTGCGCTTGGACACCGACTTCCTGCTGCATCGCGCCGAGCTGTGCGAACAGGCCACGACGGTGGTCTATAGCGGTGCCATCGATGCTTTCTTCGACTACAGCCTGGGACACCTGGACTGGCGCACGCTGCGCTTTGAGCACGAGCGCCTGGACATTCCCGACTATCAGGGCAACGCCGTGATGAATTTCACCGATGCCGAGACACCCTATACCCGTGTCATCGAGCATAAGCACTTCGAGTTCGGGCAGCAGCCGTTCACCGTCATCAGCCGTGAGTACAGCAGCGAGTGGACCGAGGGTGCCGAGCCCTTCTACACCGTCAACGACGAGCGCAACAACCACCTGGCCGAGCAATACAGAGAGCTGGCCGCCCGGCAGGACAATGTCTTCTTCGGCGGTAGGCTGGCAGAATACAGATACTATGATATAGACCAGGCCATGGCCCGCGCCATGGAACTGTGGGATACCATCAACCATCATTAATACATCATGCAAGCAATTATTCTGGCTGCTGGAATGGGCCGCCGTTTAGGAGAGCTGACACGCGACAACACCAAGTGCATGGTGCCGGTCAACGGTGTGCCTATCATTGACAGGCTGTTGCAACAACTTGCAGTGCAGCAGCTGCAGCGCGTCATCATTGTCGTGGGCTACAAGGGACAGGAGTTGAAAGACTATATAGGTCATCGCTATGACGACAGGCTGAACATAGAATACATTGAAAACCCCGTCTACGACAAGACCAACAACATCTATTCGCTGGCACTGGCCAAGCGGCAGTTGCAGGAAGACGACACACTGCTGGTGGAGAGCGACCTTGTGTTTAGCGACAGGCTGATCCCCATGATTGTAGAGAATCCGTATCCCAATCTGGCACTTGTGGCCAAGTATGAGTCATGGATGGACGGCACGATGGTACGCATAGACAATGAGCAGAATATCGTAAATTTCATTTCCAAGGATGCTTTCGACTACAGCGATGCAGACTCCTACTACAAGACCGTCAATATCTATAAGCTGAGCCGTGACTTCTCGCAGAACAAATACGTGCCCTTCCTCGATGCCTACACCAAGGCCGTTGGCAATAATGAGTATTATGAGAACGTGCTGCGCATCATCTCATTGCTCAACAGCCACGAGATGAAGGCGTTGCCCATAGGCACCGAGAAGTGGTATGAGATAGATGACAAGCAGGACCTTGATATCGCCGAGGCACTTTTTGCGGGCGAGCAGGACCTGCTGCGCAAGTATTACGGCCGCTATGGTGGCTTTTGGCGCTTCCCCCAGATGCTCGACTTCTGCTATCTGGTGAATCCCTACTTCCCCACGCGGCGGATGAAGGACGAGCTGCGTGCCAATTTTGATACATTGCTCACTGAATACCCTTCGGGCATGAAGGTCAACACGCTCTTAGCCAGCAAATGCTTTGGCGTGAGCGAACAGTATATAGTGCCAGGCAACGGTGCTGCTGAGCTGATTAAGTTGTTGATGAACTTCCCACCATCCCCCTCCAACGGGAGTGGGCAACTGGTTGGCTTTATCCGCCCGACGTTTGAGGAATATCCCAACCGCTATGACAAGAACAAGCAGGTGGCCTTCGTGCCACAGAACGCCGACTATCGTTACACGGCAGACGACCTGATGTCGTTCTTTGACGGCAAGGGCGTCAGCCAGATAGTGCTTGTCAACCCCGACAACCCCTCGGGCAATTTCATTGCCAAGGCCGACGTGCTGCGCCTGGCCAGCTGGTGCGTGCAGCGCGACATTCGCTTGGTGGTCGACGAGAGTTTCGTGGACTTCAGCGAGGACTATGCTACTAATTCACTGCTCAGCGACGGGCTGCTCGAAGCCTATCCCACCATGGTCGTGATGAAGAGCATCTCGAAGAGCTACGGCGTGCCAGGCCTGCGTCTGGGTATCCTCGCCTCAGCCGACACGGCACTCATTGCACGGATGAAGAAGGAGGTGAGCATCTGGAACCTTAACTCCTTTGCCGAGTTCTTCATGCAGATTTATAACAAGCATGAGCGGGACTATCAGCGGGCTTGCGCAAGGTTTGTCGACGAAAGGGCACACTTTGAGCAGCAGTTACGCTCCGTACCATTCCTGCGGGTCATGCCCTCACAGGCCAACTATTTCCTTTGTGAAGTGTTGCCTCCCTACACGGCTTCGGCCATTGTCATTCACATGCTGAAGCACCATAATATACTGACGCGCGACTGCAGTCTGAAGCCTGGTCTCGACCCGGAGCGGCAGTACATGCGCATTGCCGTGCGCAACCATGAGGACAATACACGGCTCATAGAGGCTTTAAAAACGTTTGTACCATGAACATCTGCATCTGTGGGGGTGGCAATACCGGGCACGTCATTGCAGGCTTCATCGCCGCACAGCAACGGCATGAAGTAACCATCCTGACACGACATCCGGAGCAATGGAGCAACCACCTGGTGGTGGAAACACCCGATGGCGGTGAGTTGAAGGGCCAGCTGAAGGCGGTCAGCAATAATCCGGGCACCGTCATTCCCGCTGCTGATGTCGTGTTTCTCTGCCTGCCAGGCTTTTCCATCAGCGAGGTTCTCCTGCAGCTGAGAGATTATCTGAAGCCTTCAGCTGTGGTGGGAACGGTGGTGAGCAGCACCGGCTTCTTCTTTGAAGCCATGAAAGTGCTTCCTGCTACTACAACCCTCTTCGGCTTTCAGCGGGTACCGTTCATATCGCGCATCCGAGACTATGGGCATCGTGCCAGACTGATGGGGTACAAGGACAGCCTCCGCGTGGCCATTACGCAGACTGACCAGCCAGAGCCACTGCGCCGCACACTGGAGGAGGTGCTGCAGACACCCGTTCAGCTGTTGCATCATTATTACGAGGCCAGCCTGAGCAACAGCAACCCTTTGTTGCATCCGGCGCGTCTCTATTCGTTATGGAAAGACTGGCACGAGGGTGATACTTATGCCCGTGTGCCGCTTTTCTACGAAGAGTGGACCGTTGAGGCAGCCCAGCTCTACATCAGCATGGACAACGAGTTGCAGCAGCTGTTGGGCACACTGCCTGTCAGTGAGGGCTGTATTCCCTCAGTGCTGGACTATTACGAGAGTAGTGACGCAGCTACACTGGCTGCCAAACTGCGTAGCATCGATGCCTTCAAGGGTATTCTGGCACCTATGAAGAAAGTGGAAGGAGGCTATGTCCCTGACCTGAATAGCCGATATTTCACTGAAGACTTCCCCTACGGGCTGGGCATCATCCAGCATCTGGCCAAGGAGAAAGGCGTGGCGACCCCCGCTATCGACCGCGTCATGGAGTGGGGAGACACACTAATCAATGCACCTCATGCTAACTAAAGGTCCAGCGCAGCGATGGTCGCTTGCGCGTGGACTTACAGCCACCAAGCCTCGAAGTGATGGGTGACGCGCTTCTCAACGGGTGGCAGCGTCATGTAGTCACCATACGTGCGCGTCAGATATTCCTTGAAGCCCACCATGGTTTTGTAGGTGCGGTTCTCAAAGGCAATGTCAACTTGTGAGGCGATGGCTTCCGCAGGGAAACAGCCATTCAGCGACGGGCCTGCCTCAGTCATGTTGCAGACCGTATGTGTAGGGGCCTCTTTTACGATGAGTCGGCGAATGATGCGATTCAGGCACTTGACGCTAATGGGCAACAGCCGATAGCACCAAAAGGCGAGGGCAGAGTCTAAAGGATTAGACTGTGCTAATTTACACCGGCGAATCTTGTATAGCAGTTTCTTTCGTCTGAAAGTCCGTTTCCGCTCTTGTGGGTCGTCGCTCACGTAGTCAACGGGGAAAATATCAATGTAAACCCCAATCTCGTAACTCTTCACCTCGTCTTCCACCAAGCGCGTGCGCGTGTCAACCACCTTGGCAAAAGTGTAATAATAATGAGGCTCAGTAGCCGGGTTGATGACACGGTAGCAGGAAGCCTTGTAACTATTGACAAACCGTTCATAATCGTGTCGCGGCATGTATATGTCAATGTCGTCATCCCAGGGGATATAGCCTCCGTGTCGCACAGCGCCTATGAGCGATCCGCTGGAAAGGAAGTAGAGGAGTCCGTGTGCTTGGCAGAAAGCGTGAACATCGTCCAGAATGGCCATTTGGATGTGGCGTAATTCGTGTATGTCGGTAATCTCTTTCATGGTGTGTGCAAAATTACAACAAAAAGTTGGAAGTGCAAATTTTTTTTCGTACTTTTGCATCGTCATCATGGAGAATCTGAAGGAGAAGACTGCCAAGGGCATCGCTTGGGGAGCTGTGAACAACGGTACCACGCAGGTGCTGAATCTGGTGTTCGGCATAGTGCTGGCCCGCAGACTGATGGAGGCCGACTATGGCATACTGGCCCTCATCACCATCTTTACGCTGTTGGCAGGGTGTATCCAGAGTGCAGGCTTCTCGCAGGCTTTGGCCAACCTCAAACGGCCTACACGCCGGGACTATAATGCTGTGGCGTGGTTTAACATCATAGCCGGCACACTGATGTATGTCCTGCTGTTCTTCTGCGCACCGCTCATTGCCCGTTTCTTCAACGAGCCGCTGCTGACTGATGTCTCGCGCCTGGCCTTTCTCGCCATTCCCATCTCGGCGCTGGGCATCGTGCCCAATGCCAAGCTATGGATAGAACTGCGCACACGTGAAATGGCTATCGCCAACATCACGGCGCTGGTTGCGTCTGGCTGTGTGGGAATATGGCTGGCCTGTCATGGTTGGGGCTACTGGAGTCTGGCCTGGCAGCAGTTGACCTACATCAGCACGAGCAACCTGATAAAGTATGGTTTCACCCGGTGGTATCCCACGCTGCCCATCGACATGAGTCCAATACGCAGGATGATACGGTTCTCGTCGAAACTGCTGCTGACCAACATCCTGACCGTGGTGAGCAACAACGTGCTGACATTCATCTTCGGCAAGTTGCTGCCCATCCGCACCGTTGGCCAGTTTAACCAGGCTAACAAGTGGAACACCATCGGACATTCGTTCATCTCGAACACCATGGCGCAGGTGGCACAGCCCGTGTTGGCCAACGTGGCTGACGAGCAGGAGCGGCAGGAGCGTGTGTTCCGCAAGATGCTGCGCTTCACCGCCTTCGTCTGTTTTCCGCTGATGCTGGGCTTGGCGCTTGTGGCCCATGAGTTTATTGTACTGACCATCACGGCCAAATGGGAACCCTGTGTGCCGCTGCTGCAGATACTGTGTATCGGCGGGGCATTCCTGCCGCTGCACACCCTCTATCAGAACTTCATCATCAGCCGTGGACGGAGCGACCTCTTTCTCTATTGCGTCACCCTGCAAATCGTGTTGCAAATCGTGCTGACGCTACTGCTGGCTCCTCAAGGCGTCATGGCGATGGTCGCAGCCTTCTCGGCTCTTAACATTGTCTTCACCCCAGTCTGGCATTTCGCCCTCTGCCGCATCTGCCCGTTCAAGGCCCTGTATGCTCTGAAGGACACGCTGCCCTTCTGCATGGTAGCACTGGCCTGTGCGGCCGTAGCCTACTTTGCCACGACATGGACGACCGACCTGTGGGTGCGCCTGGCCCTTCGCATCATCGTGACCGGAACGCTCTATTTGGGCATCATGAAGGTGCTGCATGTGAAGACGCTGGATGAGTGTCTGGATTTTATCAAGAAGAAATGCTAATGGAAATCTCTGTCATCATACCTGTTTACAACAAAGAGGCGTTTATTGCGCAATGTCTGGAGAGAACACTGTCGCAGGACTTTCACTCGTTTGAGGTGGTAGCCGTGGACGACGGGTCGACAGATGCTTCCGGGCAGATATGCGACGACGTGGCTGCACGGAACCCCAAACTGCGCGTGATACACACACCCAACGGGGGCGTGACGGCAGCACGGCGGACAGGGTTAGAGCAGGCGCAAGGCCAGTATGTGATGTTTCTCGATGCTGACGATGCACTTTTGCCTGGAGCCCTGAGCATGTCGTATGAGCTCATCACGACCCAGGAAGCTGACGAGGTGATTGCCCTC
>Ga0310691_10005793_pt1 | contig 13375 bp, 10 predicted proteins | sample 176DNAGHGlowgp2_FD_203887 | JGI IMG/M metagenome (GOLD analysis project Ga0310691, IMG submission 203887) | Sheep rumen microbial communities from Palmerston North, Manawatu-Wanganui, New Zealand - 1766 DNA GHGlow gp2 (v2) (version 2) | ecosystem: Host-associated > Mammals > Digestive system >... | reverse complement strand
TAACACCCATAAGCGCCATTCTTACTTTTTGTGCGGCTAAAATGGCCATTATACCAAGTATAATAACACCAGCAAATTCCAATATAGGCTTTATAGCAGCTTTAAGACCTTCTGAAAATCCAGTTATGGCTTCAGCAAGATTCTTTTGTATTTTATTAGAATCAAAATCTACGCTATTAAGTTTGTCCATAGCATCAACGAACAAACTAACAGTCAAAGATATAGAAGCCATAGCTAATCCGAAAGCAGTAAATGCACCTATAATAACGCCTATACCTTTTGCTAATTTTACAGCAAAACCACCTGTAAACTGATATAGAAGCCCAGCAGCTATTCCAAGTACCGCCAATATACCAAATAACTTAAGAATTTCATTCATTATTTCTATAACGGCTTCTATGTTAGGTCTATCTGTGACTTCGGATATAAGTTTTATCGCTTCTGCTATCATGACCATAGCAGATGCTGCTATAACAAAACTTCCAGCTATCGAAAGAAGCATTGGTCCAGTCATAGGATTATTTTTCTGGAGTTTAACCATCAAGACCATGAAAGCTCCAAGTAAAACTATAAATCCGGCTACAAAACCTAAAATTGCCAAAATATTTTTATTAAACTTAATTTTAGATATACGTCTTACCGCTTCTGCTATCATAACTAAAGCTAAAGACGCTATAACTATAGAACCAGCTATTGATAAATATGTTTTTCCATCTTTATGCATAGTATCAAAATGCAAAAGAAGCAACATCATACCCAATAACGCAGCCATAGCTATAGCTAAACCTCCAGATATAGCTAAAACTTTGCCAGAAGAAATATCTTTTGTTGATAAAGCCAATCCAGATATAGCAGCAGCAATAATTGCAAAAGCAGAAGAAGCTATAACTATACACAAAGCAACTTTTGTAAATTCTTTTGTATCTTGAACTTGAACTTTCTTTACTAATAGACCTATAGCAACTAACATACCAGATAAAGATACTAAAACCATAGACCAAAGTAAAGCCAGTTTTCCAATTTCTTTAATATTTAAGAATTTAGAAAGCGCTCCTAAAATAACAAGAGCTCCAGATATAGCAGCAAAACTAACAGATAATGCTATTAACAATTTCGCAACATCTTTAAGACTTGCCGCCATCGACTGACTATCTGTAAATAGTCCATTATTGTAAGTGGTTTTAGCATTATGCAATAATATAGCTAAACCACTAAACAATATAAATATAGAAACAGCCATGGTTCCTATAATCCAAACTATTTTACTAGTATCTATACCCTGCAAAGCTGTTACCATAACAGTTAGTACGGAGGCTATTACAACAAAAGCTCCGGCCATTGAAAACAAAGATAAAGATGCTTTTGCTAATTCTATACCATTAAAATCGGTATTAATAAAAGCTGTCATCTTAATACTAAAAGCCATTAAAATAACCATAGCCGCTATAACTATGCCTATAGTAGCAGAGAACCTACTAAATTCCATATCAGATGAAGCCATCAATATAGAACCCATAGCTAATCCAACAGCAGCTATACAAGATGCTAAAGCATATACCATTCCAGATATAGATGCAGCTCTAGTGGCAAAACTTTTAGCATCCCTAGTACTACCGTCTGCAACTGCTATAAAACCTGCTAAAGCAATGAAAGTCAAAATCATTAAAGTAAAGAATTTTGTTATTACGTCCAAAGATTTTACAGAATTGGAAGCGTTTATAACCGCAACCGTAATAATTCCTAATGCGGATATAACTGCTACTATACCACCCGCTATAGCCATAGTTTGCATAGCGGTTCTTTTTGTCGGATCCGTTTTTAATACATCTGCTTGTTTATTTGTTAATCTAGAATAAGCAAATATAACACCAGCAAAAACGCCCATAGCGATAACGCACCAAGAAGCTACTTTTTCAAAAGTTTGTATTTTTTCAACTGGTAATAAACTCCCTAATACTATAATAGTTGATACTATTGACAACACGCTAATAGCTAAAGCTAATGTAGGACCAACTCTTGCATATTGTGTATACTGTGATGCTTCATTAAGAACTTTGAACATGTATACAAGGCCAGTCATAATAGCGCCTATCAATATTAATGCGGGAAGGAATCCTTCTATGTGACCAGATATCATAGAGACTAGCAAACCTATACTAGTCATAGCTATAGCTAAAGTAAATAACATACCACTTATAGCTCTAATTGATTTACTAGTCATCATAAATTTATTACCAGTAAAATTAATCTTAGTAACTGGCTGTAAAACTTTATTTATAATAAAAGCAAATAAAATACCTAATACAGAGACAGCACCTATAGCGTTATTTAAATCGTTTTCCGGTATTTTACTAAACATTTTAACGAGCACCATTATACTAAGCATAGACATATTTATACTAAATATTAGTTTGGATAATTCTATAAGTAAGCTTCCATAGCCAAACAATTTAAGAAGAACTGTTATGGTTCCAATAAAAGCAAATAAAGGAACTAATAATCCAGCTAAGGCTAATAAACCTCTTTTTATTTCTTCATAAGGCTGATTCGCTATAGATTTTAACAAATTTAAAACTATAAGTAATGATAACGCTGCTCCTAAAAATCCCATTCCAGCTCCAAAACCAAAACCGCCTAATCCGGCTAAAGCCATGGCCGCTCCGAACGCAAGCATTATCTTAATCAAGCTCATCAAATTATTTTTAACATCTTCGACATCTATTTTAGCTATTTGATCAATTGCGGATATCAATATTTTTATAGATAATGCAAAACCAATCATACTAATTGCACCGACACTTGCCGGCCCTGCTAAATTAGAAATAGCTATACATGCACCAACTAAAGATGCCATAAGACCAACTATAGTTCCAAAAGGAACTATAACAGCCTCTAAATCGACATTAGCATTAGCTAAATTTTTCAAAGCCAAAGATAATACGAGAACTGACGCTGATAAAGCAAGCAAAGTCGCAAATATTCCAACGGTTTTCTTTGAATCTAAAACAGCGAAATGATTCTGTAACATTACCATAGCTATAGCAAAGCCCATCATAGCTATAGTAAATAAACCTATAGCAACTGAAGCTTTTATAAGCTGATCTACGGGAATGTCTTTTATAGTTTTAACAGCAGAAACAAATGTAGCAATGGCTATTGATACACCTATTAAAACGTTCATAACACCATTTGTTTTTGAGAATGTCATTATTGCATTTTTAATAGATGTAAACATTCCAGTAAAGTTAGCAGCACCATTCATCATTTTAGTACTAGCATCTAACAAACTCTTTATGGAAAATACCAAGAAAGTTATAGCCACACCAAATAATATTAATGTTGCATATCCTACATCTATACTTTTAACAAAAGCTCTGAATTGCTCGAACATGATCTTAAGTCGATCACCCAAATCTTTTAATGCTTCTTCTATTTTCTTTATGTTTTTACTATAATCTTGTCCAGTAAAGAAATTTTTAACAGTTTCAACTAAATTTTTAATGATTTCCCAAATGTCACCAAACAATTTAGATGAGCCTGCTATCCCGTCCAAGAAACCAAGAAAACTAGAAATAGCAAAATCTATAAAATATAAAAGAACAGCGAACGCATCACTCAATCCCATTATGCCTTTAGTTATAGTGTCTATATTTATAACAGATAATATCTTTGATACAACTGTGTATAATAAATATAAAGCGTTAACTACTAAAATCCCTATCAATTCTCCAACACTCTTTAATAAAGAAGCAAAGTTTTTAAGAGAATCGGATTTAGATACGGCTACTAATAATTCACCAATAGCATTAATGAATTGTGCTATCCAGTCTATTATAACAGCAAAAGTCAAAGCTATCAATTGAAGCATCGCATCTAAATATTTAAAATTTGTAAGCGATTCGACTAATGCATCCGTAAAAGGTTTTAAAGCATTTCCTAATCTTATAATTGAACCTAACAATTTTGTAATGACTGTGAGAATTGGCTTTATTGCGTTTTTCCATAAAGATACAAAAATGTTAAATATCAGTCTTAAAGGCGCTAATAAAGTTATTAATATATTCTTTAAACCAGTCAAAGTTTCTTGTGACGGTAAAAGATTTCGTGTAAAAAGTTCGAAGCTTAAAGCTACATCTTCTAATTGATCGGCAGTTTTTGGAGGAAATAGCGTAGCAAACGCATCTTTTACAGTAACTAAGATCGCTATTATCCCGGCAAAAATATTTTCTATACCGTGAATGATACCTCTAATTCTTTCCATACTTACTTCGTTTAAAGACTTAGTGGCGTCTTTCATGGTTTTCGAAAACACCATTTCAAAAGTTTTTCCAAGAGGCTTTACAACAGCATTAATCTTTTGAATTGCTGCTTTAACTTCTTTTAAAAAAGGAACAACATGTTCCACAAAAGGATCAGTAAAAATCTGGCCTATCCTTTTAATCTGAGCCTGAATATTTGTTGTAACACCTGAAAATGTATTATCAGCTTCTTTTGCTGATGCGCCAAAAGCATCAGAAAGAGCTTTTGAAAACTGTTCGAAAGAGATTTCACCTTTCCTTACCATCTCATTAATCTCTTCTTCTGATTTACCAAGAGATTGCCCTAAAGTTGCAGAAAGGTTAAGACCTGCAGCCGAGAACTGTCTAAGCTGCATAGTCATAAGACGACCATTTGAAGCTACGGTAGTAAAAATATTACCAATATCTTCAAAAGATCTTCCAGTCATTGCTGCTGCACCAGCTATACCATTAAGATGATTAAGCATTTCTTCAGAATTAGTTACACCAGAAGCCATCAACTGAGATGTAACAGCTGCAGCTGCATCCATACCATAAGCGGTACCAGATACAGCTTCAGAGGCTGCGGCAACCATTCTTTCAACTAAAGCTGCCTGAGCTTTAGTGTCTTCCGTTATGCCTTTAATGTTTTTAGCAAGAGCTTTCATCTGGAAATTTGCCTGTTCAATCTTAAGAGTTCTAGCCATACCACCAGACTTCATAAGACCAAATGAAGCGTTCCATATAGTTTTTCCAAGATTAAGAAAACCTTTAGTAAGTTCAGAAATAGCTGTCATACCAGCTACGTTCATCGCGTTAAATTTAACCTCTACGGCTTCGGCTCCTTTTGAAATATTTGAAAAATCAATTTTATTAGCAGCCTTAGCCATAGAGTCGAGACCTTTGGCCCCATCGAAATTAAGGGCCATTTTGAGCTTTTCAAGCGTCGTAAGAGATGCCTGGCAATTCTTTTCGAAATCCTTATTGTCAAATTGCATCTCGACTACTCTTTTATCAATTTCTGTAGCCATTTTAGCCCTCCTTCACTTTCATTTTGATGAAATTTTATCAAATCTTAACAGATTCTAACATTCTTCTAAATTTATACATATCCACAATAGAATCTTGATTTAAATTTAAGCCTTTCATACTCTTTTTTACAAAATTTGTATATTCATCCCAGGCTTTAGCCTCTTTTTCTAAAGCTTGTTTGTAATCTTTTCCATATTTACTCTTTCCACTATTCATCCATTGCATAATTTCATCATATTGAAAAAAGTCTTCATGAGTAAAACCTTTTTTAAAATCATTAAAAGACATATTATTATCTTCATAACTCTTTTTAAAATGACTCCAATTCTTTTTAGCTACATAATCGCAAGCTTTTTCAAATTCTTCAGAATCATCATAAAATTTATCTTCTATATCGTATATCTCTTTTTTGATTTCTTTATGCTTTTTAGCTAAATCTTGAGCTTCTTTTGCCATTTCTTTAACTTGAGGAATGTCTTTTGATATCTTATTAGCTGCTTTTCCATAATCAGAAAGCCTATACCAACTTCCGCCATTAACAAGTTTAGTTTTTGTTTTAGAATTAATAGCTTTGTCATATCGTTTTCTACCAATTTCAGTAAGAGTCCCATCCTCATTCTGATAACGACGAACACCCCATTTCATACCGAGAATGCCGAAATGAAGAATGTCATCATTGGAATAATGAAAAGCAGCAGAGTATTCTCTGAAGTCTATATTGCTCATTGGGCAAGGTCATCCTTTCTTCTTTCCATATTGGGATTTATAACGTTCGTACATCTGTTTTTTCTTTCTTCTTTCTTCTCCCAATCTCCTATCAACAGCGATCAATCTATCCATACGATCTTTATAATCTTTTTTATCTAGTTTTTCTTCTTCTTTGTCGGATAAAAATTGAGTCCCATTTGTTCCCGGAACAAAATGCCGACCATCAGTTACATGTTTAGCAATTTGTATATTATCTTTAGTGGTATCTAAATTTAAATAAAATTTCGCCCAATCAAAATTTCTTCCGGCCATAGATTCCATGGTAATAGGCTTTCTCTTATGATGCCCCCATTTCATATTTTTAACACCATAATGCATAAGATCATTCTGATGATCCATAAATGCTGCTCTGTATTCTCTAAAATCACTCATTATAGGATCCTCCTTTGTTTTTATACTATAATTTAACATTGTTTAATGCATACATCATAGTTTGTTTTTGTCTAAGTGTTGGCCTTTTTAAATTACAATCTTTCAAAACACTTTCGGCCAAAGATTCCGCAGCTTTGTTGTATTGCTTTGAAATTTTATCGTATCTATTATGAGCATTAATCCATTCTTTTGAATCCCATTTTATTTCATCCCATAAATCATCGATATTACCAACACCTTGATTAGATATTTTTTCTTCTATGCTTTTCCAACCTTGTTTTTTAGCATAAGAATCTGCTAAATCACGATACTTTTGAACACCTTTATTATAATGTTTCATATCATGGTTTTTAATAAACGAAGAATTTCTTACAACGTTCATCGAACCTATAAAATCTCTATATTCATCAATCTGAGATTTCACCATTTTTTGAAATTCGTCATCTCGTTTTTGTTTTAAATTTTTCAATTTTGTGGCTTCTTCTTTAATTGTCTCGTTATTAAGTAATTTTTCTCTATTTTTTTCGTGTTTTTCGTTATAATTTTTATTTAATGGTGATCCAGAATTAAAATCATTTACGTCTTTCACTAATTGTTTTCGCTTTCTCTTTTTTCCAGCTGAGGTAAGACTACCATCCGGATTCTGATATCGTCTAACACCCCATTTCATTCCGAGAATGCCATAATGCAAAATATCATTATTAGAATAGTGAAAAACAGCAGAGTATAATCCAAAGTCTATATTACTCATATCTACCCCTTACTATGCAGTTTTGCTCTTCGCTGAGCATTCAAGGCTGCATTCCTCTTAAGAAGATCGGACTTACTCATCTTCGGTTTATCGCCATATTGCTCTTCGTTCTTCGCTGCACAAACTCTTATAAGTGTCAGCAATCTATTCAAATGCCATTTTTCATAAGCCTGAGGAATTTGTAATGATATCATCTGCCAATAAATCACTTCAGATGTTAAAATTTCTTTCTTCTTAGACTTAGAATTAGGCTTCTTATCTTCACTAAACCATGTTGCTGTCATTGGGTCATTAACATAGGCTACTATAGCCTTAATGTCTTCTTCTGTAAGACATTTATACACATCATCGTCCACATTTTGTGGAGTTATTGTCATACATTTGACATAATACATAACTTCTTCAGCATTACTCATTGAACCTTCAACGAGAAAAGGCTTTTTAAATTTCGATTCCCACTTAGAAATGGAGATCAGAGAATGCTCCAATACCAAATGCGTTTCTTTAACGTTGATGAACCTATTGTTAACTTCGTCATAAAGTTCTTTAGGCTGTACTGTAATTGGTAAGGGCATTCTCTTTCACTCCTTTCTATATTCTAAACCCGGCTGGGATTAGATTCACTTAACAGGCTTGATCTCAGCCTTATCTTCCGTTTCCGGAATAACTTCATAGCCCATAACATCATTGATCGTACGCTTATTATTCTTAGAAGCTTCAGAAACTTCTGCCGGAACAACCGCATTAATGAAATCAGCCATCGCTTTGCTACTAGAGATCAGCTCCATAAACAGAATATCATATGCAGGATGCTGCTTAAATGCATTAGTGATCTCTTCAGACTTCTCGAAACGCTCACCATCAGCGCTCTTCTCACCAACAGCCCCAAGAACAAGGCTTTCAAACAGATTGATGATCTTCTCGCGATCATCTTCATTGATCATCTGCTTAATGGTCTCTTCCATACCGGCCTTATTGGTCAGTTCCATCTTAGCGAGTTCGGTCTTGGTGAGATTAAAATAGAAATTCTTGGTCTTCTTATTACCATTGTAATCGGTATAGGTGATAGTTTTAGTTAACATTTTTATTCCTCCTTCTGAAAAATATAACCAGACGAAGAGAGGCCCAGAAGGAGCAACACAACCTCTACATTCGCCTGGCTATAAACGTTAGTTATACTCTCATTTTGATGATTTTGCTCTAATCATCAACCACCAATGTTGTTAGCGGTTCCATTAAGGATCGCAATAACCTCATCGGGCAGCGGCAGACGAGCGGTAGAATCCGTAACGGTCTTCTTCTCGTACCAGCCAAGAGTCTTCGGATTATCCCCGGTTTCGGGAGTAACAGCGCTATAAGTACCGTTCTCAAGCTTGTAGTAAGTCTTCTCAGAATCAACTGTGGTATCGCTGGTAAGGAAATACCGATCACCAGCAGTAGCGCCATAGATAACATCCTCAAGATCTGCGAGTCTTCCAGCGTCAACCTTAGTACTATCGATAGTTATAACACTAGTAGGCTTGTAACCGGTAACACTTACAGGAACCGACTTAAGCTCCCAACTGAACTCGATCGCTTCAGGACTGTCATTTACAGTGCTGTAAGCACGCTCAGAAGGAGACGCGGTAAGACCATACACCAGATGCAGCATATAGCCATGATCGTTACTGTCGATGTCATTACCGATCAGGGTACGAATAGACAGACCGAAAGACTTACGAGCCTGCTGATAGATCTTAACACCGGTAAGAGGAGTATCGGAACCGTCAAGCTTACCAAACTCATCAGGATAGGTATAAGCGGTAAGAGTAGCACCGAATTCCTCAGCCGCACGAAGCGACAGATATTTAATGTTGTCAGCATACAGAGCAGTCTCATCTGCACCAGAAGGACTCTCAGTCCAACCAGTAACACCATTCCATGCAACACCCTCAGGATAAGTACCATCGGAAGCAGCAGGATAGACTACGCAATGGTCGGTACCAGTTTCATAAAAATGCTGACCAGTAAGATCCCATGCTAATTTCATTTCTTTTTCCTCCTTAAAAATACATTGTGAAGACATCATGATGAAGATTGTCGGCAACATAATGTCGATCATGAGTAACTGTTATATCATTCATTAGTTTATCCGGCAAATCATCATCTGCATCTTCATAAATTAAGATCAGTTCGTAACGTTTATGTCTAAGATAGGCTTTATTATCGGCGTATTTAGTGTCTATATGAGATCTACTATACCGTATACAAGGATAACGCATTTTTATAGACGCAGGAGGCTCAAAATATGTGTTATTATTGCCTAAAACCTTACGCAAAATAGCATCCAATTCAAGCCTGCGGTCCAGTGCTGCCATTGTATTCACCTCCTATCTCAAACACTAGTCTAGGACGGTCGACCGTTACGGATTCGACCTTCCATTTAGTGCCCATCCACTCAATATAGCGAATAGACTGAAAGTTCTGGTAGGAAAAAGCATCAGCAACTATCCTGATCTCGTTACGCACCTGAATATCATCATTGACTTTATCCGCAGTCTGCAAACGGCGGGATACTCTTGTGACATCGCCTCTATACTTTTTCTCTACTATAGTCTCTTTCCACTTACCAGGAACGACTTCTTCGGTAATAGCATAAGCGACAGTCCCATAGAATTTAGTTGCAGTCATACTTTTACCTACCTTTCACTCTCATTTTGATGATCTTATCAGCCGCCCTGAGAAGGAGCTTCGATCTCGATAACGATAGCAGACTTAGGACGAACCAGAGCACCGGAGAGACGAGTCTCGATCAGATACTTATGCTGGTTGTAGTCAATATCGAAATCTTCGAAGGTGTTAACCTCTCCACCACGATCAGTACCGATATTATAGTCAACAGGGTTAACGATAATAGCGGCAATCTGATAGGTCTTGGTAACGGTCTGACCTTCAATAGTCTCAGATACTTCCTCGGTAAGGCCTTCCATAACAGGAACCTCAACGATCTCGCTTACACGGCACTTGGTAGCCAGTTCGGTATCAGTCTTATACAGGCTATAACCCTGACCATCCTCAAGCAGCAGCATCTCAGTATGCTCATTGGCAGTCGTGAACATCTTAGGATTACCGGAACCCTTGTAGTCAATACGAGCCTTGATCGCAGCCTTGATGATACGCTTTGCGCGAGCGCTCTCGGTCTCGTTCTGAACAAGGGGCAGACGAACCTTGATAGTGTACAGGATGTCATCCTTCCAGATAGGCTTGATGTGAGCTTCCTGGATCTTGTCGTCAGAAGCATCGTTACGACCATCACCAACCAGAACCGCACGAGCGATTTCCTCCTGCAGCATGAAGCGCATCTCTTCACGGATCCAACCAACAACATCGAAATCGGTGATGTCTACGATGTCATCACGATCAAGCTTCTGCTTCTTGTAGATGGTCTGAGGGCTGAAAGATCTCTTAAGCAGAGTGAAGACCTCTTCGATCTTCTTCTTACCCTTCATGTAACCTCTAGCACGAGCCTCGTCTTCAGTGATGTCTGCGAACATCATCTTAACACGAGCAAACGGGGTGTGATGTACAGATCCCATGAGCTTCTGTACCCAGTTCATATCACGCTGAATAAATTCCGGAGCTCCACTATTCAGAGCCTTAGCCTCCGGGAACAGCCAATCGATGTTAGCAATACCGTATTCCTGAACAGATCCATCAGCATTGTGAGGATAGTTCGGGGTAGGGATGATAGCATGAGCCAAAACTCCATCTTCATCCTCAAAATTGTGCTTGATAGCTTCCTTAAGAGATCCAAGGCGCTTAGCGTCCTTCAAAATCTGCTGTCTGTCAGCAAGAGACAGGCAAGGGCCATCATTAACGTAACCTTCCTGATCGAATACGTTGTGTTTCACGTCTTCTTCCTCCTCTTCATCATTATTACCGCCTTCGGCGACTTCTGCGAGCATTGCATAAAGCAATGTTTTCTGGTCATCGTTCATAGAATCGAAGACCTCCTGAGCACTAGGCCCTTTACCACTTTCTGCCACGTCTGAATCCTCCTCTTCCTTGGAAGCGTGCTCAATAGCATCTTCTTCCTCATCTTCGACTTCTTCTACTTCCTCTTCATCCTCATCATCGTAATCGATAGCATCATCAAGACCATGATAAATATAAGCCTCATCAAGATCAAGCTCTTCGATTTCTTCAGGATCGGTATATCCCATAGAATGAGCGATAGAAATAGTGTCGATAAGAGCACCAGGATTAGCACCAGCAAGAACCAGAGATACTTCTCTGATTGTACCATGCATAACATTCTTGCCTTTCTTAGAAAGACCATTTGCATAAATAGACAGAGCCGTAAGATCGTTATTCGCCAGAATCTGACGAGCACGCTGACCTTCTGGAGTATCATTAAGCTTACAATGTGCATAAATATGATCGCCACGATCCTCAAGAACCGCGTGACCAAGCACATTGCTCACCTTATCATGCTGGTGATTCCAAACGAGAGGCACTTTAGCGCCGTCACAATCTGTAAAAGCACCTTTGTGAATGGTCAAACCATCAGCACAACGAGTGCCATACATAGTAGCGACACCACCAAAATCGTATTTCTCTCCCATTTTGATGATTCTCCTTTCTACTACATTCCTAAAAGCTGTTTAGCAATCGATGCTCCAATTTCAAGTTTATTAGGAGCTTCCTGAGCCTGTTCTGGAGTGTTCCCAGTTCCACCATCTTCACTTACAACGGGGAAAGTCTCGCCTTCTTGCGCATTTAAATTGTTGTTACGCAATTCATCCGCCTTCTGATCATCTACCGGCTTGTATCCTATAATAGATCTGATTTCGTTAGCAGAAAGAACCGCATTACGACTAAACTTATCTGCAATTTCAGCGACCTGACTAGCAGGCACAAGTTTGAACGGTTGCTGAATGTACGTTATCGCCTGTTTCTGAGTTACAGCTGTAGAAGTTAAGAACTTCCTTGTAAACTCGTTAGCAATTGCTGAAAGAACCGGCTCTAACGTGTTGTTTCTATAGTTCAACATCTCCTGCTCGGAAGCAGTTCCATCCAAGATGGCTTTTGAGACGCCCAACTGACTATAAAGTATGTCCATGAGATACTCGACTGTTTTAAGAAGATTATTTTCCAAAGATCTGTTGAGCTGAATTACTTTTTCAGTACCATCAGTGTATGCTACACCATACTTAGATCCAGCCAACTGTTGTTCAACATCCTTACGACGTTCTTCAGCCTCATTTCGACGCTTTTGAGAACGAATTACATAAGGAAGCTGAATGATGAGATCCAATTTAGAATCTGCAGCCTGTTCGTCTATAGATTCCATAAGACTCATCTTCCTAATAATCTGTTTGGCTACAGAATTCCGATCATTCATTACTGCATAAAACGGATTTTCAATAATTCCAACAGACTTTTTAGGTAATACCACTTCCCTTTTACGTCCAGAGTTATCGTCATAGAGTTCAACTCTTACGTGTTTAGGGAACCATGTTTTGATCCTAGCTATACGCATTTCGTAAATCTTATATGCATCATTTGTCCTAGGATCTATGTCAGTATATGTCGGTACGACAGCTACAACGCCTTCATCAAACATAGACATAACAAGATCTTGAATAAAAGCGCGACCAGTTTGATCGACGTTTGCAGATATATTCAGACATTTATTCAAATCTGAATAAATTGTATCGACATACTGTCCATTCTCGTTCATCTTAGCATGCATCAATTCCACGCCTGACACATCAATCGCTATTCGCTCATAAATTGCGGTAACGAGGGTTCGGTCAGTGCCTGAAATCGGCCTAAACTTATCCGAACGATATGAATACGATGGACCATAGTCCAACTTAAAGCTATCTGGGGTATAATCAGACGTCGGATCTCGTCCTCTAAATACATCCCAGGCCTTTTTTACACGATCAACTATAGATGGCATCGGCCTACTCCTCTCATTTTGAAGTTTTTGTGATTAGAAAACATACTGGTGAGGTTATGTTTCTTTTTGTTACTTTACTCTTTAATCTATTATTTCCATCCAAGCTTGCAAAGCCAATTCATCAAAAATTGGTTTAAGAGCAGGATTAATGTAATCTATACCTTCAACCCATCCGCCATTTCTAGTGGCATGACCATATTGAAGTAATATTGCTACATTAGCCCAATC
>Ga0310691_10005789_pt1 | contig 13378 bp, 14 predicted proteins | sample 176DNAGHGlowgp2_FD_203887 | JGI IMG/M metagenome (GOLD analysis project Ga0310691, IMG submission 203887) | Sheep rumen microbial communities from Palmerston North, Manawatu-Wanganui, New Zealand - 1766 DNA GHGlow gp2 (v2) (version 2) | ecosystem: Host-associated > Mammals > Digestive system >... | reverse complement strand
AGCTCTATGTTGACTTGAAGCTCAAGCCGACAAAGAGCACCCGTTACATCTACCTCAGGACAGAGGTCCTTGCGACCAGTTCTGGCAACAGCATCACTATCAGCAACGTATAAGGGAGGTGAACTATGATAGGAAAAACTGCTCCTGATATTGACAAGGTCTTTTGGGCCGGCAACATAGACCAGCTCCCCGATCCGGTTCGTACCACCCGTTGGCGCTTCATCGTTGACCAGGATATCTTCCAGGCAACTGGCATCGACCCTACCAATGGCGACAGCTTTGGTAAGGACTTCGAGAGCCAGAAGAACTTCACGATTCACATCGTGGAAGGCCCGAAGATTCCTGACCTCCAGACGAAGGAAGACAAGATTATGTACATGGGATTTGAGAAATACTATCCCGTGCAGCAACAGCAGCTTGCTGGTACAGTCGATCTTACCGGTCTTTTGCTGGAAGACGCCAGGGCCTACGAAACCGTCCTTGCTTGGAACCAGTGCTGCCTTAACACGGGTATCTTGAACTCCGACGGCAAGGGCGACACGAATGCGGGTAGCAACCGTATTGCTGATGGTAAGAATGCTATCGAGCTCGGTCTCGGTCAGCAGGAGAACTACAGCAACCCGACGGCAATCCTGCTTCGTAACCAAAACGTTACACTCGAACTCTACGACTGGATGTACGGTGAAGTCATCATGGCCATCCGCTACATCAACGCATGGCCGCAGAAGGTGTCCGTCCCGGATTCTTTCAACTACACCGATGCGAAGTTGGCAAAGTTCAAGTTCACGCTGCGTTACGACCGCTGGAACATCTGGTTCCCAGGTGGCTACCACAGCAAGGTGTAAGCCGGGAATACTTTCAAAAGGGGCCTCTTCGGAGGCCCTTTTCTTGCATTTTTACCCAAAATAAGCTATTTTTATAGTATGATTTTTACGGACGAAGAAGTAATTGCCGAACTTATAGGCTCTGAGGACCTCAGCCTCAATGAGCAGTTGAAGAACTTGCGCATGTGGCTGCGGAATACCATGAACACCATGAAGCCCAAGCCGGATGGTACATGGGAAGTGGATCCGGAGACTGTATATTACAACGCGGCATACTGCATGGCCGAAGCCGGCACCAAGATAGGCATGATTGCCATGCGTAACCGTATGCGTCTGAATGAGATGAAGAAGCAATATGCCATTCACAGGAAGGAAGCCCTTGACAAGTTGCACCATGACAAGGCCCGCGGTTGGTCGCCGAATGACAAGGAAAAGGAAGTCCTGGTGAATGGCGATGTCAACCTGGCCGAGGAAAAGATGATGATTGACAACCAGGAGGACTTTATCCAGTTCTTGGCGGAGCAGCAGGAGCAAATCCGCTACTACGCCCGCAACGCGGATGTCCTGGTGAAGGTCCACAACTTCGGGCAGGAAATCGGAAAGATCATCGTCTAGGGGGTATCATGAAAGTTTCACTTAAAAGTTACAGCGACCTCGGCAAGTGCGCGTATGCCACCCTCATGGACGAGTTCGATTCCGAGAAGGACGAAATCCGTCTTGATGGGAAGAAGGTCGAGATTAACACTATTGACGATTTGTTCCAGTTCCTGTGGAACATACCGGGTATCGCTTCCCATGACAATGTGAAGCATACTTCGGTATCGGACTTCTACTCTACCGGAACCTGGTGGGAACACCGGTACGGCGAGTCGATTGAGAATGGAAAACAGGAAATCAGCAAATTGGAAAAGCGCCTGAAAAGGGCTGCCGACTCGCGAAAGCCGAAGATCCTGCAACAGATTGAAAGTGAACGGGAACATATCGAATCGCTGGAACGCATCATCAAGCGTCTCAACGAGGAAATGGAAGAACGTAAGGAGAAAATTCGTCATGACAACGGAATGTAGCATTGTATTGGAGACACCGGTTCCTCATGCCGATGAACGCACGCACGTTCTCGCGGGTGAACCGCTGGTCGGGGACAAGAAGGTTCTCACCGAAGTTATCAACGAGGAATCCGAGCTTGCAAAGAAATGCGGGGGCGGTGTCAATTTCGAGAAATGGCACCCGGAACCGGTCGATGCCCAGAAATGTGACGGCATCCCCGTCACGCCAAGCAAGCGCGTGGATATCCCTGCCGACAAAGGAATTTTTGGATGAGCCAGTTTGTAGGTGCAGAACCGCTTGACTCGGGCGATGACCTGTTCGATATGGATGTGAACTTTGCCGCTAAGCCGGCAGAGCCCGAACCGGAACATGAGCAGACCCCGGAGGAGCACAAGGAAGAACTCCGCGAGGAGATGAAGAGCAATGCCTTCGCCGCAATCGAGGACAAGCTGGGGCTTCCTATCGGCAGCACGAAGGAAGGCATCAAGGCTGCCAAGGAAACTACCAAGGCGGTCACCCAGTCCGTGCAGGACTTGAAGAGCCAGTATTCCATCATCGAGACCAAGGAGAAGTTGAACGAGACACTTCCGGTGCCCCGGTACAATATCGAGACTTTGGCCGATGACCGTAACAGGCTCCGTGAACTCGCGTTCCAGAACCTGGAAATCGCCAACCGGTGGCTTACGACCCTCGACGAACAGATTATGCAGACCTTGCAGCCCACCGACCAGAACTGGGCGGCTGCAGCCAACATGTACAAGACCGTTTCCAAGGGTATTACCGACCTGACCCACATGCTCGTCACGCTGCGCCAGGAAGATGAACTCATGAAACTGCAACTTTCGTCCAACAATGCAGCCGGTACCGGTGCCAAGTCGGATGAGCCGGTTGACCCGAATGACCCGCTTGGGAGCACCAAGGGGCGCCCGATGACCCCGCAGGAGGTTATCGCCCTTGTCCGCGAATGGGGCAAGGAACGGGATGCCGAGACGGAACAGCTCATAAACGATGAGGCCGAGGCAAGACAGCGCGGACTGGTCACCTCACCGCCCGGAGATGCCAAACCCGAATAAAATTGCTATATTCCTCGCGAGAGGAATTTTTTATGCCCAAAATCGCAATTATCGGTGACATCCACCTTTCCCCCAAGTGCGACATCACGTCCATCAGGAACCATGTGGTTGCCGCGCAGAAGAAGTACCTTGACGGCCTGGCACCCAAGCTGGAAGCTGCCGGGGTCGATACGATCCTGTTCGCGGGCGACATTTTCAGCGTCCGTACCTTCATTACGGTGGAAGCGCTGAACTATGCCATGGAGCTGTTTGGCAAGACCCTGGCCAAGTTCGACATCCATATCGTCGCCGGTAACCATGACTGTCTTTACGACAATACCAACTACGTGTCCAGCATCCGTTACCTGGGCCTCCTGCCCAATGTCCATGTCTACATTGACGACATCGAGACCATCGAACTCCACGGGATGAAGTTCCACATGGTGCCTTGGGTCACTCCGACCGCCATGCCCGGTTTCAACGAATGGCTGGCCAAGATGGCCAAGAAGCCGAAGGCCGAAAGGGACAAGACTGTCATCCTGGGCCACTTCGACATGATGGGTGTCCTCATGGATGCCGGCCAGATTTCCGAGGCCGGCCTGGAACCCGAGAAGTTCATGAAGGCCGCAAAGTACACATTCAGTGGCCACTATCACTGCCGTTCCGACCATGAGAACCGTGGCAACAGGGTCGTCTACTTGGGTACCCCGTTCCAGTTGACCTTTGCCCATGTCGATACCGACTGCGGCATCTACCTGTTCGACGACGAAATGAACCTCGAATTCATTGAGAATACCGAGTCGCCGAGGTTCATGGACTGCGATGACGAGCACCTAGATGGCCTCGGCGACATCAGCAACTACTTCGTACGCTACATGGCCAGGACCGGTCGAAATGCCGACGAGAGCTCGGAGTTGAAGAAGAAGCTGGAATCCTACGGGCCCCTCTACATCAAGATGGTTCCTTATGGCGGGGAAGCCGGCACCCTGGACGATGCCAAGGCTGTCGATGACGAGGAAGCCAAGAAGATCATGGAGAGCGACACAATCGGCCTGGCTACCATGTACATGGACCGCTATGCCGACTTGCTCCCCCAGTTCGAGGATGGGACCGATTCCAGGGAGATGATTACCGGCCTTTTGAAAAAATATGTAGATAGGGTGGGGTAGGGGAAATCGTATGAAAATTCAAATAGTAAACAAGAAAGACGAGACCGACGTGCATATGTACGATCTGAAAAAGGCTCTCGGCCTCCATGCAGCAAAGTCCGGCAATGGCCGCACTCTGGAAATCTACTGGCCGGGTATGCCCTTGCCCATGTCGTTCCCGGATTCCAAGTACAGGTTCGACGAGATAGAGATTTCGATGTCCATGGCCATGACGGCTGTTAAGCGTACCATCCCGGAAATCCTGGGACTATTTGCACTTTTTACCAAATGAATTTTGAAATATACGCTTGATTTGGTATAGTTTCCCCTTCAAAGGGGAAACTTTTTCTGTTATGGATATAGTTTCTTTCCCAGAAAAGGATTTACTATGACCGATTTCAAGAAACTCATCGAGGACGGCATTGCCGCCAACCTGGCCAACAAGCCTAAGTTCAACATCCTGTATGTGGGCGACGAAAGCTCCCGCCTCGCATACTGCCGTGGTATCACTGCCATGCAGGAGTTCAAGCACTTCTATGGCAACCTTGCCGACATCTCGCTGACGATTATCGACAGCAAGACCTTCAACAGGGCATGCCCGGATCTCACCTTCTACAACATCCTCTGGATTGACAACATCTCCAACCGTACCTTCATGGCTGCTCTTGAAGAAAAGGTGAATGCTGTCATGGACAAGCTCGCACCGGACTGGCGCAAGGATGCTGAACAGATTAAGAAGGATTCCGAAGCCGACCGCAAGGCCTACGAAGACTTCCAGGCGGAAGTTGACGCCAAGGTCGCTGAACTCGGCGACAATGAAGAAGAAATCAACAAGTATCTCGAAAACGTCCAGGAAAAACTGGATGGCTTGAAGGAAAAAGGCACCGTCTACGAACAGTACGTTGCCGATGCCAACGAATACCGCGCCATGACGCTCCGCGTCGTGTATGCCCTTGACGAATTCGTGTGGGAAGCTCCTGCCGGCCGCCAGCGCACCATCGTTGATGCGATGACCGTCCAGGAAACAATGCAGATGGCTGACGAAGTGATTGTTCCGAACAGCGAACTCGCCGGCGCAATCAAGGATCTCGGCCTCGTCTCCGAATACACCGACGTTCTCGTCATCCCGACGTTCATGAACGAATACTTCTACCCGATTAACCGCATCACCAATCGCATGGCCTCGTTGAGCACGATGATCAACAAGCCGAAGATTTTGGTGAAGGGTACCTGCATCCCGAAGAACGTCCAGAATTTCATCATCCACGGCTACGACAAGTACGACATCACCATCTGCACCGTTGGTGAACTTGACGACCGTCTCATGAAGCTCCTTACCACGGCCAAGGATCCGAAGCATCCTGAAAAGGGTGCATGCGTGCGCAACATGATTCACTGGGCAAACCCCTACGTGAACCCGCGCAACATGCAGAAGACCATCGCCATCGAACGTGACGCAGCCTTCGACTTCACCATCCTTACCGGTCCGGATGATTTCAGTGATGACATCTACAACATCACCATGACCGATACCGATGCGCTCATCGCAGTCGCTTCCGGTTCCGTGGCCATCGCCTGCATCGACGATGCCGGCTTCCGCAAGGGAACCCATATCTGCCTTGACACCGGCCTTACCTTCGGCAAGGACACCAAGGTGGACGACATCAAGGGCATGCTCATCAAGTGGTCCATCTGTTCCAACTGGGACACCGCTTATGAAAAGCAGAAGCAGTACCTTATCGGTCGCCGCTTGGTCAGCGCACCTAACGTGATGGGTGGCTTCTTCAACGCCATGCTTGGTCGTAAGTTCTCTCTCGCCCGTAAGGAAAAGTTCGGTGATGGCGAAACGAAGCCGGAAACCGAAACGACCGAAACTGTCGAAGAGAAGAAGGACGGAGAATAAGACGATGTCATCCGAGCGGCACTTTGCAGTCCGCGTGGACATTAAGAGCCTGGCAGCCAACAAGGACCTGCCGGGCCATTCTCTTGATTATCATGACCTTAAAGTGGAAGCGCCTATGCTCATGGAGCCGTCCTACGGCACCCATGACGAGGCTGCTGCCAGGGTCATGGACTTGATGGCACATGGACGGGGAGAGGAAATCGAGGTCGACCTGCCTAATGGGGAACATTATAAGGGACCTCGGTACTTCTATTACACTACGAAAGGGTGATGCTTATGGGAACAGGAATGGAAAATCTCGATCCGGAAAGCCGGAAAATCCTTGAACAGGCGATGTCGATGGATTCGGCAAATCGGGCCATGGGGATGAACGACGTGAGAGCAGCCGAACAGCGTAAGCTGGCCGAAGACATGGAAAGGAAGAATGCCGAGGCCCGCCGTAGAAGGGGAGCCGCAATAGCCGGCGAGGATCCCGTTGCCCAGGCGATGAAGAGGCAGGCTCCCATCAAGCGCCGTAAGGGAATGGTGAAGCAGGAAGTTCCAATGCCTATGGCCCAGCCGGAACAGATAGCTCCCGCCGTCCAGCTTCCGCCCGAGCAGACCTCCTCGGAAACTGCGATTGACACCGGGGCAATGCGCCAGGCTTTCGCTAAACTTAGCGGGACTAACCAGGCCCCGGTAATTCCGGACCCACCCATGCCTGAACCTGAACCGGCCATTGAGCATCCTGTACAGCCTCCGGTGGAAGAACCGAAGGTGCGTGTGACCGTCCCGGAGCAGGATTTCAATGACCATCCATTGGATTTCGACCCGTCTCGGGATGTCAATGTTTTCACGCCGATATCCCATCTCCCGTCCAAGGGCCTGTTCTATCCTGGTCAGTTGTTCGGCCAGTCGCTGAAACTTATCGACAACTATTACTTGGATGACATTGTTGACGGTTCGGCAAATACCAGGACCGCGATCAACGCAATCCTCGGTCGCCGTATCCGCGGGGTTGACCCGTTGGACATCTTGACCATCGACGAGGCCTATATCCTTCACTGGCTGCGTGCATCTTCTTTCCCGAAGCATGGCCTGTGGCACCCTGGGTACAAGTGTCCCCACTGTCAGTTCGATACCGATACCGACAACGTGTACAACGATTTCCGTATCGGCTTCCGTAACTTAAAGTTTACATTGACGAAGGACATCGACGAGCTTGCTGCACTGCATGGCACCAACGGGTACCATACCGGTTTCCTGGATGACGGGCGCGAATGCCATGTGTATGTGCACCGCCTGAGACATGCGGTCGAACTGAACAACTTCATTGGCAAATGGGAAAAGCGTAACGGGATGACTGCTCCTAACGCCATCCGCAAGGCTGCCGGTGTCGCCACGGTCGTCGAAATCGAGGGTTGCGAGAATATGGACGAAAAGTTCGCCTATATATCCGAGCTCCCCGAAATCCAGAAGGAAAACTTTGAAAAGCTGGTTGTCGAAGGTACGGTTGCGTGCAACGTGTCTGCGGTACTCACCTGTGGTCGATGTGGAGGCGTGGTTGAAACACCATATCCCTTTCGAGTACAGTGGTTTGTTTCCAGTCTTTAACATAGTGTCGCTTACCAAGGACAAGGCCCTGGTATCCGAGATAACCAACAACAGCATGGCGGATTGCGACCGGATGTTTATCCCCGAATTCCTGGAATTGCTTGCATACGCCGAACAGCGGTTCAGGAACATGTATGTTCAGACGAACGGATATGTTCCATTAGGCTCCCCAGGCACAATATAGGGTCTCAAAGGTTATAAACTATCCGGTGATAATATAGTCGCCGGATAGTTTTTATGAGTGGACTTTTTAACGGAAATTCTAGCGTGGTCCAGACCACCGCAGCTACAAAGGAAGTCGATGCGCCCAAGTCTTCGAATTCCAATGATTTCTCCGCGGCTATTGCATCCATAGGGACTGCCATCGGGGAATTGAAGGAAGCCTTCCCGTCCATGATGGAAAAGGCGTTTACCTCTGCGATTTCCAGCGATGCGACAAACAATGCACTGTATGACGCGCTTGCCTCGGCGACATACGACAGCATGTCGGCAATGTATGACGAGGGGAAACTCGGGCCGAACGAGCGCGAAAAATCCAGCGAGGCTGAGTCTCGTGGTGGGCGCGGGTTTACTCGTGCCGAATTGCTTGCAATCGAAACTATTGACCAGAATGAACAGCTGGCCAATGCAATATCTACCGCCTTTGACAGGTCTCTCGAAAAGTCGAAGTTTGACCGTGCTGCCAATGTTGGGGAAACCGCTGACAAGGCCGCTGCCGATACTTCCATCGATGCCACCGCCGAGACCGCGAAGGGTGTCGGGAAGACAGGACTATCCGTTGGCCTGGAAGCGACCAGGGGTACGCTCGACCTGGTGGGACAACTTCCCGCCGGCGTGATTGAGAGCGCCATTGCCCGTAACCCCGGCCCGTTGCTTGACCGGATGTTTGGCTCGCTTGAAAAGACCGGTACCAACGTCATCGACAAGGGTGTCGATGGCATGGCGGACACCGCGAAGAATGTAAGCTCGAAGACCATCGACAATGTTAAGAAGGGTGCATCCGATGTTCGTGATGCCTATGCGCAGGGTGAAGGCGAAGGCGAAGGGGAGAAACCAAAGGTTACTCCCAGGGCACCTATCGAAGCAACCAGCATGACATTGGGGACCCAGCCGAATATGGGCCTTGGTATGCCAAATTCCATGATGGGGCAGCCGAACCCAACCGGGGCCGACATCAGCCGTAAGCGCATGATGGATGACATGAGCATGAACTTCATGTCCAAAACGGCGCCGGATTTCATGTCGAAGGGCAACGAGGTATTTGACAAGATTTTGAATGATGAACTGACCGTCCATCTCGATGAGGATATTGGACAGTCGGTTGGGATGAGCATGCGGAACCTTCCTTGGGGCTCGATGCTTAAAGGCGGTGGAATGCTCGCACTCGGTGCGGCCACCATTGCATCGCTTGGCGCCATTGCTACTGCGGGTAAAGAGTTGTGGGATTGGCACAAGGCCAATGAGGAAGCTGAAAAGAACCTTGACAACATTGCCGAGAACAGTGCCAAGGGAAATGAACGCATGAAGAACGGGGTCAATAATGACCTCCGTGATGCCAATATCAAGGATGACAAGGCCAGTGTGGAACTCGCCAAGGCTGAAAACGGTATCGGTAACAGCATTCTGAGTGCCTTCGGCTACAAGAGCGATGAAATCCGCGAGAAAGAAGCTGCAAAGATGCAGGCTAAGGCTGAACAGGCGATTGAGCAGCGTCGCTATAGGGAGCTTCTTGATCGTGCCGAGGCTTACGGTGTCAAGCGCACCGACAGCGAGGCCGTCAAGAAATGGGTGGAAGAACAGAAGAAACTTGCTACCCAGGCCGGTGTCAATGTCGAGGACAAGGGTGCTTTCATCCGGTTCCAAAACGAAGAGCTTAAACGGTATAAGGAGGCCCAGAAGAAGGCCGTCGAACAGGGCACCCAGCCGAACCAGCAGGGCCAGGGACAGCAGGGTCAGCAGGGTCAGCAAGCGCAGCAGCAAAATAACGGGGTGCCTGATACGGCCAATCAGGCGAATGGTGCTCCTATGGCTGCGGGTTCAAACGCGAATACGACACAGAATACGGTCAATGCCGGCACCGGTGCAATGACCGAGGATATTCTCAGTGCCGAGGAAAAGCTCAAACAGTACAAGTTGTACACCTTCGAGGGCATCCGCGATGCGCTGTTGCTCCCGGAAGTGCAGTCGATGTTCACCGCAACTGCACAGACCGCCGGTGCGTCTGTCGAACAGAAGTTGATGGGGTAATGTATGGCGTGGTCAGCAAAGGAAATAAGAAAGAAGAAGTATCTGCCATTTCCGGGTCATAACGACAAGGTTTCGAAGTCGTACCATTCTGAAAAGTTGCCGAACCCGAACGTTATCCGTATCGAGGTGCTGTCACCGTCGGCAAAGGCCGCATACCTGAATGGCGGCCTGTATGCAATGACCAACAAGTTCCAGCATGCCTTGATGGAAACGATGCTGTATGACGACGCGACGAAGCCGTTCTATGGATTTGTTGATCCCGAGGAAACTGCCGGCGTTACGTTTGGCGTGTCTGCATCATGGGAAAAGGGAAACCACGGGTTCGGTGAAGTTGCCAAAGTGTTGAAGGGTGTGACCGGTGCTGTCTCCGGGGTTCCGGTTGTTGGTGCCGTCGGCAGTGTTGCTGGTGGCCTGATCGGGGCTGCAGAGAAGATTGGCAATTTTTCAAAGGATATGGCTAACATGGCTGGTCTAAATACCGATTCAACCGGCGCATGTACCATGCGAGATTTCAAACGCGCAACGTTTGATTTTAATAAGACGGTGAAGTGCAAGTGGTATATGCCGGAACAGGAATATATGGCTCGGCTATCTATTTCCCGATTATTGACGCTCACGTTTCTGCGTTCGGCAAATATGGATGATAAGGATGTGTTGGGAAAGCTCACCAGTGCAATATCTGAATTAACTAGTAGTCAGGAATGGGAAAATACCATGTCATCCATAAGTTCCATTGGCAATGAAATTGCTGGAATGGGTAAGAGTATCGTAAAACTCGGGAAGAGCTACGCAACTGATGTCCTGGGTGGTGGTATTGTGAATGGGGCCACGGATCGGGCCACGGATCTAGCGAATGGCGCTGCTGAATGGATGGGTGATTTCCAAAATTCTGTTTCCGGCACATGGGGCTTGAATGAAAAGGCTGAAACTGCCAAAAATGCTCTTGCACCGAGTGAGGATACAAAGAGTCTTGCCGGCGATGTAATGAAACAAATCGTAAATGGGGGAACGGACATTCTCATGAAAGTAAATTCGTTCTTTGGTGGAAACATCACGGTAAACCCATTCCCGGTGCGAGTTACAATCGGGCATATTCTGGATATTGAGCCGGTTGTCATTGAAAATGTTACGTTCCATTCAAGCAAGGAGCAGTTCATTTCGGAGGATGGGACACATATTCCACTGTACATTACAGCCGATATTAAATTTGGCATGTGGATGACGCCTGACCCGAAAAAAGGTTTCATTCGATGGATGGGTGATGATGTGTTCAATAGTGGTAGGTATTTGAGGAGCGGCAAGGCCAGTGGGAATCGGGGGACATCCGGTAACGGTGGTGGCACCAAGAAGAAATGAGGTGGATAGACTATGGCAAAAGAAGAATTTCCGCGCTTTCGCGAACGCAACTTTCCGATTTTGAGTTCATTTAAGCTGCCGTTTTACCGTGGCGGTCGCCTTGACCTGGTGTGCGCCGACAGGTATGACACGCCTACCGCCTACAAGGTGTTTGCTGCCGCCAATAGGATAATGAACCCCATGGTGACCCGTCCGGGGATTCGTCCTACCGATGAATCCCTCCGTAACGAACTAGTTTTACGGGGGTACAGTGGCAGCGCACTGGAAGCGGAACTTCGCCGGATAAGTGACCTCATGGTACGTGGTGTCAGGGATTGGTTGGGTTATTCCGATTTCGGAAATGGAAATATCACCGATGCCGAACCGGATCGTCTGATATTTGTCCCGTCACCGGATAGCGCTGTCCAATGGTACGATAGGTACAATGAACTGAACGAAGTGGTCGAGGAACAGGACGACGAATAATGGGCGGAGTATCTAAAACAGGTTCAAACTTTGTAGTGGCGTTTTCGCTGCCGAAGTCACAGAGCCCGGAAGTGGATGGGTATGTTGTCATCAACGCACCCAGTGTTCGTGAATTCTCCATGTCGTTTTCATTGAACGCTATGCCAACCGGCCATGCCACCTGTACATTGAACCATCTTGCCGATATCCCGGTTGCCGGAAGCTATGGCTCGATGGTTATCCAGGAATACGGTGCCGACCAGAAGGATGACAAGGCCTTCGGGATTTACATCTCCAATTTTAGTCAGTCCCAGAGTACGACCGATAGCGTCGATATCTCGTTTGATTTTGTCGTCGGTTCCAAGGAAGCCGATATGAAGCAGGTCAACTTTGCCTTCACCGGTACCAGTTCGACTGCGATGAAGGAAGTTGTCAAGAAGAGCGAGATGGAATACATCTCCAGGTATGTCGATAATGGCAAGAATTCCGACACCATGGTATGGCGTCTGGTAAATGGTAACTTTGAAGAAAACATGAACTACATCGTGTCGATGTCCTATATTCCGTCGGATATCCTGTACTGGATATTTGACGAGATGAAGGGCAAGATCGTCATCTCCACGTTCAATACCGAGAAGGCTTCGAAAGTGCGCTCGATGATGTTCTATTCGCAGGATGCACTGCTATCGACCAAGGATGCTGTCTATAAGCCAAAGGCGCTTGCCGGCACCTCCATTTATCGTTACCAGTCGATGACCAGGGAAGACCAGTCTTCCAGGTGGCGAGCATCCATGTTCCCTAACCTGATTGTTGACACTACGTCCAACAATGGACAGAAGGAAACCGGCGACTGTGGTGGGGAATGCCTTGATGTTATCATGACGACCGCCGGGGCGGGCGAATTGCCGTCCGGCATGAAACCGTCCAGGAACAAGAACAGTTCCGGTGTATATGGCGAACCGAAGCTGGCCATGTCCTTCCCGATGAATGGCCACAAGAAGTATGCCGTTGCCGATACCATTCGTGCAAGGCTCATGTCGGAGTATAGCCGAATTGCCAAGGTGAGGATCTTCAACCATTTCGGCCCTCCGGTTGGCTCATGTGTCTATCTGATGGCGAACAACTTGCTCATAAAGCAGGGCCAGTTGAATGCCGACCCGAATTACACAGCCCGCTACATTGTCCTGGAAAAGCAGGTGACCAAGAAGAATTCCGTAACATCCGGTACCCTCGGTAATCCTGGCCAGACGATGACGAGCGAATATGAGACCGTACTCGTCTTGGCGACCAATTTCCAGTATTCGAAGAATCCATCCAAGGAATATGGCATCGTCATGAATGCCGTTAAGCAAGTGGTTGATAACTTGAAGGAAAAGTAATATGCCGGAGTCAACCCTTAATGTAAGAACCAATGGCCGAAGGCTTCCACTGCCCTTCTATTACGGACAGGTTGTCGGTACCATGGTTGATACCAACCATACCGGGGCTGTCCAGGCAATTATCAAGGGAGTTACCGACGACTGGAAGGTGGAGGAACAGCCGTGGGTGTATCCGCAGCTTGGCCTGGGTCTCGAAGCGGTTCCCCAGGAAGGGTACTGGCTTCTCATCAAGTTCCTGAATGGCGACATCATGCAGGGCCTTTACTATGGCGTATCTGCAACACCGTCGTTCCTCCCGAAGGAATATACCGAGAACTACCCGTTCCTTGCCGTGGCCAACCTCGGTGAGCATAACTTCCTCTATACACACAACCGCGATACGCAT
>Ga0310691_10005788_pt1 | contig 13379 bp, 4 predicted proteins | sample 176DNAGHGlowgp2_FD_203887 | JGI IMG/M metagenome (GOLD analysis project Ga0310691, IMG submission 203887) | Sheep rumen microbial communities from Palmerston North, Manawatu-Wanganui, New Zealand - 1766 DNA GHGlow gp2 (v2) (version 2) | ecosystem: Host-associated > Mammals > Digestive system >... | reverse complement strand
CTCACCGTGTCACGACGTGTGTAATAAATGAATCTTATTTTACAAACACCTTCTTGCCGTCATGGATATACAGCCCCGGTGCAGTGGGCGCCATGGCCCTGCGGCCGGCGAGGTCGTAGAAAGCCTGAATGGCTTTGCGGTCGGTGTCGATGGTGCTTCTTACATTGTCGGTTAACTGAGCCTTCTTCTCGGCATATTCAGCCTTTGCCTTGGCCAGCTGTTCCTGATAAGCGTCTGAAGATGAGACGGCGGCAAAGACCGTTGCTGTGAGCAGCAGCGAATTGTCGATGTCGCTCTTCCAGTGCCGTCCCATGATGACGCGGTTGAGGGCATAGACCTGTGCGCGCAGGTTGAGGGCCTCCGACATTTCCGGCGCCACGGTGCAGAGCGTGAGTGCATACATCCATCCGCGTGAGGAGTGGCCCGATGGGTAGCTGAAGCTGGTCGCCTCTTTCTCGTCCACCTCTGGACGTGGTGTAGCATCCTTGAAGGTGGCGAAGGGGCGTGTGCGCTGATAGAAGTCCTTCACTTTTTTGTTGGCGCTGTGTGCATCTTCCTTTGCCCTGTTCACCAGTTCGTAAATCTCAGGTGTGTTTTCCTCGCTTATCTCTATGCCGAGCGCCTCCGAGAAGGCGATGTTGAGCGCCACCGTCTCATCTTCGATGGCCCAATTGAGGGCGTAGGCATCTTCGCGCTGGTCTTTTCCCCACTGGTAATAGTAGAAATCGTTGTAGAACTCACTGGAGAGCATGTCTGGAGGCGCGGGTATGAACAACGTCCCGTCAGGTCGCTCCTCATCGGTTAAGAATGCTTCACTGTCAGTGGTCGTCTGGGCCAGCACGTTCATGGTGCAGCTCATAGCGGCTGCAAGTACTAACACTTTTTTTTTCATTTTCATTCTTTTTTGTTATTTCACGAATATGGGTTCATAGATGCCGCCCAGCCCCATTGGCGCTGCCGTGGCATCGAAGGTGGTCCACGGCGTGGTGAAGATGCGGTGCAGACGGTCGCAGTAGTAGGAGAGCGTGATGGCCGCATTGCCGTTGTTGCTGCCCACGGTCAGTGGGAACAGCCATACGTCGTCCACCTGCTTGGGCGTGGCCATGCCGCACACCTCGTTGCCGATGGTGGCGCAGAGCAGGTCCTGCGACGAGGCATAGGCCTGCAGGGTGTCCTGCAGGCGTAGCTCTATGCTCATCGTCAGTTCGTATGTGTCAAAGTCGGGTGTATGCCAGTCGGGGCGTTGGTCGTTGCCCTGTTCCAGTGTCTTCAGCTCGTTTGGCTGTGGATTCTGTTGCTCGTCGTCGTCACTTGATGAGCAGCTGGCGAGTGCCAATGGCACGCAGAGCGCCAGGCAACAGGCCCAGTGACCAATGAATGATGATAAACGCTTCATGTCTTTTCAATGATTTTGTTTTTCTGTTATTCAATTCTCAATCAGCACTGCCTTGCCGTTGTGGATATACACGCCGCTCTTTGTGGGCTTCTTGGCTCCCACCTTCAGTCCGCTGATGGTGTACCACAGTCCGTCGTGCGGCATCTGGTCGAGCGTCGTGAAGCTGATGGCAGTGGGTGCGTCGGGCGTGCCAATGAGGCTGTTGGGTACATAGGCGATGCGCGTGGGCGTGGTGGCAATGATTTCTCCCTCGCGCTCTATGGCGAAGGTGAAGGTGCCGTTGTCCTTGTCGTCGCAGCCTATGTTGAGGTAGTAGCGCTGTTCGTCATCGGCCGTGGCCTCAGCCATGCGCTGTGCTCCGCGGAACACCACCAGGCGGTCGGCCTCGTCGGTGTCGATGCCCTCCACAGCAGCCACGATGTTCATTGTCGTGGCGGTGTTGACGGCGGGCGAGCGTGTGATGCGGCTATGGTTATTGCCACTGTAGCGGTTCTCGTCGAAGTAGATGGGGTAGTCGAATGACACCTCGCCGTCGGCCATTCGCTTCATCATGTATCCCTTGCCGGCCTCCATGAACTGCAGCGTGCCTTTCCAGACGATTCCCTGGCTTCCCGCGCTGGCCACTGCGAAGCCGTCCTGCGACTTCAGTATGTCGCCCACTGAGGCTTTGTCGGTATAGTCGGCCAGTGCCTGTGCCACGGGCAGGTTGATGCTGGAGAGGAAGCCTATGCGGTTCCAGCCCTTGCCCACGGTGATGCTGGGGAAGGCCATGTATCCCTGCAGGTAGACGGTCTTGTCGCTCATGGAGTAGATGTTGTACATCTGTGTGGGCTTGATGTTGATGGGGTCGTCCTCATCGTCCCATGAGTAGCCCCTTGGTGCCTTCTTGTTCTCGCGGCAAGAGAACTGTTCTGAGGTTTTGCCGCTGATGGTGGTGACCATGTCACCCGGTTCCCATGTTGACATGCCATTGAAGAACGATCCTACGGTCATCTCTTCTGTTTCAACATTGAGCGTCACCCAGTTCCAGCCTTTCTTCAGCTTGAGTGTCTGCACGATGCCCAGTTCTTCGTTTATCAGCACCACCGGTTCTTTTGCCGAGCCGATGAGTGCGTCCCTCTCGAAGGTGTACTCCTTGCCGTCTTCTGCCACCATGTTATAGACCATTCCTGTCGTGGGGTTGAAGTAACGGAAGTGCAGCTTCGGCCATGAGCCGTCGTCGTAAGAGTAACCGTAGATGGTGAGGTAGGCGAGTGTCTCTCCGGCATTGCCGTTGCTGTTCACCTCGATATGCGTCACGCCGAGGGTGTGCTGCTGGTCGTCGAAGACGGCGAGGATGCCATCCGGCGAGTTGGCTATGACATTGTCAATCTTCACCTGTGTCACCATCATCATCGTCTGGTTCATTAGGTGCAGTCGGTCGCTGACGGCCCATTGCGGCTCGTCGCCCTGTACGCTGAGCGTCACGGGCAGCGGTTCCGACATGTTGTTCTCGCCCGTCAGGTTCAGCAACTCAGTGTATGTGCCGACGTTGATATACGGACTCACGGTGAATATGATGTACTGTTCGCCGAGGGCCTCAACGGTTCCGCTGGTCTGCGATGCGGTTATCCAGACTGGCAGGTCGTTGATCTCAAAGTACTGCGAGGTGCCGCTGAGGTTCTTTACAGCCACCTGTATGGTGCCACCTTCGCCATAGGCCAGCTTGCAGTCCACCTTCTTGACGTTCCATCTGAGCGGGTTGCGATAGACGAAGAGGTCGAGTGTGACGGGCGATGCCATAAGGTTGCCCTGCAGGTCGGGAATGTCCTTTACGGTGACGTAGATGTTTGTCTTCTCCACCATGTAGTCAGGCTCGGTGATGTTGAGCAGCAGCTGGTTGTCGTGTGCCACGAACTTGTAGTTCAGGTTGTCCAGCTGTGCGCTGCTGGTCATGGGCGCATAGATGCTACGGTCTGCCATGGCAGCCACCTCACTGCTGGCCACCAGCGTGTCGCGTCGTGCCAGTACGTTGCCCTGGCTGTCCAGGTAGCGCTTCAGGCTGATGCCCGTAGGCTCCAGGTGCTGCGTGTTGTCATCCATCTTCTCCGAGCGTCCGAAGTCCAGGTATGCCATGAGTGCGCTCATGGTGCCCTTCGGTGTCTGTGTGGCAAAGTCGCGTATGAGGTTCGTCGGCAGTGCGCAGGCGTACATGGCCACCTCATCGATGTTTCCTGTCATGGTGTTCGTTGGCTTGCCCCTTTCAGCGTATGTGGCGCCCAGTGCTATCTGGTCTCCCTGTATGCCGCTGAGGTTCTCAGCCGGAATCGTCATGACAAGCTCTTTGTCGAGATAGACGTTGGCCACGTTCTGTGAGCGTGAGACGGACATGGCGAAGTGGTGCCATTCGTTTGTGCTGACATATTTGTCAGCCTGCCGCTCGTAGCCTGCCGAGCGCACATAGAGCTGGGCCTCCTTCAGTCCGATGTTGAGCTGGTTCTCCTGTCCGCTGGCAGCTTCGCCGTTGGCAAACAGCGTGCCGCTATTCTGCCTGGGCAGGAACCAGAACGTCAGGGTATAGTCGTGCAGTGCTGAGCGTGTGAACTTCTCAGGAGCGAGCAGCAGTCCCTTGTCGCCCTTGAGTGACATGGCAATGCCTGCCGGCCGTTTCCATACCGCACCGGCGAAGAAAATGTCCATGCGGTTGGCAGCCTTGTCGTAGGCCCATTCGCCACTACCCTCGTTCATCGGGTAGTAGTTCAGCAGTCCGTACTCGTAGCCTGTGAGGCGTTTCTTGCTGTACGAGTCCAGCTCTGACGATGTCATGGCGCGGTTCCACATGCGCAGTTCCATCATGTCGCCTTCGTATAAGTTGTTGTTGTCAACAAAGGGCTCATAGCCCACCAGCAGAGGACTCGTCCCCTCATACTTGCCGGCGATGGTCTTGCTTCCGATTTCCGTTGACCCATTGAAGAAGGTGACGACCATGTTCTCTCCGTTCTGGTCGAGGCTCCATGCCACAGGCTGTGGTACGCCCGTGAAGTTGACTGCAGCGTCCGAGACGACGGCCTTTCCGTTGATGGTGGCCTTGAGGTGCCTGTCTTTGGTGATACTGAAGGTAGCCCCCTTGATGTCGTTGCCATGTGAAAGGACTGCCATCTCCTTGTTGTTGTTGGCAGGGTTGAGCATCACGTCGATGGTGAAGCTCTTTCCTGAGAGGTTACGTGTGGCCTGTGTGAAGCCTAGCGTGTGGCCTGTGAAGCTCAGTGCAGTGGCTGTTGAGATGTCGCTGCTGTTCATCTGGCCGAGCACCTCGAAGTTGTTGATGTTGCGCAGGTAGTTGCCGGCTATGGGTTCTGAGAACGTGAACTTGATGTCGCTGCCGATGCCGAGGATGCCGTCAATGGGTTCAGGTGTTCCGAAGAGCACTGGCAGTCGTGTGTCCTTGATGCCTGTCAGGACGTCGGAGTAGCCCGTGAGGTATCCTCCGGCGTGTCGGCAGTAGACGGCCGCGCGCAGGTCATAGTGTTGCTCCACGGGGTCGGTCTCGCCATAGAAGGGAGCCACGATGATGCCGCTGGAGGGGATGGTGTCCGTCACGCCGCTGGCCTTCTGTCGCAGGTCGTTGTCGGCGTAGTACGAGCAGACGCTGACCCAGTCCTTGTCGCCCTGCGTGGACAGCTTGTACTGCAGCTCGATGTGGTCGAAGTTAGGATAGTTCACGTCGAAGCCCTCTATGCGCACCGGCATGTACCACGCCTTGCGCTTGCCGTCGTAGGGGCTCTCGGTGTTCACCACCCACTTGTCCGACGGCACGGTGACCTTCACCTTGCCCGCCGTGGGTATGAAGTGTGCCGAGAACTTCTGGCTGAACACGCGTGCTGCGTCTTCCGGGTCGTAGAGGCAGATGGTTAGGTCCTCGTAGTCGAATGCCTTGCTGGGGTACACCGTTATCTCCTTGGTGAAGACGACATGCTTGCCCTGGTTGTCCACTGCCGGGAAGAGCACTACGTTCTCGCCGCCGGGGCCCAGTGGCTTGCCGTCGACGCATATCTTGGCACCGTTGGGGTTGCTGCTGGCCAGGAGGTAGTAGTTGAATATCAGCGATGACTGTTCGGGATAGTCGGTCTCGTTGGCCATGTGCAGCACGAAGCGTGCGGGCTCGTCGAAGGGCACATTGCTCACCACGGGCTGGTCTATCCAGATGCGTGGCTTGTCGATGGGCGTTGTGGCCACGTCGAGCACTGTTCCGGGCTGGTACCATTTGGTCACTCGCTCGCCTTCGTAGGGCTCACAGGTGGTGCCGGCAATGGTGCGGAACACGAAGTTGGAGTACACCGGTGTGTTGCTGAACGAAGCATAGGTGAGCATGGGTATTGTGACCAGTCCGTAGCGCACTTTCCTGAGCATGTCGAGCGTATAGCCGTAGAAGGCGTTGTCGTTCTTGTCGATGGTGTATTCCGTATCGGTGTGATATACATCGACGGTGAGGCTTGACTTGCTGGATGCGGCCAGGGTGAAGCCCACTTTCTTTGAGTGCGTTTCTGAGTTGGTGTATTTGTCATTGACGTTGAAACTGAGGATGGGCTTCCACTTGATGGAGTATGTAGTGCCTAAGACCACCATGTCCACACTGCTGGCTTTGTTTTGGTCGTCGTAATCGTAGTAGCCTTCTCTGGTTTCTATTTTGCCAGACTTGCTAGTCATTTTCTCAAGGAGTGTCTTCATCCATGATGCCATGATGCCATACTCTCCCACGATGTCAAGTCCGTTCTCTATGGGGTAGCGCAGATAGCGCGTCTGGCTGATGGCGGTTGAGAAGCTCTCGCTGTACTGTATGGAGGCGGCTCCGCCATCGAAGTCGTAGCGTTTCACCAGGTCCTGGGGCATGACGCTCAGTTTCTCCTGCTCGTTCTTTGCCAGGAAGCCTATCCATGTCACAATCTCCTCGTTCAGTGCAGCGATGCTGTCGCCCTTGGTGTCGTTGGCCGGGTAGATGGCCTCGTATTCTGTTCCGTAGTCGGCGCTGTTCTCTGCCACCTTGCTGATGTAGGTGGCATAGCCGCGCTCGTTGGCCAGTTGCTGGGCCTTGTTCCGGTTGTAGCCCATGGGCAGGATGAGTGCGTTGCGAATCTTGAAGAGGTCGGGCAGCAACTCCTTCTCAATGTATTCCTGTGAGTGTATGAAGGTGGACTTGACGACGGGCGACACCATCATCACCTCGTCGCGTACGAGGTAGACGGGCTTGCCCGTGTCGTCGGTGCCGGTGGCCAGCACCTTCGTGGTGCCTACGGGCACCTTCACCTTGACGCCATTGCTGGCCGTGTATGTGCCGCCCTCGTGTCCCTTCACTATCTGGTACATGCTGTCGGGTATGGCGCGCACGGCCAGTGCATCCTGGAAGATGAGGTTCTCAGTGGTTCCGATGAAGAGGTCGCCTTTGCCGCCTATCCACTTGCTGCTGCCGCGCGTCTGTATGCGCTCGGTGATGTCCATGTTGTAGCTGTAGTTCCAGCTGAAGCCGAAGCTGGCCACGAAGGTGAGGTCGATGCCTTTCTGGCTCTTTGAGTGGTCTAGGGTGCCGGCCGTCTCTCCTGCGCCTGCAGGGGCAGCCACAAAACCGTGATAAATCTCAGAGCCACTGCCTGTCTCTGTCTTCACATTGAAACCAATGGAACCGGACAGGTCAACGTTGTAGCCATAGCTGAGCTTCGACCCCTCCTCGATGTACGAGGTACTGCCTCCGCCCGGTGGGTCGCGCAGGATGTCCCACAGCTTGGGCGTGCCGGCTACGACGGCACGGCGTCCTTCGCGCTTGGCCTGCTGTACCATGACGTATCCGCACAGGGGCTTTCCGTTGAAGGGTTTCACGTCGTAGTAGGTGCCGTCGTAGAGCAGTGTGATGTCGATGGTCTTCAGTGCGTTGACGTTCTCCAGGACGAAGGTGGCGTCATCAGGCGTGAAGATGTATTCGCATCCGCCGAGCGAGTCGAGCGCGGCTGACCATTCAGCCGTCTTGCTGTCGGTGGTCAGTGCGTTCTTGATGCTGATCTTGCCGCGCTGGTCCAGGTTGACGATGTCCACCCGCTTGGTGAAGTCATTGTTCCAGTAGTATTTCTCGCAGGCCTGCATCATGAAGCCGTAGGGCGAGCCAGCCATGAACACGGGGTAGCCGAAGGCGTAGTGCCCCACGTTGTCCTTGTCCAGATACCAGAGGTGCATCTCGGCTGAGTTGCCGATGTTGTCCTTCGAGGTGAGCTTCTTCACTCCGAAGTACTCCTCTCCGCTGGGATTGAACTGCTTCACATCGACGGTGGGCACTGAGTGGTAGATGCGGCTGTACTCGCAGACGTCGCCGCGCTTGTTGAACGTCAGGTCGACGGTCTCGCCCACCTTGCCTTGCTGGAAGAGGGTGGGGTAGCCCTGTGCCGACACTTCTATCACCTTGTATTTGGCGGGATGCAGCTCCACCTGGAACTCACCGGTCTTCTTGTCGGGCTGGATGGTCAGGGTGTGGCGTGTGACGTGCACCATCGTGGTGTCGTTGCCGTCCTGTCCGAAGACCATCTTGTAGTCGGCGGTCTTCACCGTCTCGTCGTTCTGCTTGCGGATGAGGTAGGAGGTGTTGTCGCCCTCGAGCTGCATGACAATCTTCAGCGAGTCGCCGAGGTTGTTCACCGACAGACTCTTTCCCAGGGGCAGGCTGCCCTGCACGTCGCCACCCACCACGCGTCCGCGCAGCACCACGGTGGTCGAGTCCCAGATGACAGCACTGGAGACGTTCTTGTTGAAGTTGTAGAGTGTGGAGTCGTTGGGCGCGTCACGGTTGATGAGGAATCCGGCACTGGCGAAGTAGTGGCCGTCCTTCACGGCCTGCACCGTGTGCGGACCGGCAGGTATGCTCAGTTCGAAGGCACCCTGTGTGTCGGTCTCTATGGGCCGCTGGCTGGCATCGTGCATCACCTTTCCGTCCAGCTTGAACGTCACGCCGGGCACGGGTATGCTGGTGTCGCGGTAGTAGACGTTGCCGCTGTAGACGAAGTAGGTGTCCATGTAGAAGTTGAAGTTCTGCGTCCAGTTCGAGTTCTGCGTGAAGTTCACTATGCCTCCCTCGTTGGGGCTGGTGTAGCTGGCCCCGCCATCCTGCGTGGGAATGGTGATGGTGTAGATGCCGTTGCTGCCGCCTTTGCCGTTAATCTGGTAGGGCAGGTTGCTGAACTCGAAGAACCCGGTCTCGTCGGTCTCTGTGGTGTAGACGGCCTGTGCGCTGGGGATGGTGCCCTTCGGACGGCACTCCACGAGGACGCCGCCCATGGCGGTGCCGTCGGCCATGCGCACATAGCCGCTCACGCGGCCGGTAGGCTCGCAGGCACCGGTGCAGGTGGCACTCTCTATGTGTATGCCCTCGCACTGCAGGACGCACTCCACACGGTAGTCGTATGACTGCTGTATGCGCACGGTCTTGTCCTCGAAGAACTGCTGCGTGAGGTTGGTGGCCAGTGTGTCAGTCCATGTGGCATTGACGTCGGTGGTGTGGTTGCGGCGCAGCACGCGGTAGAAGTCGCTCTCGCCGCCGCTGACCTCCCATGTCAGCTCCACCGAGCTCTGCTTTTTCTTGGGCTCCAGCTTGGTGATGCGGTTGGGGTTCATGAAGCGGTAGCTGGCCAGCTCGCCTCTGTCCGTCTTGACGACGGCGGTCACGAGGCTGTCAGCATAAGTACCTGGCAGCAACAGTGGCGATGTGCCCGGCTTGAGCACCATGTCGAAGGTGTACTCCACGCACCTGCGTGTCAGGTCCTGAGTGAAGCGCTGCTTGTCAATGGCCTCCGTATTGCCTGACAAGTCCACCACACGTGTATCCACGCCGTTCTCTCCGTGCATCTTGACATGCAGCTGCAGCTTGGCGCGCTTGTCCCAGATGGCAAATGTGCAGGGACTGCTGTCAACCGTCAGCTTGAGGTAGGCATCGTTATTGCCCGGAATCCAGTTGTCCGTGCCTAACGCATTGGCCAGCTCTTCGCCGCTCATCGTGGTGGCTGAGGTGCCTCCTGTGTTGACGACGATGGTCTTCCGTGCCATTACGGGCACTGCCGTGTCATCGACGACCTTCCAGCCGCTGCCCAGTCGCAGCACGACGGTCGAAGCCGTGAGTGACGATGCCTTCAGGGCCTCGCCCCAGTCGTGGTAGCTGTAGCAGTTGGTGCCGTTCCAAACGCTGTTGCCGTTCTTGTAGTTCATGCCGGCATGCGCAAAGCCGACGTAGGAGCCGTTTTCCAGACAGTTGGAAAGCTTGTTGTTGGTGCCGCCTTCCTCCCAGCCGATGAAGGCTCCGGCATACTGGGCTGAGTTGCCGGTGATGGAGCCGTCGAACAGACAGTTGGTGATGGTGTTGTTGCCTTTGCCGCCATGGCCCATGAAGCCACCGGCATGGGTCGATGTGGTGGTGATGGCCACCGACACGCGTACATTCTCTATGACATTGTTCGAGTTACTGCCGCTGCCGATGAGTCCCGACGAATGGATGCCGCCGCTGACGGTGCCCGTGACGCGCAGGTTGCGTATGGTGGCGTTATTGGTATAGACAAATGGGGCGGTAAAGCTGTTGGAGCCGCCATTGAGGGCTACGTCCAGTGTGTGGCCGTTGCCCTCGAAGGTGCCGTGGAAGGGGGCAGTGATCTGCAGTCCTGCCGAGGTGGTGATGTGGATGTCGCCTTCGAGCACGGCGTTCACCTCGGCACCGTTGGCTTCGCTGACGCGCTTGACGAACAGCTGCCAGTCGCTGTTGTTATAGATGACCAGGCAGTTCTTGCCGTCCACCACTCCTGTGCCGTACACATGGGTGTAGTAAGTGTTGGTGTAGCTGTGCTTGCTGTTTTGGTCCATGCGTGCGAAGGTGTTGCATCCGTCGGGCATGGTGGTGATGCGGGTGGGGGCGAAGAGGCAACGGTCCAGCGTCAGGTCCGTGTTTGACACTGCCACGCCGACAATACCGCCGTTGCTATGGCTTTCGGTACCGAGGATGCTGCCTTTGAACACGCTGTTGCTGATGCTGACTTTCGTGTTTGTAGCCATGATGCCGATGAAGCCGCCACTGCTGCCATCACCCTTCTTGTCTAACTGTAGGGTGGTCGAGACGCTTACCTTGTCAATTGTGACTGAGCTGCCGCTGCTGTATGCGACGCTTCCTATCAGGCCGCCGGCAAACTGCTTCGACGTGCGGATGGAGCCATTCACGCTGAAGTTTCTGAAGGTGGCCTGGCTGACCGTGTTGAAAGGCGCAGCATAGTCGCTGGTGCTGTTGTAGCCGACGGTGATGGTGCGCCCGTTGCCCTCAACGGTGCCTGAGAAGGGATGGTTGCTGCTGCCCATCATCGTCGTGCAGCCGCTGAGGTCTACATCACCCACCAGGACGATGTGCAGGTCTTGCACTCCTCTCTCAACCAGCTTGGCGCAGTTCTCCCAGCCGCTGGCATCACTGAGGTAGAAGATGGCTTTCGCGTAGGTCGCCTGCTTGTTCTTTACCATCTCTTCCAGGCGTGCAAAGTCTTCGTTGTTGCGCACCAGGAAGTTGCCGTCCGCGTCGTAGTCGTTGCTGCGTTTCTCATAGCCGAACTCCACAATGTGCTTCTCGTCGTTCCATGTGTCGGTGCGGTGCACGGTGGCATTGTCCAGCGTGGGCAGCGTGAGCAGCCAGGGCAGCTGGTACTGCTGATAGGTGTCGGGCGATGCCCACTGCCACATGGCCGTCACTGAGCGTCGCACGCGGTAGGCCACGGGCTTGCCCTGATACTGGTCCATGAGGCTGTTGTCGGTATAGGTGTAGGTCAGCGTGTCGACCATGAAGTCGCTTCCCATGTCTATGGTGCGCCAGTTCGGATCGTTGACGGCTGTCGAGCCGCTGGTGTTGCGCTGTATCTCGAAGAAGTCGTCGTCCGAGATGTCGCCCTGCTCGGGATTGTCCACGGTCCAGGTCAGCTCGGCCTTGCCTTGGCGCGTGAGGTTGACCCTCAGTCCTTTCGGGTGGTGCAGCATGCTGCTGCTCTGCTTGTCTGACTCGATGCGGATGCGATAGCTCTCAGCTGTCTCCTTTGTCGAGGCATCGGTCACCTGCGCCTCAATGTAGACGTCCTTCCACGGCCGGTTGGCAGGGATGTAGGCAAAGCCCACCTTTGTGCTTGCGGGTAGTGCCTGCTCGTGCTTCTCGTTGGTCACGGCATCGGTGTAGTGCAGTTTGGCCCAGAAGATTTTGTTCACCACGAAGCTGTAGCTGAACATCACCTCATTGATATGGTCGCGCGTGACGGCCAGCATCGGCTCGTTCAGCGTCACTGAGGCATCGCCGGCCTCAGGCATCTCAATGACTCCCAGCTCGTGGAACGAAGTGGGGCTTTTCGCGCTCGTAGGTATATACCAATCCGTAATACGGTCATCAATACGGCACCACATCTCAATCTTCAGCTTGTGGCCACGCAGCTCGCGCGGAACGGTCCACTCCACCGTCGTGGTGTAGTGGTCGTCATCGTTGCTGTCATGGTCAATGTAATAGCTGACGTTGCCGTCGTTCTTGGTGAAGACGGTCTTCGAGGCATTCTTGACCTTTCCAGTGAGGAAGAAGGTGCCTCCCTGATAGGCACAGATGTACTTGGGGTCATCCAGTTGATTATACTTCTTGCACCACCAGTGAAAAAGCGACTGGCGGCTGCCGCCATCCACTATGAGGTAGACGCGTCCGTCACTGATTCCTTCGTCGTAGGAACCGTCGTACTGTGTGGGCAGGGTGAACCGAATCTTGTCCATGCCCATCTGCATGCAGGTGTAGTTGTCTGAGTTCTGCATGAAGTTGTCGCCGCGTGCCCCCATCCCTATCAGAAGCAGGCCGAGGACAAGCAACAGGCGAAATCCTAAAAAGCGTTGTTTCATAGATACTGTTATATGACTTGTTTTTCAATGAATTCCTGAGATTGGTGTGGATAGCCCACCCAAAGCAGGAGGTAAGGCTATCTGCTGAGCGTACTGTGCCGTTCAATCGTAGTGCTCGCTCTTCTGGCGGCTGTAGGCATGCTTCGTGCCGTCGAACTTGTAGATGGAGCTGCGGTTGACCTGCTCGCTGTGTAGCATCTCAGTGATGATGAAGTCCTTGCCGTGACGGGGAAGGCTGAACCAGTAGTCGCGTCCCTCCTTCGGCTGGTAGGTGTCAACCGGACTGGCCTCAGGTGTGAGCGTCTGTGTGGCGGGGTCGTAGTCGTAGAAGCAGATGACGGAGAAGTCAGGGTCGCAGTTGCTGCTCACCTGTATGGCGAACAGCCGGTGGCCGTTGTTGCGCTTCCACACGCAGGCTTCCATGTTGTCGCCGTCGCTGCCGCCGGCGTTCTCGCAGAGGTAGCCGTTCCTGCGGTCGACGACCGTGCCGCCACCGTATTCCTCGTCTTTGGCCTCCGTGAAGTTGGGGTTGGCGGCTGCCTTAAGGATGCCCTCCACGACATAGGTGGGCCACACGCTGTTGAAGGCTTTCGTCAGCGTGACGATGCCCGGGGCCTGCCCGCCGTTAGGCACCTTGATGGTCTTTTTGGCCCAGCCGAGTCCGATGCCTATCATGCCGTCGGTCTGGTACGACTCTGTCTCATAGACACTCTTGTATCTCTTTGCGGGCATCATCTGGGCCCATGCTGACTGGCTGCCAGCGAAGAGCAGTGTCAGCAGAAGGATAATCGTTGTTCTCAATTTCTTTGTACTGTTTTATATTAAGTCGCAAAGGTACGAAAAAAAATACAACTATCCCCGTTTTATGTTGCACTACTTTCACCTGGCTTAACCTTTTTTCATAAATATGTTGCACCACTGGCGTGTTCTTTAACCTTTATTGAGAAATATGTTGCACCACGCGTGTTTTCCTTAACCTTTATTGAACGTGAGTTCGACGTAAGAAAAGTGTCCAAAAAGTTGTAGGAGTGAAATATTTTTTGTACCTTTATAGGTGAAAATCAAACAGATACAAATAACATCC
>Ga0310691_10005786_pt1 | contig 13382 bp, 12 predicted proteins | sample 176DNAGHGlowgp2_FD_203887 | JGI IMG/M metagenome (GOLD analysis project Ga0310691, IMG submission 203887) | Sheep rumen microbial communities from Palmerston North, Manawatu-Wanganui, New Zealand - 1766 DNA GHGlow gp2 (v2) (version 2) | ecosystem: Host-associated > Mammals > Digestive system >... | reverse complement strand
CATCCACATATACTGCACCCGGGACAACATACCAATCGACGTTCTCTCACGCTCCTGCGGCGAACAATTACGCTGAGACGGGTATGGGCAGCGCATCTAACGGTCCAAGCATTTATCAGTTCTGCAGCGTTGTTTTTCCCGGCTCATACCGTGGTTATGCCTATCGGGTAGTCGGCACTGACGTGAAGGTTGGAGACATCGTTATTGTACCTACCGGGCCTGAGAACAAACCAAATGTCGCCAAGGTTATTTCAACAGGGGTGTATACCGAGGAGGCTGCCCCATATCCGGTAGATAAAGCAAAGTTTGTTCTGCGGCTTGCAACAGAAGCGGAAAGCGCTCCGTTTATCCCCACGCCTGTCAAAGTTGAAGAAGCGCAGGCATACACGCCTCCTGTACAAGCGCGGCCTGTCAGGAAAAACGTCAATGGGGCAGGATGGTTTGCTGCCGCCGCTGTTATTCTTCTCCTCCTTGTCATTGCTGCGAGCCAGCCGTCAAAGCCGTCATCCGTAAAGTCTTCTTCCGGCTCGTACAGCTCGTATCGGTCCAGCAGCAGATCTTCATCTACGGGCAGCTACTCTGCCACGCCATCCCGTCCGCCGGTCAACCGGGAGCTGGCTATGACCCGGGAAGAGGCCGAAAGGCTCAGAGGGACAGGGTATCACGGGACACGACCTAATTCATCCGCGGAAAGTACAGAATTAAAGGCCGCTCAGGTTCGTTGCAAGAATTGTGGTTACCGTTCGCATAATGGCTTGAACAGCCTGTGTGATTACTGCGCCTGGATGGAGCGGTACGGCGGCGGTCTCCCCACATATAAGGCCCCTGATGTCACGCCGAAGCCCACGCCCAGGCCCACGCCAAAACCAACACCGCGGCCAACTGCGAAACCGCAGACAAGCGATCCTTACCACGCCGACGACTACGCACATCCTGAAGATTTCTATTACGATTACTACGATGATTTCTGGGATTATGAAGATGCGGAGGATTACTGGGAGACGTATAACTGATGTGTATCTGTGCACCATGTTATCCCACCAGCAGAAAGTTGGCTTTTGGGCGTAGAACCGGTCGGGTTTGGGCGTAGAACCGGTCGGGTTTCTTGATTTAAATCGAGATTTTCTCCATACTGGATATGCGTTTCCGTATTTTGCGGCTGTTACCAATAGACAGTCTCTCTATACAGGGGCAAAGGACACAAGAGACGATTCCGTCCATTGTGTCCTCTGGGTAATTCGGCGCATTCATTTTTACACGAGACAGCCAGCTGCAACAAGCAATAGTCTAAAAGAATATCGTTCCAACAGTTGTGAATAGGGGATACATCTCAAAATGAAGGTATTCTCGATACATAATTGCTGTATGAACACCTCTCATCTTGCGGGTACAATATACGCAGGATGGGAGGTGTTGCAATGGATGTCAACGAAAGAATCCGGGCTCTGATGGTGGAGCGTGGATGGACGCCGTATCGTCTCGCAAAGGAGAGCGGTTTGTCTGAGGGTACGGTTGGAAACATTTTCAGGCGTAACACCGTTCCGTCAACAGCTACGTTGCAAGCAATCTGTGGAGGACTTAAGATCACCTTGTCTCAGTTCTTTGCAGAAGGTGAAATGATCGAACTGACCCCGGAATTAAAGGAACTCTTCGACAACTGGGTCAATCTCACGGCAGAGCAAAAAGATGCTGTGCGACACATGATGAAAACCATGCGTCATGGCTGATACTGAGATAACGATAGTCCGCGAGCCTTGCGCTTGCGGGCTATTTCGCTGCTATATTTGCTTCTCTAACACGTTTCGCGATTTTTCGACAAAACAATTATGCTATACTACCTTCACATTGAGAGATAACTTATATCTCAGAAAGAAGGTAATAATATGTATTCAGAAGAACTGGACAGCGCGAAAAGAGCAATCGCGATCATGGCGCTACGTAAAGGTATCTCGGTAGAACAAATTCGTGCAGAAATACAGGAAGCAATTCACGCTTCTTTTGTCAGCACAGATCCCAAAGTAAAAGAACAATTGTCTGAATGTGTGTTTTCGGGATCAGAGCCGACACCGGAAGAGTTTATCTCCTGGATCTCTCACAAATGTTGCGCAATACGCAACATTTGAGCTCTCTGTTGAATTGCGAGAAATTAATGAAATAATACGACCGAAGTTTGTTCATGTTGCAAGGGGTGGATTATTAATCCACCCCTTTGCTCAAACAGCATTTAAATAGGTATGACGGAGAATGGAATTTTGTGAGCGCTCAATAACCGCACACCTACCAAAGTGGAGCGAAAGATGAGATACTCTCCACTAAGAAGGACCCCGTATTGAACTCAAGTACAAGGCCTTTGGTGCTGCTCATGCAGGGCTTCCAGTTCTGCATCCAGATCATGGCCCTTCTCCTTGTATGAAAGCAGAAGAAAGGCTGCCGATGCGAACAGGGTCAGCGGGAAACCACCGCCCATATTATCGATCATCTGGCGCCAGATCTCGATGCATTCCGGGTTGCGATGATACTCAAAGTACTCGTCACCGCGGTGCGGGCCGGACTGGCGAACATACATCTGGAAATTTTCCCAGAGCTCATCTTTTGCAAAAATGAGTTCTATGTATTTCGAGAAGAGCGGAATGGGACTGATTACATTAAAATCTGAGCTGTTCTCCTGACCTTCCGGCTCCACGTGTGGTGCCCCCACAGTTTCCCCGTCAAGCTTCTGCTGAGCCTCTGCTATGAGCTCCTTGGCGTCCTTTATCAGGCTGCCCACAAATATATCAGTCTTGCGGCGCTTATAGAAATTCAAGAGCGAAAGACTGAGAAGCGTATGCGCATCTTCGATGTTTTTCGGCACCCCTATACCGCGGAGCAGGCACTTGCCAACGCGGAATTGCGTATCGGCAAGACAGTACTGATCCTGATCAGACTCCTGTGCGCGCTGAAGCGCCCGATTATACATGATAAAAGCATATTCCTCGTTCTTAGCGACGCCATACCCATTCAAGTAAAGATCACCCAGCTTGTACAGGCAGTTTGCATCATTGTGCAGCAGGGCGCCGAGAGAGAAGTACTTGAATGCCTCGCTATAATCAGGCTCCTGGTGGCGACCGTAATAGAAGCAGTAACCGCAGTTGCAGATTGCTCGCAGTTCGCCGGCATCAGCTGCTATCTTGTACAGTTCAAACGCTTTCTTGTAGTCCTGCTCAACACCGCGGCCAGTGTAATAAAGGGTGCCGAGATTAAGCGCCGCGGTCGGCATATCCTGCTTAATGCAAAGCTCATAGCATTCGACAAGCTTATTGATTACCTCCGGCTCGTCACTCTCATGATGATCCTGCGCCCATTCAAGAACCTCATCCCAATCGCCGCACTCAATGTAATAATTGACCTCTTCGATCTCATCGTCATCATAATCATCATCCCGGCGGAACGGATCGAGGTCGCCCTGATTTTCATATTCCTCCTGACTGGCCAGCCGGTTGATGTGTTTTGTCTTCCAAACCGGATACGGTGCGTTCTGCTCCCTGTACGCACCACACTCCTCGACGATACCGATCCGCGGCTTGTTCGCACCGCCGAACGGAACCTCGACGAAAGATCCCTCTTCGATGTATCCCATGTCGCTGATGTACGAGTATGTACGGGAGACACCTTTGACCATGACGGCGCAGTACCAGTATGTCTTGGCATCACGGTAGATGGTAAAGTCCAAATTGTAAGGAAGCCCTTCAAATTTGTCGTTGTGGCTGCTGAAGTCAAGGAAGATATCTTCGGCTTCTGCGGCCTTGAGAAACGCAAAATGCACCTCCATCAGATCGTCGCTCCAATCAGTGTAATCAACACCGAGCTCATGGAGAAGTCTCCCGGTGGTAGTACACGTCCCATCGGGCAGTTCCTTAATGCGGGAAATAAGCTGCTGAACAACAGCGGCAACGGCTTCATCCGTTTTCATGTTTACCCTCCCTTGACACATAAATATTGTTGATAATGGCTCTTTATACACGCTTGCCCAAATCACAATAGGATTATCGGATAGCTGAGTCTTGCTCTTCTGGCTGAAAGACCGGTTCTTTTTTCATTCAGAGAGAACAGCGATTCATTGCATCCTTTCACAAAATCAGTGAGGATTTTACCAGTCATCATCGAGAATCGCAAATCGACCTTCCGCGTCATCAACCCATGAGGGATCATATTTCGACTTCTTCATTTCAACGCCGCAATAAGGACATTCTTTATATGGCCTGGGAAAAACCATACCGCATGCGGAACAGATAAACTCATCCGGTCGGAAGAGATGGGTTCGTTGTGTCCATTGCGCTTTTCTCATCCTTTATGCTCTCCCATATCAAGAATAATAGTAATAGGCGCAGTAATGATCGCGATCCGCTTCTCCGAAATTAATGGTAAAGGTCATCTTCACACCGTTGGAGAGATGCAGCGTGGTTCTCGGCTGACCGTAATGAATTCTCTCCTTAGCGATTTCATGGTGATCAAAAGATATCTGGTTTATGGTTTGACCAATCAGCAAGGGAAATCTGTCGGAGACATCGACCAAAGGTATGTCCGGAAGGTGTGCGTCCACATAGTAGAAGGCCTCTTTTTCGCAAACGAGAAAACCGCCGTCATAAATCAGATATAGATTACAGTAAAAGCAGTTGTCATGTTTCGAGGTTTCAGTGTCAACTGATGTGAATACCGGTACGCCTGCTTTTCCATCTGCCATCACATAGAGTATTTTTTTACCAACGGCAGTCTCAAAGGTCTCGATGTCTGAATAAGGTCTCCCTGCATCTACGGCAGCCAAGATCCGATATGCAGCTTCATAAACATTACCAAGGTAGTGGTTATGTTCAGAGGTATCCTGAAAACTCTGCTCTTCATGGAATGCTTCTATAGGCGTGTAATAAGGATCATCTTCGATCGGTATATTCTTTGCACCAGCATCCAGAAGGAGCTTCAGCGCAGGAATCATTCTATTATCAAAAGTGGAAAGATACAAGGAGTACATGCACTGAGCGCCATGTCTGCCCTCGTTATGGTTTACGTCAAATCCGTGAGAAAGAAAGAACCGTATCACTTCGAGCATGGCAGCACCGGCATCTGGATTAAGGCTTTTGGGACAGCCGCGGCACCACTCGTAATCTTCATGGCAGTCCCAACATCCTTCAAGGGCCATGTCCACTGCACAGGATTGCCAGTATCCTTCAAGAATTTCAGACAAAACGTTTTGGCCCTTATCGTCACCCTGGTCATTAACATCTGCACCGCAGCGTATCAGCTCTTCTGCAGCAGCAAAATCAGGTGCGCCGGAGCGGAACAAGGGGATGAGTTTATAGCTCAGCGGTTTATAGCCATATGTTTTTTTCATCTGAACTGTATCCATGAGATATCTCCTTGCTCTGCGCTATTACGCGGAAGCCGTGACACGGCTCACGGCAATACTGCCCATGTTAAGTACAGGAGTCCGTTTCAGCATGATATATTCCCGAACTCGCAACGTCTCATGGCAGTGCTCACATTCCATCCAGCCATCGGTCTCTTCGAGATAGAGACCGCGGTTCAGCGTGCCGCACACAGGGCACTTTGCGTCATACTGCTTCATGGAAAAGACCATCCTTCCCGCGAAATTAATTGGATCATCACGTTTGTAATCCGCTCTCTGCAGTAATCCTATCATAAACGGTGTCCCAAAAAAAGGACTTTTATCGTGTCCGACCGCCCCAACCAATCGAAAATCCTGAAATCCGTATCAGGACGAATGACCGGTCGGGATATCGGTTTTCAATTCAACTGTTAATGAAAGAGATATGAGGCAGTCTGAAACCTGTTTCCCATTTAGCCTTTGCCCATTTCCCTTGTCTTTAACAAGCACAGGGGGAGATACCCTCTTGGACAATATGAAGGCGGCAGCCTGTTATTTGGCTGCCGCCTTTAACGGTTATTTGCCTCGGATCATCCCATTTCCGAAGAATTGGCCGTGCTGATCAGGCTTCCATTTATATTTGTGGTTTTGATTTTGGGAATATATGCTATTAGCCACCCAGTTTGATGATAACGGGTATGCTCTGTCTTTCCGCTTCGCTTTGGTACGTTTCTGCCAGCAATCCTAAATAAAAAAGGATGAGCACAATAGCTCATCCCTAAGTCAGCTTCAGCTTCTGCTTATTCTCTCTGCATTTTCGAATTCGCAAAGCATTAGCGGTAGGAGTATCAGACATGTACTGCCCTTTACTGTAAGGCAGATATGAAATCACGCTTTGTTTGCTTTGTTTCACTATTTCAGATATTTCGTCACTGCTTTTGCCGCTATTATTAAGATTTGTAATGCGATTATACAGAGGGGAACTGTAATCACCGGTACAAATAAGCATTCTACGGCATTTGCATGAGGAAATGTTGTACTGGCGAGCTGTTTCATTGATCGAGAATCCTTTGTTGTAAGTTGCGCTTACCTGCTCGGGCGTCATGTGTATATACCTTCTTCCATTTTGAAATGAGTCATCATTGCAAGATTGTCAATTCCAGTAATCGGGAACAATCAGCTTTCCGCCGTCGGGGAGTTCATAGACCATCCCAGGTTCGTCATCTTCGCGGCTATAAATTCTGGGGATATCACCATTGTAGTCCCAGTCAATTTCCGCCGATTTCGCATAGGGCATCTCATCAATAATATGATCAACTCTTCTTGCTGTTTTTACCGCTGCTTCAATCGTCCCTTCGGGTTTTGGAAATCGGACAGGAAACCCTATGAACGTATTTGGTATAACGTCATCACGGCAATCAGCCCAATTATCTACAAGGATTTGATTCCCGTATACGAGGATTCCTGCCTCGTGTTTAGTCAATTCTAAAAGTGTCATGTCAATGATCCTCCTTATTGTTTGTCGTTTATATTTTGAAGTTGAGATGCGTTAAGGCCGTATTCAAAATGGCCGCAATGAAGATGAACCAATGCTTGAATAGCTATTATTCAGTACTTGGCACCATTTGGAGTTATCAAAGCCGAGAAGAACTCGGTGCACAGGGATTATTGTTTCAACACATTAGCCGCTCCCATAAAGGGAGGAACTATCAAAACCGAGAAGGACTCGGTGCACAGGGATTATTGTTTCAACACATTAGCCGCTCCTATAAAGGGAGGAACTATCAAAACCGAGGAGAACTCGGCATGCAAGGAATCAATTGACAGTGAGGCATACGTCAACCCGTCTCATTTGCGCGGTACAAAATGAACGGAAAGGCCTTAATCATGGTTAACTATTCATCGACCGGCCCAAACAGAGACTCGTACTTGTCGCCGTCGCAATACTCCATGACCCACTGCTGCGCTTCTTCCAGCGTGAGCGGCACAATGCGGCTGCCAGAAGTCCACATATTCTCGTATGCGGCACGCTCACAGTACTTAGACATAGCTCCACCTTCGCCGAAGATGAAGAACTCGCCCGTTTTCTTGCGATAAAGCGTTTCCTCATAGTGCTTGAAATCGGTATACGATCCACCGGACGACATGGAGGCAATTTCTTTTGCGGTATCGGTGTCGTACTTTTTGTAGTTGATGATTTTTTTCATGATGGTATAATCCTTCTTTCTTTATATTTGATTTTGTTTGCAAGCCCTCGATATTCTCGGAGCTCTTGCCGGGCTATGTTTACCGCGCATATACATATTACCATATAAATTCTTTTTTGTCAACTATCTGCACCTATAAAATTTATATATTTTTGCATACGCGCCCTAATTACACGCAAATAGTAAAGAATAACAGCAAAGAACAAACGATTTCGAACGATATTTCGGAAACGAAAACTAAACGCGAGCTATACATTGCAATACTAAATAGAAATTGGATCACGAACTGTTTTGTCAACTTCCCTCGCTGAACTGACCAGTTGTCCGATGTCCTGTTATGGGCTGCTATGTGACTATGCCGCGTGTAACGGCGCGAGAAAAAGCACCCCGGCAACAAGGCGAGGCGCTGGTACTGAAGGTGTTTTAGCTGAAGGGTCAAAGCCCTATGCTGTCATCTTATATCTCTGGGGGCTCTGTCTCTGTATGACTTACAACAGGGGAGTGATAGCAACCATGGATTACCACCAATTGGAAAAACCTAAAAACTATAAACGGAAACCAATTTTGTTAAAAATATCACAAATTTCTCGAAGTTATCGAAGGTAGTCCGGATTACTGTATGCCCGTCGTCGATAGCTACTATGTCGATGAATCCGTATCATATGAGCCTAAATAGCATCTGAAGCAATAGAGCTTCACAAGCTTTGGATAAGGTCACCTTTGCTTGAGGACAGGCCAGCGCATCTGACTCCGTTGCGCTTTAACTTAGACTTCTATGGATCCAACGATACTGCATCAATATCAACGAATATGGGATCATTTTTCGGACAGCAGGCCAGCAGGTTTGGCAGCTCCCGTGGACATGAACCACTTGGCTGACCAGTGCACGCGGCTGTCCTGAAAAACGTTATCCTAATTTGTATTGTCTACTTGTGGTCTTTTGCATCAATGCTATAGAAGTTTATACAGAGGTTTTCCAATCTGCCAAAAAGAGTTTCCGCTAATATGGTCAGAAGAGATACCCAATCGCCGGGTATGCGGAAACACTGAAATGATGCACGTCGGGTTCCCGTATAATATTGTTCCTATTGGGAAGATTAGCAAATTTTTCTGCCCTAAAACCCGCTAAATATCTGGATTTTCAAAAATCGGTTATCCATAATACAGCTTAAATAATCTATAATACAGCTTAAACGCTTCGGAAATGATCCATAATACAGCTTAATGCACTGTTTTTGAGGAGGTACTCACTTATTTTTTGAGTATAAAAATCATTCGCTTTTGATGTTAACACCTACATATGGTTAGAGAGAATTGCTTCGCTGAACGCATATTTGCCGTTCTTTTGAGAAAGAGTCCATCCACTTTTTGATTTCATCTACATACGTGGAAATTGTATCTTTTGATAGCGTGTTGTCTTTGTAGAGGATAGTAATAAGAGAATCTACAATTTCCCATACGGAATCTATGAGTCTGATTCTCTTTGCGCCATTGGGATATAATTTTGGTCTGCCCTTTGAGGAAACGGAAGATCGGCTCGACTTAATGTTTTTTTCTTCCTTTACTTCCTTGTCCTTGATTTCGGCTGGTATAGTATTTATATATGCTTTTAGCTCCTTGCGTGCATACTGATCGATCAACCCATTCATCATCGGATCCAGAAAATCGGAAATCTGATTTGATAAATCACACAGTTCCACAGGGATTGGCTTTTGTATAGTTTTTTTGCCGTAATATCGCGAGGGGCGGCCTCTTTTCCTTTCTTCCAATCTTGAGTAAAACTGGCAGACAAGCTCGTCGTTTTTGATGTAATCCTCTTCAATTTGACCCAGCAAGAAAAGACCGTCGATGGATTTGACACGGGACAGCGCCACATACAGTTGACCAGTCACCTTGCATTCCGGATCGACATTTGCGTGTTCGTAGGTCATCCCCTGCGAGCGATGGATCGTGATGGCATAGCCGAGTAATATGGGGAATTGTCTGTAAGTGCATATGGTTGTTTTTTGGAACATATTATCCGACTCGCCGCTGTCAGAGGGATTCTTTCTATATTCAAAAATGGTGTATACCTTACGTCCCAGGCTGACAGTCGTACCGCCCAGATCAATTTCCAACTTGTCATTCTCACGGTTCTGCGGAACTGTACGATATGCTGTCAATGTCCCCATGGAGCCATTATAATATTGCATTTTGCCATCAGCATGCATAGGAATGTCATTGGCTGTAATTAGTATACGGCAGCCGAGTTTCACCTTTTTGGTATCTATCTTATATTCGCTACGTAATGAGTTCTCGTCCGTGCCTTCCGGCATGATATCAAAGATTGGTTCGAGGATATACTCTTCACCGGCAATGTGATCCAGCTTTTTCTTGTTAATCCTGTCAACTTTATTGTTCGTATTACAGATGCTGACAGCGGAAGGGTCTGTTCCGCTGCTGCATTTGTGGTTGAAGTACTCGATACATCTTTTGTCGTTATTTCGCAGCTGGTGCAGAGCTTGTATATAATCGGCATCGCTTTGGCGCATCACCTTCGATAAGCAGAAGATCTCAAAATTGCATCCATTCCAATAGCGCCCTTCAAACGCATAGTAGTTGGATAGGCGATAGCCATAGAAACGGTCAATTAATTTTTGCTCGGCGGATTTTTGCTGTATAACAGGAGCAAGCTGTGCAAAATCACCCACCACTACAAGTTGTATAGTAATGTTTGCTATCTCACATGTTTTCCGCAGCCTGTCACAGACAGCGTCAAAAATGTCCACTCGGCACATACTGATCTCATCTATAATGACAACATCGTTATCGCGAAAGTAAGGTGTAGTCTTTGATATAAATGTGTTTTTGTCGATGTCGAAATACCGACCGGGTTTCAAACCAAACGCGCGGTGAATTGTTATGCCGCCGATGTTTGTTGCGGCTATGCCTGTCGGAGCACAGAGTATAACATTCTTTCCAGCAGCCTTAAGCTGCTGTACAGCCACCTGTATAACTGTGCTTTTCCCCGTGCCGGCTGGCCCTGTGACAAAACAATTATGTCCGCCGAGAATAGCTTTAACAGCTTTTTCCTGGTCTTCATTCAATTCCAGACTCATTTTTACTCAATCCGTCACTATTTGTATTATTAATAGGTTGAAAGTCTTTGAAAACTAAATCTTTAAGCAGTGCAATGCTTTGCTTGTCTTCTGGTGCAGCAGCTATTTTCGAACTGCTGGATTTCTTAATAGTGGCTGGCTTGTATCCCAGGAGCTTCCACGTTTTTTTGAGAATATCGTACATTGCTTCGCATTTTGTTTCGCGATCGAATTGTTCGGCCAGCCAGTAGTTCCTTTTTTTCAGCGTCTTCATACTGATATTTGACGGTCTACGTTTTCCACACTGCACAAGCAATAATTTGAGTATCCTGTAGTTTTCAATGATTGCGTAGCCCCTCTTGTTATCGGATTTGTTGTCTTCGTTATTATCGAATTCATCGTCTTTGCTGTTATCGGATTTCTTGTTTTTGGGGTGTATCGTGCGTGTTTTTCCACTGCACGCTATTCCAGTAGGTAGAGTTAGAGAATGTCGATCGTCAGGATGGACTTTTGCGTGATACATCTTGATTACGGCCTCAATGTACGGAGATCTGAGCGTCAGCACATGGTACTTCTCATCATAATCATAGAGACTTAGCACACGATAAAGCGTATACTGGTTCTTCTCCTTGATGACGCCATACAGGCAGCCAAAGTTTACGATCATGTTAACGAGCTTCTGGACCTCATCAAGAGAGTAATGATAAGGATGTACTCTTTTAAGCAATTCCGGAACATAAATATAAATGGTTTCCTGTTCTGGCTGCTTCTTCTGCATGTATAGTGTACAGAGCAGATCCAGATAGCAGGGGGCAAAGCAGTTTATATTAGAAGCGAGTGGCTCCATGCCCATGCCCACCAGAACATTCCGAACGTTTTGATCTTGCTCAACAGAGATGGTATCTGGTAAATCCGTGGGCGGTGACATTTTGCGAAATGTATATGGCAGCACACATGCTATTGAAATCGTGATCCGATCAAGCAACTTCTCATCATAAAAGTCCATAGCCAGGTGATACGGCCTGTCCGAAATAACTTGTATTTCTTCCGGTATTTTACAAAGCCTTCCCTGATATTTTTTATTCGCTTGTTTTCTCGTGGTACGCTTCTGCTTAGCACGATCGTCAGCAGATGATTTGACTTCCATTTCTTCCTGCGCGTCAAATATGCTCTCGTTCATGGCAACTTTTCCTTTAAATAATAGAATTAAAACAGCACGATTGAACTCCTGCCGGCGTGTTTTCACAGCTGAAGCTTGCAATTCGTGCTGTTTGATGTTATAATAACTGAGTAAAAGATAGCATCGTAGCACGGTGCAACCGTTTGTGATTGGTGGTTCTTTCGCAAGTGGTATCTTATTATGCAGTCCTGATCGGTGGCACGGTCAGGACTGTTTATTGTTCTGTAGCGGTGTTGGGAATTCTTTATATTCATGTACTATTTTCTGAATGCTAATGATCATCGCAAACAAGTCTATAATAGCATAGAATGATGTGTTGTCAACGTTGTGCGTCGGTGTTTAACTTCTACGAATGCGGCAGGATCTTTATTGCCAGGCAGGGAAGGTATAGCATGAACGCCTGGGTGATGTTGAAATCGTAGCGGCATTCCGGGAGTCAGAATCTATGAAGAGGAAATGTCATGACAAATCCAGTTTTTGATACTTCTTCAATTGTTGATATTTTCATATAGAAACGTTTTTTTGATGCAAATTGCTATTCAAAAGGCAGAAAAGCGAGATTGTTTGCAGTGTTTTATTTCAATACTTACCCCCCTTTTTTTGAAGGGAGATACCAAAGTAGTGTTTTTTCGACCCATAGTCTTGAGATAGGACAGCCAAAGGTCGACCGTTGCACTTGGCGCGAAAAGAGTGCTGCTGTTCATGGCGTTGTAAGGGCTAACAATGCTTGTGCCTGCACAGTAGGACGTGAGATCAAGCTTGATCCATCGACGCGGTAAGCTGAATTTATGGACAAACTTGCACCTCGGTCAATTATTCCTCGACGGGGCCAAACAGAGACTCGTACTTGTCACCATCGCAATTCTCCATGACCCATTCCTTGGCTTCATCGAGTGTGAGCGGCACAAAGTGGTCGCTAAAAGACCAACAATTCTCGTAGGCTGCACGCAAACAGCACATCGACATAGCTCCACCTTCGACGTAAACGAAGAACTCGCCCGTTTTTTTGCGGTAAAGCGTTTCTTCGGAGTAGCCATAATCGGTATACGATCCACCGGACGACACTGAGGCAATTTTTTGTGCAGTATCGGTGTCGTACTTTTTGAAGTTGATGATTTTATTCATGATGTTTCCTTCCTTTTTTATATTTGATTTTGATTGGCAAGCCTCCCGTATTCTCGGAGAACTCGCCAACATTTGCTTACCACGCATATACATAATATCATAATAATTCTTTTTTGTCAACCATCTGTGTCGATTATTTTTTTCCTTTGCTTGTAAAGCCTTCAAAAGCATTTAATCATAAGGCAAAAATTCGTATATTTCATTTGGCACAATGAAATGATGAACTAATGGCAAGCTTGACTCCAATTTGCTAATTAATCATAACTAAAATCTTTTTCGTCAAATTCTTAGAGCGAAAATGTAGATATCCACAATTCCCTGAGGGTGAGTCGCCTGCGGTGGAGAGCAAGGGTTTCTCATGTTATGTAATTGCCCATCTTCTATGTTTTACCTTGTTTTTTGATGGAAGCCTGTAAATGAGTCATAGCATCATA
>Ga0310691_10005785_pt1 | contig 13382 bp, 5 predicted proteins | sample 176DNAGHGlowgp2_FD_203887 | JGI IMG/M metagenome (GOLD analysis project Ga0310691, IMG submission 203887) | Sheep rumen microbial communities from Palmerston North, Manawatu-Wanganui, New Zealand - 1766 DNA GHGlow gp2 (v2) (version 2) | ecosystem: Host-associated > Mammals > Digestive system >... | reverse complement strand
AGTTATATGTAGTTATAATGTAGTTTGAATGTAATTTACTTTGCATGTTATCTATCTGGTTATAAGTAAGATACGATAATACCAATGTAGTTATGTAGATGTATTTAAAAATTTGTCCACCAAAACTTTTGCTGAAAATAATGACCAGTGGAACCGCATCCCAGTGATCAGAGAAGTTCTGGTCCATCCGGTAGCAAGCCGATACGTTGATAATGGATGGATTCCTTACAACGTTAATGACCGTTAAACTCGCCCTGTGTGTTTTAAAGAATCATAAATAGAAGCGGCCCCTATACAAGATTTTACTTTTTTGGTGATTATCAGAGTAGAAAGGTGTAATTTTGCATTAAAACTTAGGATTATGAGAAAAAGCTTTTTCTGTGCAATGGTTGCCCTGCTGACGCTGGCCTTGACGGGCTGCAGCGAAGATGGGATTGAGGAGCAGCTGGCAGGTTGTCAGGCTTCGTTCATTGCGGATGCCTATGGCATTGGCTACAGTCTGAAAAACGAGAACGGCGACAGAACCACAACTTTCAAGGAGGGCGAGAACATCATCTTCGACGTCACCATCATTAATTCCACCGGGTATGAACTTCACTTGGCTGAAGAACGTGATATCCTGATGGGCATTATGTCAGTATTTCGCAGCGATGGGGAATATGTAGGGAATCCGTTCCAATCCGCTTTCTACACAATGGAACTTCGATGGATAACTGTTGAAGCTCATGGCCGTCTTCACTGGTCCTACCCTTGGATTTACGATGAAAGGTATGCACACGACGACAGGTATGACTCGTCAACGTCCTTTTCTACCAAGGTGCTCTCACCTGTGGCACCTCTACCCAAAGGGGCTTACTATGTTATGATGAAGTACAAAGTAATGTATCATATTGTTGACAATCCTACCCCTGGCGGTGGTACCAAAGGCAGTGACGACATCGAGCTGAGAATACCATTCACAGTGGAATAAGGGAAACCATGCACCTTTCTCTGTCCTTTTCTCTGGCGCAGTGAAAAGAACTAAAAGAGACATCCACCCTCTCTAGAGCACAGGGGGTCAGGAACGATGTGTATACGAAATCCTTTTTTATTCAATAGTAATGGCTAAACAATATGAATATGAGCCAGCCTACAAGCATGCGTCGCATCATTTGAGAGAACTTTACAAATGTCTAAATGTTTCACAAATGGATAGTTTTACAGATAGTATATGCAAATCTTTTGAGGGGATCACGGGTTCTCCTGGCCATATTTCTTCGAAAAGTTTGGATTATTCAGAATAAGTTTGTAATTATGCAATCGTACACATCGTTCCTGACCCCTGCTCTTCTAAGCACGGACAACCGCTATATGGCAATCGCTGAATAGTTACTTGATACACCCTCAAGGTTAAAAAATAGTAATAATGCTACAATAATGGTATAACTTAAATGGTTATTGCCTACTTTTGCAATCAAAGAAAACCTGATGAGAATGACACAGAACAATTATCACACAAAATTATTGCTGTTCCTATTAACAGCACTGCTGGCAGCCTGCTCTAAGGACGACGGAGCAGGAAATGTGAAAAAGGATGATCAGGTGACGGAAATCGGAACCTGGCCACACCCAGTAACAGGCCAGAAGATTAAAGTCATCGATGAGACTGCCAATTACGAAATGGTCTATTATGAGAATCAGGTGATGAATCGCGGAATCCCTGTTGAGCATGTCAATTTCAGCGATATGCCAGAAGGTCTGAAAGAGACCATTAGACTTTGGGGAATGTCAGGCGAAACAAAGATTTTCCGATGTGAGTATAATGATAAGACCTTCTATCACATGCTGTCTTGGTTCTATAATTGGAATTATGGCATCTATGATGCCTCAGGCCAGCTAAGTTCCAGATACGGTACAGACTATGAGAATTTTATCAGAGATAGCAAGAACGTGAAGTGCGTTATGGTCATGATGCCAGAGTTCGTCAAAGATGCCGAAGGTGCGCCTAACAACCTCATCGGAGTATGGGAAAACGACTGGGAGCATGCGCACGTTCGTTCAGATACCAGCTGGGATTGGACGGATGCCGTCATTCCGCTCCATAAGAATTCTGACAATCTGGGCTTTACCATCAAGCAAATCAAAGCATTTGGAACTGACGGACAGGGGTATCTGCGCACCATCAAACTGGATGATGACGGCGATGTATTCATCACTACAGATAGGTTTAGGTATGAGATCAACAGTTATTCCGACTTGACGGATCAATATCCTGATAGATACGAATATTATTACACCTGCTATTTTGAGGGAGGTGACACCATTCAGTATCTTGCCATGATGCAAAATAATTTCCAGAAGTTCGACCACAAATCTGGTTATGCAATATCATATCCTTGGTACAGAAAGGATGTTGACGATTTTGTGGCTCCAGCAGAGGCGATGGAGGCTCCTCCTGCCTATCAGGCACCCTCGAAAGTGACAGACAATCCTCTGGTAGGCAAATGGGTTGGCTACGATTATGGGGATTCACAAGTGCCAAAAAGTACCTTCACCTTTGTATTCAGGGAAGACCACACGGGGTATTTGCTGCTTGACAAGAATTATTATGAGTCGTTTGCCTATTGGGATAAAACTTATAGAAATATAGATGGTAGTAATGGCCAGTTTTTAGGGATGGTTTCTGATATTAAATGTTTCGCTTATGATACTGGTTTCTTATCATTGGAGCCAGAATACACCTGTACGGATAGAGTGGTCAAGTTCTCCCTCGATGAAAATCAGATTACCATGACTGGCATGACTTATCGTGATGCCGTCGGACGTGTTGTCCCAATCACATTCAATCGGGTACAATAATAATACCGTGGGCGCAGAAGATCTCTGACCTTTGCGCCCAGGAAATAAGCAAAAAACTGTCAACCGAAATTAGGAAAAGACAGCGAGCGACTTGTCCCACCCCTTGGGATACTTTGTCCCACTTGGGTCAGGGGACGGTTCTCTGACCCACTCAAATTTCGTATCTTTGCCCGCATATTTAAATTATTAATGAAAGGAATGAATAACATCTGCAGTATCAACCAAAAGTGGATCAGAGAACCGTCCCCTGACCCACTTAAGATTTGCCATAATATTTGGCAATCATCTTCAACGATGCAGGCCCACAGTCAAATAGATCCATTTGATGATGGAATGGAAAGTTCATTGCTTTAAGTCTAAATCGATCAGGGGGACGGTTCCAATGATCATTTGATAGATGCCCGTCCCGCTTTTCTCTCTGCTGTGTCATGGCATATTATTCAACATTGGTCGAGTAAGTGGAGGGACTTTCACCCTCCCTTCTCACGGAACCGTGCTTGACAGTCTCCCGTCACACGGCTCTTCGTACTTAACTCTTTTGTTTAAATTGTTAATAATTTCATTTATTTCAATTTGTAAAGTCGCGGATATGGGATATACCCACCCATCCAATGAGAGAACATCTGTCTGTTATGTGCTGCACATTCAATGGTAGTCGGCGGGACAGGTGCTTGGGGCAGGAGATCACGGGTCATTTGAAAAGGAGAAGTTGTGATTTATCGGGTTGCTTGACAGGCCAGGGAACAAGGACAGTGCATCATACTATATGCAACAGGGTATCAATATGTTAAAGAGATGTGAGTCATTGCTCTTGCCGCTTTTGTTATGTATTTGATAGTATAACAAACAAAGAGCGATTACAAGACTGCAGAAATAGAGCCAAAAGGCTATTGTCACAGTCTCATGAATGACAATTGATATCTGCCTTTTCGTTAAACATTGCAACTTTTTAGGCGCGATTGCGATAAATTCACGGAATATTTCCTATCTTTGCAGTCGATTATTCCTAAATTGATTAACGATATGAACAAACGAACCCTTCTCGCTGCTTTCTTTGCAGCAACCGCCATGGGTGTCAGTGCCCAGAAAGCGATGAACGCCCCCGCCGGCGGCAAACAGATCAGTGACGAATTGATCGGCATCTTCTTCGAGGACATCAACAACTCTGCCGATGGCGGACTCAATGCCGAGTTAGTACAGAACGGCTCTTTTGAGTTCTCACCCGTAGAGCGTGACGGATGGGGCCCCAGTACGGCTTGGAGGATGATCCGCCCCGGACACTCTCTGGGCACCCTGCAGGTGAGGCAGGACAACCCCGTACATCCCAACAACGCCAACTACATGCGCCTCCACACCGAGCGCGTCAAGGAGTATTATGACTACAAGGGATGGAAAGGCTTCGGACTCCAGAACGACGGCTTCGACGGCATCTCCGTGAAGGCAGGCGAGAAGTACGACTTCTCTGTCTTCATGCGTAACGTCAGCGGTGGCGCCAAGCAAGTGCGCGTAGTGCTCGTTGAACAGCTGCAGGGCTGGCCTCCCAAAGACCCGAAGCTGTTGGCTGAGACGGTCATCAACGTGAGCGACAACACCTGGAAGAAGTATGAGGCCGTGCTGACACCCGACAGCACCTGTCAGAAGGCCTCGCTCCAGATGCTCGTGCTCAACACCGGCGACCTGGATGTCGACGTGGTGTCGCTGATGCCCGAGGACACCTATAAGGGTCACGGCATCCGCAAGGACCTTGCCCAGGCACTGGCCGACCTGAAGCCCAAGTTCATGCGCTTCCCCGGCGGCTGTGTCGTCCATGGCGGCGGCGACGGCTTCTGGAACACCTACCGCTGGAAGACCACCATCGGCCCGAAAGAGCAGCGCCGTCAGCTGAAGAACACCTGGGGCTATCACCAGAGCTGTGCCATCGGCTACTTCGAATACTTCCAGTTCTGTGAGGACCTCGGCATGGAGCCCGTACCCATCCTGCCCTCTGGCGTAAGCTGTCAGGGAACCAACGGCGGCTGGAACATGTGGCCCACCCAGGCTCAGGACGTCGTGCCGATGTCGGAGATGGACGAGTGGGTGGCAGAGGCCATCGACCTCATCGAGTGGGCCAACGGCGACCCCGCCACGAACAAGTGGGCGAAGATGCGTGCCGATGCCGGTCATCCCAAGCCCTTCAACCTGAAATATCTCGGTATAGGCAATGAGGAGAAGATCTCTCCGGAGTTCATCGAGCGCTTCAAATATATCTATGAGCGTGTGACAAAAGCCCATCCTGAGATCATCATCGTGGGTACCGCAGGCCCAGGCTCTCACGCTGAGAATCCCGACTATGAGGCAGGCTGGAAACTCGCCAACGAGCTCGCCATGCCCATCCTCGACGAGCACTACTACGAGCCGCGCGACTACTTCTTGAACAAGCGCCAGTATGACAGCTATCCCCGCGACGGCAAGACGAAGGTCTATCTCGGCGAATATGCCGCCAAGGACAAGAAGCTCATCGACGCTCTCGCCGAGGGTCTCTACTTGCTGCACGTTGAGCGTAACGGTGACGTGGTGGCCATGACCTCCTACGCCCCCCTCTTCGCCCGCAAGAACGGCACCCAGTGGAATCCCGACCTCATCTACTACGACAACGAGCGTCCGTTCCTCACCTGCAGCTACTATGTGCAGCAGATGTTCGGCCTTTCGTCAGGTAACTACTACTATGGTGACTGCGTGAAGTTCGAGGGTGATGCCGCCGACGCCATCCAGCCACAGGAGAATGTGCACTATGGCCAGAGCGTCATCCTCAACACCAAGACACGCCAACTCTTCGTGAAGATCTGTAATGCCACCGCCGAGGCCAAGACCGCACATCTCAACCTGTCGCGCTTCAAGGTTGCGAAGTTCGCTGAGAAGATGACTATCTCCGGCCAGCCCGAGGATGAGAACAACTTCGACAAGCAGCCCATCGCTCCCGTGAAGGAGACCATCAAGATGAAGAAGCGCATGGACATGGAAGTCGCTCCTTACTCCTTCTCACTGATTACCATCCAACTGTAAGAGATTGAAGGATTACCAATAAAAAGAGGCCGACCATGGCCTCTTTTTTTGTATCAATACATTATTGTTGCAAATAAGAAAAAATCTGTAACACCAGAAAAACCATCTGTCTGGAAAAGTGCGTAACTTTGCACCGAAATCAAAATCAACTATACATTGAAGACATGAAAAAACTAATTTCAACCATTCTGCTGGGCGTGCTTGCCATGACGGCACACGCCCAGAAACCTGATCCCAATTTCTACATCTTCCTCTGTTTCGGACAGTCGAACATGGAAGGAGCCGCCCGTCCAGAAGCTCAAGACCTGAAGAGTCCCGGTCCTCGATTCCTGTGGATGCCGGCAGTAGACTATCCCGCCACCGAGACACTCCCCGAAAGGAAGATGGGCCAGTGGTACGAGGCCATCCCGCCCCTCTGCCGCCCTAACACGGGCCTGACCCCTGCCGACTGGTTCGGACGCACACTCGTGGCCTCGCTGCCCGAGCACATCAAGATCGGCGTCATCCATGTGGCCATCGGCGGCATCGACATCAAGGGATTCCTGCCCGACAGCATCGACAACTACGTGAAGACCAAGGCCCCTGGCTGGATGAAGGGCATGCTCGCCGCCTACGACAACAACCCCTACAAGCGTTTGGTCACGCTGGCTAAGAAGGCCCAGAAAGACGGTGTCATCAAGGGTATCCTGATGCATCAGGGTGAGACGAACACTGGCGACCCGAAGTGGGCAGGCATGGTGCAGCAGGTGTACGACAACCTCTGCGGCGACCTGCAGCTGAAGCCAGAGGAGGTGAACCTCTATGCCGGTAATATCGTACAGGCCGGCGGCAAGGGTGTCTGCATCGGCTGTAAGAAGCAGATCGACGAACTGCCCCAGACCCTCCACACCGCTCAGGTCATCTCTTCCGACGACTGCACCAACGGTCCCGACCGTCTGCACTTCGACGCTGCCGGCTACCGTGAGTTGGGTTGCCGCTATGGCGAGGCCGTCGCCCGCTTCTTAGGCTACGAGCCCAAGCGCCCCTACATCGAGATGCCCAAGCGCATCGAGGCTCCTGCCGATGCCTTCATCGCCGAGACCACCGTTCCTGGCAATGAGTATCCGAAGATCGACAAAGAAGGCCGTGCCTATTTCCGCATCTCTGCCCCCGAGGCCCGTAAGGTCATCGTCGACATCTGCAACAAGAAGTACGACATGCAGCCCGACGGAAAAGGCAACTACATGGCCGTCACCGATCCCCTCGTGCCAGGCTTCCATTATTACTTCATGAACATCGGCGGCGTGAACTTCATCGATCCCGCTACCGAGACCTTCTTCGGTTGCAACCGTGAGGCTGGCGGCATCGAGATCCCGGAGGGCAGCGAGGGCGACTACTATCGTCCGCAGCCTGGCGTACCCACGGGTGAGGTTCGTTCGTTCTACTACTATGCCGAGTCTACGAAGGAGTGGCGCCACGCCATGGTCTATACTCCTGCAGAATACGACCTGAAGAAGAATGCCAAGAAGCGCTACCCTGTGCTCTACCTGCAGCATGGCATGGGTGAGGACGAGACAGGCTGGTCGAAGCAGGGCCACATGCAGCACATCATGGACAATGCCATCGCCAGTGGCAAGGCCGTGCCGATGATCGTAGTCATGGAGAGCGGCGACATCAAAGCCCCGTTCCAGGGCGGCGACAACCGTCAGGGCATGAGTACCTACGGGAACTCGTTCTACAAGGTATTACTCAACGACCTGATTCCGACGATCGAATCGAAGTTCCGTGCCTACACCGACCGTGAGCACCGTGCGATGGCAGGTCTGTCGTGGGGCGGTCACCAGACGTTCGACGTGGTACTGACCAATCTGGACAAGTTCTCCTATATGGGAACCTTCAGCGGTGCCATCTTCGGCCTCGACCTGAAGACGGCCTACAACGGCGTGTTCACCAATCCCGAAGCCTTCAACCGCCAGATCCACTGCCTGTTCATGATGAGTGGCACGGAGGGCATGGACAAGATGTTCGGCACCAAGAAGATGGTGGAGGATCTGAATGCCATGGGTATCAACGCCCACTACTACGAGTCGACAGGTACTGACCATGAGTGGCTTACGTGGCGTCGAGGACTGAATCAGTTCCTCCCTTATCTATTCAAATAAACCATTGTAAAAGTTACAAAAAGGAAAGCAAAAATATCATTCGGAAATCATGAAACAAATTCAAAAGTAAATGTTACATATAAGCAATATGGTTTCAGATTTTTGCCGTACCTTTGCACCAGATTCATAAGAATAAAATTGTTTTAGTTATATTAGTAGTTAGTAGTTTTTCCTTCCCCGGGACCCAAGAAAAGCGTTTCTTGTCCCGGGGTTCTTTTTAGAAATCAATAAAAAACAACATATTATGAATAGACTATTGATAGCCATCCTGCTCAGCGTCCTCACATCGACGAACGCTCAGGCACAGCAACACAAGTTATGGTACAGTCAGCCAGCCCGTCATTGGCTGGAGGCTCTGCCCGTAGGCAACTCCCACCTCGGTGCCATGGTATACGGCAAGACCGACACCGAAGAGATCCAGCTGAATGAAGAGACCTTCTGGAGCGGATCCCCACACGACAACAACAGCCCAGAAGCCAAGGCTCATCTCCAGGAAGTGCGCGACTCCATCTTCGCCGGAAAGGAAGAGGCCGCCCACGCCCTCATCGACAAATATTTCATCAAAGGTCCTCACGGACAGAAATACCTGCCCTTAGGCAGTGTAAGGCTTAAGCTAGGCCATGACGAGGTGAGCGATTACCGGCGGGAACTGAACCTAAGCAATGCCCTCAACACCACCTCTTATAGATATAAAGGAGTAAGATACGAGCGTACCGTCTTTGCCTCACAAGCCGACAATGCCGTCATCGTACATCTGAAAGCCTCGAAGAAGGGTGCATTAAAGCTGCACGTAGGCTTCGACACACCGTGGGATGCCAAGATATTCCCACTCGCTGTCAACGGAAAGAAACCCTATCTCCACCAACTCTCCGCCACGGTAAAGAACGTGGAGCATGAAGGCATCAAAGGCAACCTGACCGCAGAATGCCGTGTGGAGGTGAAGGCCGACGGTGAAGTGGAGATCGACGACAACGAACTTGAGATCGACGATGCCACCGAAGTCACTCTTTACATCGTGGCAGCCACCAACTACGTGAACTACCACGACGTGAGCGGCGATCCCCAGAAGAGGAACGATCAGGTGCTAAACAGCCTGCGCGGCCAATCATACAAACGCCTGCTGAAGAATCATATCAAGAAATATCAGGAACAGTACAACCGCGTATCGCTGACCCTCCCGAAGTCGGAGAACTCCGCCCTCGAGACGGACAAGCGCCTCCAGGCTTTCGCCCAAAGCTCAACCCTCAACCCTCAAAGCTCAACCCTCAAAGCTCAAAGCTCAAAGCTCAAATCTCAAAGCTCCCCCCTCCCCGATCTCGACATGGTATCGCTGATGATGCAGTACGGCCGCTATCTTCTGATATCCTCTTCTCAGCCTGGCGGACAGCCTGCCAACCTACAGGGCGTGTGGAATGACAAGAAAGATGCCCCGTGGGACTCGAAATACACCATCAACATCAATGCCGAGATGAACTACTGGCCTGCCCTCGTTGGCAACCTCGCCGAGACCCAGCAGCCGCTCTTCTCGATGATCCGCGACCTGAGTGAGACAGGTATGAAGACAGCCCAGGAGATGTACGGCTGTCGTGGCTGGGTGGCCCATCACAACACCGATCTTTGGCGCATCGCCGGTCCAGTGGACGGCACTACTTGGGGTATGTTCCCCACAGGTGGTGCCTGGCTCACAACACATATCTGGCAGCACTATCTCTATACCGGCGACAAGAAGTTCCTAGCAGAATACTACCCCGTAATGAAAGGTGCCGCCGACTTCCTGATCGACTATCTCCAGCCCTATCCCGCCGACGGCTATATCAAGAATGCCGCAGGCTGGCTCGTCACCGCTCCAACCGTCTCGCCGGAACATGGTCCCGTAGGCAAGAAGACCACCGTCACCGCCGGTTCGACGATGGACAATCAGATTGTCTTTGACGTACTCTCCCAGACCCTCGCCGCCGCCAAAGTCCTCGGCAAAGACCAATCTCAAATCTCAAATCTCAAATCTCAAATCTCAAAACTTCCCCCGATGCAGATTGGCCGTTACGGTCAGTTACAGGAGTGGATGCAGGATGGTGACGACCCCAAGGACGAGCACCGTCATATCTCCCACCTCTATGGACTCTATCCCTCTAATCAGATTTCGCCTTACTCCCACCCCGACCTCTTCACGGCTGCTGCCAACACTCTGAACCAGCGTGGTGACATGGCCACGGGCTGGAGTCTCGGTTGGAAGATTAACTTCTGGGCCCGCATGCTCGACGGCAACCACGCTTTCCGCATCATCAGGAACATGCTTCATCTGCTGCCCGACGACAGGTCGATGCGCAAATATCCCGACGGTCGCACCTACCCCAACCTGTTCGACGCCCATCCTCCCTTCCAGATTGACGGTAACTTCGGCTGTGCAGCCGGTGTCTGTGAGATGCTGTTGCAGAGCCACGACGGAGCCGTCCATCTGCTGCCGGCCTTGCCCGACGAATGGCAAGAGGGCGAAGTGAAGGGATTACAGGCTCGCGGAGCATTCACCGTCAGCATGCGCTGGACTGCCGGTACACTACAGGAAGCGACCATTACATCGAAGATCGGCGGCACCCTCCGCCTACGCTCCTTCGTACCCCTGCAAGGCAAAGGACTCAAAACCGCCTCTGGCCCATGTCCCAACGCTCTTTTCTCTCCTGCTGCAGTGCGCGAGCCCCTACATTCTGCAGAACTCGCCGAACTGTCATTGCTACCTATACGGAAAGTCTATGAGTATGACGTCGAGACCACTCCAGGCCAGACAATTACCGTTCGCCAGAGATAAAATAAGGTCGCTAAATATGAATAACCAACCGATGATACTCATTCAAAAGTATTTGTTACATGAGGGAATGGAGATTGACTGGAAAAAGTGTATCTTTGCAGCCTAATTACCCCTTTTTATGAAATACCGCTTATTATCTATTATTACTCTGTTCTGTGCCGGCCTCAGTCTGTCGGCACAGAACTTGCCTTATCAGAATCCAAACCTGAGCGCCAGAGAGCGCGCTGTGGATCTCTGCAGTCGTCTAACGCTTGAGGAGAAGGCCATGCTGATGCTCGACGAGAGTCCTGCCATCCCGCGTCTCGGCATCAAGAAGTTCTTCTGGTGGAGCGAGGCCCTCCACGGCGCAGCCAACATGGGCAACGTCACCAACTTCCCGGAGCCTGTAGGCATGGCAGCATCGTTCAATCCAGAACTGCTCTACAAGGTGTTCGACGTGGCCAGCACGGAGTTCCGTGCCCAGTACAACCACCGTATGTACGATCTGGGTGGAGAGGACATGAAGATGCGCAGCCTCTCGGTATGGACACCAAACGTGAACATCTTCCGTGACCCCCGATGGGGACGCGGTCAGGAGACCTACGGCGAGGATCCCTACCTGACAAGTGTCATGGGCGTTCAGGTGGTCAAGGGCTTGCAGGGACCTGAGAATGCCAAATACCGCAAGCTCTGGGCCTGTGCCAAGCACTATGCCGTACACAGCGGCCCTGAGTACACCCGCCACACCGCCAACCTCACCGACGTGTCTGCCCGTGACTTTTGGGAGACCTATATGCCCGCCTTCAAGACACTCGTACAGGATGCCAAGGTGCGTGAGGTGATGTGTGCCTACCAGCGTCTCGACGACGATCCCTGCTGCGGATCAACCCGTCTGCTCCAGCAGATCCTTCGCGACGAATGGGGATTCCAGTACCTCGTGGTCAGCGACTGCGGTGCAGTCAGCGACTTCTACGAGAACCACAAATCTTCCTCTGATGCCGTCCATGGCACGGCAAAGGCTGTCTGGGCCGGTACCGATGTGGAATGCGGTTTCAATTACGCCTATAAGAGCTTGCCTGAGGCAGTGCGCAAAGGCCTGCTCTCTGAGGCAGAAGTCGACAAACACGTCATCCGCCTGCTCGAAGGCCGCTTCGACCTCGGTGAGATGGATGATCCCTCGCTCGTAGAGTGGTCTAAGATCCCCTACTCCGCCATGTCCACGAAGGCCTCTGCACAGATAGCGCTCGACATGGCCCGCCAGACCATCGTGCTGCTGCAGAACAAGGGCAACATCCTGCCACTAAGGAAGAATGCGGAGAAGATTGCCGTCATCGGTCCCAATGCTGATAACGAACCCATGATGTGGGGTAACTACAATGGTACACCCAACCGCACCGTCACCATCCTCGACGGCATCAAGGCCAAACAAAAGAAACTCATCTATCTGCCCGGCTGCGACCTGACCTATAACCAGGTGATGGAATGCCATCTGCCCACCGAGTGCATCGCTCCCGACGGCAAGAAGGGACTGAAAGGGACCTTCTGGACAAACACCAAGATGGAGGGCAAGCCCTTCACCACCGAATACTATACAAAACCCGTCAACGTGACGACGGCCGGAATGCATGTCTTCGCTGCCAATCTGCCCATCGAAGACTTCTCAGCCAAATACGAGACCACCTTCACACCAAAGGAGGCTGGCGAGTATGTACTGAACGTGGAATCTACCGGCCACTTCGAAGTGTACGTCAACGGCGAGAGGAAAGTCATGCAGCATACCTGGCGTAGTACGCCTACCCGTACCGTATTAAAAGCAGAGAAGGGCCAGCAGTTCCAGATTGAGGTGCGCTTCCAGACCGTCAAGACCTGGGGGGCATCGATGAAGATTGACGTGGCTCGTGAGCAGACCATCGACTACCAGCAGACCATCGCCCAGCTGAAGGGTATCGACAAAGTGATCTTCTGCGGAGGTATCTCACCTGCCCTCGAAGGTGAGGAGATGCCTGTCAACATCGAAGGCTTCAAGGGTGGTGACCGCACCAGCATCGAACTGCCGAAAGTGCAGCGCGAATTCCTCAAGGCTCTCAAGGCCGCCGGCAAGAAGGTCATCTACGTCAACTGTTCCGGTTCTGCCATCGCCCTGGCGCCCGAGACCGAGAGCTGCGATGCCATCCTTCAGGCCTGGTATCCGGGACAGGAGGGCGGCACAGCCGTGGCCGATGTGCTCTTCGGCGACCAGAATCCCGAAGGCAAACTGTCCGTCACCTTCTATAAGGACGACTCCCAGCTACCCGACTACGAAGACTACTCGATGAAGGGCCGCACTTATCGCTACTTCAACGATGCCCTCTTCCCCTTCGGTTACGGCCTGAGTTATACCACCTTCGAGGTGGGAGAAGCCGCCACATCCGGCACTCCAGGAAATGAAGGCTTCACCGTTTCCGTCCCCGTCAAGAACACAGGAGCCCGCCAGGGTGCCGAAGTCGTGCAGCTCTATATCCGTGACCTCTCCGACAAGGAAGGTCCTCTGAAGTCGCTCCGTGGCTTTAAGAAGGTTCACCTCAGGCCGGGACAGACCG
>Ga0310691_10005784_pt1 | contig 13383 bp, 20 predicted proteins | sample 176DNAGHGlowgp2_FD_203887 | JGI IMG/M metagenome (GOLD analysis project Ga0310691, IMG submission 203887) | Sheep rumen microbial communities from Palmerston North, Manawatu-Wanganui, New Zealand - 1766 DNA GHGlow gp2 (v2) (version 2) | ecosystem: Host-associated > Mammals > Digestive system >... | reverse complement strand
AGAGAAGTCTTTGGTTTCCTCACGGCCGTCCTCTACTCTGTCTGGATCTGAATCGTGACCTGCTTCTTCAGAATCTACTAGGAGATGTGAAGTAAGGGCGGTTGCTTCAGATGAGCCAATTGGGACAAAGTGGAGTTCGTCGTTATTAATGGTTACCTTTGTGAATTCGTCGTTTTCTTTATCTTCGATGACAGCTGTGTTAGCGTCAACTGGGGTGACAATTTCAGAATCATTCTCAATTTCTTCACCATTCTCAATGGCGTCCTCAATAACCTCCTGAGAGGTTTCTACATCATTAGCAGCCTCTGAGAATAGACGATCCATATAAACAGTGTTGTCACTGTAATATCTTGTTACATACAGATCAAAGTCGTCGGTGTCAGAGAATGTGGCCTCTTCTGGCTCATCAACTTCTTCTGCACCAAGTGAATCTAGGAGACCAAGTGCGTAATCACGAGCTTCTTCCTCGGTTTCAAATACCTGAAGAGCATCTACGCCTTCTTCCTGTAATCTTGCAACAAGTGCCTCAGCCTCTTCATCGCTATAGACAGGGGAATCAACAATAACATGATTGAAAGCATCTACACCAACTACGTGGAGAGGGAGATACTGTGAATCATAGTCCTGTCCTTCTTCTGAGAAAGCAGCCTTGTCTTCCTCTACGCTTGAGAAATTCTTAGAATCTAACTCAGTTACTTCCATTTCGTCATCGCTTAGAGTAACTTTGGCCTGATCACCAGTTGTCTCAGAGGTAACAACAACAGAGTCATCGTCTACCTTTTCAACCTTTAGATCACCAACTTTAGCAGTTTCCTCAGATTCGATTACTTCACTGAATAGTCTCTCACAGAATTCCTGATCTGAGAAGATTCTTAAAACTACACTATTATCGGTAGATACAGAGAATTCTTTTTCGTCTTTCTCAGAGCATTCGCAAGGATTCTTACCACACTCAGGGCATACCTGATCCTCGGCATCCTCTGCTCTAGGTTCTCTGCCTTCTTCTGCAACTCCCACAACTGATGCTTCGTTGCCAGCTTCGGGATTTACATGTTCTTCTACCTGTGCTTCTGGGCTGATGTGTTCCTCTACGTGCTCGTCAGGTGCACCTTGCTGATTACCAGGAGTTACACCATCCCCTTCCGGGTGGATAAAGCCCTCAATCTGCTGTGACATTTCGGCAGGATAAAGGTCATAATTACCATCTTCAGCCTTTTCAGCTATTGTTACTTCACCGTTACCTAAGTCTGTAATAGCTACTTTGCCTTCGCCTAGGTCTACATACTTAAGTTCTTCGGTGTCGACTGAACCGTTCTCCTTGGCAGCTTCGATATCATTTGCTACCTGCTCGGTCAGTTCCTGATCTTTTTCGTCCGTCGCACTGAAGAGACGGTCCATAAGTCTTGTATTCTTCATAATTACCTCTTGTTTAATTATTTTATGATTTCTACCTTTTCTCCATCGATCTTGAGAATACCTTTGTTCTTAAGTATGTCCATTATGTCGGTAGGAGCATCTTCATATCTTTCTTTCATCAGCGTTTCAAATTCTGACTTACCCATGCTTCTTCCACCAAATTCAAACGGTAGATCATGAGCGATACCAGAATCCTTTAAATAACTCTCGCTGTCTCCTTCGGCCGGGATATTATGAGCCTTTTTGAGAAGGATAATTGTTTTGGGAGAGAACTTGCCGGACTCTTCTAAACTCGATATAACATCTTCCTTAGGCTCATTCATTACGGCCGGGTCTAATTCGAGAGTTTTAGTAACGGATATAGTGATCTTAGAGAATAATCTAGACTCGAGGAAAGCTGTATCGGAGATCTTAACATCACCGCTTTCACTATCTGTTGAAAAGTATCTCTCATCTAGATTCTCACCGCCGAAAATTGAAGCAAAATCAGCAGCGGAAAGGGTTTGGCCACTATATTCTTTTAATTTAAGTTCAAACTCATTATCAGTGGCCGAGAATGTACGCTGAAATGCTTCTTCCTCGGCGGTATCAGAAAAGAGCTTGATACTTCTTTCTTTATTAGCGTCGGGGGTAGAGAATAATTTACGACGCTCCACTGGTTTATTATCACTGAATAGTTTACGTCTTTCCATTATTCTTGTCCTCCATTTTCTTCTAAGTTCTCATCTTCATTTACAATTGGACTAGGATTCGGACCAAAGACATCATCCAGGACAGCATTAATAAATTCAGTATATGCCTGCTGTAGTTTTTGATATCTAGCCTTATTCACAAATCCATTTCTCTTTAGTTCCTGTAGGCCAAGTCTCATAGGAATATTTAGCTTTTGACCATACTCCCGATAAGCCTTGCCTAATGAAGATAAGCCTAAGAGTGTATTTATTTGTTTGCCATCTAAGATCTGTGGTGTGATTGAATTTAGTATTCTCAAGAGGTCAGATGATAAGAGTGATTTGAGAGTTTTTAAATCTTCTGGGTCAATCTTCTCACTTCCGCCCATTTGCTTGATAACTTGACGATAACTTAAGATCGTTCTCCTAAGTTCCATTCTAACACCAAGCTTACTCTCACGAAGTCTTTCTCTAACCTGTGCCTGAGTAAATTCCTTCTGAGTCTCTCCCTCTGGCTGTGTAAATTCTTTCTGATCCTCAACTACTGCTTTTTTCTCAGGGACTTCACAAACAACACCATCGGCTGAGAAAACTTTTGCCTTAAGTGTTGTGAATTTACCATCGATTTTAGAAGATTTAGGACCCGAGTATATAGAACTTACATCAGAGAACATCTTAGCCTTAATGCCGGTGAATTTGAAATCATCGGGGTTAAGATTTTCGAGTAAGATCTCACTAAATTCTTTCTCATTAGACTTAGTAGATTCGTCTTCTTCTACATTTAATACGGTTGCAGCTTTCCATGACGGATTAAGAGTAACATCGATACCCTTGAACTGAACCAATTTTTTAAGGTAATCACCATGGATTCCTTTATCGCTCTGCCAGAAGCCAACGATTACTGCACTAACACCTGGAAGAATACCGTTTTTAAGCATTCCCTTAAGTCTTTTGATATTTTGTGCAGCGATGTCGTCCATAACTGTTTCGTCTAGGAGCACTATTTCACAGATCAGCCAGCCATCTTCTATGTACATTTTATCCACATAGTGAGTTGGGGCTGGTGCTTGATCTGAGACAATAATCATACTATCGTCTTTACCAACAACCTTGCTTAATGCCTGACCGGTTTCAGCAAAGTTAGTGGTTAGTGCTCTGGCTCTATGGCTTAGAGATCCAATCATCTTGTGCATCTCTAAAGCTTCCTGGCACTCGGCGCTTCTGATATAGGCTTCCATAACGTCCTGGCTCACGATACTGCCATCTGATGCTGGTATCCCAGCGACGCTCAGAACTCTACATTTACATCTCATATTCGTATGTTTTTTTTTATTTTATATCTCCCGGGTTTTAGTGCCCTTTATTTTATAATTTCCGTCATAAAATAACTTTTGGCGGAACTAGATCCCAGATAAGTACATTCAAACTACACTGGGATTATTATATCTCTCGCCCGGAATTTAGTGCGAGAATTATTGTCTTATTTAGTTATTTCTTTCTAAACTTTTTATAATTAGCCAGTCTTTCTTTTAGCGGAACGGTTCCACTTGTTGATTCAAGAACTCTGGCTTCTTTAATTTCTTCTGGAATTCTTGAAGCTGGGATAGGTTTTCTATACCAATTAACTAGCGTTTCCTGTGCATCTCTATATCCTCTTCCTGGTTTGTATTTTCCAGCCTGTATTAATTTTGCTGTATCTTTTCCATAAACTTCAGAAAGAGCCAGTAGTTTCTTCGCCCGACTAGTAAAATTCCTTTGTCTTAGTAATATCATATCCTTTATCTAAGACCCTGGGAAGAATCTTTAAACTTATTACCCCCCCCCCCAGAGCCTATGTGTTTTCTAAAGGAGGATAATCATTTTTAATTTTCAGTCAGACCAAAGAGGTACTTATACTTCTCAATTGTCTGTATAAAGCTCTCAAACTCACCCTTTAATCCACTAAACTTTGGATCGTCCGGCAGTGCTCTATAGTAGTCGATTACCTGGAATTCTAATTCATGAATAAAACCAGCCGGAGTATTAGAGTCGGAGGGCATTAAGAAAGGAATACTAGAATCTAACTTTCCATTAATTCCCATATATCCCTCGGCAACTGTATCTTGAAATTTATACGTTGCTTCCCAAATTTCGTCGAGGTATTCATGTATATCTTTTCCGTCCGCAGCCCAATGTAATGATTTTGCCTTATGAACAAAACCAGACAAACGACCCAAGAACTGTTTGATGATTTCTGGGTCAAGGGCAGAGAATAGTTTTTGTCTCTTTAGTTTCATATCATTTTAAATTATCTTTCTTAAATGCCTCGATGAATTGCTGGATAATCTCACGGTTTTCATCAGAGTTAAGGTCCGATTGATTATTCTCGGCCGATAGTTTCTCCAGAATTTTATCAGAGTCTTCAATCTTTATACTATCGACCAGATCACCAACGGCCTGAGCTTCCTGTATTAGTTTCTCGATCAGTAGTACTTTATCGGCGCTGCTCCATTCATTTGACAGGAGATTTTCAGGCCGTAGAACTTGGTCGATCACTAACATAAGTCTCTGAAGAATATGGAGATAGAGTACCGGCCGGATAGATTGACTTATTTCGGACAGATACAACTCCAGCACTCTTCTTTTTCTTGGATCTGTTATATTTGCTAAGGTGTGAGAGAAGTTATTTAAGTCAATTCCGTCAAGATTAAGACCGTATTGTTTATTTAAGTCCGTCATCATAGAACTTAAAGCAACCGTTAGCTCTTGACTCTTTTCATCTCTCTTTGTTGCTGCCAGGGAGGATGCGTCTTGAATTACCCTCGACACACTTTTGGGAACCTTTGGGGCAGCTGTTATAATACTTCTAAGATCTTGTGTTTGTGTTTCTTGATCCTGAAAGTCAATACTACTGCTGCCCGAATCAAGCCTCCCTTCTCTTGATAATATTTGCTTTCTAAGGTCATCATCGCCAGAGAAAGGATTAACACTATTTATCATGATCTTTTATTTTAATGTAGTGGTATTCGTGGACCAGTATATTCAATATCACTTAATTTATCTATAGAGGGAATGATTAAGCTTTTCTATACCATCCCCCATAGTCTAAGCGGTATAGAATTTGGTTCCCCGGTCCCACATCGAAGGGTAGAACCAGTATATTCAACCGGGGAAAATTATGAACGAAAATTATCTTACTTTCTTCATTCTAGATCCAGCCTTACTAATTACACGAGCTGCTGTCTCTCTAGCAGCGTTTGCTTCTTTTTCTACAGCTTCTACGCTCTTTTTTACCAAATTGCCAGCTTTATCTTTAGCCCAGACTAAACCATTTCCAGCACTTTCTCCTACCTTGTGTGCTGCATCTACTGTGGCGTTTATTGCTTTCTTTGCTCCCTCTTTTGCTCCTTTTGCAGCACCAGCTACAGCGTCTTCTGCTTTTCCAACAAATTTCAGTTTTTCTTCTGTCTTTGTTGCTTTATCAAGAACATTATTAAGCTTGTCTACTTTTTTGCCTAACTTATCCATAGCTTTTTGATATTCCTCGTAAGAGATTTCTCCCTTGCCGTATTTCTTTAGGAGCTCGTTTGAATCCTCTTTAACTTTATCAAGTTTATCAATAGCCTTGTTTCCAATTGCTCTAGATCCGTGATAACCAGCCTCGAGTGCACCAACACCTACTGCAGCAGTTCCGCCTGCGCCTATAGCAATCTTAGCGCCTGTTGACATACCTTTATCCTCTTTTTCAGAGAACATCTTTTCACCAGTCTCTTCGTCGTAGGAGATTTCAAACTCATTGGTGCTGTAATATCTTTCTTCACCATTCTCGTCCTGAAGAAGAGAAAATACTTTACGTCTAATTTCCATATTATTAACGTTAATAAATTATTGATTGTTTTCTTCCTCTTGATAATCCTCGAAGTTATACTCTTCTTTTATATCTTGAGGCTCTTCATGTATTTCTTCTATGGCCTTTCGATCCTCATTAACCTTTCGTCCATCTCTGAGCTTAATCACCGGCCTTTTAATGATAATCTCAGAAGAGTATAGCTTTCTTTTGATTATCATAATTTAATTAATAAGAATATCCCTCTCTATTCACAGTATTGTCTTTCCAGTCTCTTTTGGCTCTTCTGCCAGCCTGATACTGTGCTTCTTCAAGGGCTCTATTATATGCTCTCTTTCCTTTTCCGTGCTTTGCCTTTCTCTCAGCTAGAATATCAGAGTCTTTCATTCTCTTTAGATTGTCAATATCATCCTGAGTATATCTAGTGCGGGCAAATTCCTTCTGAGCATAATCATAACCATCCTCAATACCGGAATAGTAGACCTCGGTTAGGAGATCGTCTAATTCACTATCTCCAGTACTGAATAGTTTCTGGCTCTCTTCGTTGTTGTTTTTAGGTACTATCATATATTATCTAAAATTAATATATTTCATCCAAGTCGCGTCATCTATTTCACGATTCGGATTAAACATTTCTTCATGTTCTCTTTCCTCAAGGGCATTTTCACATCCTTCTGTGAAAGTTTTCTCTTTAAGTTCTTTCATAATCTTAACCTCGCATTGGAATAGGAGTAACAACCTTAGATCTAGATTTATAAAGACCTACATTATCAGGTTTATTATTGTCCTGCTCCAGTTTTTTCACTTTGATCTGATTCTTAGCTTCCTCTTGTTGGTTTTCAGCTTGTTGTCTTTGGGCGGATTGAGACATAGCGAGCCTTCTTCTTGTTTCATCGGCTCTAAGTTTATCTTTCTGCCGTTGTATCTTCAGTTGCTCTCGCTGTAATCTCATTTGCTCCGCCTGCAGTTCATTTGCCGTAGCCTGAGGATTTTCACTGTAGGTCTTTCTCTTTATTACCATCTCTCTTATTCTTTCTTTTCTTCCACTCAACTAGGCCCATAACCGTTGCGCCTAAGAATAATATAATTGATACTATAATTAATCCACATGTCGGTCGGTGGGTGCAGAGGAAGATTAATGCATACAGGATGATGAAAATAACTGCACACTCAAGAATAGTAACACATAGGGATATTAAGAACCTTTTTATCCCGAATACATTTATCAACTCCAGCTTCTCTCGAAGGTATGGAGGAAAAATACCTAGTTTATCCATATCTTTATAGTCCTGGGTTATTCTTTTGCTCTTCGACAACTGGGCTAAAGATCTGTTCGATAACACTCGGATCCATTCCCTGCTGTTCATATTGTGCCATCATCTTCATCTTTAATACACTGAGATAGTTTTGAATCGACGCCTCATTAACTAGTGCTTCTGTATTTGGATCGATGTCTTTCAGGAGGTTTTGAATATACTCCAGGAAAGCTTTAGGATCAATGAACGGAGCACTTTGGTCGAGAGTTTGCAGTGCGTTGACGATAATACCTGATACACCCTGAACCAAAGTATTAATTGATTCAGTCTGGTTTATCTGGTTATTATACTCAACACTGGTCTTCTCGGCAATGTGTAGTTTGACTTGGGAGGGATCTAATTCTTCAGTGTATAGTATTTTATAAAGAGTACATACAAGATTAGTTACCGAGTCCTTGATACCTGCCATGAAAGTAGCTACTCTAGAATTCGCTCTCTCGGACTGCTGTAAGACTTGCCATTTACTACCGGATGTTGAATCAAGTATCGTCGATGGCAGACCTAGTGGATTCAAGACATTATTCTTACAAGTTTCAACAGATTGCATAATGTCCAGCAGTTTATCACTAAGTTTATCAAGTGGTAGAAGAGAATTTTTACCGCCGAGAGTTGAGTTATAGTCGGGGATGAATTTGGCAGACTTAATGAGTGTATTTTCAATGAAGCTGACGACATCAAATTGTGAAGTAAGGAAGGATGCCAGTTCATTAGTATTATTGGCCAATTTGGTGGCTCTCATACAAAGGTCATTAGCTGCCTCAAGGGGAACGGATTTATCAACTTGAAGGAGGAAAATTTGAATACTTGATAAATCTCGAAGACTGATAAGAGAGACAAGGAGCTCTTTAATCACTAACTCTTTAACTTTCAGAATTAATGGATAGAATAAAGGCTCAGATGCAGTATATGATTCACGCTGCATTACCTTCTCTCTGTTTGTTTTTCCGTCTCCATCTTTTGGTTTAGTCCGGAAAATAGTGTCTTTGTCTTTCCACCCTTCTTTTAGATCGTTAATTAGTCGGAGATTTTGTGAGGCGATATAAATAATTTCTTCTCTAGGGATTTCATACATTACATTGTCTTCACCTCTAGCTAAGAACTTTTCCTCCATATCTCCTTCTTTCGATCTTGTCTTTTTAACTATAACTGCAATTGGATCAAGCAGTTCTTCGACTCTGAATCTAGTGTGACCCTGCTCATCTTTATAGGATTTGAGCATAGAATAATAGTCACCATAGAAAACATAATCCTGTACGTGGTCTCTTATAAAATCAAAAATACGAATGTCCTTTGTCAGAATATCATTAATTCTGTCTGTCTTATTCGTATCTATATTTCCTTCTTCGTCTAGGATGGTTGCTATTTGCGTTCCATTTCCTTCGTCGGCTAGGAAGTTAATAATATAGTCTGAGAAAAAATTTGTCGCCAGTTTTGATATGTCTAGTAGTTGATACCCTCGTAGCTCACCAATTTTATCGAGATATGACGACAATAGATTGGAGCTCGAGTAATTTCCTAAGAGCGGCGACTTTCTATCTGCACTTGCTATGGCTGATGAAGTTTGTCCGATAGGTGAGTATCCGTTTCTTCCATTTCTAACTATATTGGATCTTAGAGGTACCATCCCGGATTTAAAACTTGCACCGAATAGCTTTTGTATTAAATTATTGTCGTTTCTTTTCATAATCTCGGAGTCAAAAATAAACAGATACATTAATTCTCACACTCTAGCTAAAAATTAATATATCTTTTCATTAATAAGGGTTTGGTGCATAATATTGAATAAAAGCGGGGGGATTTGGCCATTTTATTGGAAAAATCGATGAAAAATATAAAAAATTAGCCAAAATCCTTATTTATGACTATGTTAACGAACGGAGAAATAGAAAATACGCGAAAATTATTAAAAGCTGCCGAGATAAATTTAAAAGCCGCTAAGTTAATGGTAAGACTTGAGGCGATGAAGGCAGAAAATAGAATGAGAGAAATACGTGGTGAAAGTCCTGCGTATGGTGAAGAAGCATTCCTAAATCTACTTCCAGATGAATAATATTGTTGATGTCATTGAGTCCGCCCATCCAAAACTCTCACGATTAGAATTATCTGGATTGCAAGACTTAATTGAAATTTTTGCTGTCCTTAGTTTAAATACTGCTTCTAAATTCTGTCCAAGAGTAGTTGATGATTCCGAGGGGTCAGAGGTATATATTAATCGTGTGTCGGATCTCTTAGGTTTATCAAGGAGCGACGTAAGGAGATTAATCAAAGGTGGCGGGCTAAAGATAAATAATAAAGTAATCCCCGACACAACAACCTTATCTGATCTTCCATGGTTAGATTTAGAGGGATGGCGGGTTTGTGTAATTAAGAAAGGAAAGAACGAATTTGATTTTATATTATGGTAATAGCTGTTTTTTCAGGGAGCTTTAATCCTTTTCATTACGGACATTTAGACATTATTCAGGAACTCTATGGAATGGCTGAGATTGATAAAGTCCTAGTAGTCGTATCACCAAAAAATCCCGGCAAGTCAGAGAGTGTATATATCCAATCTCCTTCCGACCGTTTCTTGGCTGTGAAAGGTGTGATTGATTCTTTGGGGATGACTGATAAAATAGAAGTCAGTGATATAGAATTCACACGGACACAGCCAATATATACGGTCGAAACACTTAGGGAAATACGAACACTCTGGCCGGGGGATAAAATAATCTATGTATCCGGGGCTGATTGTTTAGAGAAAATTCAGAGGTGGAGAAATGCTAAAGAACTATTGGAAGATTTTGGTCTCTTAGTATTCCCTCGATCCGGATACAACTTAGGAGAGATTATAAGGCTGGCTAAAGAAAAATATCCGGGCGCCAAAATAACTGAGATGACAAAGGAGCCGAGAGAAATATCCAGCACCGAAATTAGACGTAGATTCCAGAACGGCGAAGATTATAGTGGGCTAACACCAATAAAACTATGAGCATAGAGCACATTAGTTATCCAGCATCAGTAATAGAGACAAGATTTAAGAGATACTGGAAATCTCTCCCGCCAGAAATAAGAGAGAAACTAGATAAAGATAGTATAGAACAAGCATATACAGAAGGTTTTGAAGATGCGACTACCTATCTGTGTAATGCTAAGAAAGTAAAAATTGGAATAGACGTGAATGACCAATGAATAAACTTGACGAATTCTTTGAAGCAATCGAGAAGGATAGAGAATCGATGAGGGAAAGAATCAGGGAATATACAAAAGACGAACTCCTGAGCCTGGCCGACGATGTAGTTAATTATAAATATTATGGTGGACCCGAGTTAAGTTTGGGCCATATAATGAAGAAACATAAGGGCCTGGCTGAGATAATTGATTCTGCCCCGGGGTGTGATTATGCTGAATGGGAAGAATATAGGCAGGCACAATTCATAATCTTAAACGCGATTAGAGAATATTATATAAGTAAAGGAAAAGATGTGTAAATATTGTGAAGGACTCAAAATAAATCCAGATACACTAGGTGGAGAACAGGATCCACTATATGAAGATCCCGAGGTTATTATCCAGATCGCACAAGATTCGCCAATAGGAAGAAGACATGGCAGTAGTTCCTTAGATATATTAGTAGGATCAAAGGTAAGATACATTCAAATCTTCTACTGTCCTATGTGTGGTCGAAAGCTTAATCATATCCCGGCCGAGGAAAGTATTAAAGAAGAGGCTATATGGAGAACATCAGATGAATGGGAACAGGAATTTGGTGGGATGCTGCAAACTATCAAACACTTCAAAGATAGACTGGATAAACTAAGCGAAAAAGATATAGCCGAAATAAAAAGTAATATGGGCTATGTCATTGAGCCGGGGACATTAAAATTTATAAAAGATGTGTATGATAAAAATCTACTATCTGATCTGGAAGTAGAGTTAAAAGAAAAAGAGGGAAAAATTTAATCCCTCTTATTTTTTTTACTTCTTCTTTAAATCATCAAGTACTTCTTTATTTCTTTCCTCTAGTGATTTTCCCGGACCAAGATCTTTAATACCTCTTCTCTCCAGCTCTTTCTTAGCCAGGGAAGCATTTCTCTTATGATTCTTGTCAGCGGCTATTTTCATTAGAGCATAAGTTGAGAGACCAGCGAGAGCACCAATGGAGGTAGATTTGAGGATCTTTTTCTTCGCTATCTGATCAGCCCCTAGTTTTAAAGCCGTATTATCAAGTCCAGGAGCATAAATTTTACTCCACTTTGACACTTCCGGAACTCCTTCGATAATTTTCTTGGATTTTATTTTTCCAATACTATTACCTATCACACCACCAAGACCAACAAAAGAAGCGGCCCCTATAGTATCACGGACGGCAGTATCTTTTCTACCTTTCTTTGTCGAGTGCTTTTCCTTCATTGCCTCTTCATATCCGGCAATGTTTTTAAGCTGCTTCTCTGTCATGTCTTTGAACTTTACCTTATTTCCGATGTGCCCCAGTGTCATGGATTTCTCAGAGTCCGGTTTTGAGTAGGATTTTTGTCTTAGTATTATCATATTTCGTCTTGGTATTATTTAAATTTGTCATATCTCTGTTAAAAAGAAGAAGAGCAAGAATTAAATCTCGCTCTTTCCATTGTTATTGATCTGACTTCTATAATAGTCTGATAGTTTTGCCTGTTTGAAGTAGTTATGGAGGATAAGCTTTTCTTTTTCCAACCTCAACTGCTTTTCATATTTATCGCAGCCATGTTGTTCCTCACAGTTCTTCAATTTTATACAGGTCGGCCAGAAATAACAATCCTTGCATATTTCTAACTCGGCCGATTGTTCCTTCCATCTTTTAATCCTTTCGAAGTCATAAACCGGCTTGTAGACTGTTGCTATATATTCGTCGTCTGTATGATGTTCACAAAGTCCTATATTTCCATCTGGCAGAATCATAACAGACTGTCCATCATCAGCGGCACACATAGCATTCGGAAGAGATCTATTAAACCTTTTTCCTAGATACCCATGTTCAGCCAGATATCTATTAATTTCGGAAGTTCTTAGATATATCTCCTCCCTCTCTTTATCAGTCCTCTTTGTCTCCTTATTACATTCAAACAGAGGCATTGAGTATATAGCCAGGTTATCGAGATTTCCAAAACTCTGATTAAGGAGATCTATCAGTGCCTTCATGTTATCGATATTATGTTTGTCAATATTTAGTCTGATATTAACAAAAACATCAAAACTCAAGAGGGCTTTTATATTTTCCATTAAAGTGCCAAAAGGATTAGGATCATCTTTGTAGACATAATTTTTAGTCTTATTGTATATATCCTTAGTCCCATCGATCGTTATTTGTGGATTTCTAAGATTCCACTCCGATCTAGCCTTTTTGGAATTTTCATAACCCAGTAGATATCCATTACTAGTTATGTCAGAGTAGAATTGAATCCCCTCATCCCGCAACCTAGAACAGATATAGTCGATCGCTTTTATATTCATCGTCGGCTCTCCACCAAACCAATGAAGTCTAATGGGGTCGGATTTATCACATACAGATATTATATAATCTGCAACTTTCACGGCAATCTCAGGGGACATTACTTTCGTCTTACAACCTAGTTCATAACAATAGAAACACCTAGCATTACAACCAGTCGTAGGAAGAATAGTAAAGCTCCTTGGATGCCTGGAAAACATCACCTGGGTAGATTTTTCGTAGTCCTTATATTTCTTGGCAATCTCGGAATCATTAAAATCTTCCGGGACAAGAGTATAAGAGTGATATAAGAAATCATAATCTAAGTTCTCTAGATTATCATACTCCCAATTACTAAGATGAACGGCAGATTTAGTTAGACCATTAAATATAGTCTTTCCCTCCTCTCCTTCATCATTAACCAAGCAATACTTAAGAAGTCTATATCTAACCCCTTCTTTTCGTCCCTGTTGTCCTATAATCGCTAAGACTCTTTCCAGGGGATGTTCCATTATGATCATTGTCCTTGATTATTTAAATATCTAAAGATCGTATCTATCTTATTGTGCAGTATTCGGAGACTTTCTTTAATTTCAGCCAAATCACCCTCGACGGAAGAATTTTGACATCTATTATTTTCTTTATTTCTAATCTCCTCGTAGTATCTCTTGACTGTGTTTCTAACCTTTCTTCTTACCTGATTAGTTC
>Ga0310691_10005782_pt1 | contig 13384 bp, 10 predicted proteins | sample 176DNAGHGlowgp2_FD_203887 | JGI IMG/M metagenome (GOLD analysis project Ga0310691, IMG submission 203887) | Sheep rumen microbial communities from Palmerston North, Manawatu-Wanganui, New Zealand - 1766 DNA GHGlow gp2 (v2) (version 2) | ecosystem: Host-associated > Mammals > Digestive system >... | reverse complement strand
TCAACCCCTATTTCAGGTGGTTATTGCGGCGGGGTCCCACCTCTTCCCATTCCGAACAGAGAAGTTAAGCCCGCCTGCGCCGATGGTACTGCAATGCAATGCGGGAGAGTAGGAGGCCGCCTTCTTTTTTAAAGCCGAAAGTTTTGTACTTTCGGCTTTTTTGTGTATTTTTGCACCGTCATCTACTAACAACATTCAAAAACCATGATGAACAAGACTCTTTTACGATGGCTCTTGCCTTCGCTGGCGTGGCTGCTTTTGTCTACAGACATGATTGGACAGGTGGCACGCTACCAGGTAGGTGTGTGCGACTGGATGGTGCTCAAGCGTCAGAAGCTCGGGCAGTTTGCCCTGGCCCATGAGCTGGGCTGCGACGGTGTGGAACTCGACATGGGTGGACTGGGGCTGCGCGAGCTGTGGGACAACAAACTGCGTGATGCTGCCGAGGCCGCTCACTTCAAGCGTGTGGCCGATTCGCTCGGCGTGACCATTGGTGCCGTGGCCATGAGTGGCTTCTATGCCCAAGACCTTACGCAGCGTGACAACTACATGGCATTAGTAACCGACTGTTTCGACACCATGGATCGGCTGGGCGGTGTCAGCGTGGCCTTCCTCCCTCTTGGCGGCTGTGGCAACGACTGGTCTACCGACAAGGCAAAGCGCAAACAGGTGGTAGCCCGCCTGCACGACATCGGCGAGGCGGCCCTGGCACGTGGCAAGCGTGTGGGCATCGACACGCCGCTTGATGCCAAGGGTAACCTGAAGCTGCTGAAGGAAGTGAAGAGTGATGGCATCGCTATCTTCTATAAGTTCCAGACGGCCTTGGAGAATGGCTCCGACATCGCTGCTGACCTGCAGCGGCTCGGTGCGAAGAACATCTGTGCCATCCATGCCTCCAACACTGACGGGGTATGGCTGCGCAATGACAGCACCATCGATATGCCGCGCATCCGCCAGACGCTCGACCGCATGGGTTGGCAGGGATGGCTCTTTGTGGAGCGCAGCCGTGACACATCAATGGTACGTAATGTCAAGATGAACTACGGCTCGAATGTCCATTACCTCAAGAGCGTCTTCAATGCCTATCCTACTCCTGCCGTGGCCCTCGACAGTGCTGGCCGTCCCGCTGACTATGTCGAGACCATCGTCAAGCGCTCGCAGAAAGCCACCGATGAGCTGGGCATCACCTGGACGCCGGTGGGTCAGACGGTGCTGAACATCATCAGTAACCGTTACTTTGAGCTGAACGACATCTATGCCGAGCGCGACTCGCTGAAAAAGACGGACAAGCGTCTGGCCGAAGCCCTGTGCGACTCGCGTCTCTATCGCTCGCATTTCGCCTTCGACACCCAGCTGTCGCATTATTTGAAGCCAGCCCAGATAGAGACGGTGAAGGATGTGATGACCTACCATGTGGTGAAGGTGACCTACGATGCACAGTGCGACATGATTCCCACGCTCACCGACGAGGAGAAAGAGCAGATTATGGCATGGCTGAAGGAGGCGCGTGAGCTGGCCATCGATGCCGAGAGCTCGAAGAAGAAGCACGAGGTGTTCGGCAAATACAAGGGACGCATCAACAACTACCTCTCGGCCCGTGGCTACGACCTGACGAAGGAGCGCGAGGCATGGTACAAACGCTTAAATGAGAAATGAGAGATGAGAAATGAGAGAGATGAGATGAAAAGGAAACATGGAATAACGGATACGATGGGGATGAAAAGGAATAATGGAATAGCGAATACGATGGGGATGAAAAGGCGGTGGATGATGCCGCTGGCTTTATCATTCATCCTTTGTCATTTATCATTTAGTCCCGTTGGGGCGCAGAGACAGATGACGGCCGTACCACTGACCGACGTGCAGTGGACGGGTGGCTTCTGGGGCGACCGCTTCACTGTGCTGAGTCATACCAGCGTGCAGAGCATGTGGCAGACATGGCAGACGAAGGAGGGGAAGGGCTTTAACAACTTCCTCATTGCCGCAGGCGAGATGCAGGGCGAGCACCATGGCCCTCCCTTCCACGACGGCGACATGTATAAGTGGTTGGAGGCCGTCGCCTCGGTCTATGCCGTCACTCACGATGCTGAGCTTGACGCCATCATGGACCGTTTCATCTCGTTAGTGCAGAAGGCGCAGCGCCCTGACGGCTATATCCACACACCGGTGATTATCAAGGAGAGGAACACAAAAAACGGACCCACCCCCGACAGACCCACCCCCGACCCCTCCCTTGTAGGGAGGGGAGTAGATAGTCCTGCTGCTGAGGTGGGCGATGGTGGAGGCGCATGGTCGGGAGATGCCTCATCTGGAGCTAAAACTAACTACTCCCCTCCCTACAAGGGAGGGGCCGGGGGTGGGTCTTCTGGGGGTGGGTCTTCCGGGGGTGGTTCTTCCGCCTTCTCCAACCGTCTGAACTTCGAGACCTACAACCTGGGACACCTCATCACCGCCGGCATCGTGCATAAGCGGGCGACGGGAAAGACGACGCTCTTCGACTGTTCCGTCCGTGCCGCCGACTTCCTTTATGACTTCTGTCAGCGTGCACCTGAGGAGCTGGCAGGCAACGCCATCTGTCCGTCGCACTACATGGCTGTGGCCGAGCTCTACCGTGAGACGGGCAACACCAAGTACCTTGACCTGCTGAAGAAGTTCATCGATATCCGGGGCATGGTGCAGAACGGCACCGATGACAATCAGGACCGCATCCCCTTCCGTCAGCAGTATCGCGCCATGGGTCATGCCGTCCGTGCCAACTACCTCTACGCAGGTGTGGCCGACCTCTACTTAGAGAGCGGCGAGGAGCAGCTGATGAAGAACCTCAGCGCCATCTGGCACGACATCGTCACACGTAAGATGTACGTCAACGGTGCCTGTGGTGCCCTCTATGACGGCACCTCGCCCGATGGCACTAACTACACGCCTGACAGCATCCAGAAGGTGCACCAGAGCTATGGCCGCCCCTATCAGCTGCCCCACAGCACGGCTCACAACGAGACCTGTGCGAACATCGGCAACATGCTCTTCAACTGGCGCCTGCTGCAGGCAACGGGCGATGCAAAGTATATGGACGTGGTGGAGAACTGCCTCTACAACAGCGTGCTGCCCGGCATCTCGCTCGACGGCGAGCTCTACTTCTACACCAATCCGCTGCGCCTTACCGACGAGCTGCCCTACAAGCTGCGGTGGCCCAAGGAGCGCCGCAAGCTCATCTCTTGCTTCTGCTGTCCGCCGAACACGCTGCGTACGCTCTGTCAGGCACAGGACTATGTCTACAGCCTTGCGCCCGCGTGCGTGTATGTGAATATGTATGGCGAGAGCCGTCTGCAGACCACCGTAGAGGGTGTAGGACCCGTCACCCTCAGCCAGCATACCGACTATCCGTGGGACGGCCATGTGGAGCTGACCGTCGACGGGCTGAAGAGTCGGCGCGGCCAGCTGTTTACACTGGCGCTGCGCCAGCCTTCATGGACCGTGCAGCCCGTCGTCAGCGTCAACGGACAGCCCGTCGAGACTACGGTGGAGCATGGCTACATGCTCATCAACCGGCAGTGGAAGCGTGGCGATACGGTCACCATTGACATGCCCATGAGCACCACCATCATTGAGGCGAACCCGCTGGTGGAGGAGTGTCGCGGACAGGTGGCCGTCATGCGTGGTCCCATCGTCTACTGCTTGGAGAGTCAGGACCTGTCTGGCGGCATCGACATCGACGACGTCGTGCTGCCTGTCAGTGCTCAGTTCCGCACCGTGGAGACCACCATCGGTGGCAGTAAGATGATAGCCTTGGAGACGGAGGCCTACCTCCGCGACGAAGCCCGTTGGGACGGACAGCTCTATCGGCCCGCAGCGACGGTGAAGAAGACCGTCACCGTCCGCCTCATCCCCTATTATGCCTGGGGCAATCGGGGGCACGGCGAGATGACCGTCTGGCTGCCCACCGCCTACTAAGCAATTCTTCTCTATTCTTGTGCCTTGGGGATGAGTAGGCGCTGCCGCAGCTCCTCCTGGTACAGCAGGAAGAAGTCGTAGTGCAGGATGACCGAGAAGCGGAGCAGCGACTGTGTGTCGATGCTCTGCTTCTCGAATATTTTGTACATGTTCACCCGCGAACAGCCATACTCGCGTGAGAGCCACGAGACGCTCCGTCCCTGCTCCTCCATCTGCTGACGTATCACGCTGCCTATGTGCATGCTGTTCCCCTTCCTGCTACCTGCGCCTGCGGACACAGAAAAAGCGTGGTCGCTCTTCCTTGTCACCCGTTCCGCAAACCTGGGCTACAGGTATAGTTGCGATGAAAAAGGGGTGTCTATCTGCGGTAGATGACTTTTCCGTCGCGCTGAATGTTTGCCAGCAACTTCGGGTTGGTCACCTTTTCGTCTATCAGGGTGTTAAAGAAATAAGGTATGTGCGATTCGTATAGCTTGTCGTTGATGACTGCCTCCTTCTCATAGCTCATCATCAGCTTCCAGGCCATCTCGTAGGTAAACTCGAAACGCTTATCGTTCCACGGTCAGCCCTATGTCGGTGATGCCGGGAAGAAGTGTGTTACGCATGGCGTGGGCGACGGTGACGGTGAGGGTGTCGTCGGCGAAGAGCGTCAGGGGCTGCAGGGGCTGCTCGTAGGTGAAGATGGTGGTGCCGCTGCCGCGCATGTCGCCCTTTGCGTCGGTGATGGCAAGGGTGAGCGTGTCGTGGCGGTCTACGGCGCTGCGCGCCGTGCGGCAGTGAGCTACGAGCTTGAGGTGGGTGTAGGGATAGTCGTTGGTGGCACGCAGGCCAAGGGTGAGTGTGTAGTCGGCACTGTCGGCGACAGCCGCCTGGAAGGATACGGAGTCGTGCTGCATCCAGCCGTCAGCGCCCGTCGGCTCGTAGTGGCTGTAGACAGGGCGCTGACCGCAGGAAATGCAACAGATGACAATGCTTAATGCACAATGCTTAATGCTTAATGCACAATGCTTAATGCTTAATGGATGGCGCATCACTCCTAACTCTCCTTGCTTTCCTTGTTCTCCTTGGTTTCTTTGTTCTCCTTGGGGTCCTTACTCTCCTTGGGCTTCGGCTTGTTGTTCTTTTTCTTCTTCTTTTTCTTTGCTTTGTCGAAGCGGGTGATGCTGTCGCCTGCCAGCAGGTCGGCTGAAGGCTCTGGCTCCTTGCGCTGGTCGTCAGACTGCAGGTCGATGGGCTTCTCGCCGCGCTTGTTCATCTCTATGATTTCCTTTGCCCTTTCGGCAGTGATGGTCTCGAGGTTTGCTGCCACGCGCTTGTCGGTGCTGTAGGTGATGAGTCCGGCCAGGATGTCGCTCTTGAAGTAGAAGTAGTCAGCGTCCTGCGTCTGCAGCACGATGTCGCGGTTGGGCAGCTTTCGTCCGTGCTCCATGTAGTCGTCCACCTCGTAGTTGAGGCAGCACTTCAGCTTGGCGCACATGCCGGCGAGCTTCTGCGGGTTGAGCGAGATGTCCTGGAAGCGTGCCGCGCCTGTCGAGACGCTGACGAAGTTCTTCATCCACGTGGCGCAGCACAGCTCTCGTCCGCAGGGGCCGGTGCCGCCGATGCGTCCTGCCTCCTGTCGTGCACCTATCTGCTTCATCTCTATGCGCACGTGGAAGGCGGCAGCGAGGTCCTTGATGAGCTGTCGGAAGTCGACGCGCTCGTCGGCGATGTAGTAGAAGATGGCCTTCTGTCCGTCGCCCTGGTACTCCACGTCGCCAATCTTCATCTTCAGTCCGAGTCCCTTGGCAATCTCTCGGCTCTCAATCATCGTCTCGTGCTCACGTGCCTTTGCCTCGCGGAACTTCTCCATGTCGCTCTGTCGTGCCAGCCGGTAGATGCGCTTGATGTCGTCGGCGCTCTTCAGGTTCGCCTTCTTTATCTGTAGGTAGACGAGCCTTCCGGTGAGGGTGACCACGCCGATGTCGTGTCCCGGGCTGGCCTCCACGGCCACGATGTCGCCCTTCTTCAGCGGCAGGTTGTTCACGTTGTGATAGTATGCCTTGCGTGTGTGCTTGAACTGCACCTCCACGAGGTCGGTGCTCTCTGCGTTGCCTGGCACGTCGGCCAGCCAGTCGTAGGTGTTCAGCTGTCGGTCCTGTCGTCCGATGGCGGCGGCGCACAGTCCGCGGTCACAGCCGGTACGTATGGGGTGTTCTTTCTTTTCTTCCATTATGTTGTAAGTAACTGTTATTATATATATGTGTGTGCTATGGTGTCTGTCGGATGAGTACGGCCATCTGTAGCGCGAGGTGGAAGAACACGAACTTGGCGTTGGCATTCTGTCCGATGTCGCGAATGGCGAGGTTGATGAGCTCGTTGAACTCGAGGATGTTCGCCTCGTTGATGAAGCGTGCGAACTTGTTGGCGAAGTTCTCCTCCTGCAGTGTCATGTAGTTCAGGTCCTGCTGTTTGAAGTTGAACATGAAGCTTTCGCGCAGCATGCGCAGGGTGTATGCAAGGAAGCGCTTCTGCTTCTCGCGTCCGAATGAGGCCAAGGTCTCTGTCCATGCCTTCATTCCCTTGACGTCGCGCAGGTAGACCTGTCGCATGACCATGATGAAGAGGTCGAGGAACTGCTCGTTCTCCGTTCCCGCCTGCAGCTCCTGCAGTGCCTTGAGCCATGAGCCGTTGGCGAGTCTGGCCACGCGTATGGCCTGCTGCTCGTCGATGCCGCGTTGCTGCACCAGCGCGTTGCATATGACGTCGGTGGGCAGTGGCCTGACGTCGATGCGCTGCACGCGGCTGCGTATGGTCTCCAGCAGCATGTGTGGCTGTTCGCAGGCCATGATGAATACCGTCTGCTGTGGTGGCTCCTCGATGAGCTTCAGCAGCTTGTTGGCGCTCTCGCCGTTCATTCGCTCGGGCAGCCAGATGATGCTCACCTTGTAGCCGCCCTGGCTGGACTTGAGGCTGAGCTTGCGCACCAGGTCGTCGCTCTCGCCGGCGGTGATGATGGCCTGCTGGTTCTCGGCGCCGATGGCCGCCAGCCACTGGTCCATGGAGATGTAGAGGCCCTGTGTGGTGACGAGGTGGTGCCACTCGCGGGCGAAGTCATCGCTGACGGGCTTGTGGTCGGCACTCATGGAGGGCAGCTTGATGGTGGGGTAGGTGAAGTGGAGGTCCGGGTGAGCCAGGTTCTTGAGCATGGGGGGCTCCGGGGAGGTGGGAGATGAGAGATGAGAGGTGAGAGGTGAGCGTTGAGGATTCAGCAGGTGACATCCGAAGGCGGTGGCCAGCGCCAGCTTGCCGATGCCAGCGGGACCACAGAGCATGATGGCGTGAGGCAGGCGCCCCTCGTCCACCATCTGCAGCAAGCGCTCCTTGCACTCGTCCTGTCCTATCACTTCGTTAAATGTCATAAGCTCCAGTCCTTTTTACATTTTTGCATCTTTGCATCTTTACATTTTTGCATCTTTTAATTTCCAATGCTTCCTGCACCCTGTATCATCTCGCCCTGTGACTTCTGCTCCATGAAGTCGTCCTCTATGCGAGTCTGGCGCTGGGTCTGGAACTGCTTGTTGGTGTTGCCGAAGGTGTAGGTGGCGGTGAGGCTGACGCGGTAGATGGGCACACGGATGTTCATGTGGTTGACGAAGTCCTTGCCGCGGCTCATCGTCTCCATCTTCAGGCATCCGCCGTCGTTGAGTCCTGTCAGTCCCTGCACGCCGATGGAGAGCTTGTCCTTGAAGAAGCTCTTCGTGATGTTGCCGATGAGCAGGTTAGCTCCTCCGCTCCATCCCTGCAGGGTGTACGACTTCGACTGTGTCACGAGATAGGCACCGAGCTTCAGCTGCCAGGGCAGCGTCTGTTGGAGTCCGGCCATGGCGTTGGCCTGCCATCCGCTGTTGCGTGCATCGAGCTCGTTTGAGCGCAGGTCCACATAGCTCACTCCGCCGTTGACGAAGAGCCTGGTGTTCTTGTGGACGAGCCAGTTGGCATAGCCCCTGAGCGCGGTGAGATGGCGCTTGACAATGTTTCCGTAGGTGGTGTTGAGGTATTTGCCGTCGTCGAAGCTGTACTGCTCGATGCCGTTGTCGGTGAAGTTATGGCTCAGGTTGATGTTGAGCATCAGCTTCTGGCTGAAGGCGTTGAACACCAGTGCCACGTTGTGCGTCTTCTCCACGTCGAGGTTGGTGTTGCCGTATGTCAGCGCCGTTGGGCTGGAACGGTCGACGTAGGGGTTGAGATAGGTGATGCCGGGCCTGGAGATGCGCATGTTGTAGGTCAGTCCGATGTTGCTCGTCGGTGCCAGCGTGTAGCTCAGGCTTGCTGACGGCACCAGGTTGCCATAGTCCTTCTTGAAGTCCTGTCCGTGGCCCAGGTGGTATTCTATGTCCTGCCACGTGTGTTCGTAGCGCAGTCCTGCCTTGGCGCCCACCATGCCCCACTTGCACTCATACTCGGCGTAGGCCGCTGCAATGTTGTTGCGGTGCTCATAGTCCATGCTCATGTCGGCATTGTAGGTCATGGGCGAGTCCGGTCCGTTGTAGAGATAGTACTTGGCATCGCTGGTGGCCTTGCGCAGCTGCAGCTTGGCTCCGATGTTGAGGGTGCTGGCGATGGAGCCTGCTGTGGCGATGGGGGAACCATCGCCCGCTGTGCCGAGGGGCGTGGTGAAGTCCGCCTGCACGGTGTGGTCGGTGGTTTTCTGGCGGTTGTCCGAGTAGCGGTCGGTGATGTCGAAGGGCATTCCCGGCACGTCGTCGAAGTCGTTGTTCGTCTCGCTGTGCGTGGGGTCGTAGCTGAGCTGGTAGATGACGGCTATCCAGCTGGTGCGCTGCCGGTTGAAGAAGCGCTGGTAGTCGAGGCTGCCGTTGAAGCCCGTGTTGCTGTTCTTCATATACACGTCGTTGCCGTAGTTCTTTCCGAGTGCGGAGCTCAACGGCATGCCCATGCTGGTCTCTGTGCGGCCCGTGTTCTTCATGCTCATGGATGTCACCTCGGCCGATAGGCTGACGCTGCTCATGGAGTCCAGCTCGTAGCCTAAGGACAGGCTACCCATGGTGAAGGGTATCTTCGTCTTTGTGCGGCTCTCGCTCGTCTGGTTATACAGCTGCTGGTCCATGACGGTTGTCACCTTTGTCGTGCCAGGCTCCATCTGCTGCTGTATGACGTTGGCGCTATAGGTGAGGCGTCCCTGTTGTCCGCTGAGGAAGAGCGCTGCCCCCCATCCCTTGTTGCCCACGTCGGCGCGCAGCGTGCCGTTATATCCGTTCATGTCGGTGGTGCCCATCACCTCCTTGTTCAGCACGATGTTCAGCACGCCGCCAGCCCCCTCGGCATCGTACTTCGCTCCCGGGTTGGTGACCACCTCGATGTTCTTCACCGTGGTGGCCGGCATGCTCTTGAAGATGGCCGATGGGTTGCTGCTGAACATGACGTTGGGCTTTCCGTCAACGTAGACCTTGAAGGCCGACGAGCCGTTGACACTGATGTTGTCCTGTCCGTCGACGGTCACCATGGGCACCTTGCGCAGCATGTCGAGCACGGTAGACACCTTGGCGTCGTCGTCCTCGCTGACGTTGTAGGTCATCTTGTCGGTCTCCATCTTCACCAGCGGTTTCTGTGCCACGACGACGACACTCTCCAGCTCGTTGGCGTTCTCAGTGAGGTAGATGGTGTCGACCCTGAGCGTGCCGCCCTTGAGGTCGATGGGCACCTGCACCTCGTTCTTGCCCATGCTGCTGACGAAGAGCGTGTGCTTGCCCCGTCCGTTGACGACCTGGCTGAAGTTGCCGTCCACGTCGGTCAGGAACATGGCCTCAGCCTTGTCGGTGTTGCCCTGCTTGAAGATGCGTATGGTGGCAAACGGCTCGCCCAGCTGTTGTGCTTTGTCCATGACGGTGCCCGTCACGGTGGTCTGCGCGCTGGCAGTGATGGCCGTCAGCAGTAACAGCGATGTAATGATGGTCTTGAGTCTCATATCCTTTTTATTGCTTTGAGAGCAGTTCGACGGCCTTCTTCACCATCTCGCTGTCCTCGTTCATAATGGCGTAGTATTCGCTCATGTCCCACAGGTCGCGTGCTATGAGCGCCTTCATCTGCAGGCTCAGCAGTGGCAGGGTCTTCTGGCGCTCATCGTCGCTGCTCACCTTCACGCCCTGCTTCTCGCCCTCGGCTATGGTGGCGTCGAGCGTTGCCTTCGGCACGGTGAAGCGCTGCCTGAAGTCCTCGAAGGTGGCGTAGTCGGCCTTGAGGCGTTCACGGTTGTTGTCGACATAGTGCAGCGTCTGCTGTATGATGATGCTCTTTGCCGCCAGCTCGCGGTGCAGGCGTGTATAGTGTGCGGTGTCCTGCGGCACGAAGTAGTCGGGCGTGATGCCACCGCCACCGTAGACGGCACGGTGCAGTCGCAGCGTCTCAAAGCGCAGCGAGTCAGCATAGTGTATGCTGTCGGCGCTGGTCAGCTCGCCGCTCTTCAGACGGTTGAGGATGTCCTCCTCGTAGCTTTTCTTGTTGCCCTTCTCGTAGGGCTTCTGTATGCAGCGCCCCGAGGGGGTGTAGTAGTGTGCCATGGTCAGGCGAATCATCGAACCGTCGGGCAGTTCGATGGGTCGTTGCACCAGTCCCTTGCCGAAGGTGCGTCGCCCCACGACGACGGCGCGGTCCTGGTCCTGCAGGGCACCGGTGACGATTTCAGCCGCCGAGGCCGAGAACTGGTCGACGAGCACCACCACGCGGTGGTCGGGCGCCTGCAGTGGCGTCTCGTTGCCCTGCCGGTGCAGCCGGAAGGCACCGTTGGCACTGGCCTTGTAGTCACGGCGCGGCACGGTGCGCCCGTTGGTATAGACGATGAGGTCGCCCTGCTCCAGGAACTCGCCAGCTAGGTCGGCCGCCGCCTGCAGGTATCCGCCGCCGTTGCTCTGCAGGTCGAGCACCAGGTCGTCCATGCCCTGCAGCGTCAGCTTCTTCATGCTTTCGAGGAACTCCTTGTAGGTCGTTGCCGAGAAGCTGCCTATGCGTATGTAGCCGATGGTGGGCGTGAGCATGTAGGTGGCGTCGATGGAGTAGACGGGAATCTTGTCACGCACCACGTCGAAGCGCAGTGTGTCGCTGATGCCGCGTCGCACCACCTTCAGCTGTGCCACGGTGCCCTTGGGCCCGCGCAGGCGCCGCATGATTTCTTCTTTCGACATCTTCACGCCGGCGATGGCGGTGTCGGCCACGGCCACGATGCGGTCGCCGGCCACGATGCCCACCTTCTCAGACGGGCCCTTGCTGACGGGCTGTATGACCATCAGCGTGTCGTCGACCATGTTGAACTGCACGCCGATGCCCTCGAAGCTGCCGTTGAGCGGCTCGGTGAGCTGCTTTGTCTCCTTCGGGTCGCTGTAGGTGGAGTGGGGGTCGAGTTTCTCCAGCATGCCGCGTATGGCGTCCTCCACCAGGCGGTCGCCGTTGACGCTGTCGACGTAGAGCGCCTCGATGGCCGAGAGCGCCATGTGCATCTTCCTTATTCTGTCCATCTCGGTCGAGCGTTGTGCACTGATGGTGCCCAGTAGCAGCAGCGTCATGGCCGTGAGTGTGATGATTCGTTTCATGTGTCTGTTTTTTTTGCGCAATTTGGGTGCAAAATTAGGAAAAAAAATCGACATACATGATAGAGGGGACTAAAAAATAACTATTTGCAACGAAAAGTTAACCCTTGGTAACGATTGCCTGTTTCACCCGTCGGCCGTCCCGTTTTGACCATTCGGCCACTTATTCACTTCGTTTCGGTCGATGATACGCTAAAGCGTGTTTAAGAAAACAAATGAAAACCCCAAAAACAAATAAAAACAAGTTGTTTTTTCTTGTTTTCTTTGTTTTTCTTTGTTTTTTACAAGACGCGTAGCGTATGAAAAACCTGCAAAACATTAGTGGTCATTCTGCGTACCCACGAAACAACCGTCAATCGTGGAAGTTGGCCGCCACGGTGAAGGCGGTGGTCCAGGCCGCCTGGAAGTTGAAGCCCCCCGTGACGCCGTCGATGTCAAGCACCTCGCCGGCGAAGAACAGCCCGGGCCGTGTGCGGCTCTCCAAGGTGTTGGGGTTGACCGCCGACAGCGCCACGCCTCCGCAGGTGACGAACTCGTCACGGTGGGGTGCCCGTCCGCTGATGCGGTACTCGTCGGCCATGATGACGCTGACAAGGCGTCGCTGCTCCTTCGTGTTCAGACTGCCCCATGGTGCCTGTGCCGCCCGCTGCCCGAGCGCCTTTGCTGCGAGGTAGGCCCACAGCCGCTGCGGCAGTGCGAGTGGCGCCACTGTGGGCACGAGCCTGTGGGCACAGGTGCGCATCATCGCGGCGATGGCCTCGGCCGCCTCGCCCTCGGTGGCGCTGGCCCAGTTCACCATCAGTGGCGACTGGTAGGCAGCATCGGCCAGATGGCGTGCGGCATAGCTCGACAGGCGTAGGATGGCCGGTCCGCTTATGCCCCAGTGGGTGATGAGCAGCGGTCCGTCAGCCCGTAGCTTCGTGCCGGGGATGAGCACCGTGGCCCGCTCAGCCACCGTGCCCATCAGGGCATGCAGCTGTTCGTCGGCGATGCTGAAGGTGAAGAGCGACGGCACCGGCTCGACGATGTCCTGCTGCAGCCACAGCAGCCCGTCGTGCCGTGGCTGTCCGCCGGTGGTGACGCAGATGACATCATAGCCCGTCAGGTCGCTGAGCGAGCTGACGGTGCTGCCCGTCCTGACGTCGATGCCTAAGCGGCGCGCCTCGCTGAGGAAGAGGCCGCTGATGGTGCGGGCATCCTGTGAGCGGGGAAACACACAGCGGTCGGCCTGGGCTACCAGGGGCACGCCGCGCTGCTCGAACCACTGCCAGGCCTGCCGCTGGTCGAAACGGCCGAAGAGCCGCTTCATCAGGCGGTGGCCGCGGGGGTACACCGTCTTCAGGTCGGCCACGTCCTCGAAGGTGTTCGTCACGTTACAGCGTCCACCACCAGAGAGCTCCACCTTGCGCAGCACCCGTTGGGCCCGTTCCATGATGGTCACCTCTGCCTGTGGGCATCGTTCTTTCAGATTGATGGCGAGGAAGAAGCCCGCCGCGCCACCGCCTATGATTGCTACTCTCATTGTCTCCAGATGAAGGTTTGTACCAGTCCGCGCACCACCAGATAGGTGACGAGCGCCAGCCAGAGGGCGTGGTTGCCCCACAGTGGCGACAGCGCGAACCACAGTGTGAAGAAGGCCAGCGCCGCCCAGAAGCATGCGGCGAGCATGCCGCGCGAGCGCGTGGTGCCGATGAAGATGCCGTCCCAGACGAAGGCCGCCATGCCCGCGAAGGGGATGAGGACGGCCCATGGCAGATAGGTGAGGGCGGTGCTGACCACGGCGGCGTCGCTGGTGAGCAGGCTGAGCAGCGTGCTGCCGCCCAGGGCGTAAGCCGCGGTGAAGAGCAGTGCCA
>Ga0310691_10005780_pt1 | contig 13386 bp, 9 predicted proteins | sample 176DNAGHGlowgp2_FD_203887 | JGI IMG/M metagenome (GOLD analysis project Ga0310691, IMG submission 203887) | Sheep rumen microbial communities from Palmerston North, Manawatu-Wanganui, New Zealand - 1766 DNA GHGlow gp2 (v2) (version 2) | ecosystem: Host-associated > Mammals > Digestive system >... | reverse complement strand
CATGCAATTACAATGTGCTCAAGTCTGGAATACATAGAAGTTGCGGATGGTAATCAGAAATTTATGGCTGAAGATGGACTGCTGTATTCAGCTGATGGTAAAACTCTGATCGCAATGCCGGGATCAATGTCAAATGTAATAAATATCCGCCAGGGCACAGAGGTCATAGATCATTATGCGGTCAGCTTTAATACAAAGGCTGGAGCGACTGAGACTGATAATTATAGCGTGGAAATACATATTCCTGAGGGAGTAAAGATCATACGAAGCGGCAATTTCAACAAGAACTTTAATGGAAATCTGGCTGTATATATTCCTGAATCTTTGGATAGTACAGCAAACTATACGTTTAATGCTTATAGTTATCAATCCGGTGATTTTGTAATCTATGGTAAAACCGGAAGTATGGCAGAAAAAATAGCTAAAAAGAATCAGCTGGAGTTTAAAAATGAATAATTAACAACTGTGTTCGCTATCGGCGATTTATACATTGCTTTTTCGCTTGAAATAGCATATAATATGCATAGAAAATCGCTATAAGAGAATATTTAGGCAAAACAAGGGAAACCTTGTGACGCAAAGCTATAGGGCCTGTAGGGGTGGCAGCCAGTTGTTTCTTTAAGATCTACAAAAAGTCCGCCTTTTTATTTGGGCGGACTTTTTGCTTTTCCTACAGACGATAAAAAAGCTTATTAACAGAAGAGGTGAGATAAATGGCTAAAAAGATTTGTTTTGGTTGCATGGAGCAATATGATGATCAGTATAATATCTGTCCATATTGCGGCTATATAGAAGGAACCGGTCCTAAAGAGCCTTATCACCTTATGCCGGGAACTGTACTTCAGGGAAAATACATAGTAGGAAAGACCATAGGATATGGTGGATTTGGAGTAACATATATTGGATTTGATTATGCTCTCGGTCATAAGATAGCTATCAAAGAATATCTTCCGGGAGAGTTTTCGACAAGATGCGCGGGAGAAAATAGTGTTACTGTATTCGATGGCGAGAAGGGTGAACAGTTCGAAAGCGGCGTCAGTAAGTTTACTGATGAGGCAAGGAAACTTGCAGCATTTAATGCGATAGAAGGAATTGTATCAGTTTATGACTGTTTTGAGGAGAACAATACAGCCTATATTGTTATGGAATATCTTGAGGGACGTACATTAAAGGATATTCTGGAGCAGGAAGGCAAAATGGATTTTGACAGGGCGGTTAATTATATCGTCCCTATTCTTGATGCCTTAACACAGGTTCATAGTGTAGGGCTTCTTCATAGAGATATTTCACCGGATAATATATTTGTTACAAATGATGGAAGGGTTAAACTGATCGACTTTGGTGCAGCGAGATACGCAAGCTCTTCACATAGTAAAAGTCTTTCGGTTATCGTAAAACCGGGATATGCGCCTCAGGAGCAGTACAGAAGCAGGGGAGATCAGGGACCGTGGTCAGATGTTTATGCCTGTGCGGCTACGCTTTACAAAATGATTACCGGTGTTACCCCTCAGGATTCAATGGAAAGAGGAATGGAGGACAAGCTTGTCGTACCAAGTAAGCTGGGTGCGAAGTTACCTAAGGACAAGCAGAATGCCATAATGAATGCTCTTAATCTGAGCATTGAGAAAAGAACCAAGAGTGCGGAAGAGTTTAAAGAAAATCTTCTTAGGGGAAGCAAGAGAGTAAGCGGAGGAAAGAAAACTACTATCCTTCCGAAGTGGCCTTTGTGGTTAAAGATTGTTTCAGGCGTAGGTGCTGCTGCAGTTCTCGTGGCTGTGGTAATGATAATCCGCTGGGTTGTAGTTCCTCCAAAACCGGATATTAAAGATGGTATAAGAACACCGTATGTTGTCGGAAAGACAGTAGATGATGCTGAGAAGATCATTACTGATGCAGGACTGTTATTCCAGATAACGGACAAGCTTGAAGATGATAATATCCCCAAAGATTATGTTTTGACACAGAGTAAAAATGCCGGAGAAGAGATAGCTCCGAATACGGCAGTAGAGGTAACTGTAAGTGCCGGTGGAAAAGTCATTTATATGGGCAATTATATCGGGATGTCGTCTCCTGATGCCAAGAAGGATCTTGATTCTCTGGGATTAAACTATATGACGGTTGAAGGCGAGAGTGAGATTGCTCCAGGATATATCTATGACCAGAGTATCCTGCCGGATACTGAAGTAAATAAAGGCAGTGAAGTAACTTTAAGCGTTTCTACAGGTATTTCTACCTATGACGCTGCAAAGACGGCAAAGGTTCCGCAGCTTATTGGAAAGAGCTGGGAGGAAGGCAGAAAAACAGTTAGAAATAGTAATCTATATATACGTCTTGTTGGTACTGAATACAGTATGACGATTCCGAAGGGGCAGATATTTGAACAGTCTCCTGTAGCAGATTCAAATGCAAAGGAAGGAGATATAGTTGACGTTAAAATCAGTCTTGGAATCATGACTGTCAGAGTACCGGATGTTCAGTTTAAGGATAAGGATGAAGCTAAGGATATTCTTGAAGCATTAGGCTTGAAGGTTGTTATGACCGAAGAAGAAAGTATAGCCATAGCAAACAATCACGTTATCAGACAAAGCATCGAACCGGGCACAGAGATTGAAGTAACTACAGATGGAAAGCCTACTGAGATAACGATAGTTATATCAAAGGGTATTAAAGGTATCGTTCCGGATGTTGTCGGGAAGGATCTGGATGTAGCAAAGAGAAGCATAGAAAATGCAGGCTTAAAGGTTGGTAAGATATCATATGCAGACACTGATAAGCAGGATCAGAACAACAAGGTTTCTAAACAGAGTCCTGTATCAGGAAAGAAGGTTGATCCGGGCAGTGCTGTAGATCTTACGGTTTATCAGTATAAGGGAACAGCCACTACTGAAAAAACAGATGATATTACCACAGAATCTACTGAAGAAAGTAAAGTGAAGGTTCCGGATGTTGTTGGAAAGGATGAGAGTACAGCTAAGAGTCTCATATCATCAGCCGGACTAAATCCTAATATTGAATATAAAGAAACAGATAAAGAAAGCCAGGACGGAAAGGTAGCATCCCAGTCACCTGCAGGCGGTACACTGGTTAGCAAACAATCCAGAGTTGATCTGATAATTTATTTTTATACAGGATCTGCTGTGACGGTGAAAGTGCCTGATGTAGTTGGGTTAACTGAAAGCGCTGCAACTACAAAGCTTAAGAATAAAAATCTTAAGGTCTCTGTAAAGACAATAGCAACCGGCAAAAAAGCAGATGATGGTAAGGTTAAATATCAGAATCCGGCCGCAGGAAAAGAGGTTAATGAGAACTCGGTGGTTGAGATAGCAGTTTACAAGTTCGAAGGTGTTATTGTCAGAGATGTAGTCGGAATGAATAAAACAACTGCAAATGAACAGTTAACGGCAGACGGACTTACAGTAAGCATTGAATATGAGAAAACCTCAGATAAATCAAAGGATAAAATTGTTAAAAAGCAAAGCTTAACTGCCGGTACAGAAGTAGAGATAGGTACAAAGATAACACTTACTGCTTATGCTTATGAGGTTCCTGATGTAACAGTTCCTGATCTTATTGGAAAGACAAAGAAAGCAGCTGTAGCTCTGATTACAGAGAAGGGACTTACCGTTGGAAATATCAGCTACGAATATGGAAAAGATGAGAGCCAGAACGGAAAGGTTATAAAGCAAAGCAAAGCTGCTTCTACAATTGTAAAGCAGGGAACTACAATAGATATTACGGTATACGTATTTAACGGCAAAAAGGTGCCTGATCTTTACGGTAAAACATATGAGCAGGCGGTTCAGCTTCTGGATGATAATGGATTAAATGTAGGAGATGTTACATATAAGCATGATTCGGCTATGACAGATGGAAAGGTTATGGCTCAGGATACAAGCGCCGGTACTATAGTGGATGAAGGCAGTTATATCAGCCTTACAGTCTGTGATAATACGAAGGTAACATATTACAGATATAAGACGGTAACTGATTATGAAACTACTACTACAACTTCCAAGGGGTCACTTGGATCGGATTGGGAATATGTGAGTGAAAAAACTGATACTTCATACGGAAACTACAGTGATTGGACAACTACTCCGATAAAAGAAAGTGATACGGTTCATGTTGAGACAAAAACTGAAAGCGTTCACACCGGTTACAATATGCATGAATGGAATTATTCACTGACATCAGGAAGAGTATACTGTAATTTTTCACCAAGTACATCTGCATATGTGTGGTATAGAAGTGACAAATGGATATCAGTAAATGACCTTGGAAATTATCAGGCTGTTGCACCGGGCGGATGGTCGAGTGGTGGTACATATCCGGGAAAAAACGGTGGAAATACAACGGGTTATAACATAAATGACGGCATGATTTATTTTATTAAAGAAAAAACTTATGAGAATAGAGTTTATTATAGGTCCTGCCCGATAATAAAAACAACAACATATACATATAGAAAACCAATCTGGTCTTCATGGTCTTCATGGAGCAGAGATTATGTCTCGGAAGATGATACAACTAAAGTTGAAGTGAAAACCATCTACTGGGATGAAACACCTTAGGAGGATATAAGTAAAGTGAAACAGAATATTAAAAAATTAATACTTACCGGGGTGTTGTTTTCGGTGATGGCCTTTGTCATATGTATCATTGGAGGACAGCAGGTGTCTGCCAATGAGATACAGTTCGCTCCGGTGATCAGAGCTACATCTTCCGATGCGGAACGTAATGAGAGAAGTACTGTTGAAACTACCGAGGATGAAGTAAAAACTGAAGATATTGCAAAGACAGAGACTACTCAGAAGAAGGATGAGCATAAGACTGAAGCTGTAGAAAAAAACGAGAGTAATGATAAAGAAGATAAAGATGAAGATAATTCAATCAAGAGTTTTATCAAGAAATACTTCTGGTTTCTGATCGGTGGAGTTCTTGTTCTAATCGGACTGATAATAATAACTATCATGTTGTTATTAAAGGACGGTGGATCAAAGAAGAAAACTACCACATTAAAAGGCGGGAAAGATGAAAAAATCAGAACAAGAAACGGAGAACTTAATCCGGGCAGTAACATTACGATGGCTCCAAAGGCAAGGATAGGTGTGCCAATCACACTTGATATTATTTCCGGAGAGATTCATTTAGGGACAAGAACTGAATTCATCAATAGAAGTGCTATCGTTGGAAGATCAGAAAACTGTGAAATACGTATTGAAGATGAAACAATCTCAAGACAGCATTTTGCTATAGAATACAGAGACGGAAGCTTTTATATTCAGGATCTTGAAACAACAAACGGCACATATCTTAATGGCGTGAGACTTACTCACAAGAGACGTATAGTTAAAAATGACAAGATTAAGGCAGGAGCTCTTGAAATAATCGTTAGGTGGTGAGAAATATGGCAAGTGTAGCATTTGCATTGCCTGAAGGAACAAAACTTAATAATAGATATATTGTTTCAAGAGTTCTTGGAAATGGCGGCTTCGGTATAACCTATGAGGTTACTGATACAATGAGCAAATACAGATTTGCTGTTAAGGAGCTCTATCCTAAAGATATCTGTGTCAGAATGCCGGGAAGTCAGACCATAGTTCCTGCATCAGATATGTATGAGAAGCTGTTTGAACACAGCAAGGACAGATTTCTTGAAGAAGCACAGATCCTCTTAGAGTTTAACAAAAATCCACAGATTGTTAGTGTTTTTGATTTCTTTCTTGAAAATGGAACCTGTTATTTTGTAATGGAATACCTTGACGGAAAGACACTTAATGCTATCAGAAAGGAAAGGGGAGGTAAACTTCCTTGGAATTACGTCAGTGGAGTCATAAAGCAGGCAGGTGAAGCATTGATGCTTGTTCACTCCAAGGGTAAGTTCCATAGAGATATAGGCCCTGATAATATTTTTGTCGTTAACTCTAGTGAACTTAGGGTTAAGCTGATAGATTTTGGTAATGCAAAAAGCCTTACCAAAAAAGAAGGTGAGAAGCTTTCAGTATATCTGAAACCGGGATTTGCACCTCCTGAGCAGTATATGTCAAATTCGAATCAGGGAACCTTTTCGGATGTTTATTCGCTTGCGGCAACTATTTACTATCTGTTAACCGGAGAAAAGCTTAAGGACCCGTTTACGATGCAGACAAACGGATATCGTAAACTAACAAGCTATGGAATAAGCCAGAAAGTATCAGATGCAGTTGATAAAGCGCTCAGGTTTAAGTCAAACGAGAGAACGCAAAGTGTAAAAGAATTTTTGTTTGATCTGGGACTATTTGGGGATAGTGGAACACTTAGTACACTACCTCCAAACAATAGCCCGAAACCTAAAAAAATACCTTTTGCAGCAATTAGAATAAATAATAGAGTGATTTCAAATTATATGTTGAAGGATAATACAATTTATTCAGTTGGCCGGAATGCTAATATAGTTGCGGACGAGATACATGTAAGTAAGATTCACTGCGAGATTTTTTATAATGCAACATCAAGTGAGTATTATATCGTGGATCATTCTACGAATGGTACATACGTAAATGGTTACAGGTTGAACAAGAATGGATCTATAGCTGTAAAGCCGGGAACGATAGTATATCTTGGAGGTCCGGTATGTCAGCTGGAGTTAGGAGTATTCTATGGATGATTTTTCAAGAATTGATGAATTTGGGGAATTAGATACTGTAAGGATTAGTCAGGATCAGCTGGAAGAATATACCACGATGCTTATGAATGAAACTCCAAGTATAAAGATAGGTTCTTCCAGTATTCTGGGAACAAGAGATTATCAGCAGGATTCGCTTTTCTCAAATGTTGAGAAGAATATAGCTGTCGGTGTTGTATGCGATGGAATGGGCGGACTTAAAGGTGGAGAACTTGCAAGTCAGAAGGCTACACTGACCTTTGCAGAGGATTTTTATAGTCGTCTCGCAGAAGGGAAGATAATGGAGAGTAATATCATCTCATTTCTTAAAGCTGAAGCGGAGAAAATGGATGCGGCTGTTGCAAATCTTAAGGACTCATCAGGAGATTATCTTGATGCAGGAACCACTGCGGTTGCAGCTGTAATATTTGATAACCGTATGTACTGGATGTCGGTCGGTGACAGCAGAATTTATCTTATCAGAAATGGAAGAATTGTAAGAATAACAAGAGATCATAATGTGAAGCTTCTGATTGATGAACAGATCAAAAGAGGCGAGATCACCAAAGAAGAGTATGCCGAGAGAGCAAAACAGGCTGAAGCATTGATAAGCTATCTTGGTATCGGAAATGTTGAACTTATAGACACGAATGAAAATGGACTTCCAGTTATTTTGGAGGAAAATGACATAATAGTTCTTTGCAGTGATGGCTTATATAAACGTTTAAGTGATGAAGCTATAGCTGATATTGTCTGGTGCGAAGAACCGGACATGGTGAGAGCTGCTAATCGTCTTACTGAAGTTGTTCAGCAATATACCAGAAAAAGTCAGGATAATACATCAATTGTTCTGATGCAATATAATAAATATATTTCATAAGGAGGAAGAGTATGAACTTAGTTAAGTGTAACAATGGACATTTTTATGATGGTGACAAGTATCCTTCATGCCCATTTTGTTCACCGGGGGACAGTGCTTTTGTAAATCAGGGAATGCCGAATATGGCACCTCAGTTTGGCGGGGCAGGATCTGAAGACACACCAACGATGCCGGGACAGGGCTTTGGTGGTTTCGGCGGTGGCAAAGAGGATACACCTACAGTGCCTGGACAGAGCTTTGGCAGTTTCGGAGGCGGCTTTGGAGGCGACTTTAATGGGGGTATCAACCAGGGCTTTGAAACAAAACCAACTGTGCCTGGAGATATGCCAAACATCAATCCGCTGGTAAATAATGAGGAAGAAGATACAAGTACTATCAGAGCTAACTTCACACCTGATATGAAAATTAATCCGGTTGTTGGATGGCTGGTAGTTACATCAGGCGAAGAGAAGGGCGAAAGCAAGAAGCTTGTCACAAATTATAATTTCATCGGTAGAGATGCAAGCATGGATGTTGTGTTAAAGAGTGATAAGAGTATTTCGAGAATTAAGCATGCAATCGTAGTGTTTGAGCCTAATTCAGGTAAATTCTACGCTCAGCCTGGTGAATCACATGAACTTTTCTATGTGAACGGACAGGTTGTATTAAACTCTGTTGAACTTGCTCCATATGATTCATTAAAGCTTGGAAATACAGAGCTTATATTCGTTCCTTTCTGTGGACCACAGTTCTCATGGAAAGATGTAGAGTAATCTTATTAATAATGGTTGATAATAAGGGAAAACGATATGAATGTTATTAGATGTTTAAAAGGTCATTATTATGATAGTGATAAATATGAGGTTTGTCCGCACTGCGGGGCATCAGGAGCAGTAGACACTGCTTCTCAGGGCGAAAATACTGGAAATCCGGGGGACAGCGTGTCAGATAGTGGAACATCTGCTGTATCTAATGATAATTTTCAGAGCGCGCCTGCAGCAAACTTTATTGATCCAAATATGAACCTTCAAAATGATGACGATGGAGGCTATCCCAGCACTGTAACCTATGGAAGCAGTTATGAGAATAATACCTCTCAGAGAGCAGCTCAATCAGGCTTTCAGGTTCAGCCACTTCCGGATACTGCTTATGAGCAGTACGGAGATGCAGCGTATCAGAATAATACAGCCGAAACGGGTGCTGCATCATATCAACAGTCATATCAGAATCAGTATCAGTCAAATGATACGAATTATGGGAACTCTGCTTATCAGAACCAGACAGTGTACGGCCAGCAGGGGCAGACAGCATATCAGCAGAATACTCAGCATACAAAGGAAAATACTTCATATCAGCAGAGTACTCAGCAAACTCAGGGATATACATCATATCAACAGAACAGTCAGCAGCCTCATAAGCCGTCTTTCGATGAAATCTCTTCAACTGTAACACTGAATTCATATCAGGGACCTAGTCTCCGTCAGAATCTTTTTACAGAGTACAAGGATGAAGATGATGCGGAAGCAAAGACACGTTATATAAAGCCGGATGTAGATATGGATGTTACGTCTGTACTGACTGGTGATGGTATGTCATCTTCCGGCGAACAGTATAAAGCGGTACTGATACAGACTGCTACCGGGCAGAGATTCGGCCTGTCGCAGGAGAAAACAGTAATCGGAAAGATCTGTTCTGTGAGACAGAGTGATATATGTATAAAGAATAATACTGTCAGTAGAAGGCATGCGTGCATCACTATCATTGGTGATAAGTATTTTATAGAAGACCTTGGGTCTACAAATAAAACTCGTATCAATGGTATTGATATAGGCAGTAACAGAATGCTTGAGCTTAAGGATAATGACAGAGTTGTATTATCTGATGAAGAGTTTATTTTTTATATAACCTAAGCGTAGTTTATAGGTAATATACATGAAGTGTTAAAAAAAAGAAAAGGAGGAAGGATAGGATACTATCATTTATCAATGATATATCGATCCAAAAATGTATGGCACAAAATGCAATTCTTAATGTGACCGATGGTAATCAATCCGGAAGTTGGGATCTTGGTAAATTTAACAAGAGCGTGATCACCATAGGAAGAAGCAAGGACTGTGATATCCAGCTTAATAATCCAAAGGTTTCAGGACATCATGGACAGTTTTACAATCAGAATGGTTATTGGTTCTATCAGGATAATAACAGTACAAATGGAACAATTGTAAATGGAAAGAGGGTTCAGCAGGTTAACCTTAACAGTGGAGATGTAATGATCTTTGATACTGTTCCAGGTGCTGATTCACTCAGAATCGATGTTAACCTTATGCAGATACCTGATCAGTTTCAGCAGAATACGCCACAGGGCATTTATCCTGACCAGCAGTTCAAGAACGGAGTTGGCGAAAATACCGTAAATGCTATGATAGGAAATGCTCAGGCTCAGGAGAGGGCACGAATTGAAGAAGCAAAGGCAAAGAAAAAGAAGATTGCAATAATCTCTATTCTTTCAGTAATACTCATCGCAGCAATCGTTGTGACAGTCCTTATCATCGTTAAGAAGAAGGGACCAAATGGCAGTGCTGAGAAGTGTGCGGTAAACTTTGTTGAAGGATTAGCAGAGAGAGATACAGCAAAGATGAAGAAGTCAATGCATCCGCAGATGGCTGCACTTGCCGGAGACTTATTCAATTCTATGGATGAACTTGGTTCAGTAACTATTGAGAATATCAAGGCTGGTTCAGTTCGTAATTCATCAGATGAGTCAACCATTAAGAATACACTTAAGGGAACGATGAATATTGATGTAGATGATGTAAAGATTGTAAATGTTAAATATACAATGTCAATGGCTGGTCAGTCACAGGATGTAGCAATGGATGTTACATGCTTTAAGACAGGCTCAGACTGGTATGTGTATGATTTTGATGATTGATCTTTTATAAAATAATTATGTATATGGTGAATAATCCGGATAGTCCGGATTATTCACCATAATTGTAAATGTGCTGATTTGGGGAGAAAAAAGGTATGATGGATCCGGCTCATTTTTTTGGGAAAAGAATATCGGTGTTAGGAGATTCCATAAGTACACTTCAAGGCTACAATCCTCCGGATTATCAATATTTCTATGCATTAGGACAATGCGGAATAAAGGGTATGGATGATACATGGTGGGGTAAAGTCATAAGCACTTTAAAAGGAACATTTCTAATGAATGATTCATGGGCCGGAAGCAGAGTCACCTGTGTTCCGGGGACCTCCAGATTATTCCCGTCAGCCAGCAGTAAGGAGAGAACCGGAAATCTTCATTACAGAGATCAGTATCCGGATATAATATTTATATATTTGGGGGTAAATGACTGGTTACAGGGCGCACCATTAAAAATGTCACAGCTGAGGCGTGACAGTGGTTTCCCTGAGATGTTTTTTGAAACAGCATACAGACTGATGTTGAAACGCATCAGAAATAACTATCCATATGCTGAAATATACTGTATCCCTATTAATCCAACAATTATATTGTGGAAACCTGCATTTTTTTTCCCAAATGAATGCTTTGGATGCAGTTACTTGGAATTTAATAATGTTATTAGAGATGAAGCATTGAAAGCAGGTGCTTATTATCTGGACACTGCGGGATATGGAGTTCCATATGAATCAGTTGATGGCATTCATCCTAATGATACGGGTATGAATATGATAGCAGAGAATGTAATCAGTAATATTCTCGAAGGTTATAGAAACAGTTATCATTCAAAATATGTGGATAATGAGGAATGTCCTTGTACCTGATAATATGTAATATTATGGTTTTGAATGATGACAAAGAAATGTGGTGTGAAACGTAGGAGGGGAAAATGAGTCAAAAAGTGTTGTTAACCATCAATGATGGTACACAGAACAAAACGTGCGACCTGGATAGTGTCGGCAAAGAAACCGTTGTTATCGGTAGAAGTCGTGATTGTGACATTATGCTGCAGAGTCCGAAAGTATCAGGACATCATGGACTTTTTTACAGACAGAGCGGTTCATGGTATTATCAGGATCTTGGAAGTACAAATGGTTCTATTGCAAATGGACAGAGAATTACAACAACGGCTTTAGGTAGTGGAATGAATATCACATTGGGACCGGGCGGAGATGCAATGTCTGCTAATATTGGAGTTCAGATGCAGACTGTTAGCGATCCTGTTGTAAATGTTGGAATACAGCAACCAGCTTATGATCCATATGGAGGTCAGGCAGGAGGATATCCGGTTGGCGGCCAAAGCCCAATAGGTGGATATCCAAATGGCGGACAAGGCTCGATGGGAGGATATCCGGGCGGTCAGGATTCCGTAGGTGGATATCCGGGCGGTGGATATTCCGGAGGCGGCGGAGGTATATATAGACCTTCACCTAATTCCAGTGCATTCGTTTGGATGATCATATCCGGAGTTCTTTGGAGTGTGATCGGAGTGATACTTTTTATAGATTTTGTAAGGGGCTTTGAAGTTGTTGCTCATCTTGGAGAACTTATGGAATCAGAATTTGGCTGGATATTGCTCATATTCTTGCTTTCGTATACTTTACTAACTATTGGTAGTATTGTTCTTCCAATAACGCTGTTTATACATAACAAAAAAGGTGCTTCTATAGGAGCTGATCTTGTTGCTGCAGGAACAGACGGTACGTATCTTTCGCTGCTTATACTGATCTTTGCAGCAACAGGAAGATTTGCAGGTTATCTGTTCCAGTCAACTTACTTTGTGCTGTTTTTACTTGCGTTAGTGTTTATTATGGTCGGTGTTTCAATCCTTGCATCTAATTTTAAACGAAACAGCAAGGGCATTAAACTTGGCGGAAGATGGTATGCACCAATAATCTGTATAGTTATTGCAGTAATTCTTATCATAGTAATACTTACTGCACTTGAAAGTAACTTAAATAGTGTTCTTGATAGTGATATCAGTCTGTTTGGAGCTTTACCAAACAGCAAGATCTGGATTGCTTTTATTTGGATTTCGGCAATCATTACTTCGTCTGCCTATCTTCACAATGACGAAATGTAAATACTAATTATATAGGAATGGTCATTAATAGGCATAGTCTATTTAATGATCATTCCTATTTTGAATACAGTAGGAAAGGAAGTTAGTCCATGGGTAAGAAAACAAAGATAACGGTTTCAACAGGAAAGCTTCAAAATGAATATATACTTGAGGATTTCAAGAAAGAAGCAATCACTGTAGGGCGAGGCAGGGATAATGATATCGTTGTTCGTGGTGCAAAGGTTTCTAATAACCATGGATGCTTCTTTAAAGAGAATGGAAAATGGTACTACCAGGATTTGAATAGTACAAACGGAACAATATGCAATGGTCAGAAGATCGTTAAAGCAGAGCTTACTGAAAATGCCAAATTTGTTTTGGATTCAAGTGTAGTAGATGATTCGGTAGTGATAAATGTCAGTGTCGGAGACTTTGATTCAACAAAAAGTAAGGGAAGTAACATAAAAGTGGACGCTGATGAATCCGGCAGTATGAAAACCGGAAAAACAGTGGATAGTAAAAAGACATCCAAAGAGAAGAGCGTAGAGGATAAGAAATTCAAGAGGATTGCAATCATTTTATCAGCTTCTATAGCAACTGTTATCATCGGACTTGTAGTATTCCTGTTGGTAAGCGGCAGTAATAATAGTAGTGGCGGCGGTGGTGGCGCAGCAAAACGTGAACGTATTGGAAGCATAACTGTTACAATAGATAAGAGCATTCTTCAGCATGATGAAACCTTTGATATGTACTTTATTCCTGAAGAATTTCAGGGCTTTTCGGGAACTATAGATGGACCGGAAAACTATCTGAGTGAGATAAAGTATCAGATTCTTGATGCGAATAATGTTGAG
>Ga0310691_10005778_pt1 | contig 13390 bp, 11 predicted proteins | sample 176DNAGHGlowgp2_FD_203887 | JGI IMG/M metagenome (GOLD analysis project Ga0310691, IMG submission 203887) | Sheep rumen microbial communities from Palmerston North, Manawatu-Wanganui, New Zealand - 1766 DNA GHGlow gp2 (v2) (version 2) | ecosystem: Host-associated > Mammals > Digestive system >... | reverse complement strand
CAGCGCACCCTCGCAGGCGGCTATAGAACGGCTGACCTCGTAGGAAAAGTCAACGTGGCCCGGAGTGTCTATCAGGTTCAGGATATACGTCTCACCTTTATAACTATATTCCATCTGGATGGCGTGGCTCTTGATGGTAATACCGCGCTCACGCTCCAGGTCCATATCATCAAGCATTTGCCCCTCAGTCACCTGAATGGTCTTGGTAAATTCCAAAAGACGATCAGCCAAGGTACTCTTACCGTGGTCGATATGCGCGATGATACAGAAGTTTCTTATATGGTTCATCAATTATTCGTAATATTACAATGTGCAAAATTACAAAAAAAACATAGAAAAACGGATATTTTTGCTTTTTTTTGTAACTTTGCACGCAAAAATAGCATTCGTTATGAAAAAGATTTGGACAATTGTAGTATTTCTGACTCTTTTAACAGCCTGTCAGGAGTCGCTGGAGGACAGATGTGAGCGGGAAGCGAAGGAGTACACCCGCCGTAACTGTCCGATGAAAATGGACAGCAACTCCATTCTCGACAGTCTTGTCTTTGAGCGCTCCACACGTACCATCCATTATTACTATACCCTGACAGGCTTTGCCGACAGGGACAGTGTGCTGGAACAGGTGGACGCTGTCAATGTGCTGCGCAACGAAGTCAAGAACTCTACAGCACTCAGGATCTATAAGGAGAACAAATTCAACGTGGCCTACACCTACCGCTCGCAGAAAGATCCGAAGAAGATCAGGATGGAAGTAGTGTTCACAGAGAAGGACTATTAAACAAAAATCTCCCCCGTTATTCTGAGGGAGATTTTTGTTGTCTATATGTCTGGAAGGTACGCCAACTATTCGGCTATCTCCTCGGGCTTCATGTTCGTATAGACTGTCTGGACATCGTCGAAGTCCTCAAGTTTCTCCACCATCTTGTCGATGGTCTCACGCTGCTCGGGCGTTACGTCCTTCAGGTCGTTGGGGATACGAGTGAACTCTGCCCCAGTCACCTCGAAGCCGTTCTCCTCCAGATGCTTCTGGATGGCGCCGAAAGAAGAAGGATCGCCGTAGATGGTAATGCTGTTCTCCTCCTCGTCCTCATCAAACTCATCCTCCACACCATAGTCAATCAGGTCAAGGATCATCTCGTCCATATCCAACCCGTCCTTTTTCTTGAAAGTGAACACAGCCTTGTGGTCGAACAGGAAAGACAATGAGCCCTGAGTGCCCAGGTTACCATTAAACTTGTTGAACACAGAGCGCACGTCGCCGACGGTACGCGTGGTGTTGTCTGTCAATGTCTCCACGAAGACGGCGATACCGTGAGGACCATATCCCTCGTAGGTTACCTCCTTGTAGTCGCTCTGGTCCTTACCCATCGCATTCTTGATGGCACGCTCGATGTTGTCCTTCGGCATATTCTCGCGCTTGGCATTAGCAATGCACGCACGCAATGCCGGATTGTTCTCTGGCTCCGGACCGCCAGCCTTCACGGCAATAGCAATCTGCTTGCCGATCTTCGTAAATGTCTTGGCCATGTGGCCCCATCGCTTCAGCTTCGTTGCCTTACGATATTCAAATGCTCTTCCCATTGGATTACTTTTTAATATTTTAACTTTTTTACTATTTACATCTTTACGCTTACCTCAGTTCAGCACCAAGCTGTTTCTTGATGTTGGCAATGAGTTTCTGCATGATAGCGTCGATTTGCTTGTCACCCATCGTCCGCTCCTCATCCTGAAGAATGAAGTTCACCGCATACGACTTCTTGCCAGCAGGCAGCTTATCACCCTCATAGACATCAAACAGTTCAACCTTCTTCAGCAGTTTCTTCTCCGTCTGACGGGCTATCTGCTCGATCTGAGCGAACTCCACGCTATTGTCAACAAGCAGGGCAAGGTCGCGGCTCACAGATGGGAATTTAGAAATCTCAGTATAGAGCACCTCGTTTTTCTTGATGACCTTCATCAGAGCCGTCCAGTTCATTTCTGCATAATACACAGGATTGTCAAGCCCGAACTGCTTCAGGAGTTTCTTTGAGATGATACCCATCTCCACAAGTTTCTTGCCACCGCGGTTCTCGATAGTAAGGCCACTGGAGAAGATGTCATTGTCGGACTTCTTGCGGACAGTCATACCGGGCTTCACACCTATGCGGCGCAGGATGTTATCCACATATGCACTCAGTTCGAAGAAGGAAGCATCCTCGTTTTTATGAGCCCACGAACCCTCAACGCGCTTACCCGTCACCCAAAGGGCTGCATGATACTGCTCCTTATAAGCCTGCATCGGATCATCGTCGTTCTGTTTCTCCGGCGTGAAGGTATAGACATTACCGAACTCAAAGAAGCGCAGGTTCTGGCGCTTACGGTTCACATTGTGCTGTATGCTCTCCATACCGCCGAAGAGCAATGTCTGGCGCATCACGTTCAAGTCCGTCGAGAGCGGATTCATAATCTTCACACAGTTAGCCTCCGGATAGGCATTGTGCTCTGTATAGTAGGCGCCCTTTGTGAGCGAGTTGTTCAGAATCTCATTGAAACCCTCACCCACTAGCTGCTCACTGACCGTATTGGCCAGTTTGTGCTTCTGGTCCTCATCGCCCTTGATGACGAGTGAACTCTTCAGCTGTGTCGGGATTTCCACATTGTTATAGCCATAGATACGGAGAATATCCTCTACAACGTCGCATGGGCGCTGCACGTCGACACGATAGGCAGGAATCTCGAGCGTCAGTGCCTCGGCAGTCTCGCTGAGCACCTTCATCTCCAGGCTCTCACAAATGGCCTTAATAGTGGCATGGGGAATCTCCTTGCCCACGAGGTCGTGTACATATTTATAACTGAGCTCTACAACAGGATTCTGAATCGGTTCGGGATAGACGTCGCAGATATCCATCGAGACTTTTCCGCCTGCCAGTTCCTGACAGAGGATAGCGGCCTGTTGAAGGGCGTAGATTGTTCCGTTAGGATCAATGCCACGCTCGAAACGGAAGCTGGCATCTGTAGAGAGGCCGTGCCGACGGGCACTCTTGCGGATCCATGTCGGGTGGAAGTAGGCACTCTCGAGTACAACGTTCTTCGTGTTCTCATAGGTACCACTACCCTTGCCGCCGAACACACCTGCGATACACATTGGCTCCTCGGCATTACAGATAGCGAGGTCGCGGTCGGAGAGTTTATGCTCTACCCCGTCAAGTGTCTGGAACGGTGTTCCTTCAGGCATCGTCTTCACAACAATCTGATGACCTTTCACCATATCGGCATCAAAGCAGTGCAAAGGCTGACCATAGGCCATCATGATGTAGTTTGTGATATCCACGATATTATTGATAGGACGAAGGCCTATAGTAGTCAGTTTGTTCTTCAGCCAGTCGGGACTTTCCTTCACCTCGCAGTCAGTGATGCTCACACAGGCATAGCGCTTACAGGCCTCCTGGTTCTCAATGCTCACGCTGACGGGCAGGTCGTGGTTGTCCACTTTGAACTTAGAACAGTCAGGACGATGCATCCTGGTCTCATAGCCATTGCTCTTTAGCCATGCGTAGAGATCACGGGCGACACCCCAGTGACTCAGACCGTCGGCACGGTTGGCTGTGATGTCAACCTCGATGAGCCAGTCGCTCTCCAGATGATAATACTCAGCAGCAGGTGTTCCTACCACTGCATCTTCCGGGAGCACGATAATACCTTCGTGGGAAGTACCTATGCCAATCTCGTCCTCAGCACAGATCATACCGCACGACTCAACGCCGCGAAGCTTAGACTTCTTGATGACAAACTCCTTGTCGCCATCATAAAGTACACAGCCCAAATCGGCCACAATCACCTTCTGACCTGCTGCCACATTGGGCGCACCACACACTATCTGCGAGGGTTCACCCTTACCTAAATCAACCGTAGTCACATGCAGGTGGTCACTGTTCGGATGGGCCTCACAGGTAAGCACCTTACCCACATAGAGGCCTTTTAGCCCACCCTTGATACTCTGTACTTCTTCCAATGCGTCAACTTCGAGACCTGTCGATGTCAGTGCATCGCACACCTGTTGAGCCGTCAGGTCGAAATCAACGTATTCCTTCAACCATTTGTAGGAAATATTCATTATACCGATTCTTTAGTAATTACTCAAAATTGAAATTTCGAGCGCAAAGGTACTAAAAAAACAGTATATACACAAATTTTTCTCCTAAAAACTACTCGATGCACTTCATTAGGAAATCTACGGCGCCGTTGATGCCAAACTTCCTGACGTCGATGGAGATGTCATAGTTACGCGCATCCGTCCAGTCTTTTCCCGTGAAGGTCTTCGTGTAGAGCTCACGGCTGTAGTCATTATCCACCACCATCGCAGCAGCGTCGGCAAGGCTCAGCCCATATTTCGCTGCAATCCTGCGCTTCCGACAGTCGTCTGACGAATGGATGAAGATTTTAAGCGCATTGGGATGATCGGCAAAGATATGGAAACCACAACGGCCAACAAGGACACACGACTCCTGCTCGGCAATCTTCCGGATAGCAATGCCCTGAGCCTCAAAGAGGGCGTGGGAAGTTCCGTCATGCTCCTGTCCGTCGTATTCAGCCCTGTTCATATAGGTGCGATAGAAATTGGTGAAATCGTCACGCCACAGGGGATTGCGCGCGGCAATGCGCTCCATCGCATCTTCAACTACAGGAATACGTTTCGCCACCTCATTCAATATCTGCTTGTCGAGCAACTTAACACCCAGGCGTCGGGCCAACTCCACTCCAATCTCATGACCGCCAGTTCCGAACTGACGACTAATAGTAATCACGAATTGTTCTTCTCTGTTCATGGCGCTCAAATAAATTAGTTAAACATTATATTTCATCGCAAAGATAAAAAAAAGATTTGGAAATTCCAAATCTTTTCACATTATTTTTGCAAATAAGCTGCAACCATTTCCGCACACCGCTCACCATCGACACCTGCAGAAACGATACCGCCCGCATAGCCAGCTCCCTCTCCGCAGGGGAAAAGGCCCTGGATGCGGATATGCTGAAGAGTTTCACGGTCTCTGATAATACGTATCGGTGAGGAAGTTCGGGTCTCTACAGCTATGAGTAAAGCCTCATTTGTAAGGAATCCATGAGCCTGACGCCCAAAGGTCCTGAAGCCCTCCTGCAAACGGTGGGATATCATATCCGGCAACCAGAAGTGTAATGGACTGGAAATCAAGCCTGGTGCATACGACGACTTGGGCAAGTCATAGCTCAGGCGGTTGTTCACGAAATCTGCCATCCGTTGAGCAGGGGCAGTCTGCCGCATATTTCCCTGCTGCCAGCATGTCCGTTCCAACTGTTCTTGAAACCGCATCACTTTCAGCACATCATCACCTTCGACATCCTCTGGCCGAACCTCTACCACCATACCGCTATTGCTCCAGGCAGTTCCACGGTTGGCAGGACTCATCCCGTTTACAACAATCTGTTCCTTATCTGTCGCTGCCGGAATCACAAAGCCACCAGGACACATACAGAAAGAATAGACGCCGCGCCCATCGACCTGCGTCACCATCGAATACTCAGCAGCCGGCAAATATCTGCCGCGCCCCTGTTTTGAATGATACTGTATCTGGTCTATCAAGTGAGAGGGATGCTCAAGCCTTACGCCTACAGCTATTCCTTTTGCCTCCAGCTCAACCTTTGACTCAAACAAATAACGATAAACATCTCTGGCAGAGTGGCCTGTGGCCAGAATGACTGGTCCATGATAATCCTTTTCTGCACAAGTGCCATTTACTGTTTCTTCAGCAACGACACCTATTACCTTGCTACTAGTGGTAGCATCCAACAGCAGGCGAGTCATCTTCGACTGGAAATGTACCTCACCACCGCAGTTGATAATTGTGTTGCGCATAGCCTCGATGACTTTTGGCAACTTGTCTGTACCTATATGCGGATGAGCATCAGCCAGGATAGCCGCCGAAGCACCATGCTGACAGAACACATTCAGTATTTTATCCGTATTGCCACGTTTCTTCGAGCGTGTGTACAGCTTCCCATCGGAATACGCTCCAGCCCCACCCTCGCCGAAACAGTAGTTGCTCTCACCGTCAACTTTTTGAGTCTTGGTAATATTAGCCAGATCCAACTTACGTTCGTGAACATTTTTGCCACGTTCCAGCACGATGGGTCTCAGACCAAGTTCGATGAGTCGTAAAGCCGCAAACAATCCACCAGGCCCTGCGCCCACAACAACTACCTGCGGATGGCTTTCGACATTCGGATAGTCTGTCTTCACAAAGGCATCGTCTTGTGGCTGTTCGTTCACATAGACCCTTACCTTCAGATTAACGAAAATCTGTCGTTGGCGGGCATCGATGCTCCGTTTGAGAATTCTCACGCCATAGATGGTTCTTACATCAAAACCATACTCATCAGCCAACCAAGCCTTCAATCTGTCTTCCTGCGCTGCCACCTCTGGCACTACCCTTATCTGATATTCATTAACCATAACGTCAGCTACACCTTATTATATTATATTATATTCAAACGTTGCAAAGGTACTAACAAATTTGAAATCTACAAAATTTTGGAACATTATAATCTTTTTAATATCTTTTTTTGCTTTATTCTTAGAGAATTTAGTAATTTTGTAATCAAAATAATCAAATCATTATGATATTTTATTTCTCTGGTACAGGCAATACAAAGTGGATAGCAAGCCAACTAGCAGAAGCTATCGGTGAGGAATTGCTATACATCCCCGACCTTATAAGGGAAGGGAGATATGCGTTTACATTATCGGATAACGAGCGTATTGGTTTTTGTTTTCCAACACACGGATGGCAGCCGCCACGCATTGTGAGGGAATATATCAGAAAATTGAAAATAGCCTTGCCAACATCTACGGTCAAGCCTGATCCTTATTGTTGGGCCTTGACAACCTGCGGCGACAATATGGGAGAAGCAATGGCTATATTAAATAAAGAACTGGCAAATGTTGCAATTGATAATATCTCAACGACATTACAAGCCGAAACTCTTTTCTCTGTCATCATGCCGGAGTCGTATGTCTGTCTCCCTTTCATGAAGACGGACACAGAGGAGAAAGAGGCTATGAAAATCGACTTAGCCAAACACCAGATACCCCACATCATCCAAATCCTTCAAACGAGAAGACGTGGAATCATAGAACTGGAAAAAGGTTCAACTCCACGCTTATACTCTTATGTCATCGGAAACTACTTCAATCATAAGATGATAACAGACAGTAAGTTTACGGTAGATCAGGAGAAGTGTATCCGTTGTGGAAAATGTGAGAAAGTTTGTCCTGTAGATAATATAAAAAGCACACCTCCCGAGTGGATTCACAACGGCAGGTGTACATGTTGTCTGGCTTGTTATCACTATTGTCCTGTGCATGCCATCAACTATGGTAACATCACGAGGAAACGCGACCAATATTATTTTAATAGACGCGAGGGCCAAAGATAAACGTACCGATGCGCACCATAGTAGAACGCATCTCGACGGCTATTTGATAGTCGTCGCTCATCCCCCAGGAACGTTCGCAAAAAGCGTCGTCTTCGGCGAAATACTTAGACTTGACCTCATCGAAGAACGTAGCGGCAGTCTGCATCTCTCTGCGGATCTGTTCGCTGTCATCAACATTAGACGCCATCATCATAAGCCCGCAGATCTGAACATTTGCCATCTGTCGCCATTCATTACCGTCAAGCAATTCTCGACAAGCATCCAAAGTCAGGCCGTATTTTGTTGATTCCTCTGCAATATGCAGTTCAAGAAGAACTTTGATGATACGGTTGCAGCGTGCTGCCTGCTTGTCTATCTCGCGCAGGAGCTTCAGCGAGTCAACAGCCTCAATCATCGACACATAAGGTGCGATATACTTCACCTTATTTGTCTGCAAATGACCAATAAAGTGCCACTCTATATCCTTCGGCAACGACTCATGCTTCAGGCGCAGTTCCTGCTCATGGCTTTCCCCGAAAAGGCGCTGGCCTTCTGCGTAAGCAGCCTCAATATAATCATTAGGGTGATACTTGGATATTGCCACAAGACGAACGCCTTGTGGCAATGTATCATAGATTTGATGCAGGTGTCCCTTTACGTCGTAGTCCATTATTGTTCGTATTCAGGTTTGTCATCCTGCTTTGAAGCCTTTTTATATTCAAAGACATCCATCAACGTGGTTTCCGCTACGGATGATATGACGTAGTCGATCATTGTGCCGCCCATCACCTCGTCGATATTCCTGACAGCCCCATTGAACGAGCCAGCCTGTACGAGGTAGTTCACCGACGATTTTTTCTCTTTATCCGTCTTCTCGTCAATTGTGATAAACTGTAGCTTTGCCTTATACCACTTGTCGGCATTATCATCGTCGGAAAAGAAAATCTCCTTATAAGCAGCCTTTTTGATATCAGCCACATCAAACTCTCCACTGATATAGGAGGACATTTCTTCAATGATACGCTCCTCTGCCTCGCTAAAGCTTAGCGCATCAACGACATAAGATTCTGTAACTTTTTTCTGCAAGCCGTCTTCCATAACTTTTTCATAACGGATCTTGCACTCAAACCAATTTGCAGTTCTACTTCTCATTATTATTTATTATTTGTTTTTTCCGTAGGTTGCGATGGTGCCCCATCGTCATCGCCCTGCTGATTCTTTATGCCCATATAGTCCTTATCCATCAGGGCTTTTTTCTTTTCGGTAAGTTGCTCGATAATCTTTGAGGCAATACCATTGGCACGATCTGCACTAAGTGTTGTCGATTTCATCAATTCCGCCTGTTTCTTGGCAAGTTTTTCTGTCATCACACGACTCTTGGTGGCAAAATCCTTTTCAGAACCATTCATCTGATTCGTATTATAGACTTCAGAGAGGATTTCGTCGGCAGCTTTTGCAAACTGTTTGCGGAATATAGCCTCAGCCTTGGCGTTATATTCGCGCAACTTGGCTTCGCCGACACCGAGGGAATCATTCTTGTGACGCTGCAGTTCGACAATGTGAGCTATCGTGGCTGAGTCGGCATCTGCCCCAATTCCAAGCAAGGCGTCCATATCCTCATCGAGCATCTCATCGGGTATAGGCTCTTCAACAGGTTTGACATATTCGACGGCATCAGGACTGGGAAGAAGATAGAAGAAGAGACCAACAATCACGAGGGCTATCATAACGGCCACTCCCGCAGTAACTGCGGTTCGACGGGCACTGCGTACACGATTAATAGCCTTACGGAATACTTCTACATTGGCATAGCGGTCTTCCGGGTTTTCGGAAATAGCCTTCTCTATGACCTTCTTCAATTCAAAAGGCAAGCCTGAGGACTCGTATAGCCACAATATCAGTTTGCCAAGAGAATAGACATCTGTCCGTGCATCGACAGGGTTGCCGCTGAACACCTCTGGCGCAACAAACTTCTCAACGCCCTCATAAAGTGTGTCTTGGTCGAGTTTGCTATAGAACGAACCATGAAACAGCAGGCGCACGGCGTTGTCGCTTTTTCGAGTCAGGATATTGTTGGGCGCAAAACAGACATAATAGATCTCTTTTTCATGGAAATCTGAAACGATGTCGAAGAGGTCGTGAATTGTTGAGAAGATAAACTCGTTGCGAGCAACAATGGCGGGATCGTCATTGATAAGTTGCTCTAAGGTCTGAAAGTTTCCGACCTCTACAGCTACAGCATACACCCCGTCATCACCTTCATTGGGCGTGAAATGCAGTTGTCCCTTATGACTGATGTCACGCACAGCATCACAATCAGCCAGGATACAGCGCGAGAACTTAATATTATCTGCTATTTCATCACGAAACTCGACGAAGTTAGAATACTTCCCGTCAATAAGACGTTTGTAAAAGTATCCATAAGGCATTGGCGTCTTAATCGTTTTCTTAGCCTTACGCGCTTCAAGCATTTCCTCGTAATTCATCGTCCTTATTTGCTTTCAATAATTATTTTTGTCTGGCAAAAGTACAAATAATAATTGAAATCGAGAAAGATAAAGCAAAAAATATGTGCTCTTGCGTGCATTTTTTACTTTTAATTCTTCATTTTTCATTTTTCTTTGTAACTTTGCAGCGAATTAAATTAAGATAAGAGATGCCGGAAATATCAGTTCGTGGCCTTGAAATGCCAGAGTCACCAATACGTAAGCTAGCACCATTAGCCGCAGCAGCCAAGAAAAGTGGTATAAAAGTTTATCATCTTAATATTGGACAGCCGGATCTGCCGACGCCACGTGTCGGTCTGGATGCATTGAAGCAAATAGATCGCAATATACTGGAGTATTCACCCTCCCAGGGCTATCTGAGCTACAGGGAGAAATTGGTCAGCTATTATGCGAAATACAATATTAACGTTACTGCCGATGACATCATCATCACCTCAGGCGGTTCCGAAGCCGTTCTTTTCGCATTCCTTTCTTGCCTGAATCCTGGCGATGAAATCATCGTGCCAGAGCCAGCCTATGCAAACTATATGGCATTTGCCATATCAGCCGGTGCAAAGATACGTACTATAGCAACGACGATTGATGAAGGTTTCTCCCTTCCGAAGGTTGAGAAATTCGAGGAGCTCATAAACGAGCGTACAAGAGCCATCATGATCTGCAATCCCAACAATCCGACGGGATACCTATATACGCGTCGCGAAATGAACCAGATACGTGATTTGGTGAAGAAATACGACTTGTATCTTTTTTCCGACGAAGTGTATCGCGAATATATCTATACTGGATCGCCTTATATCTCAGCATGCCATCTGGAAGGTATCGAGCAGAATGTCATCCTGATTGACTCTGTTTCAAAGCGCTACTCAGAATGTGGCATTCGTATCGGAGCCCTCATCACCAAGAATGCAGAAGTAAGAAAGGCTGTCATGAAATTCTGCCAGGCGCGCCTGTCTCCTCCCCTTATCGGGCAAATAGTAGCAGAAGCTTCACTTGATGCTCCCGAGGATTACTACCGTGATGTCTATGATGAATATGTGGAGCGGCGTAAGTGTCTTATTGACGGTCTGAACCGCATTCCGGGTGTCTATTCCCCGATACCTATGGGGGCTTTCTATACGGTTGCCAAGCTGCCTGTGGACGATGCTGAAAAATTCTGCCGCTGGTGCCTTTCTGATTTTAACTATGAGGGAGAAACGGTTATGATGGCTCCGGCTGCAGGCTTTTACACCACTCCGGGGGCAGGCATCAATCAGGTGCGCATAGCATACGTACTTAAGAAGGAAGACCTGGAACGGGCACTTGTCGTACTCCAAAAGGCTCTTGAGGCCTATCCTGGGAGGGTCATCGAATGAACCTTCCCTTATTCATTGCGAAGAAAATATATAATGAACATGGCGATAACAGGAAAGTAAGTCGCCCTGCGATTCATATTGCCACAGCAGGAGTGGCGATAGGTCTTGCCGTGATGATCATCACTGTCAGTGTCGTACTTGGCTTCAAGCATACCATTCGTGACAAAGTGATGGGATTCGGCGGACACATTCAAGTACATAATGCCCTTGCCTACAATGATGCTGATCCCTATATTATCAACTGCAATGACAGTCTGATGAAAGTAATCCAATCCATAAAGGGGGTCAGTCATATTGAGCGATATTCAATGACTCAAGGCATCCTGAAGACTGATGACGATTTTCTCGGTATGGCCTTCAAGGGAGTCGGACAGGAATTCGACACGACATTCATCCGTCAACATCTCGTCGCTGGCCAAATACCACATTTTACTGACAGTATCAGCAATTATCAGTTACTGGTCTCAAAGATGACTGCCGACAAGTTGAAACTGAATGTTGGCGACAGAATCTTTGCATATTTCCTGGCAGACGAAAATGTGAAGACGCGAAAATACACAATAAGCGGGATATATCAGACGAACATGACACGTTTTGACGAGGCCATTTGTTTCTCCGACATCTATTCCGTCAACCGACTAAACGGTTGGGAGCAGAATGTGTGCTCTGGCATAGAGGTGACAATACAGGACCTTAATCAATTATCAGAAGTTGAAGAATTGTTCACTAATACAGTAAACCGCTCAAGTGATGACAGCGGCAATATACTTGCTACACAGACTATCTACGAACTATACCCTCAGGTCTTTGTATGGCTCGATTTGCTTGATATTAATGTGTGGATCATTCTGGCACTGATGATTTGTGTTGCAGGATTCACTATGATTAGCGGTCTGCTCATAATTATACTGGAGAGGACGCAGATGATAGGCATCTTGAAGGCTATAGGAGCACGTAACAGTACGATACGTCACACTTTCATGTGGTTTTCTGTATTTATACTCGGTCGTGGTCTGATATGGGGCAATGTTATAGGCATTGGCATCGTAATGTTGCAGATATATACAGGTATTGTGACACTCGACCCACAAACCTATTACGTCAGTGAAGCCCCAATGGAACTAAACATACCATTAGTCATCTGCCTGAATGTTGCGACACTCCTGATTTGTGTCTTCGTACTCATAGCACCAAGTTACATGATTTCTCATATTCATCCGGCCAAATCTATGAGATACGAATAAATGTGTTCGTTTTTTCCGATAAACACATTTTTTTTAGTCTATCTCCCAAAATATTGCACATTTTTTTTTGAAATGTGCATTAAATGATGTATCTTTGCACAAAATTTTAAAAATTGTGCAATTTTAATGGAAACTTTTAGCAGTTTTAATGCTTATATCCAAAAAGCAATTGTGGAGAACTGGGATCAGGATGCACTTACTGATTATCAGGGAATTACCCTACAGTTCCATGATGTGGCACGCAAAATAGAAAAAATACATATTCTTTTTGCCAATAGTGGTGTTGAAAAGGGAGACAAAATTGCGATATGCGGCCGCAACTCCGCCCATTGGGCTGTAGCATACCTTGCAACACTCACCTATGGTGCTGTTGCTGTGCCTATTCTTCATGAATTCAACGGAGAGCAGATTCAGAATATCGTCAATCATTCAGAATCAAAATTGCTGTTTATTGGTGACTACGCGGTAAAGACCATCGATCCTGACACCATGCCAGCCCTTGAGGCTATTATCAATCTTCCGGATTTCTCTCTGATGCTGTCGCGTTCTGAAAAGATCTCTTATGCGCGCGAACATCTTAATATGTTATTTGGCAGCAAATATCCGAGAGCCTTCCGTGCAGAGCATGTGAATTACCACAAGGACGAGGCTGAGGAACTGGCTCTTATTAACTACACCAGTGGCACAACCGGCTTTTCCAAAGGTGTCATGCTGCCATATCGCGCCCTATGGGGCAATGTGGAATTTATCATCGACAGACTTGGCAAGCAAGTAAAACCGGGAGATAACATGCTGAGCATATTGCCGATGGCCCATATGTATGGTATGGCGATAGAGTTCCTGTTCGGATTCTGTAATG